>Ga0226835_1001851_pt1 | contig 10133 bp, 10 predicted proteins | sample LAC_MetaG_1_FD_163627 | JGI IMG/M metagenome (GOLD analysis project Ga0226835, IMG submission 163627) | Anaerobic ammonium oxidizing microbial communities from anammox membrane bioreactor (MBR) in UC Berkley, California, United States -... | ecosystem: Engineered > Bioreactor > Anaerobic >...
GGGAAAGTCATACCACCAGCGTAAACACCTGGGATGAATTCACCGAAGTACTCGAAACCAAGGGCGGCTTTATCAGTGCCCACTGGGACGGCACCACCGAAACCGAACTCAAGATCAAGGAACTAACTAAAGCAACTATTCGCTGCATCCCGTTGGATGGTGATGCCGAGCCAGGCACCTGCATCCTTACCGGAAAGCCAAGTGAGCGTCGGGTATTGTTTGCCAGGGCGTATTAATATGAAGGGGGCTTGAGGTTTGCAGGGGTACACGCATAGCTTGCACCCTACCCTGCAGTGCTGGATGAGAGGGCTTTCATAGAAGCTACTCTTCCTCGCTCAAGAACACAGTACTTCAAAATGGAACCGTCCCGTACACAACTGAAATCGTACTGTAGCACAACTGTCAATCCCCTTCGCCGATCGTCATCAACTAACTTGTGACGTTAACTAACACACTTAATACAACACAACCACATACTCACGGGCGATCATGAGCCGCTCCTGAGCCGTTGTTCTGTTTTTTTAGCAGACTGTCTTAATCCGCAGTGCTCGTGGGTGATCGGCGATCATCTCTTTTAGGGCCTGATTCTCTAATCGTAGTCGGTGGGTCTCAGGATCGTCTTTACGCACTGTGCGCAACAATCCTGCTTCTCCTAACAGCTGATATTTCTTCTTCAAGTCATGAATCTGGCTTGCCGATACTCCGTGTTTGCGGCTTGTCTGCGCTATCCCGTATTGCTTGGCTTCTTTAAGGATCGCCAGTTTCATTTCATTACTTCTGCGGCGGTAGGTTCTCATTTGGTACTCCTTGTTTGTGTAAAGTTACAATTAGGAGTCCGGCTCCACTCATTTAGGGGGCTAAGAAGTAAGCAAATGATAGAAATACTACTAAAATCACCTCTCTAAAAAGCACACATAATTACGAAATTTGTTTCGATAAGTGCAACTGAATATTTACGTTCCAGTCGCGATATAGAATCAACGAAGCAACGATGGAGTCCAGATACCACATAAAAAAACGGGGCGAAACCGAAAGGCCAAACGATTAGGACATATTTTAAGGAGATTTATCATGCACAAACAACGGTTAGCAATCGTTATTGCGGCAGCACTTGGAGTAGTCGCTACATTCTTGCCATGGGTGAATATTGCATTTTTAGGGTCGGTAAGCGGAACCTACGGAGATGGTTGGTTTACTCTGATTCTATTTATTGCTGCGTTAGTGATTGGTTTACTAAAAGACAAGTCAGCACCATTAACCGGTGGGCTGATGTATGGAGCTATAATACCGGGAATCCTTGCAGCCATTATAGGGCTGTATGATTTCATTAACATTACGTCCAGATTTTCCGGTGGCGGAGACAATCTGTATACGGCAGCGGCGAGCTCTAGTATTTCAGCAGGTATTGGGCTGTATCTTGTAATTGCAGCCGGAATCACGATTCCAGTCGTAGCCTTTGTATTAAAGGGGAGTCAGCAGGAGCAGCCACAAGGGTAATGAGCGTTTGAATCACACTTAAACAAAGCTGTTATTGTACTTCAAGTATCAGCCGAGATATCACATTTCCTAAATATGAAGAATTTGGACGGCTTGGCGAAACAGTGTAAAGAGATTCTTGGAGACTGTATCAATTCCGCTGAGTTTAAACATATTATTTATACCCGGTTATTTCTTAGGTAAAGTGATTACATAAACAATGGCAACTGAGTTCAACCATATTCGCTGCGATGGTACCTAAAGTGTGCGTGTCGAAGAGAGGGGATCCGTATCTAAAAGTCCACAATGACTTCGTGAACTATTTCACACACACTCCACTACCTCCTCGCAATTGATTGCTAAGGGAGGTGGCTGCGCCTAAAGCAATGCGTACATCTTCTGTTTTTGCTATCCTAGTATGAGCCATTTCAACCTTGGGATGTTTTCCATGGCATTGATTTATGAAACAAAGAAATTGCTTGAGAGGGCCGGCAAGTGGGATACCACGGCACTATCAGCTGGCATGGCTCATGAGGATGTTCCCCTTGCTGCGCGGTAGGCAACCCATGCCATTGTTGAGAAGCAGCATGTGGTGTTGATGGTGAATGATCCGACGTTCTTGACGTTGATTATTCCTGTTAAAGACTTCAAGAGGATTCCGGCAACGGCGATGCGCACTGCACTAGAGTCTCCGTCGATTGACATTGAAACTGATAGTAAGCAGATTATGAAGTTGCTTTCTGCAGTATTCGCAGAATGTTAAACCAATAACGGTGTACAATTACTGCGCACTACGCCTTCAACAACATAAGAAACAATCTTTTCAATCAACTAATAATTGCGAGTCCGACTATGAATAAGAGAAGGTTAGACCGCACAATGCACGATGAAAAAATTACTATCGAAGTTGGTTCTATTTATCTGCTTTGTCGGATGTATACTTTCTTGTAATCCACCACAACTAGAGATCAATACACATTCCGAACACAATGAGAATGACACAATCTCTGAAGCACATGGACTAAAACATGATCAGCCATTACCCGATACTGTTTTCCAATCAGTCAAATTGATGAAGTATAAAATCACAATCGCTGATAGTGCTATGGATGGTACCATTCATTCTTATGACAATTTATACGAAGGAATAGATGGAATTCTAACCTTCCGTGGAATGCCTAATCGCATTCCTCATTTCACTGGAGCCATTACAGGGCGGCCATCGGAAATTTCAATTGATTGGTCATTTAAGACTGATTATGACACAGTACAAACTAAGTCAGGCGTTTGGGGAGGAGGAAACGGATGGACTGGCCAGCCACTCTATATCAATTGGGATGATCTGGAAGTAAAACGTCGGTTGAAACGCCAACCCGATTCTACCTTTAAAGGTAAAGAAATTATTATTTCTTCACTTTGTGGATATGTCTATTTCTTGGATTATGAGACAGGGAAACAGAAGCGAATGAAAGTACTTGTCAATAACCCGGTTAAGGGAACAGCCATGTTGGACCCAACGATGAATGGATATCTTTATGTAGGTCAGGGAATTCCTCGAACAACACCTTTTAATCCTGTTGTAATTGATGTGTTTCAAAATAGAGTTATTCAACATTTACAGAGAGACCCGGATATTTGGAGAAGTTGGAATGCCTTCGATTCATCTCCAATTGCTACCGGAGATTTTGTGTTTTGGGCAGGTGAAAACGGAACGATTTATAAATTCTCCCGGAATACTGTTGGTTTGAAACTTCATTCAAAACTCCAGTATAAAGTTGGCGCTCAGGGTGCCCCGGGCATTGAATCTTCTACGGTTGTCTATAGAAATTATGGCTATACGGCAGACAATCATGGGAACATTCTTTGCTTTAATTTGAACAATATGCAACCTGTTTGGTTATATCAATACCAAGATGATACTGATGGTACAATGTTGCTCGAAGAAGACGTGGAGGGGAATGTTTATCTATACAGCGGCTGCGAAGTAGACAAAATGCCTTCGCCGGGATATTCACGATTCATAAAACTGAATGCACTTACTGGTGAACTCATCTGGAAGCAAGAATTCGCCTGCAAGAAGAGTGTACTTGGAGAGAAATCATTCGATGGCGGGATGTATTCTACCCCTTTACTCGGCGGAGGAAATTGTAGTGAGATGATTTTTACAAATATTGTGACGAACAGACCTTTCGGCACCGGAGATTTTGTGGCAATAAGTAAATCAACGGGGGAAATAGTTTACCGTATTCCCTTAAAATGGTACGCTTGGTCGTCACCTGTGGCACTGTACAATGAAAGAGGTGAAATGTTTATTTTCATCGGAGACACTCAGGGTCGTGCCTATGTATTTGACGGAAAAACAGGCGATCTTTTGATAAATAAGAAAATAGGTCTTAATTTTGAAGCTTCGCCAATCATCATAGGCAATAAAGTTATCATTGGTTCGCGAGGTACAGGTATTTTTAAGTTACGTATAGAATGCAAAAACTAGTTGTTTTAGCGTTATTTGTTTTACCGTTTGTGGTAAAGGCCCAAGCCAATCTAACCGCCTTTAGGAACACAGTTGAAAATGGATATAACTTCTGGTTATATGAACCAAAGGATGATACTTTGGCAGATGAACCAGAGAAGAAACCTTTAATCATTTTCCTTCATGGAAAAAGTTTGTTTGGAAACAATTTATATCAAGCAAAGAAATACGGAACCATCAATGCAATTGAGATGGGGCGACAAATTGATGCCTATGTTCTGAGTCCACAAACCAATAACGGATGGAATCCTGAACGTATTCTAAACATTATGAATTGGACCATCAAAAATTATGATGTTGATACCAATCGTGTGTACGTTTTAGGAATGAGCATGGGAGGATATGGGACGATAGACTTCGTTGGTACTTATCCTGATAAAATTGCTGCTGCAATGGCATTCTGTGGTGGCGGAACATTAAAAGATTATTGTGGCTTAAATGAAGTTCCTCTATGGATTATTCACGGAACAGCAGATAGAGCAGTTGGAATTGAACAATCCGACCGCGTAGTTGAGGCAATGAAATCATGTGGAGAAACAAACCGATTAATCTATGAAAGATGGAAAGGTGTAAATCATTCTATCCTTGCACGTTTGTTCTATCTGCCGGCAACATATGAATGGTTGTTTAAACACTCTCTAAAAGACGAAGACAGAATAGTTAACAAGGATGTTGTCATCAACAAAAGCAGCCTAAACGTGGCCTATAAGAATTTAACTCCTCACGCGGATGAGTGAGTTAGATGCACAACCCCCAGTTGATGAGACAGAATTGGTGGTAAAGATTTGTAGTACATGCAGATTGGTCGCCTCTTTTTTCGAGCAGCGGCCGGTAAAAGCATCAGTTGTTGGGCTGGCGGTGAATGGCTCCTTCAAGACTGTTTCAAAAAGTGTGTCAATGGCGTTACCTTTACCAAGCGTACGGAGCACCAACCATGAACACCAGCACATTCGACGTCGAGTCATTTTAGAAGCAGGCAGCCGAACGGCTCAAAGCAGGAGACTCTTTTTTCGGTCGTGATGGCGTACTAACGCCACTACGTAAAGAATTTGTCGAGGAGGCACTAGACGGCGAACTCGATGCCCATTGAGAGTCGGAAAGCGAACAGTCGACACCGTCAAACCGGCGCAATGGACGCAAAACCAAGAGCGTGAACACGGGCATGGGGGAGGTTCCGAAAGGCTCCGCGCGACCGCGCAGGCACGTTCCAACCGCAGATGTTGCCCAAGCGTGAGCGAACACTTGGTGTGGACCCAGACAAGCAGATCATCGCCCTGTATGCGCGCGGCGCGACACCGGTGAGAAGTCAAACGTCCCCATTGAATCACTTAGCACCCACATCCCCGCTCTTTTCGCAGAGATCTAGAGCAACTTGTAACCGCGCACTGGCGTACCGGGAAAGTCATACCACCAGCGTAAACACCTGGGATGAATTCACCGAAGTACTCGAAACCAAGGGCGGCTTTATCAGTGCCCACTGGGACGGCACCACCGAAACCGAACTCAAGATCAAGGAACTAACAAAAGCAACTATCCGCTGCATCCCGTTGGATGGCGATGCCGAGCCAGGCACCTGCATCCTTACCGGAAAGCCAAGTGAGCGTCGGGTATTGTTTGCCAGGGCGTATTAATGTGAAGGGGGCTTGAGGTTTGCAGGGGTACACGCATAGCTTGCACCCTACCCTGCAGTGCTGGATGAGAGGGCTTTCATAGAAGCTACTCTTCCTCGCTCAAGAGCACAGTACTTCAAAATGGAACCGTCCCGTACACAACTGAAATCGTACTGTAGCACAATTGTCAATCCCCTTCGCCGATCGTCATCAACTAACCTTGTGACGTTAGCTAACACACTTAATGCAACACTCCTGCTTATTGTCCATTTTGTCTGAAATAGTCCTCAATAGTTTTGAGTCCTGGATATACGGTCCTTAGCTGATTAATGTTTGCTTTAAATCTTGGTTCACGATACCAAAAAAACATTTTATTAACTTCAGGCATCATATTCATCAGTATAATTTTCATAAAAGTCGATTTCTTGGGTTCGGCGTTAAACACTTTTTTGTAAGCTGCATATAGTTGAGAATATGTTACCTCGTCTCCGGCTATGTCAAGAGTTTTATGCAAATATTGGTCGGGATGTAAAAAGGCATTAGCCGCAAACCAACCAATGTCATCTGTTGAAATCATTTGAAGCGTTGTCTTGTCGCCAAGTGTAGAAGGTAGTATTGCCCAATGAAATGTTGCCCCTTGTTCTTTTGGGTTTAAGTTGTCCATGAAATAAACAGCCCTAAGAAAGGTATATGGAAGTCCCGAAGATTTGATATACTTCTCACACTCATATTTTGTAACGAAGTGGGCAAGGTTTGGGTTGTCGTCACAACGAGCAATAGAGGCAAGCACATAATGCTGCACATCGTATTTTTTAGCAATGTCTGTAAGGTACTTGTTTTGCAAAACCTCTTTTTTACCTGTTCCAAATTCCCAAAAATTGGTCACAGCAAATACTCCGTAAACTCCATTTACTGCTTTGTCAAGTGAGTTGATGTCATTGAGGTTTCCTTTAACTACTTCTACACCGAGTTTGCGTAAAGCGTTTGCACGGTCACTGTCTGGCTTTCGTGTTAATGCTCTGACTTTAGCGCCGACATTTAATAAATGTTTTACTGCCGCACCCCCCTGCTTGCCTGTCGCTCCGGTTACGAGGAAAATTTTGTCAGTTGTTGTCATTTTATTTTCTGTCGGTTAATTATTTATTATTCGTCAGTTCGGGTTTGCTGCAATCAGCATGACCACTTTGGGCCACGCGTTGCCACAGTGCTTCTTTGCGGTGGCATGATAATGCATTGCGCGTCTCGAATTTAGTACTTCACTGTCATAGAAGCACGAAACCCCGCTTTTGCAAAACGGCTGTTTGTGCGTATGTGCTTTAATTCTTTGGTTTTTCTCCAGGTGCATAAACAACTTGATCAATTTTATTATTAACCGGCTCCAGAGAATGAAGGTATTTGTACAATGCCTTAAGCTCTACCGTATCCATTCTTGAGAAAGAACCCCATGGCATAGGACTGCCTTTGTGTACCCTGCCACTCTTGAAGCGTTTTATAAAATCATCCTCCGACCATGAAGCCATAATTCCGGTTTCTTTATCGGGTGTCAGGTTGGGCGCCATGTATGAATATCCGTCAGAAAATGCATCGGGTGGGAAATATGCCTTGCCCGCAAAATCTTTACCAATAAACTCACCGGTACTCTCATTTATCTGCGTGTGACATTTAAAACAATTGCTTACATGATAGGCCAGGTATTTACCATACTCTGCGGTCGGTTCTACAACCACTGATTTGGCAGGAGTGGTTTTCGGACCTTCGGGCTTCACCAAGCCTACTGCCAGCAGAGCTTTGTATAAAAATCCGTAATCCATGGGTTTAACCTGATTTTTTACAGGTGGCAGGGTGCGTAAATAAGAAATGATTGCAGTAAGATCTTTGTCACTCATTCCCTGGAAGGGCATCATCGGAAATAACGCTCTGCCATCTTTACCTACGCCATACCTGAGGCTACGAGCAATCTCCCCATCAGTATAAGAGCCTATTCCTGTCTCCTTGTCGGAGGTCAGATTATGGCTTCTGAAAGTACCGAATCCTGGAAAGGTCAGCTCCCATCCACCCTTGAAGTCCACCTTTTTACCTTCTTCAAACTTCATTACATCGTCCATTGAAGTGTGGCATCCGCCGCAGTGTGCAGGACCGTTTGCCAGATAGGCACCCCTTGCAATGACGGCTGAGTCCGTGCTTGCCTTGATGTCGGGATATGGTGCATCGTACTTTTTATTCCAGGTAAATTGTACAAAAAGAAAGAATATCAGAAACAGTGATACCAACACAATTCCGGTCCACTTTAGAATTTTAAGGAAACGTTTCATTTTACTGAGTTTGATTGGTTGGAAATTGAATTTTCTTCTGTCTTTTTAAGTTTTTGTTCTGCTAAGCCACAATTCTTCACATTATTTCTGCCTTAATAATTTTCATTGGCGAAGGAGTTGAAACAACTTTAATCTCAGACCAGATGCCTCGATTATCAATATCTTTCAGGTTTGATGAACCGATCTGTTAATCCGATCTTCTGGTCTTCGAAATAGATCAATTGGGGTTTGGACAGGAACTTGCTTTCCATCTATAGAATACGGTGGGGAATGGTGAGATACAGAAACGTTTGTCGGGAGGCTGCTGTGCGCTACTGCTGTTATACCATTTGAGCAATCCCTGTTAAACCCTGGAATGGAATCAAGAATCCAGGAACCTCCGCAACCGGCAATAGCCAAGGGGAAGATAGGTTCAAGCCAAAAAATGATGTCATTGAATGTTTTCATCATAGCCCTTTTATTGCATTTCAATTTAAGGCAATGGCTATGTGAAAAAAATGTGACTTAAGTTAAATTCGGTGTTCTACGGAAAGTCTTTTTCGGATGCGACTCAGGGATTCCCTTTTGATCCCTATGTACGAAGCGATATGCTCCAGTGAGAATCGCTCCAAAAGGTACGGCTCCTCTCTCAGGATATTCATATAGATCTGTTCCGGAGTAAGCATTAAAAACGACCTCATTCTTTTCATAACACCCATGAGAATAAATTGATTGGTCATTCTGCCGCACGTTGCCCAATTAAGTGAGGTGTTCATGAGTTGGCTGTACTGTTCAAAATCAATGTGGACAACTTCTGAGTTTTCCAATACTTGTACATAGAAGGAAGATGGCCGGTTAAGGACCAGGCTCTCATAATCTTGGATAAAAGAGCCTTCTATCCCAAGTAAAATATTCCTTTCTATTCCCTCCTTGTCCCTATTGTACATTCGGGCACTCCCTTTTTCAATGAAGTTAAATTGTCGGCTTTCTTGACCTGGGAGTACAATATGTTCGTTTTTACTATAGCATTTAATCGTCAGTAGGGGTAATAGTTGTTCAATCTCATCGGGTGTAATTCCGGGGCTAATGTACGTCAGCGATCTTATCAATACGTGGGGTACCATAGATGCGTTTGTATGATTTTATGAATAGGATTTGAGTCTGAACCGCAACGAATTCCATGACTCTGTCCGCTTTTCATTTGTTAATCGAGAGACGTTAGCTTTGGATTGATTGTTTTGATTTCTGTAGTTTACTTCGTGTACGTTCGCCAGTTGCAAAATATGCAATCTTTTATAGGTGTGCATTCGTCGGCATGATTGTTCTGTATCGAGTCGATCGAGAGTTGGCCGATGTAGTTGGTGATCACTAGTGGATCATCGTGGAACATGCCGTGTACCACGTGCTATGGCAGAGTTTGCCGAGTCGGTCACGTTTGTTGTCCCCAACGACCGGCCAAACAAAGATCAAAAGCCCAGTCTTATCAGGGTCATTACGTCTTCGATGTCCTCCTTGAGAAGTCTAATGTACATCACAATAGCTGTCACTGTGGGTGTTAGCATAGGGGGAAAACGACACGAAGGCGAAACTGGTTTTGTCCATGGCCGGTTCGACTAGCACTTGAATAACGTAACGCCATTGACACATTTTTCCCCTCATTTTGGGTTTGAGCGACTACAGTGTGCCGTAATCTCGTATGGCAAGGGATGATAGTCTTGTGAGCCTACACCGTTAAGCACCGGCATTTTGATGTCGATCCGACCGGCTGATCGGTGATTTAATATTGTACTGCATGTTGGTTACTTCCAGTTTCAACCACGTCCAATCTCCGTTGTCGAGGCTCCACGTCGAACTCATCTTGCATGGAACTTTTATCCCATCAAACGTCTTGTATTCGGTAATGTTCATTGTCCACAGATAACGCTTTGACGATTCTTCATTTCCTTTAAACCGTCGTGCAGTAAATCTGATTACATCACCATCGGGGCTGAAGTAAAAAACACCGGTCGCTTTTAAGCCATTATAGTTCATTGTTGCAGCTGCGGTGGTATCATCTATTTGTTCCCATGTTACGTAGCGACTTAATGCCAAGGCGGGAAACTGTACTGTTTCAGCTAAAATAGGACAAGCAAGAAAAAGTTCGAAGCAATTTCATGGCGTGTTTCAATTGAATAATTGTGAATTTACATGTTTCCGTCGAACTCGCGCCTCATCGAGTTTCACATG
>Ga0226835_1001852_pt1 | contig 10130 bp, 8 predicted proteins | sample LAC_MetaG_1_FD_163627 | JGI IMG/M metagenome (GOLD analysis project Ga0226835, IMG submission 163627) | Anaerobic ammonium oxidizing microbial communities from anammox membrane bioreactor (MBR) in UC Berkley, California, United States -... | ecosystem: Engineered > Bioreactor > Anaerobic >...
AGCCAATGGCGTGACCGCGGAAATTTTCAAACAGGTACCGATGTCACGGCAAGCCAATGCCGTAAGCCTGACAGTCGTCACTGTGATTCTCAGCAACCTGGTTTCCAATGTTCCGGCGGTAATGCTGCTGCGCCCCCTGGTATCCAGCCTTCAAAACCCCTCAGCTGGCTGGCTGACTCTGGCGGTTGCCTCTACCCTGGCAGGTAATCTGACGTTACTTGGCTCGGTAGCCAATCTGATCGTAGCCGAAATCGCCGCCCGCAGGCAGGTCAACCTCGACTTCTGGGAATATACCCGCTCTGGCGCCGTGATTACATTCATTTCTCTGATCATCGGCGTCCTCTGGTTGCAGACGTTCACTTGGCATTAATGGGAGTCAGGCCTGGTACAATTTCAGCTCTTGAATGAGCGAATACACTGCATCCGGAACGAAGTAACGAAAATGCCGTCCCTGCCTGACGCGCTCACGAATATCACGTGAGGCAATTTCAAGCAGAGGCGCCTCCACAAAGTGGATTTTCACGGACAAACCCGGTAAAAAGCGCTCCACTCCCCCCAGATCAACACGGTCGCCTGGCCGATGCATCACCCCTATCCCGTCCAGAGAAGCAATGAACCGTTGTGGGGCATGCCACCTGGGTAAATCATGAAGCGAATCTCCGCCCAGCAAATAAAACAACTCGCTCCCAGGATACCCTTTCCTGAGGATTTGGACCGTATCCACAGCGTATTGCGGACCCGGGCGGTCAATATCTACTCGCGAAATTTCAAAACGCGGGTCTGCATCCAGGGCGGCTTTCAGCAACCGCAACCTTACATCCAATGGAGAGATTGGCAGCCCTGTCTTGTGGGGAGGATCAGGGGTAATTACCCACAACACCCGGTCTAAACCCAGTTGTTCGGCAGACTCAGCCGCCAGGATAAGATGCCCGATGTGCGGGGGGTCGAAGGTGCCGCCAAAAATACCTAACCGCATGGATTCAATCCTGCCATTCCAGTTCGTAATCACCGATAAAGACCGAATCCCCCTCCTGCACCCCGGCTTCACGGAGCGCTTTATCGACCCCCAGAGCCTCGATCAACTTTTGGAAACGGCGTACCGGCGCATCATACTCCCAGTAAGTCATTTCCGCTGCCCGTTCCAGGGCCGGGCTGTGCACCCGCCAACCTTCTGGAATGCGTTCAATGGTAAAACTGCGCGGGTCTTCGCCCATGCGGTAAACAGGCAGTTCAGCCGAGCGAGGTAACGATGGCTCGGGAGCGGTCTGAAGCAATTCCGCCACTTTCCAGAGCAATTCTTTCGTTCCGGTGCGCGCCAGCGCCGAAATTGGCATGGCCTGATACCCGCGCTCTTCAAGCATTTTCTTGATCTTCGGCCACCGCTCGGCCACCTCGGGTAAATCCATTTTATTCACAGCCACGATCTGCGGTTTCTCGGCCAGTTTCTCATCATAAAGAGCCAGCTCGGTATTGATTTGAGAAAGGTCAGCCAGTGGGTCTTCCGAGGTTCCATCCAGCAGATGAATCAACACTCGAGTGCGCTGGATATGGCGCAGGAAGGTATCTCCCAGGCCAACCCCCCGATGGGCGCCTTCAATCAGGCCGGGGATGTCTGCCAGAACGATGGTTGTGTTCATATCCAGTTCAGCCACCCCCAGATTCGGCTCGAGCGTGGTGAAGGGATAATCGGCAATTTTTGGATCAGCGTTGGTCACGGCCGCCAGAAGGCTCGATTTCCCCGCATTGGGCATTCCCACAATGCCCACATCAGCGATTAACTTGAGCTCCAGCCGCAGACTGCGTTCTTCTCCCGGCTCGCCTCTTTCGGCCATTTTAGGCGCCTGGTTGCTGGGGGTAGCAAAATGCTGATTCCCACGCCCTCCGCGCCCCCCACGGGCCACCACCAATTGCTGGCCATCCTGCGTGAGATCGCCCAGTAATTCGCCGGTTTGCTCGTCGAAGACCATCGTACCCATTGGCACAGGAATGATCAATGGCCGGGCTGATTTTCCGGTCATATTATTGGGGCCACCCCGCCCACCGCTTTCCGCCTCATACCGCGCCCGATATCGAAAAGCCGCCAGGGTGTTGAGCGTTCTCCGGGCTTCGAGAATGACATCCCCTCCCCGCCCGCCATCTCCGCCATCGGGGCCTCCGTGGGGCACAAACTTTTCGCGGTGGAAGTGCACCATGCCATCTCCACCCCGGCCTGCTCTTACGAAAATTCTGGTCTCATCTACGAACATAGGCTTATTTTAACGGAGAAATCCAACCGCAGGCGGGATTGCTCCACTGGCGGTTGGATTTCTCTCCCGATAAGAATTACCTGCGACCGAACTTTTCAGTCAGGATGCTCGCCAGATCGGGCTGGCCGATTTCTGCCAGCTCATACCGAACCCGCTGAATGGGTTTGTCAATGTGAATGACCCGGGTCAGATCAATGGGGGTTGCTGAAATCACCAGATCAACCGGAGCGTTGGCAATGGTCTGCTCCAGGTCGCGCATCTGCGCCTCGCCATACCCCATAGCCGGGAGGATCGGCCCGGTAGACGGGTACTTCTGATATGTTTCAACGATCGTCCCCACCGCATACGGCCGCGGATCGACAATCGCCGCCGCGCCAAAGCGCCGGGCCGCCACCCAGCCTGCCCCGTAGGCCATTTCACCATGGGTCAGGGTGGGGCCGTCTTCGATCACGAGTACCCTCTTCCCCCGAATGGCTGATGGGTCAGAGACGAAAAGCGGCGATGCGGCTTCAACGATGATGGCATTGGGATTGACCGAGTAGAGATTCTCACGCACTCGGATCACATTCTCTGGAGCGGCGGTGTCAACTTTATTGATGACAAAGACATCCGCCGAGCGCACGTTAGTTTCACCGGGATGATACGTCAACTCGTGCCCGGGGCGATGCGGATCGGCCACGACGATTGCCAGATCAGGTTTATAAAAGGGAAAATCGTTGTTCCCGCCATCCCACAACACGATATCCACTTCCTGTTCGGCCTGGCGGAGAATTTTCTCGTAATCTACCCCGGCATAAACGATGACCCCATTATCCAGATGAGGTTCATATTCCTCCCGTTCTTCGATCGTGCACTCATGGCGGTCAAGGTCACCGTAATCGGCAAAACGCTGAACGCTTTGCTTCACCAGGTCGCCATAAGGCATGGGATGGCGAATCGCCGCCACCCGGTAACCGAGCTCGCGAAGAATCAGGGATACCCGCCGGGTGGTCTGGCTTTTCCCAGAACCGGTGCGAACGGCGCAAACTGAAACCACTGGCTTGCTCGATTTCAACTGAGTCTCTTTCATTCCCATCAGTCGAAAATCAGCCCCGGCCGCCAGCACCATCGACGCCTTATGCATCACATATTCATGCGGCACATCGCTGTAGGCAAATATCACCTGATCGACCTCAAAATCCCGGATCAACCGTTCCAGTTCCGTTTCAGGGTAAATGGGGATGCCTTTCGGGTAAAGTTTCCCGGCCAGTTCAGCGGGATACTTCCGTCCCTCAATGTTGGGGATCTGCGTGGCCGTGAAGGCAACCACCTGGTAATCGGGATTGTCACGGAAATAGACATTGAAATTGTGAAAATCGCGTCCAGCGGCCCCCATGATAATGGTTCGAATCGGTGTCATGCGTTTGATCACTCCTTTATCGGGTTACAAAATTAACCATAGGCCTGCATTCCGAGCCGCTCAAGCTCAGGGCCTACCTTCCGTTTACATAACCTCCGGGGCGGTAATGCCAAGCAGTTGCAGAGCGTTGGCAATCGCCTGCCGCGATGCAGCCACAAGGCGTAAACGCCCGCTGCGCATCGGTTCCTCTACCGAGAGGACCGGGCACTCATTGTAAAAATCGGTAAAAGCCTTGGCCAGGTCATACGCAATATTGGCAATGTGCAATGGTTTAAGCTCAGCCGCAGCGCGTTGAACTTCTCTTGGAAAGCGCGAAATGAGGTCGATGAGCTGAACCTCAGCCTGCGCCAGGCTGTACTGGTAAGCCATGGGGGCAGGCAAATCTTCTGGTTTTTCGATGCCTGCTTTGCGTAAAATGCTGTTCGCCCGCACGTGAGCGTATTGAATATAGGGCGCCGCCTGACCATTAAAATCAAGCGCGGCCTGCCAGTCAAAAGTGACCATCTTGGCATTCTCCCGCGCCAGCATGGGGTACTTAATCGCCCCAATGCCAACCGCCCGGGCCACCTCCATTTTCTGATCGGCAGACAGCTCAGGGTTCTTTTCTTCCACCACCTGTAGAGCCCGTTGAATGGCTTCTCGAATGAGGTTTTCCAACAAAACCACCGTTCCCTCGCGCGAGGCCATTACCACATTACCGGGCAGGGTGACAATCTCATACGGAACATGCTGGCATCGCGCGGCCCACTCATAACCGGCCAGCTCAAGGGTTTTAAAAACCTGTTGAAAATGCAACGACTGGCGGACATCCACCACATAATAGGAACGCGCCAGGTCGGGATAATCGGTAAATTTCTTTTTTGCCAGGGCCAGGTCTTCGGTGGCGTAAAGCGCTGTGTTATCAGAACGCAGAACAACCAGCACACGGAATTTTTCCTGCTTCAGCCCAAGCAGCTCGTCGATCTTCACAATCACCGGGCCGTTGGGGCGTTCATCCTGAGCGATCCCCTTGGCGATGAGCTCCTCAACCATTTCCTTCCCGGGGTGCTCAACCATGCTATTGAAATAATACACATCAAAACGAATGTCGAGCTGCCGGTACATCTCATCGAAACCATCCAGCGACCACTGTCGGGTTTCTTGCCAGAGGCGCACCACTTCAGGGTCACGCTGGTCCCAGCGGGCATAAAGAGCGCGGACTTCCGCTTCCAGTTCGGGGTTTTCTTCCAGCCGCCTGACAGCTTCGGCATACATGTCCCCCATCCAGCGTGTGATATCCTTTTCGGGGCGCTCCCCGGCATGGTATTTCATGTAATTCCACAACCATTTAATGACGTGCAACCCGATGTCACCGGGGTAATTGGCGCGCACCACATCGTAACCTGCGAACTCAAGGATACGGCACAGCGTATCACCAAGAATGGCTGAGCGTAAATGCCCCACATGAAACGCCTTGTGGGTGTTGGGCTGAGAAAACTCCACCATCACCCGCTCATGGAGGCGCTCTCCCCGCCCAAAATTGGCCCCCTGCTCAAGGACAGCATCGACCACCCGTTGAGCATAAGCCGCGGTTGAAAAATAGAGGTTAAGATAACCGCGAACCGCCTCAACCCGCTCAAAACCTTCGGGGGTGCCCAGGAAGGCAGCGATTTGTTCGGCGAGTTCGGTTGCCCGCTCCTGGACGTTGGCCTTCACACCGGCGGTGCGAATTTCCTGAGCCGCCAGCTGAAATAACGAGGTAGAAATACCCCAATGCCCATCAAACGGTATCCATCCCCAGGAAAGCCTGGGCTCAGGCAGGCCCTTCTCTCTGCAGAAAGCGAGGATGCGCTGTTCTACCTGCTTTTGCTCGGCTTCAAACATCCCTGTACTCCTGAAACCCCTAGGGCATCTCCTGTGGCCTTCTCAGCCGGGTATGCCCTAAAGAAAAAAGCGGGAGCAAATCCTCCCGCTGCCGTCGCCCACTGAAGGGGCGTTTCTTGTAGCGACAAAGCTCACCCGGAAAAATTTCCTCCGGGGATCGAACAAGGATTACTTTGCCAGAGCTGCAAGGCGCTTCATCAGGCGGCTCTTGCGGCGAGCGGCGTTATTTTTGTGAATGACACCTTTCTCGGCAGCCCGGTCGAGGGCACTGACTGCCCGAATCACTGCCTCTTTAGCCTCTTCCGGCGAGGCGGCCTCAATGGCGGTGCGGGCTTTGGCTACAAAAGTACGAGCACGCCCCCGGTAAACCCGGTTGCGTAGCCTTCGCTTCTCATTCTGTCGATTTCGCTTAATTTGTGACTTGATGTTCGCCAACTTACAAATCCTCCAGATAAGTTCCACAATCGCGAGGTCAGATTTTACCGCAGTGTGGTGTTTTTGTCCAGTTCTCTGCTGGCCGTTTGAACGGTTTGATCGAAGACCTGCTTTTCTCCCCTGATCACCCCGCTGTGGTGGAGGCTTGAGTCCTGGCTGGACGACCAGGACCCAAGCCTTTTAAATCTGAGGGCTATTTATCCTGCAGAGCGGCCACGCCGGGCAAAACCAGCCCCTCGAGCATTTCGAGAGAGGCTCCGCCGCCGGTGGAGATGTGCGTAATTTGATCGGCCAATCCCGATTTCTGGATTGCCGACGCCGAATCTCCACCACCCACAATCGTCACCGCCGGGCTCTTGGCCATCGCTTCTGCAATGCCAAAGGTGCCTTTGGCAAACGTGGGCACTTCAAACACACCCATCGGGCCATTCCAGACAACCGTTGCCGCGCTCCCGATCACCTTCCCGTAGGCTTCCACCGTTTCCGGGCCAATGTCCAGGATCATCCAATCGTCTGGAATTGGTCCAACCGGCATCACCTTCGTTTCTGCCCCTTCTTCCATAGATTGGGCAATGACCACATCTACCGGAAGGCGCAATTTCGTACCGCCCGTCGAGAGGAGTTCTCGCGCCAGATCGAGCACATCATCTTCCACCAGAGACTTGCCTACCGGATACCCCTGCGCCTTGAAGAAAGTATTGGCCATGCCACCACCGATCAGGATCGAATCGGCTTTGGTCAGGAGATTCTTAATCACTCCAATCTTGTCGCTCACCTTGGCTCCCCCAAGAATGGCCACAAATGGGCGTTTGGGGTTTTCGATCGCCTGAGAAAGGTACTGGATTTCTTTCTCCATGAGGAAGCCAGCAACAGCCGGTAAGAACCGAGCCACCCCTTCGGTTGACGAATGGGCGCGATGCGCGCTTCCAAACGCATCGTTGACATAAATATCGGCCAGCGCAGCCATCTTGCGGGCCAGGTCAAGGTCGTTCTTCTCTTCTTCGGGATGGAAACGCGTGTTCTCAAGCACAAGAATCTCGCCCGGTCTCAGGCTGGAGGCTGCCTTCTCTGCGCTTTCGCCCACACAATCCTCGGCAAAAGCGACCGGCTTGCCCATCAGCTTACCCAGATATTCCGCGACCGGTTTCATCGAGTATTTGGGGTCAGGGCCACCTTTGGGCCGGCCCAAATGCGAGAAAAGAATGACAGCCGCGCCCTGTTCGAGAAGATACTCGATCGTTGGCAGCGCGGCGCGCACACGGGTATCATCCTGCACCACACCGTCTTTAATCGGGACGTTAAAATCGACCCGCACAAGCACCTTCTTGCCTTTTACATCAATATCGCGTACGGACTTCTTGTTGAACATAGACCCTCCCGTTGGACCGTCGAGATTTCCTTCGACGGAAGTTTCTGAACCCAGGGCGCTCCCGAATGGATCATGTCGGCCCCTGGTGAACGAAAACCTGGCGGTTAGTTCAGTTTAGAAACCGATCCTAACCGCCAGATAGTCATCCTTCAGGCTCTCTGAGTGGCCTGGTCATTCGCTTAGAGTTTCTTGGCAAGCAGAGCTGCCAGATCAGCCGTGCGGCAGGAATAGCCCCATTCGTTGTCGTACCAGGTGACCACTTTCACCAGGTTGCCGCCCATGACCATGTTCGAGGGCAGGTCAACGATGGAGGAACGTGAATCGCCCTTGAAATCCATGGAGACCAGCGGATCCATGTACTCACCGGTGGTGACCCCCAGGATGCCCTTCAACGCGCCATTGGCGGCCTCTACAAACGCAGCGTTCAATTCCTCCTTGGTGGTCGGTTTCTCGACCGTGGCCACAAAGTCCACAATGGAGACGGTAGGAGTGGGAACGCGCAGAGCATACCCGTCAAACTTCCCTTTCAACTCAGGGATCACCAGCGCGACCGCTTTAGCAGCCCCGGTGGTCGTCGGGATGATGTTAAGCCCGGCGGCGCGAGAGCGGCGCATTTCTTTCTTGTGCCCCTGATCGAGGATGACCTGGTCATTGGTGTAGCTGTGAATGGTGGTCATGACCGCATTCAGAATACCGAACTTCTCGTGCACAATCTTGGCTGCCGGGGCGAGGCAGTTCGTGGTGCACGAGGCATTAGAAATGACATGATGCTTGGCAGGATCGTATTTATCTTCATTGACGCCCAGCACCACGGTCAGATCTTCGTTCTTTGCCGGCGCAGAAATAATGACTTTCTTTGCTCCGCCCGAAACGATGTGAGCCTCGGCTCCGGGTTTACCCTTGGCCGGGTCACCCTTGGCATCGGTGAAAATCCCCGTGGATTCGATCACAATCTCAACTCCCAGGTCTTTCCAGGGGAGTTTGGCGGGATCTTTTTCAGCCAGCACCTTGACGGTATGGCCGTTGATCACCAGGTCGCTACCAACCACTTCCACGCTACCCGGGAAGATCCCGTAGTTCGAGTCGTACTTGAACAGGTGAGCGTTGGTTTTGGCGTCGAACAAATCGTTGACGGCCACAACTTCCAGCTCATTGGGGTAACGTTCCATGATCGCCTTTAAAACCTGGCGTCCGATACGTCCGAACCCATTGATACCGATCTTTGTAGTCATTCGAATAAACCTCCTCAAAAAGGATATCAAATCACTGGAACATGCCCTCAGGCATGTTGAACGAAGACGAACGGAGAAAGCCCTACCCTCTCCACAGGGCCCCGCCCCAGGAACTGGGAAGCGGGGTAAAAACCAAGCTAATTATAAACGAAAATCAATTTTCGGAATTGTTCAAATTTTCACGATTTATCAAAGGACCAGTCCGTTCATAAAACAGGTCCATGATCACCTCAGCCAGCCGTTTCGGATCATGCCGCCATGGATTAGAGGGGTCGGCCAGATCACACAGATATAAAGGATATCTGTCGTTCATCTCATCGGAGGCTTTCACCCAGGTAATCCCCTCTGGGAGGGTGCCCGTATACTGGTTATTACAAAGGATGAGGTCGAAGATTCCCTCCCCTACATGTTTTTCGATACTTCGCACATGCTCAAAGCAATCGAAGCCGTCCGTCTCTCCACGTTGGGTTGCCACATTACACACATAGAACTTCAATCCGCGGCTGGCGCGCAGGGCTTCGGCAATATCAGGCACCAGTAAGTTCGGCAAAATACTGGTAAACAAACTTCCAGGCCCAACCAAAATCAGATCAGCGTTTAAGATGGCCTGAACGGCTGGCGGATATGCCAGCGGATTATCTGGTTCTAACCAGACCCGCCGGATACGCCCATCTGCTTTTGGAATCTGGCTTTCGCCTTTCACCAGCATTCCTTTCTCAGCCCGGGGCACTTCTACGTCAGCCACCAAACGCACATCGTGCAACGTGGCCGGTAAAACCTGCCCGTGAACCGCAAGGACCCGGGCAGACTCGGCCACCGCCTCTTCAAAACTGCCGGTAATTTCCGCCAGGGCGGTGATCAATAAATTACCCAGGGAATGGCCGCTCAAACCGTTCCCTGTGGCGAAGCGGTATTTAAACAACTGTCCCATTAAGGTTTCGTCATCTGCGAGAGCCGTAAGGCAATGGCGAATATCCCCCGGAGGCAACACCCCCAGGCTTCGCCGCAGCTCTCCAGATGAACCCCCGTCGTCGGCCACTGTGACGATAGCAGTCAGGTTAAAAGTATATTCTTTCAATCCCCGTAACAGGGTAGAAAGCCCGGTACCTCCGCCAATGGCAACCACGCGTGGGCCGCGTTCACGCCTGCGGTACACAGAAATTGAGTCAACCACATGCTTGCCCGGCTGAAGAAAGGGCTTCAACAGCGAGCGATTAAACCCCCAGAGCCCAAGGATTAACAGGGACATTCCCAGCCCTCCGAAGATCAACACCCTCAAAGGGCGAGTCAGAAACCGCAAAGCCAGGAAGGAAAGCGCCGGCAGCCACCAGGTCTCAGGAGCTGTGCGGTATACATCCAGGAGCAACATGGCTACCCCCACCCCAAGCAGGACATTCCCCGCCAGAATGAGAGCCAGCCAGCGCTTGACTCCAATGCCAGGCGTCAGCCAGCGCAATTCCCGACGCACCGATTTCCAGAAGTTACGCACAGGGTCAGGGTTTTTCATCGTTCGTCATCAATATATCAGCGATTGAATAACCCGTCAACGGATTAAGCCAGCCGCTAAACGACCGCACTCATGCAAA
>Ga0226835_1001853_pt1 | contig 10113 bp, 11 predicted proteins | sample LAC_MetaG_1_FD_163627 | JGI IMG/M metagenome (GOLD analysis project Ga0226835, IMG submission 163627) | Anaerobic ammonium oxidizing microbial communities from anammox membrane bioreactor (MBR) in UC Berkley, California, United States -... | ecosystem: Engineered > Bioreactor > Anaerobic >...
GTCAATGAACTCGATGTCCACGATCTTCCAAGGGGGCGTCAGCCCAAGGCCAAGAGCAAATAACTCGGTCGGTTGCATCCCATCAGATTACGCCAACCCACACCAAACAGCGAGGAGCCACGGCACCTCGCTTACACCAAGGGACGTGAACGTCTTGCCGTCCTCGGCAATCCAGTACAGGAGTCGGTCAGGCGCTATTTGGAGGAGTGATTCAGCTTCGCCACGCATTCCCAAGGAATCCGCGACCCGCAGAATAGTTTGGTCAGTGAGGGGCTCCTGAGAGGCAAACAAGGAGCGCCTAAGGGTTGCGCCCTTAGCCCAGTCTTGCTCTGAAATCCCTTCGATGACGAGAGCTGCACGTCCAGTACGTGCAGAGCTAGCTGGTTGCAAATACCACCGATAGACGATTACAACGTCGAACCTCTTGTTTTGAGCCTCAATCCGAGACAGTTGGCGGCAAGCAGGGCACTCAAGATCGGCAACTACGACGTAGATGTGGGCCCTCGGATCTATGGGCCGTTCATACGGACGCAACAGCAACGGAGTTGGTCCCGGCGCTTGGGCCATGGCAATCTTATCAGCGAGAAGCACGTAAACTCCGACTGTTCCGACTAAGAGTCCCAAATATCCCAGACCGAGCTTCTTGATGTTCGTCAACCCGAGGCCGACGAGGAGAAAAGCGAGGGCAATACAACTCTGACAGGCTCCATTTAGCGCCAGAGCAACGCCCTGCATGCAGATTGCGACAACTGCGCCTAAGATGGACCAGCGCCGAAAAACAGCGTCCTGATTGAGCCAGGCGGCCTTCCCGAGAGCAACAACTCCCGCGAGGGCGAGAACCGCCACGAGCTTGCTAAGGGGCCAGTCTCTGATGGCCCCACAGTATCTGTTGCAAGGCATGGTTATAAGCTCAAAGTGCTGGCAAACGAGCAACAAGGAAATCGTCCCGGCACAGAGCGTCAACGCAATTCGGATCCACCTCATGAAGACGTCACCGAAAAGTTGATCAAAGCGGTAGATTGAACTTTGCCGATCGAGTTAAGCAAGTGAACTCGGATCAGGCCCGCCTTGAGTGCCACCCCAGCGCCATCCGGAAGAAAAACAATTTGGCCATCAGGTTTCAAGTGTACGCGACCCATCTCCTTATCGCAGCTTACGCTCCATCCCTCCGGAACCCCTCCAACAACGCGGCCCACAGGAATGTCGTTCCGGAGACCAACACTTGTCACGGTTGACAATGAGGGGTAAATACGTGGGCCACCCCTGTCACAAGCATAGACGGGAATCCGAAAACTATATCGCTTCCCTCGATCTGTCACCGCCAAGACCAGCGATTCTTTGCCTTCGAGTAACATGGGCTGACTCGCAAATTCGAGGGTGATTGTATCCTTGGTGACCTTCGCAAGTAGTCCACGCGGTGCTTCAACAACAGAAATGGCCACCCCTGAACTGGCGTTCCTGACACGGACCGATGGTAGATCGGTTGTGGGATCGATCCAGAGTTCAGACACATCGAGCCAGGGTCCGCCAACAACGTTCCACGTCAGACGATATGTTCTCTCCCTGACCATTCCTCGAATCGTCTCAGTAAGGACGAATGAAGCTCCGCCCGGACCCCGCCTTCTAGTCGCTCGAGAGATCAGCGTAAGCACGCCGCTTTCATTCCCTTGCAGGACTCCATTATTCGAAAACGCTGGCCTTACGCCACACGCCTGCTCGAATCCACCATAAACAGCCAGAGCGTTCTCGCGGTTGGTCACTGCAAAACGCACTTCCAATTGTTCGCTTGGCCGCACATTTCCAAAGTCCCAAGTTGTTTCGCCTGAAAAGCTGGCCTGTGATCGCGTCATTTGGAAAACAACGAATAGCGCAATGCCGATTAGCAGAAACGCAGACAACCGCCACTTCATTGGCTTGCTCCTTCAGGAGAAAGCGCATATCCTGTCCATCGTGTTCGAAGCGCTGCATCTGTATAAACCTTGACGCCGTACGGAGGGTCAATCACTACCCAGTCTGAACTGCGCTTGCGCACAACGACAACAAAGTGACTTTCACGCGTCGACAAGATGCTGGGAAAGCGGATGCTCTGCAAGTTGAGGTTGGGTGACTTGGTTGCTTCCAGCCTCATTCCAAGTTGTGCACCAACTGACTTGATGTCCAGCATGCTGACACCATCCTCGACTTTTCTGAAAGCTCCCAAGACGGCGGAAGGAGTTGTGGTTACTCCCGATAGACGGGAAAGATAGTAAAGGGACTCTGGACCGCAGGTTGGGCCTGAGGGATCACCTTTTCGCTCTCGCCCTTGCGCTCTGCTGGCGTACCTCAGCGTGATTGCCGCGTCTCTTTCTGTCAGAGGTTTCGGGGCACCGATCAGACGCTTCAAGCCGGTGGCCTGATCGTCAATCGTTGCGCCTGCTGGAAGGGATAGGGCAACTGGGGGTGACGTTAATGGCAAAACTCTGTTGAAGCGAACAGACGTCCCTTGTGTCCAGCCTTTGCCAGTCTCCCACACCTGAGTCTTCACCACCATGGGAGTCCAAGTCGAGGGGTCACAGGATGCCGGCGAGAAACTCCTACGAAGAATTGGCTCGGAAGGACCCAGCATTGTTATTTGCACGGGAAATCCCCTAACCCAATTGAACAGGATGTGGATCCGCCCCTTAACCGTCGAACCCTCATTCAATGTGAATCGAATGTCGACCAGTTCCTTGCCGACGGCATTCAGCGATCGATCCTTGCCACGGGTCAATGCCTGAGAGAGCGTAACATCGCCGTACACCAGAACTCCGAGGGTGAAGAGGAGTATCCTAGCGTCCGCACGAAGTGTCTCTGCAACGTCCACCAACTCCGTACCATAGACGGTGGCAATTCCTGTGCTTCGTTGTCCTCGGCCGCTTAGGGTCAAAACGCTGCCACCAACAATTGAAACCCGAGACCAACCGTCTCCGGCTTCGGATTGCAAATCGTAACGACCAGGCCAGTCTCGGTATCGGAACTTGGTGACTTCGCCACGACCGCGATTAATAGTGCAGGCGTCTATATAGACTCGATCAAATCGGGCTTCCCATCCTCGGGCACCGAAAACGCAGGCATCCAAACTGGGCCCAATGCCCAATGCCCAATGCCCAATGCCAGCCAAAGTCCCGTCAAGACCTGCCCTCGCTCACAAAGGAATTACTAAAGTACTTCGTCCCCAGTACCCCTCTATGAGCCTAATTGGCATTGTATCACAGAAAAGCGAGAATAGGCGGAAAATCTTCGGAGAGAGGTGAGACAGGCCAGCCTTGGGGACCCACTGGGCAACTTACATGCTTCGGAAAGTTCGCGCTTTGTTGGTCTTGACGGAGAACACCATCTGCAGTTCTCAATTGTGTCCAACCAAGTCGAGGAGAGCCAAAGAACTTGCTGGCGAACCCCTTCAGGGATCGAGGATATTTGACCACATCGACGTCCGGGCCGATACGGGCGAACTTTGGGCCGGCGTAGTGATCGGGAAGCTGAGGGGCCGCACGGGAGGCAATGGCAGCGACCCAAGCTCGATGTAGGGACAACCTCCGTGCTCACGTCTGTCCTGCGCAAATAGTCCGAGAGATGTGAACGCGTTCAAATGGCTGGCCTACTCCACTTTGCAAGCAGTCAAGGAGAGTCTTACCGAGTCCCCGCGTCCTTCGATGACCTGGTAAATTTACTTGACTCTTCATACAATTGATCCGAGCCCCCCGAAAAGTGCTATTGTCAAGATTATGCGTGCAGTCTATACAGTTGTTGCGTTAATGGCGGTCGTAGTGGGCGCTTGGGCACTCAACGCGCTCCTTGACGACACAGAAGCCGTTACCTCCTCGAGAAGTGCGTTTCGAGGTTGTTCTTTCGAGCGCTCGCACTCTGCGGTCACTAGGGAGGAGCTCTCTCGCATTTTAGTCGCTCAAGCAGCTTCGGCGTATACTCCGGACGGACCTACGTACGGTTGCACTGACTGCATGCTCTCCGACACCATCCCTCAGACCTATTGCGAGAGCAGGGGGACAGACTGTGACGGCCTCTTTGGTGGCTGGGACGAGAGCTACAATTGGGTGAGGTCGAAGCTCATCTACCAGTGCCCTCCTAATAACGGGTTCTTCGTCAAATGCACTCCTTGGATTCGGGCGGGCTGTTGCGACGACGGCCAGGAGGGCCTTCCTAATCCGGCGTGTTCCTATCCCGGTGCCGGGGACTGCGCCACTCGTCAGATACCTCCTCCACCATAGAGCAACCAGGGGATTGATCTAATGTGGGTAGTATTTTCCGCTAGGTGGCTGGCCGCTTTTTTTGTCCTCTCCTCTGGATTCCTGATACAGGGGCTGCACGCGAGAAGCGTTGAAGAGGATCCATTGGTTGAGCCGATCACCATTCGCCCTGCACTGGTTGCGGCCCTTGGACTCGCTTCCTTATCGGTGCTGGTCGGGATTTGGTGGCGTCCCAAGCCTTGCCTGTCGCTCGTTACAGTGTGTCTCATAGTTATTCCAATATGCTACGCGTTGAAGCTCTCAGGTTTGAGGGGTGCCCCGGACTTCGTGGCCAACTTGGCGGCACCCGTAGCCGCAATCTTCGTTGCGCTATCATCAAACGGCATTTTGAAGGTCAAAGGGTCCAGCAATGAATAGAGTGCGCCAGCGTGCGCTTACCTTGATCGAAATCTGCATTATTGTTGCACTTGTTGCCGTATTGGCCGCTTTGGTGTTTCCCCTACTCACACAGTCCAAAATTGCAGCCAAGCGTACAACAAGTTTACAGAACCTCAGGCAGATTGGGCTCGCGTTGGCAATGTATAAGGAGTCCTTCGACTCACTTCCAATGAATTATCTGGATCCGTTAGTCGATTCTGGTTACCTTCGTGATAGGTCGCTGTTGTCGAGTCCCTGCGACAGATTGGACGGTAAGTATGGGTGGTCGATGGCCGCCTGCCACGACGGTAGGGAACCACCAAAGTTCCCCTCATCCTACGAAACGGCGCTGTTCAGGATTGAGTTCATCGAACAATTAAGGTCGATCGACGAAAGGGCCGCGCTCGTCGTTGACCGAACCTGCGGAAGGCGCGCTTCGTTTTCTCCGGTCTGTGACGATATTCAGTACTACCATTGGGGCACCATCCTTAGACTCCGAGAGGACACGTCTGTACAAACGGGAAGGTTCTGGTTTGAAGCAGTACCTGGTGAGGTCAATGGTGCGTGGCGACGTCTCAGGTTGTACACGGAAGTGGCTTTGCCTCCAATCAAATTGTGAGACCACGATTGGGGCATCAGGCTCCAATTGCGAGCACAACCGCATTCATGCTCGCCGGATGATGCCGTGTTCCATCCGTTTTTCTGATTGCGTTGCGAGAGCTTTTCATTCCCACGCCCAATGTGGCACAATAGTTGCTCCCACGTCCCGAAAAGAGAGGGTTATCGATGTTGCTCGCCATGCTTCCGCCTGCCTCATGGGTCGATGTACTGTTGCTCCCAGGTTTAGCGTGCCTTTTTGGCTTGTTGGCGTTCGTCCTGGGCCTGAGAACTCAACTGCAGGGCGGCAAACCGTATTGGAAGTACGTTGGCCTCCTCATCCTGATCCTGGGCGCCTACGCCGGGTTTGGTCCTTTCTATAACGTGGTGGGCGGCAGCTTCGAGGCGATTGCCTACAAGGACCTGCTGCGGGGACGCGGCCAGAAGATCATGATCGCGCACTGGGCAGGGTTCTGGCTGCCCGTTTCGCTGATTCTGATCGGCCTCCTCTCCGAATTCGTCATTCGGCGAAGGACGGACCGCAGCGAGTTTTAGTCCTTTTCCCAACGCACTAGGTTGAGTTCGCTGGGGATCACGACGTCGGGGCTCGAAGGCACGATTCGCACGGTATAGCCGAGGTGCCCGGCCTGCCGGCAAGGCACTTCTCCTTCAAACGAGTGCATCCCGTTCTCGGAGCCTACGTGCGTCAGGTCCACATGCCAAACGTCTTGAAGCTCTCGATTGGAGCCGACTCGTCCGACGACGGCCTGAACGCGGGCCTCTTCCGGCATCAAACCGTCGAGTTCGGCTGTCACGCGGATCGAAAACGTCGATCCCACGAGATTCCGGCTCTGCAGCGTATCGGAAACCGAATCGACTCGCACTTTGGGCCAAGCCGCCCGCACCTTATCGCGCCAAGCGAGCGCCTCTTTCGCGCGGCCCAAGCCATTCGATTCCATCGCTTGGAACGACACCGAAGCAGGCAGATAGAACTTCTCTGCATAATCGCGAACCATTCGCGCCGTCGAAAACCGGGGCGCAAGCTTCGCCATGCTTTGCTTGATCATCTCGACCCATCCGGTCGGAGGATCGCCGTTGGAGCGAGTGTAGAACTTGTTCGACACTTCTCCTTCGAGCGCTACGTACAGCGACCGGCTGTCGACCCAGTCTTGGAACCCGGTATCGGCATAGTCGTTCCGGCTTCCGATCGCCCAGCCGACGCCTGGGTCGAAGCCTTCATCCCACCAGCCGTCCAGCGCGGAGCAATTCAGGCCACCATTCGGCACCACCTTCATGCCGCTCGTTCCGCTCGCCTCCAACGGCCTTCGGGGGTTATTGAGCCAGAGATCGATGCCCTGGACCATCATCTTCGCGACGCTGATGTCGTAGTCCTCGAGAAACACGATCCTCTGCATCGCCGACTCTGACTCCACAAAAGTGACGATTTGTTGGATCAGTCTCTTGCCTTCATCATCTTTGGGATGGCTCTTTCCGGCGATGACGATTTGAATCGGGCGATCGGAATGGAAGAGCAGCGAGCGCAACCGCTCGGGATCAGAAAGCAGGAGCGTGGCGCGTTTGTAGGTGGCGAACCGGCGGGCGAAGCCGATCGTCAATATCCGCGGGTCCAAGATCGTCTCCGCTTGGCTTGCGTCGGAACGGGTGTGCCCTCGGCGCACGAGGTCGCGCTGAACTCGCTTGCGGACGAAGCGAACGAAGTCGCCGCGCATGTTCTCCCGAACCTCCCACAGCTCGCGATCGGGGATCGCATGCACCTGAGCCCACGTTTCGGGGTCGTCGGGGCGTTCGCGCCACTCCGAACCCAGATAGGTGTCGAACAGTTTGGCCATTCGAGGGCTCGTCCAACTCAACGTGTGGACGCCGTTTGTAATCGCCGACACAGGCACTTCGTCTTCGGGGTAGTCGGGCCATCGAGCGTGAAACATCTGCCTCGTCACGCGGGCGTGAAGCTCTGAGACTCCGTTCACATAGTTCGAGTTTTCCATCGCGAAGACGGCCATGTTGAACGGCTCTCCGTCGTTTTCAGGGTCGATGCGCCCGAGTCGGATCAGGTCGTCCATCTTGAGCCCGATCTCTTGCGCTAGGCTCGACGCGTACCGCTCGAGCACGTCCGGAGGAAAAAGGTCGAACCCGGCTGGGACCGGCGTGTGCGTCGTAAACACGTTCCCCGCCACAACCACCTTCCGCGCCAACCGGAAGTCGCAGCCGCGCTGCTTGACGAACTGCCGAATGCGTTCGAGCGAAAGGAACGCCGAATGGCCCTCGTTCATGTGGCAGACCGTGGGGCGAATCCCCAACGTATCGAGCGCTCGCATGCCCCCAACGCCCAAGATCAGCTCCTGGCGAATCCGCATCTCTTGGTCGCCGCCATAAAGCGTGTCGGTGATCTCCTGATCGACAGGCGCGTTTTCAAGGACGTTGCTGTCCAGCAGAACCAACTGAATTCGTCCGACGTCGCACTTCCAGACCTGGCAGATGATGGTGCGGTCGGGGAGTTCGACTTCCACCCGCAACGGCTGCTGGTCCTCTCCGCGCATGAGTTGGAGCGGATATTGATAAAAGTCGTACTTCGGATAGTGCTCCTGTTGCCAGCCGTCAGAGGTGAGGATTTGGCGGAAGTATCCTCGGGAATAAAGGAGCCCAACGCCGACCAGCGGCACGCCGAGATCGCTCGCGGCCTTAAGGTGGTCGCCCGCAAGAACGCCGAGCCCTCCGCTATAGATCGGAAGCGTTTCGGAGATCCCGAACTCAGCGCAGAAATACGCGACCAGGGTCCGACCCACCTGTTCGGGGAAGGTCTCGCCAAACCAGGTCTTCCCTTCGAGGTACTGATCGAGGTCGTCGGCGCACACCTTGAGGCTCGCGAGAAAGGCGGCATCGTTGCAGAGAGCCTGGATTCGCTTGGCGGGCAGGCCGTTGAGCAGTTGCACCGGGTTGTGCTCAACCTCCTCCCACAACTGCCGGTCGACCTGCCGGAAAAGCTCCTGAGTGGGTTCGTGCCAGGTCCAGCGAAGGTTGAACGCAAGCCGCTTGAGAGGGTGAAGCTCCTCCGGCAGTTCCGACGTCACTTCGAACGAATGCGAGTACTTGGGATGCTTCATGGCCGCATGATAGTTGTCGGACAACCCCAAGAAAATACCCAGGGCTAGCGTCCGTTCGCTCACTTCTGACGTAAGTCGACCCTTCCGCATTGTCGGACGAGCGCCCAAGGCTCATCCTCAGGATTCTCGTTGCTTCAGGAATGGCGACCTTGAGCGGTCAATTTACGGGTCTAGCCGAAACATGGCCATCGAGGTACAGAAGGTTCGCAACGGCTCCGTGAGGGGACACCGGCTCGTAGATGCCCTGTTGGTTCCGAACTTCTCCGATGGGGGAATCGTGACAGTAGGGGGCCGACGCGGGATCGGCGACCGTCCCGATCGCCCAGTGTTTTCCCCCTTGAGCGTCCCGAAAGGCCCCTTTTACTTGAAGGGCGTGCTCGTAACTCGTGTGAAGTCGGATCAGCCCGTTGGGGACGGGGGGCCCGCTGGTGGTCCTTGCGAACCGGTCGTCGGGGCAGAAGAAGACGCCATCGTTCCGAGTGTAGGGAATTAAGCTCTCTTTCCAGCGCCTCGCAGGATGAAGCTCCCCGAGTTGCAAGGCTGTCGGCTCGCCCGTCGGGAGAGGGTCGAAGGTGAAATAGGGAGGGATACAGTCGTCATGGTCCGCTGCGTAGAGATGCAGCGCGCTCCCGATTTGGCGGAGATTGTCGACGCACGTCGCGGCGCGGGCCTTGCGAGTCAACCCAAAGTACACGACTGTGGTCATTGCCACAAGGAGGGCAATGACGGCCGAAACAATGAGCAACTCCTTGACGGTCGCCGCTCGGGTCCTAGTTCGTGCTCTTTCCACAGTGGAGCGCGGTCTTGGCGCCAGGCTCATAATCGCCGGAACAGTTCTGCGATGTAAGATAGTCGCGAGTCACACAATTGATTGTGTAGCAATTGGAGGGCGAATCGTTGCAACGACGTTTCCCGCTCGCGAAAACGAACTGACTTGCACCGCCCATGACGTTGCGGCAACCTGTATCACAGGCTTCCGTACCCGCCGGGTAGCACCCGGGACCGGGACTCGGTACGTCAGCAACACCATAGGTTGGTGAAACGAGAAATGTCAAGGTTAGGAGCCATCCCAGTAAGCCTGATGCAGCAACGCTTGACAGGTACGGGACGCTTAATCGATTGAGCCTTCGCATACATCACCTCGTAAGGTCACACGTTACCCCGGGGGGGGTGAGGCACCACAACCAAATGCTGAATAACCAGCAAAAATACCTGCCCCGTCGATACTGTACTGCTGGGGAAACGTTGCCAATCCACCCCCAGGCGCGACGGTTCGTGACACCGCTCTGAGATCATCGCGCCTTCCTGTGCTTGGCACTTCAACTGAGGGCCACTACTTCCTCGATTACTGGGGTCCAGGTCGGAATGCTGGTGCGCCTTCGCATGAGATCGGCGGTATTTTGGGGTAGAACTGAGCGCCATGCTCGAAATCTCCGGACTCGATGTGTACTACGGCGCGATCCATGCGCTGAAGAACGTCGGCATCCGCGTGGAAGAGCGCGAAATCGTCGCCATCATTGGGTCGAACGGCGCGGGAAAGAGCACGTTGCTCCGCGCCATCAGCGGCCTGAACCGCGCCCGCCAGGGCACAATCGTGTTTCAGGGCGAGAACATCGAGGCGATGCCCGCCCACGAGATCGTCAAGCGCGGGATCAGCCAGGCGCCAGAGGGCCGACGCATCTTCACGAACATGACGGTGATGGAGAACCTGTTGCTGGGCGCATTCACGCGAAAGGACTCAGGGGTGAGCGCGG
>Ga0226835_1001854_pt1 | contig 10105 bp, 7 predicted proteins | sample LAC_MetaG_1_FD_163627 | JGI IMG/M metagenome (GOLD analysis project Ga0226835, IMG submission 163627) | Anaerobic ammonium oxidizing microbial communities from anammox membrane bioreactor (MBR) in UC Berkley, California, United States -... | ecosystem: Engineered > Bioreactor > Anaerobic >...
TGGATGAGAGGGCCGAAGAAGGTATAGGGGGAGTTGATGGGTCGCATGAAATCTCTGATAACTTCTAGCTGAAATAGTCTCCCATAGCCGAACAGGTTGGACATGATGAGACCAAATATGAAATAAGTAATCGTCTGAACAAGTGCAGCTTTGCCTGCAAAACTGAGGAATTCTTTGAAGTTGCTCTTCATAACTACTTCCCTGCTTGCATAGTCATCTACAGTATACTCAAAACTGGCAAGCAAGCAAGCTGTACATTCGCAAGGGCGAAGGCGCGGCCCTCCTGTGCTGCACTGTGGTTTCCGGCTGCGATGATTTATCCATTGATGGCGCTCAAGAGAAGCGCCCCCGTTCAGAAAGCTATTTAACCGAAGCGGTCGAGCCTGCCTACATCATTTCTAGGAATGTCCCCTGAGCAAACTCAGCCAACCCAACACCAGCCTGGCCGAAGCCTGTTCCTTAGCTTCGATGAGCTAGGTCAACCATCACATCAAGATGGTGGCGGTGAAAAGTATGGAGGTGTACTGAATCCTGCTCTTTGAGGCGCTCGAAGCGGTGGGCTTTCGCGGCTGCCTGATCGGTTCGCGCTCGCTGCGGCGGATACCGGGTCGAAAGAGCGAAGTGCTGGACAGTCCCGGGGTGAGGAACAACAGTTGCGGCAATCTATTTTCGAGATAAAATGTTATTATAGAAGTGCGTGACAGCCAGAGTGAATGCTTAGTTTCAGAACGATAATATTGGAAATGCCTCATATAGGGTTCTATCAAACAAAGTTCTTGATCCCCTCTGTGCCATCTCAGACAATTTTACGGCAGCGTCTGATTGAAAAGATCAACCAGGGCATCAAGCGTAAGGTGGTGTTGGTATCTGCGCCAGCCGGTTTTGGAAAAACTACCCTGGTGAGCCAGTGGATTGCACAAGCGGATATGCCTGTCGCCTGGATTACGCTCGATCCAGACGATAACAATCTGGGACGGTTTTACCTGCTCATGATTTCAGCCTTGCAACAGTTGGTGTTTCCAAATGAAGCGCCAGCCACTGAATCGGAACAATTGCGCGACATCGAGCAGGTTGAAGCTACCTGGATCAACTTGATAAACCGAATTGCGCTTCAACCCCAGAACATCGCGATTGTGTTGGACGATTTCCATCGTATCGACTCCAAGCCAATCTTAGAGAACTTGTGTCATTTCATCACCTACTTACCGCCCAGGCTACATCTGTTTATCATCAGCCGCACCACTCCCGATATTTCCTTGGAGTGTTTGAGGGCGCGTCGACAGGTGGTTGAAATTACTCTGGACGATTTACGCTTCAACGAGAGCGAGATTGCTGACTTCTACCGCTGCACATGCCAGGTGATTCTCAACAAACAAGATATCGAAATCATCCATCGCCGCACCGAGGGCTGGGTTACCTGCCTGCACCTGATTGTCAACTCAATTCAAAACCGCAGCCCCCAAGAAATTCACGCCTTCATCGAACATTTAGCGGCCAGTCATCGCGATGTATGGGATTATCTTTTTGAAGAAGTCTTCTATCAACAGCCGGCTTATGTGCGAGAATTCATGCTCCAGACTTCAATCCTGAGAAATTTGAATGCCAGTTTGTGCGATGAGGTAGTTCAGCGTTCGGATAGCCGGATGATTCTCAATATATTGGAGCGCTCCCACCTTTTAATCCCTTTAGACGATCAGCGCCGGTGGTACCGCTACCCTGCCATCATGACCGAATTTCTTTACACGCTCTTAGAGCGTGAAGTCGGCTTGCCTGAAACGTTTACCTTACATCGGCGCGCCTGTGATTGGTTCGAGCGCATAGGGGCCATGGCTGACGCTGTCAATCACGCTTATGCTGCCTTGGACATTGATCGCTCGCTCGTGTTACTCAACAAGATGCGTGAGAATGTAAGAGTAGAAGATCACTTTATCTGGCAATTCAACTTTTTGAAGTTGCCTGACGAAGTGCTAGAGCAGTATCCAGAGGTCTGCTATGCTGGCGCATTGACCTCAATGCTCTCGCGTGATCTTGAGTCTATCCAGAGACCTTTAGAAATCGCCGAACGCGCCTGGGAGGTGGACGGAAATCAAGAAATGCTGGCGCGTGTCTTTCATATCAAAGCATTAGTGGCGCGTTATCGCGATGATATTGAAGAGGCGATTCTTCTGTCTCAGAAAACCTTGGATAACGCAGCCGCCGAAGATACTCTCACTCGGGCAAACGCGAAATTTGTCATGGGGATGGCTTTGTTTCAAAAAGGTCAGGCTGCATCCGTGGTTCCAATGTTGAAAGAAGCAGAAGCGACGATCCGGGAAATAGGCGATTACTACACGGCAGACTTAGTCCTGGCATCTCTGGCGCGTGTGTTCATGTTCATGGGCAAATTGAGAGAGGCGGAAACGTTGTATCTACAGATCGCTGCTTCGACGGATGCCAAACTATACGATCAAGTGCGCAGCGCCCATATCTTCTTGGGGAATATCTATCTGGAAAAAGATCAGCTAAGGCTGGCAGAAAACCACCTGTGGAAGGGCATTGAAAAGGGAGACAAGTTCTCAACCGAGCGCTATACTGGTCTGGGCTACGCCATCCTGGCAATGGTGTATTTGATTGACGGGCAATCAGCTAGAGCGCATGACCTGATCAGAATGGGACTTTCAACAGCTTTGGGCTCTGGACGCAGCAGTGTGATCGCATATGTGAAAGCCATACAGGCGCGCATGGCTTTGAAACAGATGGATCTGGATTTAGCCGATCGTTGGTTCGATGAAATTGGTGGATTACCTGACGCCCCGCCTGTCTTATATAACCTATATTATTACCAATGCACCACTGCCATACGACTTTGGATCGCCCATGCCCAGTACAGGCATACTCTCGACCAGCTTGAGAGAGCCAGCGAGTTGATCCAGAGCTTGATGCTAAATGCCAAAGACGAAGGAAAGACGAAAGACCTGGTTGAACTGCTTGTCTTAGAAGCGTTGATCGCTGCGCTGCAAGGCGACACTCAAAGAGCCTTGCAAACCATTAACCAGGCGATTGAGCTGGCTCAACCAGAATATTACGTCCGTACGTTTGCAGATGAAGGCGCGCTGATGGCAAACCTGCTCACTCAGGCTTTACAGGCGGGTTGGCATACCGAATATGTACAGTATCTGCTTGAAAGGATTTGGCGGCCCCGTGAACGAGCAATCCCTTCAACGCCTAAACCGGGAGGGAAGTTGCTCAGTCAGCGCGAGATAGAAATCATAAAGGCGATTGCTGATGGACTATCAACCCGAGAGATAGTTCAGACCTTTATTCTTTCTCCGCATACTGTTCGAACTCACATAAAAAACATCTTCGAAAAACTCGAAGTCCACAGCCGCGTGCAAGCAGTCGAAGCCGCTCGGAAACGCAAGCTCATCTAAGAATCCAATCCATGCAACCTGTCATTGAGTGACGGCCGCCCATCTACCTTAGTGAAGATACTCTCCTTACACTACATTAAATACCTAAACTGAATACCTAATTTGAGTGATGCGGGGACATGGCGAATCTGTTACGATGAATGTGTGAAATATATCACAAACCCCCGATTTAATTTCCATCACTCCAAGTAGAAACAAGGGATGCTCCATTACTATTCTCAAATCAATCCTAGAAAAGAGAGGAATATATGGATTTCAGAAAAACCGAAGAACAGGAACTGTTGCTGGAAAGCCTGGACGAACTTCTCAACCGCGTAGCGCCAGAGGCTTATATTGCGAAGAAAGACGAAGCGCACGAACCTCTGACCGAGGTGTTGAAGGCGTTGTATGACAACGGCTTTGCGCAACTGGGCATCCCCGAAGAATTCGGTGGGACGCCTTGCGACAATTTGACCTTGGCGATGCTCAGCGAGGAAATTGGCCGGCACGGATTGCCTGCGCTACTGGGCAATATGGTGTCCATCAAGGATATCCTCGATTTCGGCAATGCAGAGCAGCAAAAAGCCGTACTGGAGCTGGTGGCTCAGGGAAAACCTGGATTCTCGTTGGGTATTAGCGAACCTCAGGCTGGCTCTGATGTAACTGCCATTCGCACTACCGCCACCCGAGAGGGAGATACAGTCATCTTCAATGGGGTAAAAACATTTCAGACTGGTTCACAAGGGAATAAATACACCCTGCTGCTGACCCGAGACCTGGATAACCCCAAACCTCACCAAGCAATGAGCATGTGGCTGGTACCAATGGATTTGCCGGGCATCAGTGTACACCCGCTGCGCAAAGTAGCCTGGTGGTGGACGGATACCAACGAAGTATATTTCGATAACGTTCGCGCCCCCGCAAGCTGCTTGGTGGGAAGAGAAGGCAATGGCTTTATGCAATTGATGGCGAACTTCGAAGTCGAGCGCTTACTGATGGCTGCCAGCGCCCTCGGTATTGCCGAGGCTGCGTTTGAAGACGCCTGCCGATACGCTAACCAGCGCGTCCAGTTTGGGCAGCCAATTGGTCGCTTCCAGCTCATCCAGGAAAAGATCGCCAATATGGCAGTGAAGATCGAAAACATGAGGAACATCGTCTACAGGACCGCCTGGCTGATCGACAACAAGATCCCCGCCAATACCGAGTGCGCTATGGCAAAGCTGTACTGTGCCCAGGCAGGTTTTGAAATCTGCGATGATGCCTTGCAGATCTTTGGCGGCATGGGCTTGATGATGGATTTGCGCATCCAGCGCCTGTGGCGCGACATGCGCGTCAACCGCATCGGTGGCGGCACAGATGAGATTATGATCACCATTATCGCAAAGGATATGCTTAAGAAATACCAATAGGAGAGATACCCATGACCAAACATTCCGAAATTCCAGAATTTGGGACCTTGTCTGGGGTGCGTGTAGTGTTTAGCGGCATATCCATTGCCGGACCTTTTGGACCCACCTTAATGGCTGAAAATGGCGCGGACGTGATCTGGATTGAAAACCCCAAGATGCCCGACCCAGCACACAGCCCTTACGGATTGGATGGCGTTCAAAACCGGCGCAATATGCGCTCACTGACCCTTAATATGGCTATGCCTGAAGGAGGCGAGGTCTTCAAGCGCCTGATGCGCCAGACCGATATCTTTATTGAGGCTTCGCGCGGCGGCACTTTCGCCGAATGGGGTCTGGACGATGAGACGCTTTGGAAAGAAAACCCTGCCCTGGTGATTGTGCATATCTCTGGCTTTGGTCAGACGGGCGTACCCGATTATGTCAATCGCTCTTCATGGGATGGTATTGGTCAGGCTTTCAGCGGCTTTATGGGAATCAACGGCTACCCGGAGCCCGAGCCTCCTTACCGAACCGGTCCCTATACCTGCGATTACATCACTGCGTTGAATGCCAGTTGGGCGGCCCTGGCAGGTCTGCTCAAAGCTCGGCAGACAGGCGTTGGAGAGTCAATCGATATTGCCCAATATGAAGTGATGGCGCGCGTCCAAGCCGACTACCCGATGAGATATTTCAATTGGAACCGACCGACAACCCGCAACGGCAACCGGGACCCAATGCTATGCGGATATTACCCCTACAAATGTGGCGACGGCAAGTACCTATTCACCGCATGGGTGGGCGCGACGGCTCTGCGCGGCGGACTGAAGTTGCTCGGTTTTGAATGGGGCAGCGAGGATTTCCCGGCTGATAAAATCTGGATTCAGCAAGGTTCGGAAGGCGCCAAGAAATTCGAAGAGAAATTCATTCAGTGGTGCGCGGAGCGCACGGTAGAACAGGCCGAGAAGGAATTGATCGAGGCCGGGGTGCCTTGCAGCCCGATCATGTCCTACGAAGACATGCTCCATCACCCGCATTATAAAGCTCGTGATGTCATCATTGAGTGGGATGATCCAGAGCGTGGGCACGTAAAGGGATTAGGTTTCCTCCCCAAGTTCACCAAACATCCTCAGAGACTCTGGCGGGGCATGCCTCCCACTGGAGCGGATAACCTGGATGTATTGAGCGAACTGGGCTACAAACCCGAAGAGATTGAGAAATTGGCAGAATCTAAAGCCATTGTAATGCCTACGCCCAAACCTGCATAAACTGAGAAGACGAGCTGATGGCGACCAGGTTTATAAGTAAAGCTCTGGTCGCCATCCAAGCCAACCATTGGAGGATGACCTTGAATATCATTGTCTGTTACAAGCTTTCTCCTGATGCCGAAGATCTCAGAATCTTGCCCGATCGAAGCCTCAGCTTTGCCGAGGCTGAGTGGCGCATTGGTCAATATGACCTCAATGCGGTTGAGGCAGGAGTCAGCCTGGCAGAAGCAACAGGCGGCACGGTCACTGCCTTGAGTGTAGGACCAAAGGAGCTCGAGAATTCCAAGGCGCGCAAGGCAATCTTATCCCGCGGACCGCATGATCTTTATCAGGTAGTGGACGACCGCCTGAGAGACGCCGATACGCACACCACAGCCCAGGTTTTAGCGGTTGCTATCCGTAAACTCAGCGCTAACGGATACTCCTTTCATCTCATTCTGTGTGGTGAAGGTTCTGCTGATCTATACGCCCAGCAGGTGGGAGCACAACTGGGGCAACTCCTCGGTCTGCCAACCCTGAACGCGGTGGCAAAAATCGAGCCTTCCGGCGATCATTTAATTGTAGAGCGCGCCCTCGAGGATGAGATTGAAATTCTAGAGGTGCCACTGCCGGCCGCGCTTTCAGTGACGACTGACATCAACCTGCCGCGCATCCCCGGCATGAGGGACATCCTGGCAGCCGGGAAAAAACCTGTCACCCAATGGAGTCTGGACGACCTTGGGTTATCAGGAGGCATTCGACCAGGCGTGGAGATCCTGGATACACGCGCTCCCTTACAAGTTAACCGCAAGCGCCAAATCTGGGAGGGCGAGAGCGAAGATATGATTAATAAATTAGTTGCTGAATTACGCAAGGAAGGGATACCCTAGGAGAGTAGCCGGGCATGGATACACAAAGAGAGATCTGGGTATTTGCAGACAAAATTGCCAGCTCGTTGGAGCTGATTGCAGCCGGGCGGAGCCTTGGTGGAAAGGTGGTTGCTTTAACATTGGGTGAGCCGGAGACCGCCGCGCCACTTTTTCAGCACGGGGCGGATGAAGTCCTGTGTCTGGGAGGGCCGGCGCTGGTCGAGGATGTCACGGAGACCATTTTAGAGCAAATCCAGGCGCGTAATCCGGTTTTGTTGTTGGTATACGCCGATAGGCGCGGAAAGCTGATTGCTGGGCGAATAGCCGCCGCGCTAGGCGCCACAGTGATGACGGATGTCCGTGAAATCCAAGCCGAGGAGAGGGGTTTCAAAGTCGTGCATATGCTGTATGGCGGTGGCGCTGTGCGCAGCGAGCGCTCCATCACGCCTTGCGCAATCGCAACGGTGGCAACAGGCACTTTCCAGGCTCTTCCTGCCGATGCATCCCGACACGGCGTGGCGATGCGCCTTTCACCCACGGAAGTACGCAATCCAATGAAATTAATCGAACGCCGCAAAAAGGCTGTCAGCATGGTGAACCTGAGTGCAGCCCGTCGGGTGGTGGGGGTTGGACGCGGACTTGCAAAGCTAGAAGACCTGGCATTGATCGAAAAACTTGCTCAGACGTTAGAGGCTGAAATTGCCTGCACTCGTCCGATCTCGGAAGGTTTGAACTGGCTGCCACGCGAGCGGTATCTGGGGGTTTCCGGTGCAGTAATTAAGCCCGACCTGTATCTGGCTATCGGCATTTCCGGGCAAATCCAACACATGTACGGCGTCGCGGATGCGCATTGCATCGTGGCAGTGAATAAGGATAAGAATGCTCCTATCTTTCAGATGGCTGATTATGGCATTGTGGGTGATTTATATAAAGTGGTTCCGCTGCTGATCAATGCCTTCCAAAGGATCAAGTAGATGGGTGAAGAGAAATTCGATGTCATAGTAGTCGGCGCTGGACCGGCTGGCTCAACTGCGGCGCTGAAGTTAGCCCAGGAAGGCTGTAGCGTCGCACTGATCGAACGCGGCGAGACCCCCGGCGCCAAGAATTTGAGCGGGAGTGTGTTGTACGGAAGATGCTTAGAGAATCTGCTCCCTGGTTTCACCGCGCAGGCGCCAATCGAACGCTACGTTACCAACCATATCACCACATTTCTCACCGCAGACGCCTGGTTTGGCTTGGACTATAAAACCTCGGTTTTCGGCGCGCCGCCCTATAATGGCTACACTGTTCTGCGGGCAAAATTTGACCGCTGGTTGGCTGATAAAGCCGAAGAAGCAGGGGTTATGCTGGTCTCTGGTATCCGTGTAGATTCATTAGCTCGCACAGGAGAACGTATCAGTGGTGTTGTGGCGGGGAAGGATACCCTGCTGGCTGATATGGTCATCGCCGCAGATGGGGCCAATTCCTTCCTGGCGCAGCAGGCAGGTTTGCGCGGGCGTATTCAGCCCAAGCACATCGCTTTAGGAGTGAAGTCGCTGGTGAGCCTGCCCCGAGCAACGATTGAGGATCGTTTTCATTTGAGCAGCGAAGAGGGCACAGCTTACGCCTGGGTGGGGGAGGTGACGAAAGGTGTGGCGGGCGGCGGTTTCCTCTACACAAATCTCGAAAGCTTATCCGTTGGCGTGGTAATGCGGCTGGATGACCTGAAGAAAAGTCGCCAAGAGGCTGCGCAGGTTGCTGATGATTTCCTGCACCACCCGCTGATTGCTCCCTTAGTGAGAGGTGGGGAATTAATCGAGTATGGCGCTCACCTGGTGCCTGAAGGCGGGTTAGAAATGATGCCGCAACTTGGGATGCCCGGTATGCTTGTGGTTGGCGATGCGGCTGGTTTCACGCTCAATACCGCTTTGATGGTGCGTGGAATGGATTTGGCGATCGGCTCCGGTCTGGCAGCTGCTCAGGCGGCGCTGAAAGCCATCGCAAGCAGAGATTTCGGCGACGGCATGATTAATACCTACACCGATCTACTGGAGAAGAGCTTTGTGATGAAAGATATGCGAACTTACGCTCGAATGCCGGCTTTCCTGGAGACAGACCGCCTGTACAAGCAATATCCGGCATTCGTCACTGAGTTGATGCGGCGGATCTTTCTTACCGACGGAACGCCCAAGGAGCATGTTTTCGTGAGCGCGATGCAAGCCCTGAAATCCAGTGGGATGTCGCTCTGGACTCTGGCAGCTGATTGCTGGAAAGGACTGCGCGCCTTATGAAACCTTCGAGTGTAAATGAAAAGTTGGCGATTGATAAATTCGTGCTTGATGAAGGCTTTCCGCACATCCAGATCAACCAGGAAATCTGCCGGCTGGTGTGCGAGAAGCGCGATTGCCTGTTTGTGTGCCCAGCCAAACTGTATAGTGAGCAAAACGGGGAAATCATTGTTGAATGGGCTGGCTGCCTGGAGTGCGGCACCTGCCAGGTAGCATGTGATCATCAGGCGCTGACATGGCACTATCCACGAGGGGGTTTTGGAATTCACTATCGCTATGGATAAGTTGTATAAGGTTTCAGGGTGGTGGTCCCATAAAACTGGGGACTTTTTCATGTGTTGTTTAGGGGGACGCCTCAGGGGCTGCTCAACAGTAGATTTCCGCAGTTGAAGCGTTTCTGGCCCTTCTTCAGCCAGTTGTCCTTTCCGCTTGCTAACGGCTGCTTCAGTTGCACCCAGATAGCGCGCAATTTCGACTTGCTTCATCTCTCCGGCTTCCAGCAGTCGAACCGCTTCTGCTCGCCTCTCAGCCTGTTATTCTCGCGTCAGGTTTTCCGGTTGCCATGTCATATACCTGTCTTAACACATTTAAATGTCAATAAGGAGCAGACAGCCCAGCCAATCGAGTGTTATTTGCCCGATGAAAAGTGGGCACGGCTCTGCCCTTGCCCCTTTTGCCAGTTTGGATTAGCATTGTGAATGCATGAACGCACGAACTAAGCGCTATTGGTTTGCAATTCTGGCAACCGGGGATCTCCTGACAATTGCTCTGGTGACCGTTTACGGTTTCGCCAGTCATAACGAATTGAGCGCTGGCGCAACGCGGATGTTGACGACATTTTTGCCGCTGATGATTGCCTGGCTGGCCGCCGCGCCGTTCCTGGGCGCTTACGATCGCCAGCGGGCGATGGAAGTTCGTCAGTTGTGGCGTCCCTTCTGGGCGATGCTC
>Ga0226835_1001855_pt1 | contig 10093 bp, 10 predicted proteins | sample LAC_MetaG_1_FD_163627 | JGI IMG/M metagenome (GOLD analysis project Ga0226835, IMG submission 163627) | Anaerobic ammonium oxidizing microbial communities from anammox membrane bioreactor (MBR) in UC Berkley, California, United States -... | ecosystem: Engineered > Bioreactor > Anaerobic >...
CTCTCCATACCTGTTCAGCCGCTTTTCAGTCGGCAAGATTGTTAAACAAAGGCGTGCTCAAATAGCGTTCGCCAAATGAGGGAATAATCACCACAATTAGCTTGCCGGCATTCTCAGGACGCCGAGCAACCTGTATCGCCGCCCATGTTGCAGCGCCCGACGAGATGCCAACCAACAGCCCCTCCTCACGCGCCATACGCCTCGCCATCTCGAATGCGTCATCCCCTTTCACCCGCATGATCTCATCATAGATGGTGGTATTGAGGATGTCGGGTACGAACCCTGCCCCAATACCCTGGATGGGATGCGGACCTTTCTGTCCGCCGGATAGCACTGGCGAAGCGTCTGGCTCTACAGCCACACACTGCACAGACGGCTTTCGCGCTTTCAACACCTCCCCCACACCGGTAATTGTACCGCCGGTGCCAACACCAGCCACCAGAATATCCACCTGACCATCGGTGTCGCGCCAGATTTCCTCCGCGGTTGTACGCCGATGAATTTCCGGGTTTGCCGGATTCTTGAATTGTTGCGGCATAAAATAATTCGGCGAGGAGGCGACTAACTCTTCCGCCTTGCGGATTGCACCAGCCATACCATCGCTGGCCGGCGTAAGGATCAGCTCAGCCCCATAAGCCCGCAGCAACATACGGCGTTCTTTGCTCATCGATTCGGGCATCGTCAAAACAAGTTTATACCCTCTCGCAGCACATACGAAAGCCAGAGCAATACCTGTATTACCACTGGTCGGCTCGATAATCACTGTGTCCTTGTGAATCAAGCCCGCCTTTTCCGCTGCATCAATCATTGCCACGCCAATACGATCTTTGACGCTGTGCGCGGGGTTAAAGTATTCCAGTTTAGCAACTACCTGCGCACCAGCGCCTTCACTCACCCGATGCAACTTCACTAGGGGTGTATTGCCGATCAATTCTGTAACATCATTCGCGATACGCATACTGTACTCCTGAAAGAGGTGATTTATCAAAATTAGATGATTAAACAAATCGGCCAATTGCTGCAAACCCGCTTCACAGCGTAACATCCACGCCGGATAGCGTATGCGGCGGCAAACCACACGCCAGATCGAGATGGATCTGCGGGGATACTGCCCGCCGCCGTACAGCAATTGGCTTTTACTCAGGGATTACGCCAGATGCAGCCAGGATTTTCCTCGGCAATGGCACAATCGCCTGCAAACCCTTGCCAGGGCGGCGGCTACAGCCCCCGCCCTGGACACATGCAAAGTATCATTATCATCTTGGTCAACATGACTGGATCAATCCAGACCCTATTTTAGGAACACATGCAGCCCTTGTCAAGGGGACACAAAGAAATTGGCGCGATCTCAATCCTGAACACATCCATCATTCGTTCATAAATGGATGTACACAAAACGACTACGTGGCGCCCTTGTGCAGCGCCGCGACGATTTCATACTGAGGATGCTCTAAGATCTCACTCAAATCATGAATATCCACCCCGCGCTGTAAGAAAGCCACACCCAGCCGCGCCATCTGCGGGCGATAGCGGCTGTAACGGTCATCATCAATAAACAAGGTATTTGCCGGCTCCACTACAAATCCGTCCTCTTGAAAAGCCTGAATAATCTGCGATAACATGCGATCCTTCTGGCCACTCCATTCTACGACAGGGTGCTGAAATTGCTCCTGGAGGCCGAACGCCTTCAGCGCACTATACACCGGCGCTGGACAATTATAGCTCGCCAGTGACACTAAGGCACCACGCGCATGTAATTCATTTAATACACTGCGTACTTCCGGGAATAACTGAAAACGCTGCCCATCTGAACGTTGAATAACATCTGCCGACAAAGGGGTGAATGTGAAATTATCCCTTCCAACATCTTGATAAGTAACCCCAGAAATAAACCCACCATCTAACCCATACCACAGTGTATCATCGCCATCCAATACGACTAAAGAGATCTTTTGTTTCATAGCCATCTTGTGAATCATCGAAACGCCTGCATCTTGCTATTCTATATCTCTCTGAGCCAGCAGAGATAATTTAAAAAAAGCGCCTCAAAAACGAAGCGCTCTGCATCCTTCTGGCGGTCCCGACGGGATTCGAACCCGCGATCTCGGCCTTGACAGGGCCGCATGTTCGGCCGCTACACCACGGGACCGTGCGGGCAGTAGTGTATCATACCCCCCCAGGTGCGTCAAGGCTTCCGAACGTGTGATTTATAAAACGGAAAAATCCCTATACCTATTGGAATAATCTCTTTTATTGCCAGGCAATGATAAAATTGGCGCTGCTATCATTTTGATATAAGCATTCCGCACCAATAATTGTCTATACGAAGGAGTATCCATGTCGAAATCTTCGCGATCCGCCAAACAGCGCAGCTCATCTAAGGTATCTCGCCAATCTGTCACAACCCGCAAGACATCGTCAAATACGATCTGGCTTGTTGTCGCGCTGATTATATTCGCTTTTGCGACCGCCGCTTTCATCCTGCTACAAAACCGGTCATCATCGGCATCATCTCTTCCAGCCGAGATTGATACTGCACAAGCTTATGATTTGTATCAATCCGGCGCTTATTTTTTGGATGTACGCACCCCCGAAGAATGGCAAGACTTTCACATCCCGAATACCACTTTGATCCCCCTGGATGAGTTGCCGAAACGGATAAACGAGGTGCCCCAGGGACAGCGCATTGTCGTGGTCTGTCGCTCAGGCAACCGCAGCCAGGAAGGGCGCGACATCCTGCGCCGCGCTGGTTTTGAACAAGTATCCAGTATGGCTGGCGGCTTGCTGGATTGGCGTGCGGCTGGTTATCCCGTTGTGAATGGGCCGTAATTCCGAAGGTATCAATTGAGCGATTTAGGTATAATCGTCTTGCGTTATTGCTCCTTTTTTCACAACTCACTTGAGTTGCGATTTCAACCAGCAACCGACAAATCGGTCAAGTTACCTTAACTGCAATTTAACTCGCGCGTTTCTCGTCCAGAATTAAAATTATCTGAGTGAAACCTTTTTGCGGGAATATGTATTTTCGATAACCACTTGTGAAATAGGTTCCCGATAAAATTTACTGTGACGCGGAGCGGCAATTAATGAGTAACCTTCTTGAAGGGGAAACCCATCAGGCGCTGATAGCTATTTCAGCACGCAACGAGGCTTATCAGCGCGTCGCCCGCGCCCTGGTTGAAACAGAAGACGTACACACTGCTTTACATCATCTTGTTGATATTGCCGCTGAAGCTCTTAACGCCTACCAAACCACCTTGATTACTTTCGATTTGATCAAACGTCGTGTGGAAGTGGTAGCACGCGGTGGACCTGGCGCAAAAGACGCAGCGCCTGCTGCAGATGTGTTTCAAGACGCATCCAACTTTTGGATGATGGAAAGCTGGAGACAACCAAACGCTGCAAATACGGATAAGGGACGAACCTTTCCCGGGACTGGCAATGAGCCAATCCCCTGGACAACCATTACCGCCCCTATGATTTATTGCGAACGCATCTTGGGCATCCTAAAAGCCAGCAACCCGCCAGATCATCCACCCTTCACTCAAGCAGACGAAGAAACTCTGGCCACTCTGGCTAACCAGGCCGCTCTGGCAGTCGAAGGCAATCGCCTGCGAAGATCCGAAAATTTACAACGTCGCCAGGCCGAGACCTTGCGTGAAGTAGCGCGCATCCTGAACTACAGCCTGGATCAGCAGCGTGTTTTGGTGCTCATCCTGGATCAACTCGCGCGCGTTGTGGATTACGACAGCGCCTCAATTATGCTACTCACAGGGTCAAGCAGCGATCAGAGGTTGGCGATCGCCGCCCATCGTAAGCTGCGTACTCCCGAGCAGCTTTCGATCACCGGCAGCCCCGAGGAATTTCCACACATAGCAGAAGTATTGGAACGCCGCCGCCCAGTCATCATCGAAGACACTACACTGGATACGCGTTGGCGTTTGCTTCCACACAGCAATTACATACGCTGCTGGCTTGGCGTACCGCTTGTTGGGCGCGACCAGGTTATTGGTTTGCTCAACCTGGATAAAGAACAGCCCGGATATTACACCCAACAAGATGCTGAACTGGCTGCGGCTTTTGCGAACCAGGCTGCTATAGCAATCGAAAACGCCCGCCTGTACACCAGTGAACGCCAACGCGGCGATCAACTGGATGCCCTACGAGCAACCATCGCAGACATTTCCAGCGAACTTGAACTCCCCCGTCTGTTGCAGTCCATCTTGCAACGTGCGGTAAACTTGCTGAACGCGACCGGCGGCGATTTGGGGCTATTTGACGAAAACAAGGGCGAGATCAAAATCGTTGTCAGTTACAATATGGGCAAAGATTATGCGGGGACTCGCATGGCAATTGGCGAAGGCGCTATGGGGATGGCGGTCAAAACCCGTCGGCCAATCATTGTAGACAATTATCAACAATGGGAGAACGCTTCTCCGCAATACAAAGATGGCTTATGGCGAGCCGTTCTGGCGACGCCACTGGTCATTGGCCGACGAATTGTTGGCGCAATGGGCATCACGGTGCAAGACCCTCAACGCAAGTTTACGCCCGCAGACCAATACTTGATCAGCTTGTTTGCCCAGCACGCCGCTATTGCGGTAGATAATGCCCGATTGTACCTTGCCGCCCGTGAAGCCGCTGAACGGCGTTCAATATTACACCAGGTAAGCCAGGAGATCCTCTCTGCCAGCCTGGAGCCAGAAGAAATCTATAGCGCCATTCATAAAGCCGCATCTCGGTTGATGACCGCTGAAGCTTTTGCAATCGCCCGCCTGAATGTTCAGGAAAATGAATGCGAAGCGGTGTATTTGTATGATGGTGAAATACGCCTTCCAGCACGGCGTCAGCCTGCTAATAAGGGATTGAGCGGGAAAGTCCTGGCAGGCGGTAAGTCGGTCTATATACCGGATCTCGTAGAAAATGACCAAGATGATGGACTTATCAATTTCAAGAAACAGCAACACGTACGTTCCGTTTTAGCCGCGCCCATGCGTTTACGCGGCCAGGTGATTGGGATGATCTCCGCGCAAAGTTATCAACCTGGCAGTTACACCGAAGAAGACCAGGCGCTTCTCGAAATGCTGGCTGCTTATGCAGCTATTGCTTTAGATAACGCCAGTCTGTTTCAAAACATTCAACAGTTAGCCATCACCGATTCGCTCACTGGCTTGTTCAATCGCCGTCATTTATTCGAGCTGGGGAATCGTGAATTCCTACGCGCTCGTCGCTTCAGCCGCCCCCTATCCGCTCTACTGCTGGACATAGATCATTTTAAACGCATTAATGACCGCTACGGTCATGCTGTTGGCGATAATGTCCTGCTTCGCCTGGCGCAAATCATACGCAATATTACTCGTGAGATAGACATCGCCGGGCGTTACGGCGGCGAAGAGTTCATTCTAGTTTTACCAGAGACAGACATCGCAGGCGCGACCGAAATCGCCAATCGTCTGCTAGACCAGATTCGACTATCTTTCCAGACGGGAAGCCTGCCTTCCATCACCGTTAGTATTGGCGTTGCTGCACTGCAAACCGCCACAGTGGATTTCAATTACCTGGTTCATACCGCTGACCTGGCTATGTACGCAGCCAAGAATGCTGGTCGTAACCGTATAGCAACTTATAACAGTTAGTTTCCCCTACAGAATCAACATTGCATCGCCAAAGGAATAAAACCGATAACCAGCGCCCTTTGCTTCTTCATAGGCTGCCAACACACGTTCGCGCCCGGCAAAAGCGCTCACCAGCATGATTAAAGTGGACCTAGGCAGGTGAAAATTGGTGATCATTGCATCTACTATACGAAACCGGTAGCCTGGCAGGATATACAAATTTGTCTCACCACGGAAAGGGGCAATAATCTGACCGTTAGCAGCTCGACTGGCAGCACTCTCTAATGTGCGTACGCTGGTTGTGCCCACTGCAATCACTCGCCCACTAGATTGCCGCGCACGACGAATGGCCTCTGCCGCATCTTCATTCAATTCACACCATTCCGAATGAATGTGATGCTGTTCGGCGTCCTCTTCGGTGACAGGCGCAAAAGTATCTAATCCAATGTGCAGAGTCACCCGCGCAATATTCACGCCTTGCGCTTTCAACTGATCTATGAGTCGAGGGGTGAAATGCAATCCCGCCGTGGGCGCTGCAACGGAGCCAGGCTGGCGGCTATAAACGGTTTGATAGCGCTCGGCATCCGCCAGCGGAGCATGTATATATGGCGGCAATGGAGTTTGCCCAATGCGAGCCAGATGTGCTTCAATCGGCTCATCAAAGCGCACCAAGCGCCGAGAGCCATTAAATTCACCAGCAACTTCCGCCAGCCGACCGCCATCCAGTTGTATCTGACGACCAACGCGTAGCCCTTGGCCACCTACCAACGCCTCCCAGGTCTGCTCATCCCACTTCTTCAAGAGCAGCAGTTCTACTTTACCCCCTCCTGGGATTTTGCGCCCGTATAACCGCGCTGGGATCACGCGCGTCTCATTTAGGACTAACACATCTCCAGCGTGCAAAAACTCACCCAACTGATAAAAATATACGTGGCGCAGTTTATCCACAGCTCGATCCAACACCATCAGGCGCGCTTGATCTCGCGGCTCGATTGGCGTCTGAGCAATATACTCAGGCGGTAAATCATAGTCAAAATCAGAAGTTTTCATAGATCAGAACGCCAGGCTATCGGTTAAGCAGCTTTATCACCACATTCAATAAGATCGTTAGCACAACCGAGAGCAACAAGGAGGTGCCCAGGGCAATCACACAAGTCATATTGCCACTTTGCAGGCGTATATCACCAGGTAGTCGCCCCAAAGTCAACCCGCTGCGCGCTGCTACATAAATCAAGCCACCTACCACCAGAAAAACTATGCCTGTCAAGATCAATAACCTTGCCAGCGACATCATTTCTCACACACCTCTTGCTTCAAAACAATTTAGGTTGATCCTGATTGTTGGGTTTTGGAAAGGCAATGCCCAGGTGTTCATAGGCGCGTTCAGTCGCCATACGCCCTTGCGGAGTGCGCTCTAAAAATCCCAATTGCAACAAATAGGGTTCAACCACGTCCATCACTGTATCTGGTTCTTCGCTGATCGAAGCTGCAATCGTACTCAAACCCACCGGCCCGCCGCGATAATTCTCGATAATTGTCCGCAACACACGCCGGTCTATATCGTCCAATCCCAGTCCGTCCACATCCAACAGATCCAAAGCCTGGCGCGCCACTTCGCGGGTGATAATGCCGCCAGCGCGCACTTCCGCATAATCGCGCACTCGACGCAGCAGGCGTAAAGCCACTCTGGGTGTGCCGCGCCCGCGCCGGGCGATCTCTTCTATTCCATCAACGTCTGCCCTCACTGCCAATACACCTGCAGCCCGGGAGACGATCTCCCGCATGGCCGCCTGATCATAGAAATCCAGTCGGTAAACTGCGCCAAAACGCGCCCTCAAAGGCGCCGTCACTAATGCCAGGCGGGTGGTCGCGCCGATCACCGTAAAGCGCGGCAACTTTAGGCGGATCGAACGCGCCGAAGGCCCCTTGCCGATGACGATATCCAGGGCAAAATCCTCCATCGCCGGGTAGAGCACTTCTTCGATCACTCTTCCCAAACGGTGCACCTCATCAATAAATAATACATCCCCAGCACGCAGGTTTGTCAAAATGGCAGCCAGATCACCAGGACGCTCGATGGCCGGCCCAGAAGTGATCTTGATGTTCACACCCATTTCATTTGCAAGAATATGCGCCAGGGTGGTCTTGCCCAAGCCGGGCGGGCCATAAAACAACACATGATCTAAAGGCTCGCCGCGTTGTCGGGCGGCGGCGATCAAAATAGCCAGATTTTCTTTCACCCGCTCCTGCCCAATTAAATCAGCCAGCAGGCGCGGGCGCAGCGCCTGATCCAGCCGATCTTCCACCTGGGGTAATGGATTTACCAATCTTTCGCGCGAATCATTCATGCGTGCGATTATAATCGATTCATTTGTAAACGTTCGCCTTATCCCCTGGGAGGCGAACGGTACAAAACATTTTCGAGGCGAATTTGACCATCATGGACAATGTATTTTCCTCCACCCATCCCCTGGTCGCGCATAAACTCACTCGTTTGCGCGACCGTACCACCGACCCGCGCACCTTTCGCGAATTGGTGCGCGAAATAGCTGTACTTCTCACTTACGAAGCTACCGCAGACTTAAACTTGCGTCCCAGATCAGTAGAGACTCCGCTGGCCCTTTACAACGGCGCTGAAGTGCTGGAGCGTATTGGTCTGGTGCCGATCCTGCGCGCCGGCCTGGGCATGGTGGACGGTGTCTGGGAATTACTACCCTCAGCAGAGGTCTGGCATATCGGTTTATATCGTGACGAACGCACGCTCAAACCGGTGGAATATTACAACAAACTGCCCATCGAACCTACCGTCTCGCTATGCCTGGTGCTGGATCCAATGCTAGCCACTGGAGGCTCTGCTGCCGCCACCGTGGACATTCTCAAACGCTGGGGGGTGCGACGTATAAAATTCGTTGGCTTGATCGCTGCGCCAGAGGGTATTGCTCGCCTGCATCAGGCGCATCCTGAAGTGCCAATTCATATTGCTGCCATTGATGAACGCCTCAACGAGCGCGGCTATATTTTGCCCGGCCTGGGAGACGCTGGCGATCGCCAGTTTGGGACCGGTTAATCTCGAACGTGACGTGTTACGGCTGCGCAATAGAGCTGTGCAATAGAATCGTGAGATAAAAGCATTCGGGGCGATACACTTCAGTATCGCCCCTTACCTTTATTTCACTAAACTGCCCGTTTCATCGGGTCTTTTTAGGGATGACCAATCGCATACCCGTATCGGGTGTAGGTTTCAACAACTTCTTATCCACCTTTTCGCCCAGGGGCAGCAACCAATATTCATTGCCGTTGCCTTCAGAAACGTATCCAAGTCTTCCATCACTGGGAGCAATCACCTTCCAAACCAGGGATAGCGTCTGACAATAAGGTCCGTCAATGACATCCAGGATCTCGCCAGGGCTCAATTTCCTAATAATTGGCGCATACCCGACATTTGCCGAGTAATGCAAGCCTAAAGTCCCACCGCGATCGTTGGCGACAAATACGCGATCGCCCACATGGATGCGAGACGCCACCGGACATCCCATCAACGGATAATAAATTGGAACACTAAACGGATCAAAACCTGACTTAATGGTAACCGCTGTGGGTGGCAACGGTGTGGCTGTCGGTGGGGACGGGGTCACTGTCGCGACAACCTGTGTTACATATTGGACAATCACCACGGTCGGATTTAGATTTGCAGGAGCAGCCGCTTCTTGAGAAAGCGCCCCACAACCTGCAATAAAACTTCCAAGCAGCATCAACAAAATCAGCCGCCATGGTTTTATTATCTTCATTTGGGTCTCCTTTATATTCACGCCAAAGCCTCGTCCTTCCTAGCGGGGCGCTGGAAAGAGAAAGTAGGTGTTGCCGTCGCCCTCCGGCGTATATCCCACCTGTCCATCCGCAGTGCGCACCAACCATACCAGCCAACCCCGACTGCACCACGGACCATTGATGATCTCCAACAACGATCCAGGTTGAGCATAGGCGAATACGGTCGATTCATGAATATCCCGTCCGTAACGAATGCCATTCGGGCCGCCCACCAAGGATACCATGGCTTTGTCTCCAATATGCAAACGCGAGGCAACACAATCCGGAAGTGGATAATAAATAGGCGCGGCCAAGGGATCAAACGTCGGCGTCTGGGTAGGTGGCTCTGGTGTAGCGGTAGGTTGCGGCGTATCTGTTACCGGCACTGGAGTAGGTGGAACTATTTGAGTGATCACCTGAGTAATTAAGATCACCGGCGGCGTCGCAGGTTCTTGGGTAGCCGCGGCTGGCGCTGCACCATTGCAGGCCGAAAGCCCCGCCAGTAATATCACCATTGCCGCCCAAATTGCCGTCTGCGCATTACGCATCTTACTAGACAGCATAGATTTCTCCTTCCTCAATATACGATCACGCGTGTACCGTGATCGGATTCAACATAATCTTCGTCTATGGGTACGAATGGATCTGTCCAACGGTAGATCCACTTGGCA
>Ga0226835_1001857_pt1 | contig 10081 bp, 8 predicted proteins | sample LAC_MetaG_1_FD_163627 | JGI IMG/M metagenome (GOLD analysis project Ga0226835, IMG submission 163627) | Anaerobic ammonium oxidizing microbial communities from anammox membrane bioreactor (MBR) in UC Berkley, California, United States -... | ecosystem: Engineered > Bioreactor > Anaerobic >...
GCGCTCTCCCTTAAACCAGAGGAGCGGCGACGGTTCTTTGAAGAAGCCGCCGGGATTGGCCTGTATCGCGCAAGGCGCGAGGAAGCCCTTAACCGGTTAGATGCCACGCGCAGAAACCTGGAACGGGTGCAGGACATTCTCAGTGAACTGGAGCCGCGCCTGCAGAGCCTGGAACGTCAGGCAAAGCGAGCCATGGAATATGAACAAATTCGCAACGATCTGCGGATGCTTTTACGAGACTGGTACGGGTATCACTGGCAACGCAGTCAGGCCGAATTAATTCATGCGCGAGAAGCCCTGCGCGTTCAGGAAGAGCGCCTGGAACAGGCGCGTCAGAGGCAAACGGAGGCCGAGGATGCAGTCAATAAAGTGCGTGAACAACAACAGGAATTGCGAGAAAGACTCAACACGTGGCACCACCAATCGGCAGAATTTCATTCCCAAAGGGAAAAAATAAGCCGTGCCCTGGCGGTGATGGAAGAACGACAACGCTCTTTAACGGAGCAGCGCCGAAGCGCGCAAAGTGACCTGGCCCGGCTGGAAGAGGAACGGGCGGCCCGCCAGGCAAGGCATGGCGACCTGGCAGAAGAGGTAGAACGCCTTCGGACGGAACTTGCTGAATCGGCAGAACAACTGGAACGAGCACGGCAGGCATTGGCTAAAAGGCAGGCTGAGCGTGGTGAACTGGAAGGAAAACTGCGTGAAGCCAGGCGGGCGCTGGTGAATGCTGAAACACACCAGGTGCAGTGGAAGGCCCGGTCAGATGAACTGGCGAATAGACTGGAGTCATTACAGGCCAGCCTTCGCGGTTTAGAACAGACGATGGCGCTTGAAGGAGAGGATCGCAAGCGTTTACAGGCCAGGCTGGAGCAATGGGAATTGAATCGAAAGGGCGCTGAGGAGGAACTACATAAGGCGGAAGGTGAATTAAACACTCACCGGGAAGCGTTGCGGAAGCTGGAAGAACAAAGGCGAGCGATGCTTGAAGAGCGCGGGAAGCTGGAAGCCGAGCGTGAACGGTATAAAGCCCAGCTTGAGGTCCTTGAGCAGGCTGAGCGATCGCTAAGCGGCCTTGCCAGCGGGACGCGTTTTTTACTGCAGGAGGCTCAACAAGGACGAGTCAAGGGGCGGTTTCAGGCGCTCATCGGCGGACTGGTTGTTCCAGCCGAGTTGGAGCACAGTATAGCCGCGGCGCTTGGAGAAGCTCTGGATTGCCTGCTGATGGATGCGTCGGATCACCTGGATGAGGTGCTTGAGGTTCTGGAACGGGCGGAAAAAGGACGAGCTGTGATTGTGCCTGTAGCGGAGGCGCATGTTCGTGAGGAGCTTGGGCAGATCATGGACGAAGGTTGCCTTGGGATTGCGGCTGACCTGGTACAGGTGGTCGACGCATGGAAGCCCGCAATCAAAGTATTACTTGGGCATGTGTTGGTAGCCAGAGACCGGCAGAGCGCCCGGCGCATCCTTGTGCAATTACCCGATTGGGCGCGCGTTGTAACCCTGACGGGAGAAGTGTTTCTGGGAAATGGTGTGGTGATCGCCGGGAGGGAGGGAAAACCCAACCATTTGATCAGCCGCCCCCGACGGCTTCAGGAATTGCGGGAATCGGTTGAGGTCGTTTCTCGCCGCCTGGAAGCTCTGAATGACCAACTGCGTACAGTGGAGAATCAGGTAGCTGATCTGCGTAGCCGGGAAAAAGAGCTGGAAAATATGGCGAGGCAGGCCCAGGGGGCTCTCTCGAAAGCCAGCCAGGGATACCAGCAGGCGGTGCTTGAAAATGAACAGGCGCGTCAGAAGCAGGAGTATCAGGCACGGCAGGCAAATGCGCTGAGAGGGCAAATCGAACGAGCCGAAGGAGAAAGACAACAGGCGGCGAAGGAATTGGAGACGGGCGCCCTTCGGGTGCAGGCGTTGAACGAACAGGTACGTGAGCTGAACCGCACTCTTAACGGTTTACCTCTGGAAGAGCTTCAATCTACGGTAAATCACTGGAGCACAGCCCAGGCAGTGACTACTCGCGCTGTAAGAGATGCTGAAAAGCGCCTGATTGAATTAACCGAAGGATTGACTGGAATCCAGAATCAGATTGAGACCCTGAAACAACGCCTGGAGGAATCGAGAATTGGACTGGAGCAATTGGATTCTGAACGCCGTCAGGCGCTTTCAGAGGAAGAGGTATTGAATCGCCAGATTGAGGAACTGCGGGAACAAATTGAGCCAGCAGAATTGCAGTTAAGAGCGGTGCAGGAGGAAGGCGCTCGCCTCCAGGACAATTTGATCGCGGCCCAGCAGGCTGTGACCCTGGCTGAGCGATATACCACACAGGCTCAACTGGAAGCCACCCGCTGCCGTGATTCTCTGGAGGCCTTACGGCGAAAAATTGAGGAAGATTTCGGGCTTGTCGCTTTTGAATATTCGGGAGATGTTTCTGGGCCAACCCCATTGCCATTGGAGGGCATGGTTGAGCAACTTCCTGCCATCGCCGAGATACCCGCCGACCTGGAAGAGAACATTTCACGTCAACGGGCCTTGCTCAGGCGGATGGGGCCCATCAACCCGGAAGTTCAACATGAATATCGATCGGTGAAAGAGCGGTATGAGTTTCTCACTGGCCAGGTGGTTGACCTCCAAAAGGCTGATGCAGATTTGCGGCAGGTGATCACCGAGTTAGATGAATTAATGCGCCGAGATTTTCATAAAACTTTTGACGCAGTGGCGGCGGAGTTTCGGCAGATGTTCACCCGGCTTTTTGGAGGCGGATCGGCGCGGTTAATTCTTAATGATGCAGAAAGCACAGCCGAGATGGGAATCGATATTGAAGCTCGCCTGCCTGGCCGGCGCGATCAGGGACTTTCGCTCCTTTCTGGAGGAGAACGAAGCCTTACAGCGGTGGCTTTAATCTTTTCTTTGCTCAAAGTTTCACCCACGCCGTTCTGTGTGATGGATGAGGTGGATGCCATGTTAGATGAAGCCAATGTCGGCAGGTTCAGAGACCTCTTACGTGAACTTTCTGAAAAGACCCAATTTATCATCGTTTCGCATAACCGGAATACGGTTCAGGCAGCGGATGTGATTTACGGTGTGACTATGGGACGGGATTCGGCCAGCCAGGTGATCAGCCTGCGTTTGGACGAGTTGAGCGATGAAATGGTTCAATAAGTGGAACGTAAACGAGAGGCCGGTAAGTAAAGCCGGCCTCTCGTTCCATGATTGGATGGAATGGGCGAGTTGATTATTGCCCTGTAAAGGGTGTTACAGCAGGATCTGTGGGTACTACTGACTGCCAGATGTCGAACGTTTTAACCTTGTCGCTGGCTTTCGCGCTGGTCAACCACTCGTTCCATCGGGCCTGTTTGGCGGTGTTAAGTTCATCATCGGTCAGGGGAAGCACCTGCTTACCGAGGAGTTGAATAATGTGGTAGCCAAACTGCGATTTGACTGGCTGGCTAATTTGCCCAATATTGAGGGCAAAGGCGGCGTTTTCAAATTCAGATACCATAACGCCTTTGGTAAACCAGCCTAAATCGCCCCCGCGGTCTTTACTTCCCGTGTCTTTTGACACTTCCGAAGCCAGTTTGGCGAAATCTTCTCCCTGGTTTAATCGATTGATCACATTCTTGGCTTCTTCCTCAGTGTCAACGAGAATATGGCGGGCCCAGATTTTTTCTCCCTCGGTAGGAACATCGGCGGTAATGGCATCATAGACTTTCTTCCGAAGCAGGCTGTAATAAATATATTTTCGCAGGTGAGCTTCGTCGTATCCAAGCGCCTTCACCGTGCTGATGAACGTTCCCAGTTCGGTCTTGTACCCTTCCAGCGTGAACTCGGTAGGGGTGGGAAGAGGAGTGGGTGAGGCTTCTGATGTAGGGGTTGGCCCGCCTGGTGTGGGAGTCACCTCGGTTGGGGTTGGGGTGGGGGTTGCCGGTTCAGCGGTGGGGGTTGGGGTGTCGGTGGGGGTGGGGGGCAACCAGGCTTCCTGAGTGGGGTTGAGAGTTGGGGTCACAAAGGGAGTGCTGGTGGGGGCAGGGGTGGGCGTGCCGTTGGCGTAAAACCCGAATCCCTCCTGCAACCCTTTCTCAACTTCTTCATCGCTTACGGTAATCCCCCGGGCTTTGGCTTCTTGTGCGACCAGGAGATCTTCGATCATTTGATCGAGCACCTGTTTGCCGATATTGGTTGGGTCGGCCAGTTGGGTTTCAATTTGCTGAATTTGTTGTCCGTAAAATTGAGCAAGGAATGGATTGCTTGTGATCTGCTCGTGCTGACGGACAAGGAGGTAGCGCGCAAAACGGGTTTCTATCTGAAACTCGCGCACCGTGATTTTTTCGTTACCCACCTGGGCCACGACGCGTTGGTATTGAAATACCTTCTGATCCAGAATGCCATAAGCGATCAGGGCAAAGACAAGTACAAAGATGGCCGTAACCCCAAGCACGAGGTAGCGGGTTTGCTGGCGCTCTTTTTCAATGCGCGCAAGATGTTTCTTCGTGGTAACTCTCGGAGAAGGATTTTTTGCCATGGACGACCTCTCGGAAAAAAAAGAAAGGGGCAAGGGCCGGCGTGTGCCCATGCCCCTCTGGATGGCACGAACAATCAGTCGAGATCGCCGCCCACAAAAGGCAGGAAGGCCAGATGGCGGGCACGTTTGATGGCGACAGCCAGCGCGCGCTGATGTTTGGCGCAGGTGCCGGTCTGGCGACGCGGACGGATCTTTCCTTCTTCGGTGATAAACCGGCGGAGCATATCCACCTGTTTATAATCGATGAGGATGTTTTTATCTACGCAAAACTGGCAAATTTTGGGTCTGGAGACGTAGCGCCGAAGCGTTGGTTGCTCGTTCTCCATCATGGAATCGTCACTCATAGGTCTTACTCCAACTAGAAGGGATATTCGTCATCGAATTCGTTCTCTGTGTCAGGAACTTCTCCAGCCTGGGTCGAGGAAGTATCCCGGCGATCGCCGAGGACCATCATCTCGCTGGCAACAATCTCCACCGAAGTGTGCCTGACTCCTTCACTATCTTCCCAACGCCGGGTCTGTAAGCGCCCCTCAACATATACCTGCTGGCCTTTGGTGAGGTATTGCTTGCAGATTTCAGCCAGGTTGCCCCAGGCGACGACGTTAAACCATTCGGTTTCAATGTGCCGCTCCCCGTCGGTTGAATTCCAGCTTCGTGAGGTGGCGACGGTGAAAGTTGTCACTGGTTTTCCGGAAGGGGTATAACGCATTTCAGGATCGCGCCCCAGATGACCAATGATCATGACCTTATTCAATCCGCGGCTCATATCATTCCCTCGTTTCGATCCGACGACACAGACGAATAGAAATTGCTGGCTACTTTGCAATGATCATGTAGCGCAGCACAGGCTCGGTCAGCCGCAGATTGCGGTCGAGCTCATTGCTGAAGGCGGGGGGCATACTGGCTTCAAAATAGACGTACTGGCCATCACGCTGTTTGCGGATGGGATAGGCCATGCGGCGTTTTCCCCAGACGTCGGCTTTTTCCACCGATCCACCGGCTTCAGTAATCCAACCCTTGACCTTTTCAACGAGCGCGGTCAGAGCCGTCTCATCCAGGTCGGGATGGACAATGAAGACAACCTCGTAGTTACGCATAAATGGATCCTCCTTTCCCCGGGTTTGCTCCTGTTTTCGCCGTTGGCGTTACAGAAGTGGAAAGTAACAACGCGGTTTACAAGCGCCCATTATACCCGAGAGCGCTGGTTTTGAACAGCTTTTCAGTAATTTTTGCGGAGATCCATTCCTGCGTAGAGAGAAGCGACCTCGTCTGCGTACCCATTGAATTTAAGGGTGGGGCGGCGCCCTAGCTCGCCAATACGCCGTTCACTGGATTGAGACCATCGCGGGTGGGGAACCTCGGGGTTAACGTTGGCGTAAAAACCATATTCATTTGGGGCGATTTCCATCCACAGGCTGGTGGGTTGATCAGCCACCAGCTCAATCTTCACAATGGCCTTAATGCTTTTGAAACCGTATTTCCATGGAACAACCAGCCTGAGTGGGGCGCCGTTTTGCGGGGGCAGGTCTTTTCCGTAAAGGCCGGTAGCCAGAATGGTCAAAGGGTGCATGGCCTCATCCAGGCGTAGACCTTCAACGTAGGGCCACGGATAAAAGGGAGAGTTCTGTTCGGGCATCTGTGAGGGATCGTACAGGGTGGTGAATTTTACATATTTCGCATCTGAGGTGGGTTCCACTTCGGTGAGGAGTTTTGCCAGCGGAAAACCGTTCCATGGAATCACCATAGACCAGCCTTCTACGCAACGCAGGCGGTAAATTCGCTCTTCGATGGTAAATTTTTGGCGAATCTGATCAAGATCGTAGGTCCCGGGCTTATTCACCAGCCCACCCACAGATACCTGCCAGGGAGAGGTGATCATCCCCGCGGCCAGGCTGGCCACGGCTTCTTTATCGACCGAAAATTCGTAGTAATTGTTGTACCCTGTGATTTGTTCGTATGTGTTGGGTGTCTCGGGTAGAGGCGTGGCTGGAGGGGCAGAGGCCTCCTCTCCGGGACGGGATGAAGGAGAGCAAGCCGCCAGGGCCAGCGCTCCTGCCGCCAGGAACGCCTCTCGCATCCATTTGCGGCGTGAAAGATAGATCGATTCTGGGGTTATTTCTGAAGATGGTATTTTTTTCATCCTTACCTCTAAAAGATGCACGTGAAAAACCGAGCGGATGACTGTCAATACGGAACGCCGGCGATATAGTGGAGTAAGGCACGGGTGAGCAGGGTATCGGCGGTGGCGCGGTGGGCGTTGGGCAATACGATGCCACACTGTTTACCGGCCACATCCAGCGAGTGGTAGCGATAAGACTGACGCCGCGGATCCCATTCTCCGCGGTATTCCGCGTAGAGTTTGAGTAAATCGAAGGTTTTAAGGCGTTCTTTCCAGGGCAGACGATACCGCGCATGAGACTGGGCCATCATTCGCAGGTCAAATTCTGCATTGTAGATCACGATGAGCCGGCCAAAAAGGATGGAACGTACCTCTGGCCAGATGGCCGGCCAGGAACGCGCAGTTTGCACATCGGTTTCTTTAATCCCGTGGATGCGGGTGACCTCGGCAGGGATGGATCCGGCGGGCTTGACCAGGGACTCGAATAAAACCGACCCATCATCATCAATAATGGAGATCTCAAGAATTTCGGCCTCGGCTCCCAGGCCGGTAGTCTCAGTGTCGAGGTAGACCGGTTTTTCGGCCAGAACTGTGCGGGCGGTTTCGACCGCACGTTGTCGAAGGGTTTGGGTGGTTGGGGTGCTCATCGTTCACCGTTTCCAGAGTTTTATTTGGTCCAGATCCGCCCGGAACCCCGCAGTTTGGTTTGCAGCGACGAAAGCGCCGAAGTAACCGGAAGATCGAGTAGAATCTGTTACCTCATCAATCAGGGAACCGTTGATATACAGGCTGATTTTATCTCCCTGTGCAAAAACGCCCAGCCGGTTAATTTGATCAGAACCAGCCTGGATGGCAGAAGCCGCTTTTATCGAGATCAATTCTTTTTGGATGTCATTGTTAAGATCTCGATAAGTCAGGTTGTAACGGCCATCGCAAGTGACGCCAAAGAAATAACCGGCGTTCTCTTTACTGGCGCGAAAGACAATCCCATACAGGTCAGAGCCTGCGCACGTGCGGGTGCGAAAAGTTGCCTCCAGGTAAAAGTCCGAGGGGTTTTGGGCATAAGTAAGAGACCAGCCCAGCCAGCCATTGGCATTACGCCCCGTAAGCGCCAGAGCTCCGTCCTCGGCTTCGACTTTGGTTTGATCGTTTTCGAAGAGGTAGAAATTTTTAGCAGTTTCAAGCGAGTCTTTCCAGGTTGGGTCCCCGAGCGATAATGCCGGGTCAGATGGATTGGTGGTGGGTGTGGGCGCAGGTGGAGGCGTTGGGGTGGCTTCGGGCGTGGCAGACGGCGTCGGCGAGGGGGGCTGGGTTGCAAGAGGAGCATTCCGGGTTGCGCTTTCCTGGGTTGCCAGCAGATTGGCGATTTGGGTAGCCACCAGATCGACCGTAGGGGTGGGAGTATCGATGGGCCGGGTGGGCAGGTTACAGGCCGCCAGAAGAAGAATGGCTAAGATGAGGGGGAGGATTTTCTTTGCGATCATGTAGATCATAGCCTGGTGGTATCCTGACCTTTCTACTCTCATTATAGCGGATATGATGATGCATCGGTTAAAATTGTGTAAGAGATTAAAAACCGGGGTTATTCTTATGTCAGCTTTTCGTTATCTCATCTTTAATAAGCCTTATGGGGTGGTGTCGGCGTTTACAGATTCAGAAGGCCATCCGACGCTTAAAGATTATATTCCCGTGCCAGGAGTTTACCCGGCCGGGCGGCTTGATAGGGACAGTGAGGGCTTGCTCTTTCTAAGCGACGATGGTGATCTCATTCATCGGCTTACCGATCCCCGGTTTGAACACCCGAAAACCTATCTGGTGCAGGTGGAGGGGGAGGTGTCTGACGAAGCGCTTGGCCGCCTGATGATCGGGGTGGTGGTTAAGGGGAAACCAACCCGGCGGTGCCGGGCGATGATCATTCCCGAACCGGATTTACCCGAGCGGCCGAAAGCGGTTACACCTCACGGGCCAACGACCTGGCTACGGTTGGTGTTAACCGAAGGGCGAAAAAGGCAGATACGCCACATGACGGCGGCGGTGGGCCACCCGACCCTGAGGCTGGTGCGGGTGGCCATTGGCGATATTCACCTTGGAGAACTCCGCCCTGGAGAATGGCGCGAGCTCTCGGCAGACGAAGTGAACGCCCTCCGAACCTCATTACGGATCATGGGCGGGCGAATTCCTGCAGGGTCTCCAGGTAATGCTCGGGGATTCCGATATCGAAGCGGCGGCCATCGATCACCAAACCGAGGAAACCATCGGTCTGGCGGAGGCGGTCGAGGGCCGAGGTGAGTTGAAACTCACCTCGCTCGCGCAGGTTATTACGGATGTTATTTTCCAGAATATCAAATACTTCTGGCTTGATGATGTACTGGCCGAAAACTGTGAGATATTCTCCCTCAGGAAGGCGCGGGGGGTGTAAATTGGTACGGGCATAATCAAGCGGGGGTTTTTCGGCAAACTCGGTGATATTCATCACGCGCTGTTCTTCCAACCAGACGCCATTGACTACCCCGAAGCTGCTGATGTCTGCCTCGGGGGTGCGTTTGAGACCCACCACACTCAACCCATGCTGGTTGTAGCAATCGATCAACTGGCGGGCGCAGGAAACCGCCCCATTCGAACGATAAATATGGTCGCCGAGCATGAGCAGGAAGGGTTCTTCGCCAATGTGTTCACGGGTGGTATACACCGCGTGCCCAAAGCCTTCCTGATTTTCCTGAACAATAAAAGAAACCTGTTGGCCAATTTGTAGCAAGCGGCGGGCGTATTCCTGAAAATGGGGCGGGAGTTTATTGAAGTTTTCAATTGAAATTTGAGCGTTAAAGAAATTCCGAAAGTCGTTGAGATCGTCGCGCTGGACGATGATGTAGACTTCTTCAATGCCTGCTTCCAGAGCTTCTTCCACGATTAACAGGATCGCGGGTTTGGCGATGCCATCGCGATCGATAATAGGGAACAGTTCTTTCTTGGTGGCCTTGGTTGCCGGGAATAACCGTGTGCCAAACCCGGCCGCCGGGATGACCGCTTTGCGTACCTTGGGGCCAGCTTTGAGGGTGAGTTTTATGGCGGGTAAACCCAGATCATTTTCCAGAATACGCACCACAGCCTCCTGGTCAGCCTCGCTACGGCACAAAAACTGTGCGGTGCCGTCGCCTTGCGAACCGACCCCTTTACAGCCATAGATATGCGGCTGAAGCGGAGCGTAACTGAGCACACGGTGCAAGACGGGAGCCGTCAATTCTTCCGGGCAAACGGGCGTGGCATACCGGTCAAAATATTCCTGGGCCTGTTGCATTAATGCTCCGAGAGCGGGAGCGTCTGAACGTTGCAGGGCCTCCATCGCGCGAAACACAATCTCTTTATTGATGGGTCCAAGCAGGCGCTGAACGTTTTGTTCGGCCTCGTTTTCGGCAAAGGGGTAACAACGGTTCAGCCGGTTGAGA
>Ga0226835_1001859_pt1 | contig 10072 bp, 9 predicted proteins | sample LAC_MetaG_1_FD_163627 | JGI IMG/M metagenome (GOLD analysis project Ga0226835, IMG submission 163627) | Anaerobic ammonium oxidizing microbial communities from anammox membrane bioreactor (MBR) in UC Berkley, California, United States -... | ecosystem: Engineered > Bioreactor > Anaerobic >...
GTCGATCACCTTCTGGGGGCCGAAGTTGAAGGCGGCGTTGATCTTCTCCTTGCCCACGCCCGGGATGTCGACCTGCATGTCGCGGGGGATCGAGACGAGCAGCGAGCTCGTCCGGTCCGGGTTCACGTGGACGATCATCATCGTGTCGGACCGGGGCGGACCGACCTCCTGGGCCGAGCCGAAGGCGACCTTCTGGCGCTCGTTCTTGACGAAGGCGCGGGTGTCGGATCCGATGATGAGGAAGTTGGCCGCCTTGGCGGGCGCCTTGGTCAACTTCAGCCCGGGGACCCGCTCGATGCTGGCGATCTTGGCGTCGACGTTGCGGTTCACGACGATGATCCCCGCGACCGTCACCGCGAACGCCGTGACCAGCGCGATCAGGTATCGGGCTCCGAAGACCCGCCACGCGGAGCGCCCCGACGGGCCCGTGTGCGACATGGCCGTTCCAGGCTAACGGCTGCACTCCCCGCGACCGGGTCGGGCACCCGCGTACCGATGACCCACCGATGGCCCACCGATGGGTCACCTACCGACGCCCTCCGACTAGAACCGTCCCGACCGGACATGACGGGGCAGGGCAACGGCAGGTCGGAGCGCGACGGAGCGGACGGCATGCGGCTCGGAGCCCCGGCGGCGGGTCCCGTAACCTCGCCACGTGCTGGTGTGGATCGACGGGAGGCTCGACGACGCCTCCACCGCCCGGGTGTCGCCGTTCGACCACGGGATCCTCGTCGGCGACGGCGTGTTCGAGACGCTGCGGGTCTACGGCGGGGTCCCGTTCGCGTGGTCCCGTCACCTGGCCCGCCTCGAGGCCTCGGCCCGGGGCCTGGGCCTGGCGGTCCCACCACCGGACGCACTGCGGACGGCGGCCGAGGCGGTCCTGCGGGGGAACGAGCTCGAAGAGGCCCGCCTCCGCATCACGATCACGGGGGGGCCGGCCCCGCTCGGCTCGGAGCGGGGCGACTCGCCACCCACGGTCATCGTCGCCGCCACGCCGTTCCGGGCCTGGGCCCCGACCGTCGACACCGCCGTGGTGCCGTGGCCGCGCAACGAGAGGGGTGCGGTGGCCGGCTTGAAGACGATCTCCTACGCCGAGAACGTCGTGGCCCTGGCCCACGCGCGCGACCACGGCGCGGGCGAGGCCATCTTCGCCAACACCCGGGGCGAGCTGTGCGAGGCGACCGGGTCGAACGTCTTCGTGGTCTCCGGCGGCGTGGTGCGGACCCCGCCCCTCTCGTCGGGCTGCCTCCCGGGGGTGACCCGGGCCCTGCTCCTCGAGCTCTGCGCCGAGGAGGGCGTACCGGCCGAGGAGGCCGTGCTCCCCGTGGCGGCGGTGGCCGAGGCCGACGAGGCGTTCCTCACCTCCACCACCCGGGAGGTGCACCCGATCACCACCGTCGACGGCGCCGCCCTCCCGGCCGCGCCCGGGCCCGTGAGCACCCGCCTGGCCGGCCTCTTCGCCGACCTCGTCGCCCGCGACACCGATCCCTGACGGCGGTGGCGACCACCGCCGCGCCGCGCGTCTCGCACCGGTGGCTTCCGGCTCCGGGGGCCCCGACCCGGGCGCCGGGCGGCGCGGGCGGCGCGGAGAGGGCCACGAGGGGACGTCAGGCGGAACGGAGGTGGACGACGTCGCCGGCGGCGACCTCCACGAGGCAGCCCGACTCCACCTCCACGAGGAGATGACCGGCGTGGTCGACGTCGGCGGCGATCCCGGTGAGCGGCCCGTCGGAGAGGTCGACCCGCACGCGGCGACCCAGGGTGCCCAGGCGGCGGCGGTACTCACGCAGGGCGCCGGGCAGGTCGTCGAGGTGCGCGTCGTAGCGGCGGAGGACCTCGTCGAGCAGGGTGGGGAGCCCCACGGGGCGACCGCCCTCACGGTTGGCGGCCGTGGCCACACCGATCAGCTGAGCCGGGACCTCGGGCCAGTCGACGTTGACGCCCATGCCCACGACCACCGCGTCGCCGTCGGCCTCGGCCAGCACCCCCGCCAGCTTGGCCTCGCCGACCATCACGTCGTTCGGCCACTTGAGCGAGGTCGCGACACCGGTGGTCGACTCCACCGCGCCGGCGACCGCGACCGACGCGGCGATCACCACGAGATGGCGGCGATCGGGGGGGAGGCGCGGTCTCAGCAGCACCGAGCAGAGCAGCGACGAACCCGCGGGGGCGATCCAGGCCCGGCCCTGCCGTCCCCGCCCCGCCGTCTGCTCGCCGGCGCACACGACGAGGCCCTCGGCGGCCCCGGCGCGCGCCTCCTCGAGCACCAGGCGGTTGGTGGAGTCGACGCTCGCGAGCCACCGGACCTCGCGGAACCGGGTCCCGGCGGGACCCGCGGTTCGGCTGGCCGCCTGATCGGGCATCGCCCGTAGGATACGGCTACCCGCTTCCCGAGAGGTCCCCGTGCAGCAGAGCCCCCAGTCAGGCAGCGTGACCAAGATCCTCATCGCCAACCGCGGCGAGATCGCCGTGCGGGTGATGCGCACGGCCCGGGAGATGGGCATCCCCACCGTCGCCGTCTACTCGGACCTCGACCGCGACTCCCTGCACGTCAGGGAGGCCGACGAGGCCTGGGCGCTCGGCGGGCAGAGCGCCGCCGAGAGCTACCTCAACACCGAGGCCATCCTCGACGTGCTGCGCCGGTCGGGGGCCGACGCGGTGCACCCGGGATACGGGTTCTACGCCGAGAACGCCGACTTCGCCCGGGCCGTCGCCGCGGCCGGCGCCACGTGGATCGGCCCACCGCCCGAGGCCATCGAGACCATGGGCGACAAGATCTCCGCCCGCCGGGCCGCCGAGGCCGGGGGGGCGCCGGTGGTCCCGGGCACCACCACGGCGCTCACCGGCGCCGACGAGGTGATCGCGTTCGGCGAGGAGCACGGCTGGCCGGTGGCGATCAAGGCCGCCTACGGGGGTGGCGGGCGGGGCATGAAGGTCGTCGAGGGCCCCGAGGGCGCGAAGGCCGGATTCGAGTCGGCGGCCCGCGAGGCCCAGGCCTACTTCGGCCGCCCCGAGGCCTACCTCGAGCGCTACCTACCCCGGCCGCGCCACGTGGAGGTCCAGATCTTCTCCGACACCCACGGCAACGCCGTGTGGCTCGGCGAGCGCGACTGCTCGGTCCAGCGCCGCCACCAGAAGCTCATCGAGGAGACGCCGGCCCCCAACCTCTCCGAGGCGACGCGCCGGGCGATGGGCGAGGCCGCGGTCAAGGCCGCCCGGGCCTGCGGCTACGTCAACGCCGGTACGGTCGAGATGCTCTACCAGCCGCCCGCCGACCCCGCCCGCGGCGACGGCGACTTCTACTTCCTCGAGATGAACACCCGCCTCCAGGTGGAGCACTGCGTGACCGAGATGGTCACGTCGCTCGACCTGGTGGCCGAGCAGATCCGGGTCGCCCGGGGCGAGCCGCTCTCCTTCACCCAGGACGACGTCGTCCGCCACGGGCACTCCATCGAGTGCCGGGTGAACGCCGAGAACCCGGCCAAGCGCTTCCTCCCCTCGCCGGGGACCATCACCCGCCTGCGCCCGGCGGCCGGGCCCGGGGTCCGCTGGGACGGCGGCTACCAGGCCGGCGACGAGATCTCGCAGTTCTACGACAACCTCGTCGGCAAGCTGGTGGTCTGGGCCCCCGACCGGGAGGCCGCGGTCCGGAGGATGCTGCGCGCCATCCGCGAGTTCGAGATCGAGGGCGTCCACACCACGCTCCCGGCCCAGGCCCTGATCCTCGAGATGCCGGCCTTCGCCGACGGCACCCACTCCACGCGCTGGCTGGAGGAGGAGGTCGACGCGTCGGCCTTCGCCGACACCGCCGGCGCCCCGGCTCCCGCCCCTCCCGCGACGGAAGAGGGCGGAGCGCGCGAGGCACTGGTGGAGCGCACGGTACCGGTCGAGGTCGACGGCAAGCGGTTCTCGGTGCGGATGTGGCTCCCCGACGCCGCGACCACGACCCCGGCGGGACCGGCCCGCCCGGCCCGCTCACCCCGCCCGAAGGCCGTCGCGGCGAGCGGCGCGGGTGGCGCCTCGGACGGCTCGGTCGTCGCGCCGATGCAGGGAACGATCGTGAAGGTCCTGGTCGCGGCGGGCGACGAGGTGAAGGCGGGTCAGGGCGTGGTCGTCCTCGAGGCCATGAAGATGGAGAACCACGTCAACACCGAGGTCGCCGGGACCGTCGCCGAGGTGAAGGTCGCCGCCGGCGACACCGTCGGCGTCGGCGACGTCCTCCTGGTCGTGGAGTAGCGCCCGGACGACGGCGGCGAGCCGGGACCGACCGGGCCGGCCGCCCCCGCGGTCAGTAGGAGGCTTCCACCAGGGCCTCGGCCAGGGCCGGGTGGACCAGCAGAGAGTCGACGATGTCGCCCGTCTTGAGCCCGTTGGTGACCGCCACGGCCAGCACGCTCACCAGCTCGGCGGCGTTGCGCCCCACGATCGAACCCCCGAGCACGACGCCCGTCGCCGGGTCGGAAACGATCTTCACGAAGCCCCTCGGGTCGCCCTCGATCAGGGCCTTGGCGCTCGACGAGAACGGCACCTTGGTGACCCGGACCTTGCGACCGGCGGCGAAGGCGTCGGCCTCGGCCAGGCCCACGTCGGCGATCTCGGGCTCGGTGAATATCGCCGAGGCCGCCTTGTCGTAATCGAGGTGGCGGTGGGGCCGGGCGTGCAGGCCGAGCATGTGCTCGGCGACCTTGCGCCCCTGCATGGCCGCCACCGACGACAACGGCAGCTTCCCCGACACGTCGCCGGCGGCGTAGACGTTGGCGACGCTCGTGAGGCAGTTGTGGTTGATGGCCACGTAGCCGGCCGGGTTCACCTCCACCCCGGCCGCCTCGAGGCCGAGTCCCTCGCTGTTGGGGACCGACCCCACGGCCAGGACCACGTGTGAGCCCTCGACGACACGCCCGTCGTTGCAGGAGACCCGCACGGCATCGCCGTCGCGCTTCACGTCCTCGGCCCGGGCACCCTTCAGGAGATGGACGCCCCGGCGCAGGAACTCCTCCTCGAGCACGGCGGCCACCTCGGGGTCCTTCTGGGGCAGGACCTGCTGGCGCGACACCACGAGGGTCACCTCGGAGCCCAGCGCGCTGAACATGTGGGTGAACTCCACACCGGTGACGCCCGATCCGATCACCACCACGTGCTCCGGGATCTCCGCCGGAGGGTAGGCGTCGCGGGTGGAGAGGACGCGTTCGCCGTCGACGGGGACGAAGTCGGGGATCCGGGGCCGCGACCCCGTGGACAGCAGCACGAAGTCGGCGGGCACGACCTCCGGGCCGGCATCGGAGTCGACGACCACGCGACGCGGCCCGTCGAGGCGACCCACGCCGCGGATCATCCGGATCCCCTGGCTCTCGAGCTGCGTGCGTACGGAGTCGTGCAGCGTCGCCTCGATCGAGGTCACCCTCTCGCGCAGCGCGCCGAGGTCGACGGAGCCGTCGGCGGCGAGCCCCATCGTGCGGGCCCGGCGCAGGTCGGCGAGGGCCCCGCCGGTCGCGATCATCGCCTTCGACGGGATGCAGTCGAGGAGGTGCGCCGCCCCGCCCACGATGTCGCGCTCGACGACGGTCACGTCGGCGCCCAGCGTGGCCGCCACCGAGGCGGCGGTGTTCCCGGCCGGGCCGGCGCCGATCACCACCAGACGTACGGGCACCGGACCAGGGTACCGCCGGACCTCCCTTCGCCCGTGCCGGCCCCCGGGCGCTGCGACCGCCCTAACCTCCGGGCCGTGCCCGACCTCCTCCTCGACCCGCTCAGCGGCCGGACCGTGATCCTCGCCCCCGGGCGCGCCGCCCGCCCGCACGGCTTCGCGGCCGCCGACCCCGCCTCCCGGTCGGCGGACGGGTGCCCGTTCTGCCCGGGCCACGAGTCGATGACGCCACCGGAGGTGGCCCGCCGGGGCCCGGGCGAGGCCGACGGTCCGGGCTGGCGGGTGCGGGTGGTCCCGAACCTCTATCCGTTCACGAGCGCCCACGAGGTGGTCGTCCTCTCTCCCGACCACGACCGCTCGTTCGGCGCCCTCCCGGTGGCCGCGGCGGCCGAGGCCCTGGCCGTGATGCGCGACCGCACGGCCCACCACCTCCACGAGGGTCGGGCCTACGTCCAGGCGCTGGTCAACCACGGGCGCGAGGCGGGGGCGTCGCTCCCCCACCCGCACGGCCAGGTCGTGGGCCTCGACTCCGTCCCCCCGGCCGTGGAGGCCCTGGGCGCGCGGTTCTCGTCGGCCGGCACGGACCTGGTGACGCGCCAGGTGGACGCGGCGGCCGGCCGCGACCTGGTGGTGGTCGACGGACCGGCGCCGGCCTGGTGCCCCGCCGCCTCGGCGATGCCCTACCAGATGGCGGTCGCGCACCGGGCCGGGGGGGGCCGCTTCGACGAGGCGCCGGACCCGGTGATCGAGGAGACCGCCGCCGCGCTGGGCGAAGCCCTGGCCCGCCTCGCCGCGGCCGCCGGCGATCCGCCCTACAACCTCGTCGTGCACACCGCGCCGGCGGGACACGCCGGGCCGTTCCACTGGTACGTGGAGATCCTCCCCCGGCTCTCGGTGGTCGCGGCGTTCGAGCACGGCACCGGTGTCTTCGTGAACACCGTCGCCCCCACCGACGCCGCGGCCGCCCTGCGGGAGGTGCGCCCTCACCGGAGCTGAGCCGGCGCGGCGTCACCCGCCGGGCTCTCACCCGCCTCCGGCCGGCGCCGGTCCGTGGCCGGTCCGTGGCCGGACCCGGCCGCCGAGCTCAGCGGCCCGAGAACCTCGCCTTCCCGGGGCCGTGCTCGAGGAAGCTCGCCACGCCGGTGCGCGCGTCGTCGGTGCGGAACGACTCCACGAACAGCTCGGCCTCGAAGTCCAGGCCCGCGCTCAGCGGACCGTCGAGGCCGGCGTCGACGGCCCTCTTGGCCAGGCCCATCGCGGCCACCGCGCCGGACGCGAGCTCCTCGGCCCACCCCAGGGCGCGCTCCTCGAGCTCGTCGGCCGGGACGACCCGGTCGACGAGGCCGATCGAGACCGCCTCCGACGCCCGGATCTGCCGGCCGCTCCAGATCAGCTCCTTGGCCCGGGCCGGGCCGACGAGGCGCGCCAGGCGCTGCGTACCACCCGCGCCGGGGATGATCCCGAGCAGGATCTCCGGCTGGCCCAGGCGGGCCGTGTCGGCGGCGATGCGGAGGTCGCAGGCCATGGCCAGCTCCAGGCCTCCGCCGAGGGCGACCCCCGAGATCGCGGCGACGACGGGGCGCGGGATCGACGCCAGGCCGTCGAACGCCCGCCGGAACACGGCCGCGATCCGCCGGGCCTCGTCGGGGCCGGAGAACTCGGAGATGTCGGCTCCCGCCGCCAGCGCCTTGGGTCCGCCGAGCACCAGGACCGCCTTCACCTCCCCGGAACGGGCCGCGTCCGCGAGGCGCTCCGCGCCGTCGGCCAGCTCGGTCAGGAGCGCGGTCGACAGGGCGTTGACCGGTGGACGCTGCAGGCGCACGGTCGCCACGCCGCTCTCGCGGACCTCGACGGCGACGGTGGGTGTGGGCGCAGTGGGTTCGGGCATGGCCGTGACGGTAGCGGCGGGGGGCCACCCCCGGCCCACGCCGGTTCCGGGGCCGGGCCCGGACGACGCTCCGGGCGCCCTACGGGCGGCCGGGTGCCGGGCGGGCGGCGAGGAGCTCCTCGGCCACCGAGTAGGGGTCGCGCTCGCGCCGGACCATCAGGTCGACGAGCTTCTCGAAGTGCTCACCGCGGCACCGGTCGGCCACCTCCACCCGGATCCGCTCCTCGAGGATCCCCCGCAGCTCGTCGCGAAGGCGCTGTGCCCGCCGCCGTTCGAGAAGCCCCGAGCCCTCGAGGTGGCGGCGGTGGTCGAGGAGCGCCCGCCAGAGGCTGTCGACACCGGCCCCGGTGGAGGCGACCGTCTCGATGACCGGGGGACGCCAGTCGCGCTCGCCCGACAGGTCGAGCATCATCTCGAGGTCGCGCACCGTCTCGGCGGTGCCGTCGCGGTCGGCCTTGTTCACCACGAGCACGTCGGCGATCTCGAGCAGGCCGGCCTTGTTGGCCTGCACGGAGTCGCCCCACCCCGGGTTCACGACCACGACGGTGGTGTCGGCCGCGTCCGCGATCTCCACCTCGGCCTGGCCCACCCCGACCGTCTCGACGAGTATCCAGGGGGCGCCCGTGGCGTCGAGAACCCGTACGGCCTGACGGGTGGCGAGCGCCAGGCCGCCCAGGTGGCCGCGGCTGGCCATCGACCGGATGTACACGCCCGGGTCGGTGGTGTGGTCCTGCATGCGGAGCCGGTCGCCGAGGATGGCGCCCCCGCTGAACGGGCTGCTGGGGTCGACGGCGAGGACCGCGACCTCGATGCCGTCGCGGCGGATGCACCCGACCAGGGCGCCGGTCAGGGTCGACTTACCGGCCCCGGGCGCCCCGGTGATCCCCACCGTGAACGCCCGCCCGGTGCGGCCGAACAGCAGCGCCCCCACCTCGGTGGCCTCGGCGCCCCCGACCTCGGCCAGGGAGATCAGCTTGGCGAGAGCACGCCGGTCGCCGTCGAGGGCGCGGGTGACGAGGGAGCCGGGGCCGGTGGGCGGCACGCCGCCCCTCAGGCGTCGGCGACGACCGACGTGACGCCGGGGACGCGGTCCATGATGATCCGCTGGACCCCGGCCTCGAGCGTCATCGTCGAGACCGGGCAGGTGCCGCAGGCACCCACCAGCGTCACGTGCACCACACCCCCCTCGGCGATGCGGTTGAAAACGATGTCGCCGCCGTCGGCCTGGAGCGCGGGGCGGATCACGTCGATCGCCTGGCGCACCCCGGTCTCCATCTCGGCCGTACCGCCGGCGGCGGGACCGTCGATCGTGGTGTCGGCGCTCATCGGTACCTCCGGCCGCGGCTCGGCGTGGGCGCCGCGACATCTACGGGCCCGGGAACCTCCCGGCCCCTCCGGACCTCCAGTATCCCAGACCGGCCGGCCCCGGCCGCCACGTGCTCAGCCGCCGATGGAGAACATGGCCGCCAGGTCGTGGCGGGAGTAGGCGCGGAAGGCCACCAGCGTCTCGGTGGCCAGGACCCCGGGCAGCTTGGCGATGCCGTCGGTGACCACCCCGGCGAGGGCCTCGTGCTCCCGGACCCGCACCAGGGCCACGAGGTCGTACTCGCCGGTCACGGAGTACACCTCGCTCACGTGCTCGAGCGCGGCGAGCTCGGAGGCCGTCTCGGGTATGGCGTCGATGTCGGCGCCGATGAGCACGATGGCGGTGATCACGGTCCCTCCTCCCCGCTCGACCGGGCCGTGCCGACGGCCTCGACGTCGGCACCCAGGGAGCGCAGGGACCCGGCCAGGTCGCGGTAGCCACGATCGACGTGATGGCGGTCGAACACGACGGTCTCGCCGTCGGCGGCGAGACCGGCGATGACCAGCGCGGCGCCGGCCCGGACGTCGAGCGCCCGGACCGGGGCCCCGGACAGGCGGGGCTTGCCCCGCACCACGGCGTGACGGCCCTCGGTGCGGATGTCGGCGTCCATGCGGTTGAGCTCGTCGACGAAGGAGAAGCGGTTGTCGAAGATGTTCTCGGTGACGATGGCCGTGCCGTCGGCGACGGAGAGGAGCGCGACCGCGAGCGGCATGTAGTCGGTGGCGAAGCCGGGGAACGGGAGCGTGGCGATGTCGGCGGCGCGCAGGCGCTCGTCGGCCCGGGCCCACAACCCCGACGGCGCGGCCGAGACTCGCATGCCCATCTCGCCGAGCTTGCGGGCCACGAGCTCCAGGTGCTGGAGGCTGGTGCCCTCGATGGTGATCTCGCCGCCCGCGATGCCGCAGGCCATGAGGTAGGTGCCGGCCTCGATCCGGTCGCCCATCACCTCGACGTCGACCCCGGCGACCTCCTCGACCCCCTCGACCTCGATGGTCGACGACCCCGCCCCGAACACCCGCGCCCCCATCCGGTTGAGCATCGCCGCCAGGGCGGTGATCTCCGGTTCGCGGGCCGCGTTCTCGATCACCGACGTGCCCTTGGCCAGCACCGCCGCCGTGAGCAGGTTCTCGGTAGCCCCCACGCTCGGGAACTCGAGCACCACCCGCGCGCCGGT
>Ga0226835_1001860_pt1 | contig 10071 bp, 6 predicted proteins | sample LAC_MetaG_1_FD_163627 | JGI IMG/M metagenome (GOLD analysis project Ga0226835, IMG submission 163627) | Anaerobic ammonium oxidizing microbial communities from anammox membrane bioreactor (MBR) in UC Berkley, California, United States -... | ecosystem: Engineered > Bioreactor > Anaerobic >...
GACTTCTCTGAATACCTCGCTTTCCACCAAGCCAAAGAGCTCCAACGCAATCACCTTGCTCGCTATCACCGCTCTCCCTGTAACTAACCTGCAATTTTCTCGTTGGCTCAAAAGAGCCGCACCCAAAAGAAACATATTGCCATGATTGCTGGCGCTCTGCTCGGAGTGTGGCTTCTCTTGAGCCTCACAGCACCGCCGGCTACCTACTCCAACACCACCACCGTCGATCAACTGGGCAACACGGTCCGCTGGGATACTAAATACAGCGATCTGAAAAATGTCCTGCTTACCGAGCCGCAATCGGTGAGCAGGGTGGTGATCATCAAAGACTATCTCGGCGAGCCGACCTCAGTGGCCCTGATCATGAAAAAGGGCCATAAGAAGGAAGGCTTCGAGGCGGAGCTGCCGAGCCGGGATGCCGAAGCCGAGATAAGAGCCCTTGCGGACAAAAACGCCATCGAATACGCCGCCACGCGCGAGCCCATGCCGCGTCCGCCCACCCCCAGCGGTGGCACGATCATTCTCGCCATGCTTCCCCAGATCATGATGATGGTCTTCTTCGGCGCCATGGTCTTCTTCATGTTCAAGCAGTATCAGAACATGCAGGGTGGCAGCAAGATGGCCAAATCCAAGCATCGCAAATTCGAGCCCGACAAAGGTCCGAAAGTAACATTCAAGGATGTGGCCGGCACCGACGAGGCCAAAGAAGACGTACAGATGGTGGTGGAATTCCTCAAGGATCCCAGCGAGATCAAAGAGCTCGGCGGCAAAGCGCCCAAATGCATCCTGCTCGTCGGTCCTCCCGGCACGGGCAAGACGCTCCTGGCCAAAGCCGTAGCCGGCGAAGCCAATGTGCCCTTCTTCTACATAAACGCCTCCGAGTTCGTCGAGATGTATGTAGGCGTCGGCGCAGCCAGGGTAAGAGATATGTTCGAGGAGGTCCGCAAGAGCCTTCCATGTATCCTGGCTATTGACGAGCTCGATGCCGTGGCCCAGCATCGTGGCACCGGTATCGGTGGCGGCAACGACGAGCGCCAGCAAACCATCAACCAGCTCCTCACCGAGATCGACGGTTTCGAGAACAATGAGGGACTGGTGGCCTTCGCCATGACCAACAGACCCGACGTGCTCGATCCTGCCATCGTGCGCTCCGGACGATTCGGCGACAAGAAAATCACTGTACCGCTTCCCGACCGGCACGGCAGAATGGAGATCATCAAGGTCCATGCCGAAGGCGTGAAGCTGGACAAGTCCATCGACTTCGACGAGCTGGCAACGCATACGGCAGGTTTCTCCGGCGCCGACATCGCCGCCCTGCTCAAAGTGCACGGACCGGGCTTTGCCATCAAGCGCCATCGCAAGCTCTTCGGGCTGGGCAAGAAAGCTACCCTGGTAACCAGGGAAGACCTCGATAGAGGCATAGCTCAGATCCAGATGGGATCCTCCAATGACGGCAAGTCCAAACGTCTGAGCGACGGGGTCAAGCGCCTCCTCGCCTATCACGAGCTCGGTCATGCCATCGTTGCCGAGTATCTCTACCGTTTGAGCTCCACCTGGGAAAATCTCTGGAGCGATCCGGTGAGAAAAGTCACCATCATCGGTGCTGGCGGCGCCGGCGGCTACACCCTCATCCAGGGGGACGAAGATCCCTTCTGCCTGACCAGAGAGCAGCTCCTCGGGCAGATCACCGGTTTGCTCGCCGCCAACCGCGCCGAGAGCAAGTTCCTGAGCACCACCTCCACCGGCGCCCAGAACGACTTCGAGCGCGCCTACGACCTGGCCAAACGCATGGTCACGAAGTGGGGCATGAGCGACCTTGGACCGATCTCGGTGGGCAGCAGCCACAAAGACCCCTTCCTGGGACGAAGCCTGGCTGAAGGCGGAGGCTACGGTCTCGGTGTCGAGTCGTCCAACCAGATCGACCACGAGATCAAGCAAATCCTCGACCGGTGCACCGCCCGGGCCGATGAGATCCTCGACAAGATGGAACCGCTAATTCATACGATGGCGCCGATCTTAATAAGGGACGAGACCCTGCTGCGCGAGCAATTCGTCGGTCTCTTCGACCAGCACTATCGAGCTGAATAAAGGAGGTCATATGATCGACACAGTCATCTTCCTGCTGGTATTCGCCCTGCTCTGGTGCGGATTCCTGGCATCGAAACGAAACGATAAGGCATCTACGGTGGAACGCCATGCCTGTATGAGCGCAATGGCATTCACTGCCCTTCTGGCAGCCTATTACTACGAGCCCTATTACGGTCTCTGGTGCGGTTTTTCCGCAACCTGCGGCTGGCTTCTGGGCAAGCTCTGGAGGAAATACGAATCAGAGCGAGGCTGATATTCAGCCCTGAAATCTTCCGGACCACCCCCAAAGGAACTGGCGGGCGGTCCGGCCCTCAATGCGAGAAGCTGCAGGATTACTCTTCCTCGTGCAGTTAGTTATACTATATCTTTTAGTCTCTCCGAGCTGGAGATCCAAAAGTGAGCCATGGTAGCTCAATTTGGCATGATACCTTTTAAGAAATCATTTTCAGTGGTTTTTGATATCTCAAACGATATCGTTTGCTGTTTTGATATCGTTTGAGATATCTGTTCGAATGTTCGAATCGAGCTGAATACAGGACGCGCAGCCGGCCGGGTAATCCAGCGAAATCGGGTAACCAAAGATACAAACCGGGACTACAGATCAATCTTGAGCGATGAGCTTTTCCTGAATATCAAGGACAGGATTTGAAACCTGCATGGGCTATCCTGCCAGGATGGATCCGAAACAAAGCCGGACCACCCGCTCTGGTCTTTTCCAGGGGTGATCCGGCTTGCTGACTACTCTCACAACCGGTTCTCTTTATCGAACCTGCTCAAGAGCTTCAAGAAAGCGAGCAAGACATAGATGCAGATACCGGCAGCAGTAATCAGGAGAAGCAGTTTCCTGTCTGTTCCAGTTTTCATGGCATTCTCCTCTGAAGAGATAGTTAGAACCAGCGGTCTGGATTCTGCGCTCGCAACCAGCGGTTGACCCGGTCGATATAGGCATAGTTGGCGGACTCGACATGAATCCGCTCACTGGCATGCCTCCGGATCGAGCTCAGATAGAAATCGCAGAAATCATCGACCGAGCCTTCGTCCTGCCCTTCTACACGGATTGTTATGTCAAAGCCGGGAAGCTCCCGGGCCTCGGCCCGATAGATCTCGTTGATGACATAACCGGGCAGGTGGAGAGACGAATCTCTCTTATTGATTGATATTGAGACCGAGCCCTTTCGAGCGCATCGATTGAGGCTTTCGGTCAGATATTCGATATTGGTCGGGGCCGTGAAACCCAACTCTACAAATCTAGTTTTCATGACGATCACCAGTTGATAATGGGATCTTTCGATCCGTTATTGAAAATCTTCCATCGTCTGCTTCAGCTCGGAGAGGTCCTTTAAGACAGAGATGATCGCTCTGCATCACCAGTGGTGCGGAACAGGCGATTGCATCTCGAGTTGATTTTGTCCGGTTTGGTGGGCGGGTTGCTCGCAAAGTTCGTATCGGAAGGGTTGATTCGAACCTACTTGCAAACGGACTGGCGGGCAAGACTCTTATTGCCTCGACGTGCCGCCTAATGAATGTTTTCGACCTTTCGACCGGCTCTTACGATGGGCCGAGCTCGAGCTGACTCGCGAAAATCTCCCTGATCTGATCCTTTCGTCAGTCAGTGACGAGTGTTCCGAGCTCTATCCTGTCATAAACTCGCTTGTTATCACCTCGAGCTCGAAGGGAGTCTTATCTACGCTAAACTCCACATCGGCTTCTGCGGGGTCACGTACCAGCCTGCCCCGGGCCTCGGCATGAAGGGCGAGAAGATCATAGAGATTGGGTCTGGACAGCTCCACCATGGCCGCCAGAGCATAGTTGATACCGGCGAGGTTCCCGTCGACATTGTTGACCCAGCTCGGATTGCGGCTCAGGGCCAGGTCAGTCCAGAGAGCCTGGCGCTTCTCGATGTCGAAGATCACCGGCAGGGCGATTCTGGTGTCGCCGCTCAGGTCGAACCGATCGACCACGGTCCTGGCCTCGAAAACCTCGCCGGAGTTCGGCTTCGACCGCGCCATCCAGCCTGCGAAACATTCGGGTAGATCCTTCATGGGTTGTCTCGTGAAACTGTGGACGGTCATGACGACAAAGCGGACATTGCGCTCCCTCAGTCTGGCTATCGAGACATCGATGAATTCGCTTGCCCCCTCGGGCGCGTCGACGATATCGCCGCTGTGATGGCCCCCGAAATTCTTGAGACTGTAGTAAGAGAGCACGTCTAAATAGCGAAAGTCTTCATCGAACATGACAGCCGAGAGATCTAGATCGGTTCTCTCCCTGCCGTTTTTCCACCAGATAAAAAAGCGCAGGGTATCGGAATCCGGCAGCGCCAGACGGCTTCCTCGCGCCACTGTCCGAAGTGCCTTGGAAGCTGAGCGCAGAGCAAAGGGCACGGTGAAGTTTCGCAAGCCATCATCAACAAAGCAGGCCCCGAGAGGAGGAAGCTCAGAGAAGCGATTTAACAAAGCCTTCCGGCAAACCCCTTCGATAAGCAAACAGGCAGTCTCCGAAAGATCGGCAAGTTTGTTCTCCACCACCTGTGCTCTGGTCATATTGCCTTTCGGGAGAAAGACCCGGAAAGGCTGGTGTTCGCGGCGGTGAGCGAAATGGTGCCCGAGCTGAATCAGAAGAGGAGTCGGCACCCGGTCAATCACGTCCTTGAACGCGAAACCCACTTGATCCGCCCGATCCCCGGCGAGCCGGAGAACATGATCGAGACGGCGAGCGAAAACGCCCGGGCGCCCTTTGAGCAGCTTCACCAGAGAATCGATGTCCCCTTCGACCAGGAGCATCTCGAGCCTGCGATTGAATGTCTCGACGACGATGTCTTTGCGCAACGCTTCGAAGGCCGCATAAACCCGGGGAAAACGCTTGCTGTATTCGCCCGGATGGAGCTTCTCGCCGAGCCTCTTATATCGCTCCTTGTGCCTGATCATGTCCTCGACAATGGTCGCCTGCGCCTCCATGGCAGCAAGGAGCATGCGACGCTCTCGCCGGCAGAGGGTCCGGAACTTGACCGGCTCGGCAAGGGACGCATCACCACAGCTCATGGCCACAGCCAGACGCAGCACGTCGGTGACAGTATCGATATGTTTGCTCAGGATCTCCTCGGAAAGTAGCTCTATGCTCCTGAGAGCAGCCAGGATCCGGGCTTTGTTCTCCCGGTTCGCTATGGAATCCGGGATCATCGTCAGGGTATCGCTTCCGAAAGCCTCGACCAGAGCCGCCAGATCCTCGCTATCCTGCTGGGAAAAGGATACTCGCGAGTTCATAAGAGCCCTGAGAAGCTCCTCCGCATCGTCGACAGCTCCAGTCCGCACAGTCCGCAGGGAAGGATGCTCGATCAGAGATTCCCGGTCTTTCTTCCAGTCCAGGGGCATGAACTTGCCGCTGGTCAGATAGTGGAGCATGGCATTGATATAGAGCTCGACATTGCTCTTTTTCATGACGTCCATGGGAAAGTTCGGGTACATCGGCCGGAAGCTCTGATGAGCCCCGGTAACCTTCGGCAGGATATCGAGAAAGAGCTTGTTCAGCTCAGTGAGCTGCTCCAGGCTCATTTGCGAAGCCCGGTCCAGAAGCTCCCGGTCCAGGCAGAAACCATAGCCCTCCAGATTTTTCAAAAGCGAAGCCAGAAAGACCTGATTCTTCTCGGGTGTCGAATCTCTGCCTGTCAGACTCTCGGGAAGAATGACCTTGTTCTGGCGCCTGAGAAGCACCAGATTCAAGTTTGCCAGAGCCACCGGCGCTTTCGTGAGCATACTGGAATTCCCTGCCTCTGATGCAACTGGAAAGAAAGAGGTGTCGCGGAGAGCGAAGGCTCTAGGTTCGTTCAAGGAGATAGAAGGAAGAACCTTCATAGCCGCGACTGAGATCACTTACCCGCTGGCATCGCCCGCCAACCTTTTTAGCCCTGGTTGCTCTCTTTGTGCCTGCGCAGTCTGGTCTCCCGGGCAAAAAAAACCCAGGAGTCCCACCCCCACTGTGATTACGGACTCGAACACCCTGAACACTGCGCCAGCGACGCTAGCTGAAATCATTAAGGTCTTTTCCGCTTTACTACCCCTGCCTTTACTTTAGAGACCTCAGATAGCCATAGTGATGCTGTCTTTATCTTTTCTATCAAAGAGCAAATGATTTACCGCTTCTTTTGATCTTTTCTCTCAACCCAACTCTATATTTTCCTCCGCGAGAGGAATAGAGAAACTGGAGGGTCTATGATGTCTTCTAGAGGCACCTATTCTCCTTCCCGCAACGAGATCATGGCGATTCGAAACGCCTTGCTCGGTTGGAAGGACGTTGATGGACTGGGACCCGAGTACTTCGCCGAACGTAGCGTCGAGCGGGCCCTCTACCACTTTCTCACCCGGGGAAAGCCACTCTCAGCCGCTCATCGATTGAGCCTGAGCATGGGACGCGCCAGGGTCGAGAACTTTTACTCCCTCATCAACACGACTCTACAAGTGGTGGCATTCCGCCTGCCGGATTGCTATCTCAAGGAGACGGACGGCTTTCTCGAGCAGCTCGCCGAGCAAGCCGCCATCTGGCACAAGGGAACTTTTGCCAATCTCGACATGAGCCGTGACGAGCAGGAGATTTACTGGAGAGTCGTGGCGAAAACCGCGCCTGTCCTGTTCAACATGGGATTCATCGATGCCATCCCGCACTCCGCCCAGGTGTCGCGCCTCACCGCCAGCATGGCCGTGCATCTCGGCGCCCGGCATTCGGAAGTGCTCCAGGCAGCTATAGTGGGCTGGCTCCACGATCCCAAGCTCCACCCCAGCCTCGATCTGAAGCACGAGAATCTCGCCACCCACCCGGTCAACGCCGCCGGCCTCGCCTGGTGCGTTTTCCAGGATGCAGCGGTGAAGCGACTGCTGCTCGGCTACTTCAAAGGCAACAGGGGAAGGTTGGACGCCTTCGTGGACGGCGCCGTCGATGCCCTGGGCATCAACAACGACTCGCGCTTCGTCCAGATGATGGTCGTCCTGCCCACCTATGTCGACCGCATCGGCAAGCTCTACGGTCCGGCTCTCGCCTCGCAGTTCGGGGCGATCATCGAGGACCGGCTCCTGAGCGCCGCCCAGGGAAGAAAGCCCCGGACATTGCCCGACCATCTCCACGGCGCCCTGTCGCAAATCCGCCTGGACTCCGGTCTTCGCGGTCTGAGCAGGCATGGCATCCAGAAAGCTTTCGAGACGGCGCAGATGCTGGCACGCGATCCGTCACGGCTCATCGAAGATATTCTCGATGGCAAGCCGGGTCTTTCGCGAGCCGAGCTCACCAGGCTCAAGGTGGCCCTGCAGGAATATGCAGTGCTCGCCGTGGATGTCGACTCCACCACCCTTCTGCATCACCACCAGGAGGTCATGGACTGCGGTCGTGTGGCAGCCGAGGCTCTGGTCATCGCCGACCCGATGATGCTGAGCCCTCACAAGGTGGCTGCCGTCTACAAGAACGCGATGATCGAGCGAATTCGCTCCTATGTCGCATCCTTCGACGACAACAACCGCCTCCTGCCGAAAGGCGCCCAGGACAGCGGTCTGCGCTGGCAACGCGCCGTCTATCTCTCCATGCTCCAGGCTGCCGACAGGCTCTGTGGCTCGGACCTCATGTCCGGCTTCCGCGAAAGCCACGCCAGCACGTCTCTGAAGGTCGACGTGAACGACCTGCGGAAGATCATCCTGGACGATGCAACCTGGTGCAAGTACGCCCGGGTCAGCAGCGAGTCCGACGAGAGCGCTGTCCAGCTCTGCCTCAAGAGCCTGGAGGACGCCTATGTCGACGTGGTCGCCCAGTTCCGCGCAAGCGTCTATCAGGGCAGCGAAAAAGCCCTGGCCAAGTTCTTCCCGGCAGGCTGATTTTCGGCTTCGCAAGCTCCGGCTTCGCAAGCTCCGGCTTCGCAAGCTCCGGCTTCGCAAGCTCCGGCTTCGCAAGCTCCGGCTTCGTGAATCAAAGCTTAGTGAACCAAGGCTTTGTGAGTAAAGGCTTCCCAAGTCCCGACCTCACGAAGCCTCGAAGAGGAGCGAAACCAGCAAGGGTTCCTCCTCTTCGACTTTTATCAATTTCTACTATTTCATAGAGTATTTCTCCAGGATACCAACTCATTGGGGTTCCCCTCATCGTCTATTACCGACCAAGCCCGCTACACGAATTCAGTCGAGCGCCGAGCCGCGGGAGCTACAGCTATAAGCTTGAGGATCTGTCTTCTGGACTGGTCCATACAGGCACCCTCCTTGAGCCATTTCTCGATCATAGCTCAGGCATCATTGCTCTGGCTTCACAGCTCAACTTCAGTCCCACCAGAATAGCCAGAGCCTGGAGCCCAGAAGCGTCTCCGCCAGGGCCGACAGGGTTTCGCTACCCTGGTGGATCAGGTCGCAGTCGTAGACGAACTGTTGCTCTGCGACCTGCATGGCGTCTTCTCTGGTCATAACTGGATTCTCGACGAAGAGCTCGAGAGTATCCTGGGTCATCGAAAGCACATGCACGCCGAATTTCTCGTACCAGTGCTTCAAGAGTGACACATGAATATGAGGAGCCGGGCAATCGTTCCAGTCTCCGTAATAAAAGTGCGCCGGAACCTGCCAGGGCTCTCCGGCTGGCACGCAGATCATGAGCGTGGTGTCGCTGGTGGTGCGAGACAAGTCCCAGCGTCCTCTGAGCGCATCGGTGACATCTCTGGAAACCGTTGGGCTGGAGTCCTCCTTCCTGAAAGGATTAATGCGTCTGGCAATCTCTCCTAAAAAACTTCCTCCGGTCGCCTTCTCAACATTCACCTTGCCCGACCAGGTACCTGTTTCACAGCTATAGAATTCCGCATCGGTTTCCTTCCTTCGATTGAGCCAGGACACCGGATCGATTCGCTCACCTGTCTCGATGAAAGACAGGACACTTCTTTGCGGGCATTCAAACTCGGCAAAAGCCTCTCCAAAAGCAGCACTCTCCTTTTGAATGCGCAAGCTGCCCAGGACTCCACCCATGAGAGCATCAAGCTTAGCCGAGTCGATCTCGGCGAGAGCCCGCTTTAGCTCCTCCTGCTCCTTCTGAGCAAGATCCGGATTGAGCTCTTTTAATGCTTCCACCACAGAGTTAGGGTCGGTGAATGTTCTGGACATGACCGCCTGCTCGACTACCCGATCTTCCAGACCGGAAACAATCCTCAGTGCGACCTCTGCAAACTCAAGCCTCGATTGATTTTCTCCGCTCGGAGCCGCCGGTGAGTCCCAGCAAGTCCAGGTATCAGCCAGGATCTCCAGCATGTCCTCAGTCCCTACCAGCACCGGGCGCCAACCGATAGCGCTCAAAGGCTCGCGAGCCCTGAACCAGGAAATTCGTGCGTTGTCACTTCTGACTTCTATGGAATAGAAGCTCGTATCATCAGGGGAGAGAGCCGGCTTGAGCGTGGTGGAGTTGAGCCCGCTAGCCTCGAGCACTCTTTTCAGATCAACCAAAGCCCACGCCTCCTCCACCCATGTTGTTTGACGCTGGATATTAGCACAAGACGGAGGAAGACCATCACCGAACGCTCACCGGAGCGATTCCAGCTCCGGTTATCTCTTTCGAATTTCGATCTTGAAGAAAACTCACGGCGTGCATATCGGAAAGCTTCCAGCTCGGATCCAACTCGAAACTCACGGATACCTGACCGCCGGGATTCTCCACCTCTCTCATGACTCGAACCACGGCGTGGTGACTGAGGCGGCGGCCGCTGTTTTCGCCTGAGCGCACAGGAACGCTGAGATTGTCCTGGGTCAGGCAGACGATCAGGGATTGATTCTTGTCTTTATTCGGACCTATCCGGGAATCGAAACCAGCACGAGCGCCGGCTCCAACACCCGCGGACCTGGAAACTCTAACCTCTATCGAATCCTTTAGTCTTACCGCTTGGACAGAGAGTTTCTCCTTTCTTGCTCTCAGCCTCGAGACAATCGCCTCCCGGGCGGCACTCTCGCTGGCGCCGTTGAAACCCCGCACCCCGTCCACAACCAT
>Ga0226835_1001862_pt1 | contig 10052 bp, 7 predicted proteins | sample LAC_MetaG_1_FD_163627 | JGI IMG/M metagenome (GOLD analysis project Ga0226835, IMG submission 163627) | Anaerobic ammonium oxidizing microbial communities from anammox membrane bioreactor (MBR) in UC Berkley, California, United States -... | ecosystem: Engineered > Bioreactor > Anaerobic >...
TAGCGCCGGGGAACGATCAGAACCGCGCAATCGACATCTACCCCTTCCGTCACCCCTTCAGGCAAGGGAAACATGCAACTGGTTTTTTCCAGTCGGGGAACATCAGCCTGAGCCCGTACAACGCCGGGAGAAAACAGCCAGGAAGCGATGAACGTGAAGCACAGGGCCGCCAGCCAACGGAAGGGAACCTTCATTATGACCTCCAGTGTATGACAATTATAACCTCCCTGGGTGACAGAACGCACTGGATGAAACCTTCCCCTCGATTTACAATAACCCTGCCATCTAATTGCAAATGTTTTGCAATATCGTTATTGCAAATGACTTGCATCAAAAGGGTTACCCTATGGAATCATTTATTGAGCAGGTTACCAGCAAGGTCCGCGCCGAAGGCGGGCGGATGACCGCCCAGCGGCGATTGATTCTCGATGCCCTCGAAGATTTGCGCGGCCACCCCACCGCTGAAGAAATTTTCGACCACGTGCGCAATGCTGACCCGGATATTAACCTTTCCACGGTGTACCGCACCTTACGCTGGCTGGAAGAGAATGGGTTTGTCTCTCCCCGCTGGTTTGAGGATGAAAAGCGCCGCGAACGCTTCGATCCGGTAGATCGCCCCCATGCCATTACCGAGCATTTCCACTTTCGCTGCCGGGTATGCAACCGTATCATCGAGTTCGACGAACCGCTGATCCACGAACTCCGGCACAAATATACTGTAGAAACCGGCGCAGAGATCGAAAGCGTCTCTTTCACCTTATACGGTGTCTGTGCCCAATGCAAAAGGAACGCCCCGGACCAACCATGAGCGCCTGTCATACACTCTCTCCCGCCATACCCACCACCGGTGGGCGCATTGCCCTGGTCGGCAATCCCAACGTCGGCAAGTCCATCCTTTTCCATCGCCTCACCGGGCAGTACGTCACCGTATCGAATTACCCCGGCACCACGGTTGAAATCACGCAGGGCGTCACCCGCGCCATCCCCGGGGCAATCATCATCGATACCCCGGGCATTGTGACCTTCCCCGCCCGCAGCGAGGATGAAGCCGTCACCGCGCGGGTTTTATTGCAAGACCCCTTACAGGCAGTGCTTCAGGTAGGCGATGCGAAAAACCTGCGACGCACCCTTCACCTCACCATTCAACTCGCCGAGATGGGCCTTCCCATTGTCCTAGCTTTAAATATGATGGACGAAGCCGAAGCCCGCGGCCTGAAGCTCGATTCATCCGCCATCGACGACGCTCTGGGGGTGCCGGTGGTCTCCACCATCGCCACTCGCGGTCAGGGCATGCATTCCCTGATTGAGGCTCTCAAGCGGGCTCCCGCCTCTTCGCTTCGGCTGGAATATCCGCAACCCATAGAAACCTTCCTCGGAGCGATTGAAGCGCTTTTGCCCCCCTCCAACATGTCTCCGCGCGCCATGGGGCTTCTGTGGCTGGCTGGCGACCACGTGATCGAATCGTGGCTGGCCGAACGGCTCATCCCCGGAACCCTGGCTCAACTGCAAGCCATGCGCACCGAATGCGAATCCCGGCTGGGTGAATCCCCCATGGATGCTAACCAACGCATCCGTGAGAATTTCATCGCTCAAATCGTAGAGCGCGCCATCCAGCGTCAGGCCACTGGTCGCCCCACCTTTCAGTCCCGGCTCAGCCGCCTCACCACCCACCCTCTGGGGGGGCTATTGATCCTCGCCCTCGTCCTCTATGCTTTATACTGGTTCGTGGGGGTTTTTGGAGCAGGCACCCTGGTTGGATTGCTGGAAAATGATCTCTTCGACCAGATCATTAACCCCTGGATCACCGCTCACATCCAGCGCCTGGTTCCATGGAAATTCGCAGTCGAGATGCTGGTGGGCGAGTACGGTCTCTGGACGATGGGGGCAACTTATGCCTTTGCTCTCCTCCTGCCTGTAGTAACCACCTTTTTCATCGCCTTTGGCGTGCTGGAAGACTCAGGATACCTGCCGCGGATGGCTGTACTCACCAACCGCTTTTTCTCCTGGATGGGCCTTAATGGGCAGGCAGTGTTACCCATGGTGCTCGGGCTGGGATGCGTGACGATGGCCACGATGACCACCCGCACCCTCCCCTCTCGTCGAGAACGTCTGCTTGTCACCATCCTTCTGGCGTTGGCTGTGCCCTGCTCGGCCCAGCTGGGGGTGGTGCTTGGGATGCTGGCGGGGATTTCCTTTTCAGCCGCGCTCATCTGGGGGGGTGTCGTTCTGGGAGTGCTGCTGCTGGTGGGCTGGCTGGCGGCGCGGCTCATGCCCGGCGAACGCGCCCCGCTGGTGGTTGAACTGCCCCCGCTTCGCCTGCCGGTGTTGAGCAACGTGCTGGTGAAGACCGCCGCCCGTCTGGAGTGGTACATCAAAGAAGCCGTGCCGCTTTTTCTGGTTGGCACTCTGCTCCTCTTCACCCTCGACCAGCTACACATCCTGCCCTGGCTAATTCACGCCGCCGAGCCTGTGGTTACCGGCTGGCTCGGATTGCCCCCGGAAGCCGCTTCAGCCTTTCTGCTCGGGATCATGCGGCGCGACTTTGCCGCTACGGGGCTTTTCCACATGCAAAATCACGGCCTGCTCAGCCCCCTTCAGGTGGTGGTTTCCATCGTTACCATTACCCTCTTTGTCCCGTGCATCGCCAGCATCTTTATGATCGCCAAAGAACGCGGCTGGCGTACCACCCTCGGAATCCTCCTGTTTGTTTTCCCATTTGCGTTATTGGTGGGCGGGGTGCTTTACCGGCTCCTGCTCCTCTTCGGATGGTCTTGAGATGGAAAGCGAACAATCTCCTTCGCTTGTGACCTGTGCCGTCTGCGGTTTCACCTTCGACCCGGCGGAGCATCCCGGGTGCGCTTTTTGCCCTTTGCATACCCATTGTCCTACTGCCTGCTGCCCGAACTGTGGCGCGCAGAATATCGATCCGCGGGGCTCAGCGCTGGCCCGCATGGTAGAACGCCTGCTTTCGAGGAAACCCCATGAAACTAACCCTGCGAAAAACTCATAAAAGCCCGGCCCAACCCCAGCCCTCTGATGAGTGCTCCCTGGCAGATTTTTCCACCAATGCCCGGGTGAGAATCAGGCGGTTTGGGAATTTACCCCCGGCAACGCTCCATCATTTACGGGCTTACGGGGTTCTTCCTGGCCGAGAAATTCGCATTCTCGCGCAACGGCCTCTGGTCATTATCCAGGTAGAAGAAAGCGAGCTGGCGCTCGAAGAGAGTATTGCCCGGCAGGTATTCGCTGAAGCCGTCAGGCATCCGGTATAATAAGGCCAGCCTTGCGAATATTTCACCGGGAGGATTCATGCGGCGCTGGATTCTTTGCCTTTTAGCGGTTTTATTCAGCCTTTCCATGTTTCGTCCTGCCTTTGCCCAGAACGACATTTCCATCCAGACTCTGGAGGTTGAGGTCTGGCCAGAGTATGATCAGCCCTCCGTGCTGGTCATCTATCGTATTACCCTTTCACCTCAAACCAAACTTCCTGCCGAAATGGTTTTTCGCATTCCCCGTTCGGCAGGCGGCCCTGCGGCCCTGGCTGAGCAGACGGAAAACGGCCTTTTTAACATCGAAAAGTATAGCCAGGTAGGGGAAGAGAATGACTGGCTTCTTTTCCAGTTCATCACCACCTCACCCCAGCTACAGCTCGAATATTATGAACCCCTGGTAAAAAACGGCAGTGAGCGCTCGTACACCTTTCGCTGGCCCGGAGATTACGCCGTAGAATCCATGACCGTAGTCGTCCAGCAGCCGCGCACGGCCACAAACATGCGCCTGCAACCTCCTACCGGCACGAGCGGCCCCGGCAGCGACGGACTCACTTATTTTAATGTGCCCGTGGGGAGCGTCTCGACAGGGAGCACCTTCAACCTCCAGATCGCCTATACCAAGCCAGATGATACCCTCACCCAGCCCCAGGCTTTCGAAGCCGTCACTCCGGCGCTACCGGTGAACCGCACCCCACCCCGCTCCGTTTTAAACACGGTGATTCCCTGGGTGCTGGCCGGTCTGGGGGTAGTTCTTATTGGTGTGGGCATTTTCTGGTACCTGCGCACCGAACGAACTCCGTCCAGAAAAACACCGCGCCGCCCCCGCCGCAGCGAGACCTCCTCCTCAGACCGCTCGTCGCAACCAGCAAGCCCCATTTTTTGTCATCAATGCGGTAAACGGGCGCAACCAGGAGATGTTTTCTGCCGCACCTGCGGTACAAAACTCCGCCGATAGATGAGAGTTGAGACATGTAAACGCTCCAGAGGTTGCGCTCTGGAGCGTTTTTTCTTATTCGCTACTGAAGGTTGTTACTTTTCCGGCGCACCGGCGCGAATCCAGTCAATCACCTGCTGTAATTCGGCATCGCTGAATTTTACCGGATGCGCGCCCCGCATCTTGATCACCACCTGGCTGGCATCAGGATCGCCCGGCGCCACGCCAGGGCCATCTTTGCCGCCTTTGAGCAGGTCAGCATACGTTTTCACGCTCAGACCGCCCGCCGTGCCATGACAGGCCGCACATTTGGCAAATATCCGGTCAATCCCGCCTTCCCAGGTCGTGGGGGCCGCGGCGCCTTCAGCCGTGGGAGCTGTGGTGGGGGTTGGCGGACGGGTAGGCAGGGGCGTTGGCGAGCGCCTGACCACCACGGGTAATCGCTCGGCGGGGGGAAGGGTGGTGATCGAGGTTTCTTCCAGGGTTACGAACCGAACCACAAGGAAGAGTGACGCCAGCACAAAGAGGGCAGCCGCCGGAAAATAGACCCTCTCCCGTCTACGTTTGGTTTCAGGATCGGGCAGCACCGGGGTCATCCCCTTCTCCAGTTTTTCCAGCTCCAGAGCATGCTCCTCTTCCATCTCCTCCCGGCTCAGCGTGCCCTTGATCATCGACCAGTTCCAGCGCTTGATGTGTACATTGTAGAAATGCCACAGGATGATCGCCAGCACCGCCAGCACCGCTTCGGCGCCATGCGCCGCCTTGGCCGCCGGTATGAACTGTCCCGGCAAGAGGCGGGCTGTAGTCAGAGGATTCCACAACATGAACCCGGTCAGCGCCATCAGGAGCAGACCCCAGACCATGGCCCAGTATTCCATCTTCTCCATGAAGTTGTAACGCGGCATCTTCGGGTGTTCCTTGCGCAGGCCCAGGTTAAAGAGGAACCATTCCACCATGTCGCGGGCATCTTTAAATTCCGGGAGCATACTGGCTTCCAGGCGTAAAACAATCAGCTTATAGCCCAGCACCACCACGTGATACACCGCTTCCAGCACAAAGACAATGGCCGCCGTGCGGTGAATGACCCGGATCGTTTCAATCCCTCCCAGAGCCTGAATGATCGCCTGCGAAACAGGAGAGAGCGAATATTTCTGCGGTAAACCGGTGAGGGCAAGGATCGTGAAAGAAAGGATCAACACCAGATGTTCGATCCGCTGGGCGACATCGAAACGCATGTAACGTTGGGTTTTCTCGCTCATGACTGAGTTTTCTCCTTTGATCCCTGGTTCTGACCTTTCGAACGCCGCCGAACAGCCATGGAGATTCTCCGCCCCACATCACTTAATACCAGCACGCCCATGACTCCCAGTACCGTGGGGATGAAAAACTTATAAAAGAGGTTGACGTAATACACCACCGGGTACTTCGTGGGGCTGGGGGTGTAATGGCTCAGCCAGGAATCGGGGAAGTTTTCATTGGCATCGGGGTGGCAGCGCTGGCACGCCGCAAGCATATTTTGCTTGATCTCCAATCCTGCCTGCGGATCATCCACCCGCCGAATGCTGTGCACCCCGTGACAATCGTAACAGACCGCCTTGTTGGTGGGCTGGTCGGGCGAGGTCTTCTCGAAGAGGGTCACGGTGGTGCCGTGGAAATCGGAAACATAGGTGTTGTAGACGTCGGTGGAAAGCCCGTATTTGGCCATCATCTCTTGATTGCTGTGACAGTCGCCGCATAACTTGGGAGAGGCCAGGCGAAACTTTGCCGTCGTCGGGTCTTCGATCTTATGAAGCCCATGGCAGCTGATACATACGGGCACGTCGGGATTCCCCTGCTGGGCCGCTTCTCCATGCACCGATTGGATATACTCTTCGTAGATTGCGTTATGGCATTTGGCGCAGACCTCGGGAGATTTCCCCAGCTCTTCCGGGATTAAATTTCCCTGTTCATCGGTCACCTGAACCTGCGTATGCGGGTTGTGGCAATCCACACAGATTGGGGCATTCTCATTGCCGCTCTCGAACGCCTGACGATGCACGCTATCCAGCGCGTATTTATCTGCATGGCAGAGCTTACAGGTATCCTTGTAGGTTAGGGTATACTCCCGAATCGTCTGGGCCGACCGCTGCGGGTGAGGGTAACCGAAAATATCGGTGTGGCACACCGCACAGGCAACCCCCGCTTTGGCATGGGCTGATTTCCCAAATTGAGCCGGGTCAACCGAAACGTAGAGTTGCTCGCCACTTGGGAGAGTCATCGTCTGGCCGGGCTGCTGGTGACATCCCAGGCAGACGGCATTCCCCGGTTGCTGTTCCTGGCCAGAGGAAGCCGCGTAGACCACTCCGTTTTGAGCGATCAGCAACCCAAGCCACGCCAGGAAGACCCCGAGGCCAATCTGCAAAGGGAGGATTCGCATCAGGCGAAATTTCTGGGTCATGGTTGATGTCTCCATCATGCCATCGAAAATAAAAACAAAAGCTCAACCCGCGCAACCGGCTCATCGGCGGTTGCCATGGTGCATTAATTATAAATGAGAAAAAGATGAGGGTTGATTAAAAAGGAGGAATGGCGCGCATGAAAGTGTATTCTCTCACCCCCCAATCATTGAACACCTTATAAGAACGGTTCCGGTTGCCAGGGGACAAACTCATGTACCCGCGGCGCATCGTTCTCGCTCGCCGTGCGCCGGCCCGATGCCACCCCGATCACCAGCTCAAACAGGGCATTTTCAAGGTCTTCCCAGCGCTCTCCCGCAAGCGCCCGCCCGGCATCAAAATCCATATCTTCAGCCATGCGTTGAGCCAGTGCGCTGTTACTGGCCAGTTTGATGCAGGGCGCCAGCCCGCTCCCATACACCGAGCCGCGCCCAGTGGAAAACAGAATGACATTGCATCCCCCGGCCAGTTGCCCGGTCACTGAGACGGGGTCATTTCCCGGGGTATCCATAAACGCCAGTCCCGGCGTCGTGACCTTCTCCGCATACTCGTATACTCCCACCAGTGGAGTAGACCCACCTTTGGCTACCGCGCCGAGAGATTTTTCATAGATGGTGGTCAACCCACCCGTTTTATTCCCCGGCGTGGGGTTGTTATCGATGCTGAAACCATTCCGGCGGGCATAATCAAGCCACCACGTCAACCGTTCCACCAGCCGGGCGCCTGCCTCATCCGAAACAACGCGCTCCAGCAACAACCGTTCGGCGCCGAAGATCTCACTCGTCTCAGCCAGAACCACGGTTCCCCCTTCTCGAACCACGCGGTCAGCCACCCGCCCCATCAGCGGGTTGGCGGTAACTCCCGACCACCCATCACTTCCACCGCACTGCAAGGCGATCTTCAAGCCCGACAAAGGAGCCGGTTCGCGCACACTCCGGTTCACCTCCGGAAGGATGCGTTCCACCGCGGCGATTCCCGCCTGAACCGTGCGTTTGAACCCCCCTGCCTCTTGAATCGCCAGCCCCGGCCCGGCTAACCGGCCAATTTCCTCGGGAGAAAACGACGGAATACAGCCTTCTAACGCATTCACTTCACATCCAAGCCCCACATAAAGCGCCGCGCCAATGTTGGGGTTATGCCCAAGGTTCTTCAACGACCGACGCAGATAGCGCAGGGAAAGGGAATCGGGAGCCACACTGCACCCCGATGAGTGGGTAACGGCAACCACTCCATCTACATTCGGGTACTCTGCCAGACGTTCCGGGGTAAAGTGCGCGGCAATCCGCGCGACCACAGAAGCCGCGCAGTTCACTGTGGCGATGATGGCGATCAGATTGCGCGTTCCCACCTGTCCATCTGCGCGCCGAAACCCCAGGAAGGCGCTTCCGGTGGGCTGCACCGGCAGAGGCGGCACCACGCGCCACCCTGTAGCCCGGTCAATCTCTCCCACATCCAGGTTATGGCTGTGTACCCAGTCGCCGGGGGCGATAGGTTGGCTGGCCTGGCCAATCCGTTGGCCGTACCGAAAAATGCCCTCCCCCACAGCCACCGATCGTAACGCCAGTTTATGGCCGGGAGGGATTTCCTGCCGCACAACCACTTCGCCGCCAGCCACCCCAAGGCGCGTCCCCGCCGGAATAAACCGGCGGGCAATTGCCACCGTGTCTCCTGGATCTAGCAGGAGGGCTACTTCAGTCAGGGGTTCGGTCATATCCTGCTCCATTTCAAATCCCGGCAAGCGCCAGAGTCACAATCTCTTTAGGTTTAATGGAAATAGAAAGCTGCCCTTCTTCAACCTTCAACTCATCCCCAAGCGGGCGATGGTCAAAGTCCACCCTCCGGGCATGGAGCGTCTTTTCTGACCCCGCTGGCAACCCGGTAAAACAAAGGGTCGCCCTTTCAACTCGAGTTTCGGGGTTAAACAGGCGCACCTCCAGGCCAGCGTCCGTCTGGCGCAGACTGGTCAACACAACCCCTCCCTGAACGCGGAGAAAGCCCGCTTCAGTCGGCAACTGTCGTTCCTGCCGGTAAAAAGCCTGTTCGGCAGATTGAAGGCAAACCGTGCGCTGCCCGGCGGCCAGTTGCAGACCGCGGTAAAGGAGCAAGGCACGATCAACCGGGCCGTGAAGCGGGATGAGCCAGTAACGAAAACGCAGTTCTCCCTGCATTTGACCGCCGGGTTCCCCAAGAGTGCCCACAGTCTTCCGCGTCGCCCGGAAGAGCGTGAGGGCCAGAATGCGTTCAGGAACATCCATGATGGCGCTCTCCATGAGGCCACTGCTGACCACAGCCAGACCACGATGATCATCAAAGACCGCCGTAAAGCTCTGCTGGGGTTTGGTTTCGATTTCTGGCTCGCGGTAAAGGTGGTTATCGGCCCGCAGAGCGATGGGGCGTTCGACTACATCGAAGGGCGAATCAGCCAGGTAGGTTTCGGCCTGGGCACCGCTGGGGAACAAAACACGCAGGCGATGGTCTTTGGCATGATTAAACACCGAGGTTTCCACTTCCAGGCGGTCACTACCGGCGCGCAGGGTCACCAGGTTATCGATCACCAGTTCCACCATCGATGCGCTGCGCTCCAGGGCGTGGAAATCGAATTCCGCCGGCACTTCCATCACCTTCCGAATCCGGAAAGAAGCCAGATACTTCCCATGACTCACCCGGGCAATGCTCGTGCGCCCGCCGGAGGAATAAAAACACTGGTCATGTTCTGCCTGACCATGGTTCCACCCATCGCCAATGTCTGCCCGATCTTCAAAAGTTAACAGGCCACTGTAGAACTGCCCGCTGCGTTTGTCCAGCAGGTTAAGGGTACCATCCGGTTCGATCGTCACTTCCAAATATTCATTGGCCATGCAGCGCTCACCCACTACCAGATCCGGAAGCATGGGGTGGCGGGTTGGAATTCCTGCCACCTCACGCCGCACCGTCAGTGTGGTATATCCCAGCGCGGGCAATGACAGCGGCAGGCTCACACGCACGTGGTGCACCCGCGTTTCCTGGGCAAAAACCCGGCCGTAGAAACGCCAGCGCGGCTGATCCATCTGTTGCCAGAGACGCTGATAGGGGAGCTCTTTACCCCGGGCGTCATAGATGCGGAACCCCAGCTTGGCCTCCGAGTTAGACATTTCATTAAAAGTCGGCCAACCTGTCGGCAACTCCAGGTCAAGGTCAACAATCTCTTCCAGGGTTCGCGGCAGGGGGTTAAAAACCGTGACCCGAACCTCCCCTTCGGCCACCTCTCCTGCCACATTGGCGGCCATGCGCCGGGTTGCCTCCTGCGTGAGGCGCTCGCCGATTTGCTCGCACTGGTGAAAACGATACAGCATATCCTCATGCACACGGTCGATAGAACAACCGCAGATGGAATCGTGCGGATGGTTTTGAATTAACCACCGCCAGGCCACA
>Ga0226835_1001864_pt1 | contig 10038 bp, 6 predicted proteins | sample LAC_MetaG_1_FD_163627 | JGI IMG/M metagenome (GOLD analysis project Ga0226835, IMG submission 163627) | Anaerobic ammonium oxidizing microbial communities from anammox membrane bioreactor (MBR) in UC Berkley, California, United States -... | ecosystem: Engineered > Bioreactor > Anaerobic >...
CCCAAATCCCAGCATGTTGCAGTATTTGGTGATCGCCGCCGTCAATGTCGTCTTCCCATGATCGATGTGCCCCATCGTCCCTACGTTCATGTGCGGCTTCGTGCGCTCGAATTTTTGCTTTCCCATAAAAGATTCTCTCCTTTTATCTGAGACAAATAATGCTTCTAAAGATTTATTGTAATGATTTATCGCAGGCGATCAGCCGCCAATGGCGGCAAATCTACGCCATATTTCAATTGCCCATAATCACACGCGCCACATTCTCCGATACTCGCGCGTAATGATCGAATTCCATCGTAAACACGCCGCGCCCTTGCGTAGCCGAACGTAAATCGGTGGCGTAACCAAACATCTCGGCTAAAGGCACCATCGCCCGCACTGCTTGCACGCCGCCTGGTCGCGATTCGATGCCCAGAATTTCACCCCGGCGTGCATTGAGCTGGCCGATAATATCGCCCAAAAACTCCTCCGGCGCCAGCACCTCGACTTTCATGATTGGTTCTTGCAATATAGGGCCGGCGCGTTGAGCGCCCTCTTTGAAGCCCAGCGAAGCGGCCATCTTGAAAGCCATCTCATTTGAATCAACCTCATGGTAGGAACCATCATATAGCCGCACTTTAATATCTGTCGCTGGATACCCTGCCAGGATGCCGCCTTCAGCAGCCTCACGAATGCCCTTCTCAACTGCCGGGATATATTCTTTGGGGATTGCGCCTCCCACAATGGCGTTTTCGAATTGGATGCCGCTGCCCGGCTCGCCTGGCTCCATCGAGAAGACCACATGACCATACTGACCGCGTCCGCCTGTCTGCTTGACATAGCGATATTCGACCTTTGGCACCGGCATCGTGATCGATTCACGGTATGCCACCTGTGGGCGGCCTACTCGCGCCTGAACACGAAACTCGCGCAACATACGATCCACCAGCACTTCTAAATGCAACTCGCCCATGCCAGCGATGATCGTCTGGCCGGTTTCCTCGTCTGTGCGCACAACGAAGGTTGGATCCTCCTCAGACAATTTGCGCAAGGCTTCCGCCATTTTGTCCTGGTCGGCGGTGGTCTTGGGTTCGATGGAGACCGAAATCACCGGTTCTGGGAAGGTGATGCTCTCCAGCACGATTGGGTGGCTGAGATCGCAAAGCGTATCGCCTGTGAAAGTGTCCTTCATGCCCAAGACGGCGCCAATATCGCCCGCCAACACCTCGCTGATGTCTTCTCGACGATCGGCATACATGCGCAGCAAGCGACCTACACGCTCACGGCGATCTTTGGTGGAGTTATATACCATATCGCCTTGAGCCAACCGCCCAGAATAAACACGGAAATAAGCCAATCGGCCTACATAAGGATCAGTAACGATTTTGAAAACCAGGGCGCTCAAGGGAGCGCTATCGTCAGCCGGACGCTCTACGGTTTCTCCCGTCTTGGGATGCTGACCGACCACCGGAGGAATATCCTGAGGAGAGGGCAGATAATCAATGACTGCATCCAACAGCGGCTGGACGCCTTTGTTGCGCAACGAGCTGCCGCAGAAGACGGGCGTCGCGGCGCCGGCGATAACGGCGCGGCGCAAGCCAGCCTTCAATTCTTCGACGCTGATCTCCTCGCCTTCCAAATATTTCAGCGTCAATTCGTCATCCGTCTCAGCGATTTGTTCCACCATGCGCGCCCGCATGGCTTCCATTTCAGGGATCAGGTCAGCCGGGGGATCCATCACGCGTGGCTCTTTGCCCAGATCATCTTCCCAAACGATGGCTTTACGGATCATTAGATCCACCACGCCAGAGAAGGTCGCTTCGACGCCGATCGGAAGCTGCATGGCGATGGGGTTTGCGCCTAACCGATCGCGGATCATTTCAATCGCCCGTTCGTAGGAAGCGCCCACGCGATCCATCTTGTTCACGAAACAGATGCGCGGAACGCCGTAACGGTCAGCCTGTCGCCACACCGTTTCGCTTTGGGGTTCAACACCCTGCACGGCATCGAAGATGACAACGCCGCCGTCTAAGACGCGCAAAGAGCGTTGCACCTCAGCGGTGAAATCAATGTGACCCGGCGTGTCAATAATGTTGATTTGATAGCCTTTCCACTCCGCCGAGACCGCCGCCGAAACAATCGTGATGCCGCGCTCGCGCTCCTGCTCCATCCAGTCGGTAACGGTAGTGCCGTCATCCACAGAACCCAAACGATGCGTCTTACCGGTATAGAAAAGAACGCGCTCGGTGGTTGTGGTTTTACCAGCGTCAATGTGGGCAATAATGCCAATATTACGGTACCGTTCCAACGGATAGAGACGAGACATGACAAAAAACCTTTAATAAGAGCCTGGGCTACTCCGTGACCATTCAAGCAACCGATCAGGCACGGTAATGCGAGAAGGCGCGGTTGGCTTCCGCCATCTTGTGCGTTTCTTCGCGTTTGCGGATGGCTGCGCCAGTGTTATTCGCCGCGTCCAGGAGCTCGCCAGCTAGCTTTTCGGCGAAAGACTTGCCCGAACGCGCCCGCGCCGCGGCCAGAATCCAGCGGGTGGCCAACGCGAAGCGACGATATGGCGGTACTTCCATCGGAATCTGGTAAGTTGCGCCGCCTACACGACGAGGCTTGACTTCCATGACCGGCGACACGTTCTTTAGCGCCTGTTCAAAGACTTCCAGGCCGCTGCGCTTGGCGCGCTCCTCCGCCAGAGCAAAGGCCTCATACACCTGATGTGCGGCTACGCTCTTCTTACCGTTTTTCATCACATGGTTGATGAAAGCCTGCACCTGAACGCTGTTATAGCGCACATCCGGCAGAATTTCGCGTCGTTCTGGTTTATTGCGTCGAGACATAGGGACTCCTACTTCCTACCCTTTACAGCGGGAGCGGCGCCCGGTTTCGGCCGCTTGGCGCCATATTTCGAGCGGCCCTGCTTGCGGTTGTTCACGCCACCAGTGTCCAGCGTGCCGCGCACAATATGGTATCGGACGCCAGGCAAATCTTTAACACGCCCGCCGCGCACCAATACCACAGAGTGCTCCTGAAGCGTATGACCTTCACCCGGAATATATGCAGTGACCTCGATGCCATTGGTCAAGCGGACGCGGGCGATCTTCCGCAATGCAGAGTTCGGCTTCTTGGGCGTCATGGTGCGTACGACGGTGCACACCCCGCGTTTCTGCGGGGCGCCCTTATCTTGCCGAATACGGCGCTGCTTCATTGTATTCAATGTATACAGCAGCGCCGGCGCCTTGCTTTTCATCTTCTTGGTTTTGCGGCCTTTACGGACCAATTGATTAATTGTGGGCACATTCGCCTCCGAACAAAATAGCGGGTAATCTCCAATATATTTCCGTTTTACTCATTAAGTGAGGCCATCTAATTGCACGATGGCCTCACCGTATCACGATCGCCTGTTGCCAGGACGGGGGTCATGCCGTCCAATCATGATCGTAGGGCAACGAAAGAAGATTTTACCATGCGCACATATTACCGTCAAGGAAATATGGCGCAAAAAAGTCATCTAAATTACAGTTCGTCTCCTAACGCCAGCAAGCCGGTGCCCAACTTGGGCGGACGAGCGCGCTCTTCATCTTTCCCAAAACGGATCACTTCGCCGGTATCTGTCACTGCTTCAACAGCCAGCCCCAGGCTCTGTAACTCCTTGACCAACACGCGGAACGAGGCTGGAATGCTCGGCTCCTCAATAGGCTCGCCTTTGACGATTGCCTCGTAAGTCTTGACGCGTCCCTGAACATCGTCAGATTTTACCGTGAGCATTTCCTGGAGCGTATATGCAGCTCCATAGGCTTCCAGCGCCCAAACCTCCATCTCGCCAAAACGCTGACCGCCAAATTGCGCTTTACCGCCCAATGGCTGTTGTGACACCAGACTATACGGGCCGGTAGAACGCGCATGCACCTTATCCTCGACCAGATGGTGCAATTTCATCATCGTCATTACACCCACAGTAACCGGCTGATCATAAGGTTCGCCAGACTTACCATCTCGCAAAATCTGCTTCCCGAGAGTTGGCACAGGTTTGCCGCTTTCCAGGGATACCTGAGAGGCTTTCGCTGCCAGTTCCTCATCGGAGAGGTTCGCTGCCTCGTCATATCCCTGATCCAGCAACCACAAACGTAAGCAGGCCTGGATGGCGCGATCATCACGCTCCGCGCGTTCAGCCGCAGGCACTTCACTGGTTTCTTCAAACACCAGCATCGAGTCCGGATCAAAGCCTTGGTCGCGCAACCACTCGCGTAAGGCAGACCGACGCGCATAGGTGGGGTCGGAAATCAGCCGATATACGTCATATCCGCGGTCGCCCAGCCAGTTTTCCAGATACAGGCGGCGCACTTCATCATCGTCTTGAATAGCGTTGGGGTCATATTCGAAGGAACGCAGCCATTCCCAGGCTACTTCGGTGGTTTTCTTCCAGGCCTGATCAATCAGCCAGGCGCGAGCCAATTCGGCCTCAATTTCACGTTCCCGGGCGCCATCGAATACTGGCGAAATCGCCCGGAAACCAAGCTGATTCGCCGCCCATCCCAGGTGCGTTTCCAACACCTGTCCAATATTCATACGACCAGGCACCCCCAAAGGATTCAGGATAATGTCCACCGGCGTACCGTCCTCCAGGAAGGGCATATCTTCAACCGGCACCACCTTCGACACCACGCCTTTATTGCCATGCCGTCCGGCCATCTTATCGCCGGCGGTGATCTTACGGCGCTGCGCCACCGACACACGCACCATCATATCCACACCAGCAGAAAGATCGGCGTTGTCTTCCCGTGTGAACACTTTCACATCCACCACCTTGCCGCGTTCGCCGTGCGGGATGCGCAGCGAAGTATCACGCACATCGCGCGATTTCTCGCCAAAGATGGCGCGCAGCAGGCGCTCCTCAGGGGTCAGTTCTTTTTCGCCTTTAGGGGAGATCTTCCCCACCAAAATATCGTTCGGCCCCACCTCGGCGCCAATGCGGATGATGCCGTGGTCATCCAGGTCTTTGATCGCTTCGTCGCCCACGTTGGGAATATCGCGGGTGATTTCTTCTGGGCCCAGACGGGTATCACGCGATTCGACTTCGTATTTCTCAATATGCACCGAAGTGAAGCGGTCTTCCTGCACCAGACGCTCAGAAATCAAGATGGCGTCTTCGAAGTTGCCGCCTTCCCACGAAAGGAAAGCTACCACAACATTCTGACCCAAAGCGAGTTGCCCGCCTTCCGTGGAGGAAGAATCGGCAATCACCGCGCCCTTGCTCACCCGCTGCCCTTTCACCACCGCAGGCCGCTGATCAATGCAAGTGCTTTGGTTCGAGCGCTGATATTTGCGCAGGTTGTAGGTGCGCAGCTTGCCATCTGTAGTGCGCAAGGTGACGCTGCGGCCAGTGACCGAGACCACTTCGCCGTCTTCTTCAGCCAGAACCACCTGCCCCGAATCCACCGCAGCGTGATATTCCATACCCGTGGATACCATAGGCACATCCGGACGCAACAACGGCACAGCCTGCGCCTGCATGTTGGAGCCCATCAAGGCGCGGTTGGCGTCATCATGCTCCAGGAACGGAATCAACGCAGCGCTGATGCCTACAATTTGGTGCGGCGCTACGTCCATATATTCAATATTTGCTGGCGGAGAGAAGATAAACGTGGAGTGATGGCGGCTCGATACGCGAGCGCGGACAAACTCATTATATTCATTCAATGGCGTGTTTGCCTGAGCGATGACAAAGCGGTCCTCAGCGTCAGCAGATAAGTACTCTGTCTCGTTGGTGACAAACGGCATTATCAAGACTTCTTTAATTTTAAGCCTGGCGATCTTTTTAGCCATCGCCGCGTCTATCCGCTCGCCTTGAGGGGCGATCACTTCGCCAGTCTCTGGATCCACCACATTCTCGCGCAACATTCGGCCCACCAGACGCGGATCATCTGGCGCCAGCGCTTTACGTACCTTACGATATGGTGTTTCGATAAAGCCATATTCGTTGACGCGGGCGAATGAGGCCAAACGTCCGATGAGACCAATGTTGGGGCCTTCGGGCGTTTCAATGGGGCAAATGCGTCCATAGTGAGAATGGTGTACGTCGCGAACGTCAAAGCCAGCGCGTTCACGGCGTAAACCGCCAGGGCCAAGAGCGGAGAGGGTGCGTTTATGGCGCAATTCAGCCAATGGGTTGGTCTGATCCATAAATTGCGAAAGCTGGCTGGAGCCGAAGAATTCGCGCAGCGCGGCAACCACCGGACGGATGTTGATCAGCGTAATGGGTGAGATTTCATCCTGATCGCGGATGGACATGCGCTCCTTGATAACCCGCTCCATACGGCGTAAACCGACGCGCAGCTTATTCTGGATCAGCTCTCCAACCGTCTTTGCCCGACGATTACCCAGGTGATCAATATCATCCGGGTCGGCAGTGCCGTTGTTGATCATAATCATACGGCGCAGCAAGCGGATGATGTCCCACTTGGTCACCATGCGGTGAGTGATGGGGATAAACTCATACAGATCCAGCTTTTGGTTAAGCTTATAACGCCCCACCCGTTCCAGATCATAGTGTCGTTGATCAAAAAGCTGTTCTTCCAAAAAGTCGCGTGCGTTTTCCAGCGTGGCAGGGTCTCCCGGACGCATGCGCTTGAAAAATTCCAATAACGCCGCTTCAGCAATCGTATAATGGGATAAATCCCAATCCGGTTCCTGGTGCAACGTGGTTGCAATGAACATGCGGTCGGGGTTGTTATCCACATCTGCGAACAGATCGAATAACTCCTCATCTGTGCCTTCCAGAATGGGGGAAGGAGCGTTCGGCAGGCCGTCATTGACTGCCGCCAGAGCGCGCAAGAAGATGGTCACCGGTATGGTGCGTTTGCGGTTAAAGCGCAATGTCAGGTAATCGCTCTTGCGGGTTTCAAATTCCATCCACGCCCCGCGGTCAGGGATCAACTTGGACATCGCTAACCGACGGCCAGTTGCCCGGTCAATCGGCGCTTCGAAGTACACACCCGGCGAGCGGATCAATTGCGACACCACCACGCGTTCGGTGCCATTGATAATAAAAGTGCCTTTTTCCGTCATCTCCGGGAAATCACCCAGGAAGATGTCTTGCTTTTTGGGCTCAGGCACTTCTGGCCCGGCGAGGAGCACAGATACATAAAGCGGGCTGGCATACGTAAGATCCCGCTCAACGCATTCTTCGATGCTATGTTTGGGTTCGCCAAACCAATAGGTGAGCTTGAATTCCTCAGCCTCTTTGGTGCGGCTGGGGAAGAAAAGCTTCATGCCTTTGTTATAAGACTCGATCGGAGTAAGCTCATGAAAGAGGTCTGCCAGACCCTCTTCTTTGAGCCGCTTGAAAGATTCGAGCTGAACCTCGATCAAGGTCGGTAGGGGAAGATCTACTTCAATTCGCGCGTAGGATTTGCTCGGCAAATTGGTTGCCATGCGGTTTCTCCTGAAGGGGGACAATTCAACACGTACGGTTTCCGGCTGCTGTTGCGGAATATGCAAAATAACATTATACCACCCTGACAAAAAAGGTCAAGAAGTTTTGTCAACCAATTGTATTAACATTTTATGAGCTATTCTTTGATAGAATAAGCCCATTATGGAAACCAATCCTTCACAATTCCGCTCCGGCTTTATTGCAGTGATGGGCCGCCCCAACGTCGGAAAATCTACGTTGATTAACGCTTTATTGGGCCAAAAGGTAGCCGCCGTATCGCCGCGCCCACAGACCACCCGCAAGCGTCAAATGGGCATTTTGACCATCCGAGGTGCAAATATTGGCGGCGCATCCATCGCTGCTCAGGCGATCTTCGTTGATACTCCAGGCGTTCACCAACCCCGCCACAAACTTGGCGAGCTGATGAACCGCGAGGCAGTGCAGACCCTGCAAGAGAGCGACCTGATCCTCTTTGTGGTGGATGCCAGCCAGCCGCCCAATGAAGAGGACCGTCTGTTGTTCGACTTGCTAGCGGGACTGGAACGGCCCAAGCCGGTGATCCTGGCCTTGAACAAAATCGACGCGGTGGACGAACAGGCCTTAGCAGCAAACCGCCAGGCTTTTGAGCAAGGCGCGCCCATGGCGATTGCCTTCCCGATCTCAGCTACGCGCGGGGATGGACTATCGGAACTGCTCCAGGCGATGTTGGAGCGCCTGCCCGAAAATCCACCCTTTTTCCCTGAGGACCAACTCACCGATCTTTATGAACGAGAGATTGCCGCCGATCTGATCCGTGAGGCGGCTTTGAATCTGTTGCGTGACGAAGTGCCGCATGGCATTGCCGTGCGCATTGATCAATATTTGGAACGTAATGAACATGGCGCCTATATTGAGGCCACCCTGTTCGTCGAACGCGAATCGCACAAACCCATTTTGATTGGTAAGGAAGGTCAGATGCTAAAGAAGCTGGGCAGTCTGGCGCGCCAGGAAATTGAGGCGATGAGCGGTCGAAAGGTGTATTTAAAGCTCAAAGTGAAGGTGCGCAAAAACTGGCGCGACGACGAGTCTGTTTTGCGCCGCTTCGGTTATTAGCGCCAGAGCGTCCATTTTATAAAACGTCCCGCAGGTTACCCTAAAGACAAGCCTTGTATAAGCAGAAACCTGCGGGACGTTAATCACCACAAGACAAGGAGGCGCGATGAACTACATCTTCTTGATGGCAGCATTGCCCATTGCCCTGCTCAATTGGATCGCTGTGGCGCAGGGCTGGCGGCGCATCGAATGGCTGGTAAAACCCACAGTGATGCTGGCCTTGCTTGCCTTCACGATCAGCAATGGCGGTCTGCAACCAGGCATGATATGGTTCATCTTTGGTTTGGCTTTTTCGCTGGCTGGCGATGTCTTCTTGATGTTACCGAGCGAACGTTTTATTGCTGGCTTGGTCTCTTTTCTTTTGGCGCATATCTGTTATATCATCGGGCTCAACCCCATTCCCCCGCTTAAGACGCCGCACCTGATTGCAGCCACTCTGATCCTCGTCTTGGTCGCCATGCCGGCCAGCCAGATCTATCGGCGTATCGCCGCCGGATTACAAACGCGACACCAAGACCAGCTTAAACTGCCCGTTTTGGCTTATACCATTGTAATCAGTGTCATGTTGATTTCAGCCCTGTTTACCATGCTGCGCGGCAGTTGGCCGGCTGCGCAGGCGCTTCTGGTCAGCGCTGGAGCAGCTTCGTTCTTTCTTTCAGATGCTATCCTGGCCTGGAACAAGTTTGTCTCCCCGCTGTCACGCGGCCGGATGTGGAATATGATAACGTATCACTTGGGACAAATGATGATTGCCCTGGGCGCAACGTTGTACTTCCATTCATAAACCAAGCGCACAAAGAATCTCATGAATCACTCTGCAAAAATCCGCACACCCCAATTATCCGGTCGGCGACTGCCTCGCAACGTCTGGGCAGTTAGCCTGACCAGTTTCTTTATGGACATCTCCAGCGAGATGGTCCTCAACATTCTGCCGCTCTTTTTAGCCAACGTTTTGGGAGTAAAGACCAACGTCATTGGCCTGATCGAAGGCGTTGCCGAATCGACCTCCAGCCTGCTCAAGCTGTTTTCTGGCTGGCTATCCGACCGGTTGGGGGCGCGCAAGTGGCTCGCCGTGGTCGGTTACGCTATCTCTGCCATCGCCAAGCCCTTCTTTTACTTCGCCCACTCCTGGGGCGGGGTTGCTGCCATTCGCTGGGCTGACCGTGTGGGCAAGGGCATCCGCACCGCGCCGCGTGATGCTTTAGTAGCCGACTCGATCAACGAGCAGCAACGCGGGCTGGCGTTTGGGCTGCACCGCGCCGCGGATACAGGCGGCGCCATGCTGGGTTTGCTCATTGCGCTGGGCGTCGTGTGGGGCGCTCAGGCAGCCGCCGTCGAACTGGGAGAAAAGACCTTCCGCATCATCGTCTTAATCAGTTTGATCCCGGCCGCGCTGGCCGTTCTAACGCTGGCGCTGGGTGCTCAGGATACACCAATCCAGGCGACACACGAACGCCCAAAATTGGCTTTCAAAGCACTGGGCGCGCCGTTTACGACCTTCATGGTGATTGTCGGTCTGT
>Ga0226835_1001865_pt1 | contig 10037 bp, 5 predicted proteins | sample LAC_MetaG_1_FD_163627 | JGI IMG/M metagenome (GOLD analysis project Ga0226835, IMG submission 163627) | Anaerobic ammonium oxidizing microbial communities from anammox membrane bioreactor (MBR) in UC Berkley, California, United States -... | ecosystem: Engineered > Bioreactor > Anaerobic >...
ATCGGGCTTCGCCGAAATCTTCGCCGGAAGGAGAGAGCGTGTCGCAGGCGCCGTCGGTGTAAAGTAATAAACAATCTCCCGGCTGCATGAATAAACGGTGGTTTTCGATGGGCAATTCCGGTAAGACGCCCATGGCCATGCCGCCTTTCGATAATTGTTCCACCTCTCCGGTGGCGGCGCGGTAAAGGAAGGGAAGGTTATGACCGGCGTTGGCGTAGACCAGCTCACCGGTCTGCGGGTTGAGTACTGCATAGATGGCGGTAATGAACATCGATTCGGGCGATTCGGTGAAGAGCAGAGTGTTCACTTCGTCCAGCACTTCGGTAGGATCGGCATGATCACGCACACTGGCGCGAATCAGAGTGCGGGCGACGGTCATATACAGTGCCGCCGCCAGGCCTTTGTCAGAGACATCGGCCACCACCAGACCCACCCGTCCATCCTTGAGTTCGAAGACATCGTAAAAATCGCCGCCAACCTGGCGGGCAGTCTGCCAGCGAATGCCGATTTCCCAGCCGGGAATGGAAGGGATGCGATCGGGGAGGAAGGTCTCTTGAATCTGCCGGGCAAGTTGAATTTCTTGCTCGACGCGTTCATTCTGGAGTAGTTCGCGCCGGTACAGGTCGTTCTGAATGGCCAGGCTGGTTTGCTGGGCGATGCCGTTGAGGATTTCTAACCGGCGTTCGCGAAAAGCAGTGGATTGATTGCGTTCGCGCACCACCAGAACCCCCAGGATTTGATCCTGAGCGATAAGAGGAAAGCCGAGGAGCCAATCTCCTTCGGCCTGGTGGGCGCTTTGCAAGTATTCCTCAAGGGGCATGCAGGGGAGCATCGGCCAATCTTCGGCGGGAAGGCCAACCTCTGCCATCGGGCAGATGTGCGCATGTCCCCGTTCAAAAACGGCATCCAGAAGGCGGTGTTCCCCGGGCAGGTAGATGTTATCGAGCAGGAAAAATTCCTGACGGCGGTTTTCACCATGAACGTTGGTAGGGCGGAAGATTTGCAGGTCTTCGTCCCAGCGGTAAATCAGGCAGACATCAATCCCCACCAGGATGGGGAGCAGGTGGACGATGTTCTCGAGAACCTCGGACAGTTCGCGAGTCGATACAACCGCCTGAGCCACCTGAAGCAGGGCTGCGGTCACGTAGGCTTCTTCCTGGCGGGCTTCGAGAAGACGCAGGTTTTCTACGGTGACCGAGGTCTGGTGGGCAATGCCCTGTAAAATGGCACGCGCTTTGGGTTCAAGGTGAGGTTCCTGGTGGGCAGAGGAGGGCTCATTTTCGATGGCCACGAGAAACGCGCCGGTCAATTCGCCGCGCAGGAGAAGCGGCAGCATGACATAAAGGCTGGCATCTCCGTCGAGGCAGAACTCTGGCAAGGCCAGTTCAACCGCCGGATCGAACAGAGTCAGCATGGAACGGTTTTCCGAAAGCCTCGCCAACGCTGGTAAAGTGGCGGGGTAGAACGGCGAACCGTTGACCACCGGCTCAAACCCATACCAGGATTTGAGTTCAAAGTAAGGGCGGTTTTCAACTTTAAGCAAAAAAGCGCACTTCCGCACCCCCACCAGCAGGCGGGTGAGGCGTAACATGGTAGCCAGCAAGTCTTCTACTGTCAGCACGCTCTGGCTGGCTTCGGCTACCTGCACCAACATGGTGGCCACCCAGGCCTGCTCTTGCGCTTCGTTGTACAGGCGGATGTTTTGAATGGCCACCCCGGCGTAACTGGCGAATGTCGCCGTCATGCTTGAGGCTTCGCTCCCGTAACGTCCGAAAGTGTGGTGGGCGAGCGAAAGCAATCCCACCACGCGGTTATCAGAAACCATCGGTACCGTCAGGGATGAGTAATGGCTTTCGAAGCCAAGCGCGCTGCCAAGAGGGTCGGGAGGGTCTTCGGTTGTACGGATGTAAGGTTGTCCCAGCTGGAGGACGCGATCCAGAAATGCCGCGGTTTCAGGCTTTTCGATCAGCACCTGGTTCAGTTCCTGGGGATCTACCCCGCGGGCTGCGGCGAGGCGCATGTGCTGATGAGAAGCTTCTCCGTTGTCATGTTCATTCAATAACCAGATGGCCGAGGCTTCGCATGGAAGATTGTTTTCTAACCGTTCGAGGATGGTATTCAGAAGCGTGGGTAAATCGACCCCGCTGGTCATCTGATTGGCCACATCGCGGAAGCTTTCAGCTACCTGGCGGCGCCAGCGTTCGGAGCGATAGAGCGTGGCATTACGATACGAGATGCCAATCGTAGACGCCAGCGTCTCAAAGAGCGTTCGATCGGCGTCAGTAAATGCGCCGGGTTGTTCACTCTGGATGTCGAGCACACCCAGCACCTGCTGGCCATACAGAATGGGCACGGCCAGTTCGGCGCGGGTATTTTCGGGGGGCAGCGGAGAAGGCTGGTAAAGGGGTTCCTTGAGCACGTCATTGACCAGCATTGACCGGCCATTTCGGGCCACCCAGGGTATGATGCCGGCAGGAGCATCCAGAGAATAGGCGAGTTCGGTCTCGTACATGGCGGCGCTGCGTTCGCCGCTGCCTGCCTGGAAGAGGATCAGGCGCCGACCCTCGTGCACCGAGAAAATGGAGACGTGCGAATACCCAAAGCGGCGTTGAATGAGATGAACCACCTCGGTGAGGAGCTGATCGAGTTCCAGGATCGATCCGAGCACCTGGCTCATCTCCGCCACCGTGGAAAGCTGGCTGGCGCGCCTTTCGAGGTCGGTGTACAACCGTGCGGCCTGAATTGCCAGGGCGACGTTGTCGGCCAGGGCGCTTAATACGAGAATGTCGATCTCATGAAAGTCGTCCAGGATGTCGCTTTGAACATCCAGCACGCCCAGGACACGGCTCTCGATCTTCAAAGGAAAGGCGGCTTCAGAGAGGGTTTCGGGCAGGGCATCCAGAAAGCGAAAACGGGGGTCGATGAGCACATCGGGGACGACAATTTGCCGGCCGGTGGAGAAGGCCGTGCCGATCAGCCCTTCTCCGGGTTGAATGCGCATTCCGGCCAGGGAAAGACGGTTTTCAGTCTGTGAGGCGGCGGCGCGAAATTCAAGCACCGGAGGGTCGCCGGTAGCAGTGAAAATGGCCACATAGTAATAATGAAAGGTTTTGGCGATGAGGTCGGTGACGCGGTTGCAAAGCTCGTCCAGATCGAGCACATCGGCAATCTGCGCGCTGACTTTACGCACCAGGCCAAGCTGTTCCAACCGCCAGTGGTTGAGTTTCTGCTGGCGGGAGATTTCCAGGGCAGTGGCGGCGTGTGAAGCCAGCCCCTCCAGAAATTCCAGATCGACGGCATGGAAGGGTTGCTTTTCTGAACGCTGGTGAAGTAAAACCCCCAGCAGGTTCTCGTTGGCGAGGAGTGGAATGGCCACCATCCACCCGGAAAGCGCGCTGGCCTGTGGCAGGGGGACGATCTGTTCGCCGTCCGAAAGGAAGATTTCCCGTTCGAGCTGAGCGCGATATACCATATCCGGCGCTGGAGACGAAGGAAGCAAATCCAGCACGTCAGTTTCTCCCGGCAGAGGGTAGAAAGGGCGTGCAAGCCAGAGGTGGGCGCTTCCACCGAGCATCTGTGTCACGGCCTCTTCGATCAGCCTGCATTGAGCCGAGGTGAGGCTCTGGCGGATCAGTTGCTCACCCAGGCGCAGGAATTGCTTCCATTCGGGTTCCCGGGAGGGCCTGGATGGATTCGGGGGGATCATCGCTTTCGAGTGTTGTTCTTCTTAATGGCGGGTGGTCGTTTTTTGTAGAGGGTCAGGCGGTTTCCGCGCCCGGGCTGAAATTCATAGCGCACTTCGTCCATCCATTGACGGATAAAATGCAGCCCGAGCCCGTGGGTGGGGCGATCTTCCAGGCTGCTGGTGAGATCAGGCGGGGCCACGGTTTTCGGGTCGAAAGGCCGTCCTTCATCTTCGAGGATGATCGTCAGTCCATCGTTGCTGATTTTACAGGTACATGAGATAGGGCCGACGTCCTCGCCCTGGTAGGCATGTTCGATGATGTTGGAGCAGGCTTCATCCACCGCCATTTCCACAGTATACACGGCAAAGGTGTCCAGCCCGGCCTTTTCAGACATTCCGCGGACAAAATCACCGATGGAGGCCAGGCTATCGTAACGGCCAGGAAAGGAGCGCGTGATAATCAACGGCGTGGTGGGGCGGTCAAAAATTTCCAATGGCGGTGAGTACGTCATCGTAAATTTTGAACAGAGGAATGAAGCCGGCCAGGTCGAGGGCGGCGCGAATGTTTTCGGGCACGGCCACCAGCACCAGCTCGCCACGATTGTATCGTTTGCAAACTTTCTGGGCGTTGATGAGGGCGCGCAACCCGGCGCTGGACATAAAGTCCAGTTCGCTCATATCCAGAGCGATTTTAAAACGCCCCTGTTCGGTTATTTTATTGAAGGTTTCAGAAAGTTGAGGGGCGGTGTAGCTGTCGACCCTGCCCTTCACTTTCACCAGATCGCAGTGCCTGTACTGAGTGTGCGTAATTTCCATGAGCGAGCCTCCGCGGAAGTGTGCAGAATAAACGAATTATAAATCAGTTTCTCTCTGTTGTTGGCTGAGAGAAGGTGGCGCGGACGAATCAGGGCATTTTCTGCGGCGAATGTCACGAAGGATGCTCTGGATGTGAAGAGGCTTACCTGTGGCGTCATCTACCCTGGCTGTGTTCACCTCGCAGAGGATGGACTCGCCATTTTTATGAACGAAGTGGCGTTCATAAACGGGGAGTTGCTCTCCGGCGAGCAGGGCTTCAAAACGGCTGATCGCAAGGTGCATTTCAGAGGGGTGGACGAGGTGATGGAAGGTCATCTGCAACAGTTCTTCACGGGTGTAACCGGTTAACTCAGTGGCTACCCGGTTGGCGTCAATATACCGTCCCTGCATATCCATGAGCAAGACGGCGTCTTTGTTCTGTTCAAAAAGAGCACGGTAAACGCGTTCGCGGTTTTCCCGTTCCTGCTCGGCCAGAACGCGATGGGTGATGTTGCGCACCAGGATGATGGCCAGATCGTCGTTGACCGGAGAAATTCGCGCCTCAAAAAATTCCTCGCGCTGGTTGCTGGGCGAAAAAAGCTGATAATTCATTTCGCGGAGGCTATGGCTCCCCAGGGAGAGACGTAAATTCTCCAGCGCAGGGCCAGCCACTTCTGAGGGGAGCACTTCGTCCAGTGTCTTGCCCAAAAACTGTTCGGGAGGGACGAAAAAACTGGTCTCGGTGGATTTTTTACACCTCAGGAATCGCCCGCGCCCGTCTACCACAAAGTACAGATCGGGGAGGGCTTCGAGCAGGGCAGAGAGATGGGCTTCACTCTCGGCGAGGGCTTTCTCAGCCTGAACCCGGGCAATGACGGCCCCGAGGTGGGTGGCGGTGGATTCGATCAATTGACGTACATCGGCTGGCAGGTCGGTCTGGGTGTGTGAACCGAGGGTAAGGTTGGCAATCACCCTGGACTGATACACGATGGGCACCTCGGCGAGGAAGAGGATGTTTTCCTGGTCGCGAATCTCCGAGGGGATGCGTGGATCGAGTTCGAGCCTGGCGTAGGGAAGATAGAGCGGCTTTCCTTTACGCACGAAGCGGGCTTTGGGCGCTTCGGGGGAATGGTAAGATACCACTCCGGCAAAAGCGGCAGAAATCCCACAATGGGCGATTAAATCCAGGCCACCCTCGTCATCCACAAGAAAAATACTGCCGCAATCGAGGAGCGAAACTTTTTCCAGAGAACGGACAATGGCCTCGATCATTGTCTGGTAATCGTGGATCAGGGTGAGCTCTGCGAGCAGGTCTCGTTGAATCCGCATCATCGCTTCGGCGCGTTCCTGGTCGGCCAGCCGCCTGCGCACTTCGGCGTAGAGGCTGGCATTGATCATGGCCATGGCCAGCTGATGGGCGACGGTTTCGATCACCCGGATATCTTCTGGCGCAAAGGCATCTTTCATCGGGCTTTGCACATCGATGACGCCGTAAAGACGATCGTCAGCCACGATGGGAACGGCCAGCTCGGAGCGGGTGAGGATGCGATCGGGGTAGAAATTGACATATCGCGGGTCGGCCTGAACATCGTTGGCCAGCACGGTAGTCTGATGCTGGCTGGCCCAGCCTACGATCCCCTGGTTTTGTTTGAGGCGATGGTCCGGAGGGAAGAGAGAAGCGAAAGCCCCGGCACGGGCAGTTAAACGAAGCGTGTCGTTGGTATCATCGGGCAGGAAGAGACCCACGTAGTAATATCCGAAGCTTTTTTGCAGCCAGTGAACGACCTTCTCAAGGATGCGATCCAGTTCCAGAGCCGAATTGATTACTTCGCCGACGTGGATGAGCAGCGAAAGCTGAGCGGCTCGCCGTTCAAAGGCATCGCTGGCTGGCGGATTGAGGGTTTCTCCTCTATCTGACATGGCGCACCATCTTTCAGGGAAGCACGTCTTCCCCCTGCCCAATTCAGACCGGGTTAACGGCTGGCGGCCTGGTTGCCCCTTCCGATGGCAAAATAGGTGAAGCCAAGACGACGCATCTGGTCGGGTTCCCACAGGTTGCGCGCATCCATAATTACAGGAGTGCGCATGACCCGGTAAATACGTTCGAAATCCAGTTGTTTAAACTCGTTCCACTCGGTGGCCAGCACCAGAGCGTCGGCGCCTTCCGCCACTTCGTAAGGCGTCTGGCACAGTTGCAGGCGGGGGAGAACCGCCGCCGCATTCGGCATGGCCTGCGGATCATACGCCTTGACGGCGGCGCCTTCGTTTTCGAGAAGGTGGATCACTTCAAGGGCGGGGGCTTCACGGATGTCGTCGGTGTTGGGTTTAAAGGAAAGCCCAAGCACGCCAATCACTTTCTGATCGAGGGTGCCCAGGGCGCGGCGCAGTTTAACCACCACCCGCCGCCGCTGATTGCGGTTGATATCCATCACAGCCTGCAGGAGCTGAGGGTGTGAGCCGTGTAAAACGGCCATGTGAGCCAACGCCTTAACATCTTTTGGAAAGCAGCTTCCGCCCCATCCGAGGCCGGCATCCAAAAAGGAAGGGCCGATGCGTTTGTCCAGCCCCATCCCGCGCGCAACCTCGCGAACATCGGCGCCCAATTCTTCACAGATCGTGGCAATTTCATTGATAAAGGAAATGCGGGTGGCCAGAAAAGCGTTGGAAGCGTACTTGATCATCTCGGCGGTACGCAAATCGGTGATCATAATGGGGCAGCGCAGGCTAAGATAGAGGCGGGCAACCTTTTCGGCGGCCTCAGCGTGCATTGACCCCAGCACCACCCGGTCGGGATACATAAAATCGTTAATCGCCGAACCTTCCCGCAGGAATTCGGGGTTGGAAACCACGCTGAATTCCAACGGGCGCCCATTGCGCCGACGGGTGATGACATCGGCCACCCAATCGCCGGTGCCTACGGGCACTGTAGATTTGTTAACCACGACGATGGGCCATTCCACCAGGTCGGCGATCGACTCGGCGGCCTGCCGCACGTATTGTAAATCGGCCTCGCCATCTACTCCTGAAGGCGTGCCAACCGCGATGAAGGCAAACTCGGCATCCTTGAGCGCTTCAGGGTAGCTGGTGGTGAAGATCAACCGCCCGGCGTGAACGTTTTGCTCAACCAGCTGTTCCAGCCCTGGTTCGTAGATGGGCATGATGCCCGCTTTGAGTTTATTGATGCGGTTTTCATCCACATCCAGGCAGGTCACCGTATTGCCGAGGTCGGCAAAACAGGCTCCAGTTACCAGGCCAACGTAGCCTGTCCCAATGACGCAAATTTTACTCATAACGATCGATCCTCTCTGGCAAAATTATAGCACAGCGGATGGGGGTGGTTTCTCCGATCCTTTTGAGTTTATTTTAAGGCTTGCTGTGTCTGTTCGAAAAAGCGTTGATGGTCGGCCTCAAGGATGATTTTCGTATATTGGCGGGGCGGTCCATCAGGCCGGCCCAGTCAACCGCACACTGCCCGCGGGTGAAGTTCCCCGCCAGTTCGATCTCAACCAGGGTCTGTTCAGCAATCATCGGATTCAGCGCAGGCGGGGAGGTAACCGATACACGGTGGTTTGGCCCTGTTGAAAAACCGGCCTGTACAGGCGCGCAAATTCAGATTCTACCTGATCCGGGTTGCAGGGCTGTTCGGCGCGGGAGCAGAGTTCACGGATGTAGGCGTGTTCGGCTTCTCCGAGAATGATGTATTCTACCTGCCATGTCCTCAACCATTGCTGAGCCTCAGGAGAGGCCGGGGCCGTAAACACACGGGCAATACCCTCCTCGCGGCGGGCCTGTTCAGTATAAGCGCCACGCCACTGCATCTCGTGGATGGCCCAGCCAAGGACGGCAGGAAACCCGGTAAAGGCGCTCATCCGCCCTGCGTAGGTATAGGATTTGCCGGGAGCTTCCAGAAGAACAGGCGGGCTGGCTCCGTCTGCCCGCTGTGTGAGCAGCCAGTCGATGGCGGCCCAATCTTCGGGATGATCGCGGCGCAATTCGCTGGCGGCGTCCAGGCTGGGGGCGGCGCTGAACCCCCCGGTGCGGCTGATGATTCCCCCGATGGGAAAGGCCATCCCCGCCAGGATTCCGATAAGCGCAACGGTTTTCAAGGCCAGGGCAGGGAGAGCCCCTACCGACCGATGGCCATTACGGAAGAGCCACCATACCCCGTAGGCTGAGGCGGTGGACATGAACAGCCAGGCCTGAAAATAAAATTTAAAGACGGTGTTCATGCGTACCCCAAAACCATCGCGCAGGTAAAAAAATTCCACCACCAGGGTGAGCGCCAAACCTCCCATAGCCAGCAGGCGGGCAAAAATTAACCCCGGATCAGGGGATGGCGGATGGAGGGGAGAGGCTTCATCGGCTGGCGCTCTTTTTCCACGTTCGAGGGCTTCCCAGAGGCTCACCCCTGCCAGAGAAAGCAGGCCGGTGAGCAAGAGCAATACCCCCGGACGGCGTAGGCGATACGCAACGGCGAGGAAGGCGGCCTCTGCAGGGCTGCGCCCTTCCAGGATAGGCAGGAGGGCGGCGGAAAGGTTCCCACCTCGGGCGGCATCCAGCCAGAGGATCAGAGCGGCCAGCGCCAGAAGGACAAGGAAAAGGAAAAGGAGGGCCAGGACAAGGCGGCTCCACCAGCCAAGCCAGCGCCGGAATGCCACCCTGCGACCTGAGCGAAGGCATTCCTGCGCCCATGATGCCGACAGGAAGCCGGCCAGCACCAGGATGAACGGCCCGAACATGATCAGGTATTGGGTGAGACGGGTAGGGGGTAAGAGATGGGGTAATATCCCGCCAGCCTGAGAGGAAAACCCGCTGAAGAAAGGCAGGTAGAAGAAGATGCCTGAGGCCAGGCAGATCAAACCGAGGCGCAGGGTAGAGCGGAGGGCTGCGTTGGAAACCAGGCCGGTCGAGAAGCCGCTCCCCGCCAGCCAGGCGGCGAGGATCAGGCCGAGGGTGATGGGGTAGTCCCAGGTATTGAGGAAGAGGAGCCCCCCGGCGATCCACCCGGTGACGATGCCCCGCCAGGGATGGAGTTCTTCGCGGGAGAGAGCCATACGCAAAACCTGAAAAGCGATAGCCGCCCCGAGCAGGCTGAAGGGCAGGCCCAGAACATGCGGATGGTTATCTCCAAGGAGAAAACTGAAAGCCGGGAACTCGGTGATCGGGTTCAGGTCGATGGTCTGCCCGCTCAGGGTGCTATCGGAGAGCACCCGCGAAGCCCTCCAACCCCATCCCCAAAAGGAGCCAGGGTTGAAGGTGCCCGTCACCTGGGCGGCGCCCGGAAAATTGGGAACCCCCAGCCAGGCTGCCCAGGAAAAAGGTAGCCAGCCTCTGGTGTAGAGGATTTCAAGAAAGCCCTGCCAGTTACCCAGCGTTACCGTAAAGGCTGCCCCGGTCAGCGCGGCCGGAAGAGCGCCTTTCCGATCGTGGTCGCTGCTGCTGACCAGTTCATAAACCAGGCCAAACGCGCCGCAGGCGCCCAGGGCGAAGAGCAGGGCATCGTAAAGATCGAATGCTACGGCAGGGAGGGCGCCCGTCAGCCGGGTGAGGAGGGCCA
>Ga0226835_1001866_pt1 | contig 10014 bp, 13 predicted proteins | sample LAC_MetaG_1_FD_163627 | JGI IMG/M metagenome (GOLD analysis project Ga0226835, IMG submission 163627) | Anaerobic ammonium oxidizing microbial communities from anammox membrane bioreactor (MBR) in UC Berkley, California, United States -... | ecosystem: Engineered > Bioreactor > Anaerobic >...
ACTGGGGAATCCAGACGCCAAAGTGAAGATCGAAGTTTTTGAGGACTTCAAATGCAGCGCATGCAAGATCTACACCAAGAATATTGAACCCGATGTAATCAAGAACCTGGTCGAAACGGGACAAGTCTATTACATTCATCACATGTTCCCCTTCCTGGATGACAATGCATCTACGAAGGATTCAGACCGCGCCGCCCTGGCAGCCGAATGCGCCGCTGATCAGAACCGCTATTGGGATTACAAAGAAATCCTGTTTGAAAACCAGAAAAGCGTGCCTGGAGAGTTTAACGATGAGCGCCTGATCGCCTTCGCCGAATCGCTCAAGCTGGATATGAACCAATTCAACGCCTGTTATAGCCAAAAGACCCCTCAACCGCGGATTGATGAAAGCCTCGCCTTAGGCTTACAGATGGGCGTACAGGGTACCCCCAGTGTGTTCGTCAACGGGGTAGAGGTATCGCCAGGCAAAGTGCCCACTTTCGAACAGATCTTGCAGGCAGTGCAATTGGCCAGCGCCGGTAATTGACCTTTTACACAATATTTCGGTGGCTTATACGGGGTCAGGAGGTTCTCCTGACCCCAAATTGCTCTCAATTCACAGGCGGCTTTACACCTGCTTCGCCAGCGTTGGCGCGCTTTTCCCCCAAGCGTGGTTTTCGTATAATTCCAGAACAAAGCATAAAGAAGACAACCGGTTAAGATAACGCAGTATATCCATATTTTCCAGTTGATTTTCGTGCAGTAAACGGGCTACATGGCGCTCCGCCCGGCGGATAACGGCGCGGGCAAAAGCCAGCGCAGCGCCGCCCGGAGAATCACCCGGCAGGATAAAGTTGCGCGGCATTTCCACCTGGTTTGTGAACAGATCGGTTTGCTCTTCCAGCCAAATCACGCGATCTGCATCAATTTTCCTGAAGCGGGCGGCGTTTTCCGGCGCGGCGGATATTTCGCTCATCAGATGATATAGATCCCGCTGGACGGTCAACAAAATCTGCGGAAGCATCTCACCCCGGACAGAAACGCGCGCCATCCCCAAAGCAGCAGTCGCCTCATCTACCGCGCCCACTGCCTCGGTCACTGGATGATATTTTGGGATACGCCCTTCGCCTAATCTGCCGGTGTAGCCGTCATCTCCCTTACGAGTGTAGAAGCTGGTCATAGTGTCATTCTCCTGTGAAGGATTTAAATCAGTCTAAATCGCCGATCGTCTCTCTATTCAGCGTTGATGGGCAATGGATTGATACTTTAACCACAGAGCAAGAGAGAATTAAGAAATCTTCGCGTACTCTACGCTTGATATAAAAATAGTCTCTCTGTGGCCTCTGTGAACTCGATGGCGCAATAATTTCATCCCTTTGGGCGAACTTTGTTCATGACTAATCTGGGTGGAAATTCAATCGCCAACGATCTAGAGAAAGACCATCAAATCGTTCCATTAATAAAAAAGAAGTAAAAGATGGCGTATAGGATTATAACCTGGACTAGTCCAAATTACGATGTATAATACTTTCAGGGTTCTGGATTGCCAGAATGCACTACCTATTGAGAAACAGTTCAGGAGAATTGCAATGCAAATCCTTTGCTATCACTGTCACAAGCCTTACGCGCTGAATAAAGCCGCCATTCACGCAGCCTTAGACCTGGCAACAGCGGAAAACTTGAGCCATTACGACGCCCCTTGCCCTCATTGTCGGCGGGTTAATCGGGTTTCACAAAAGGAACTGCTGCGCGCTGCTCCAGATTGGAAACCCCAAGCGGCTGAGAGGAGCACGAATGAATAACAGCCGTCGGTTCAATTCTCCAGCCGAGTTAAAAGCTGCGCTGGGGGAACAGCTCTACATCGCCAGCGATGAGATTGCTACAATCATGTATTTATGTCAAGAGCTGGGTAAGCCTCTGCTGACCGAAGGCCCGGCCGGGGTCGGCAAGACAGAACTTGCCAAAGCCATTGCCCTGGCAACCGGCCGAGAGCTGATTCGCCTGCAATGCTACGAAGGTCTGGATGAGACCAAGGCTCTTTATGAATGGGAGTATGCCAAGCAGTTGTTATACACGCAGTTGTTACGCGACAAACTTCAGGAGACGCTATCTGGAACAGAAAACCTGACCGCCGCCGCGGACAAATTGGCTGGCGAAGAAGATGTCTTTTTCTCTATGCGTTTCCTGTTGCAGAGACCGCTGCTGAAAGCCATTTTGAGCGAGCAGCCCACGGTGTTGCTGATTGACGAAATAGATCGCGCCGACGCCGAATTCGAGGCTTTCCTTCTGGAGGTTCTGAGCGATTTTCAGGTCAGCGTCCCTGAACTGGGCACGCTGACGGCGGTTCACCGACCGTTAGTGGTGCTGACCAGCAATAATACACGCGAGCTGAGCGAAGCCCTTAAACGCCGCTGTTTGTATCTCTTCATTGACTACCCCACCATCGAACAAGAGATGGCAGTGGTGCGTCTGAAGGTGCCAGAATTATCGCCCAAGTTGGCGCGCCAGGCTGTCGAATTAGTGCACAGCCTGCGTTCGATGGATTTGCGCAAATCGCCCAGTATCAGCGAGACGATAGATTGGGCAAAAGCCTTGGTTTCTTTGAACGCGCGCAACTTGGATCTGCCCACTCTGGAAACAACCATGAGCATCTTGCTCAAACATGAAAGCGATTTGCAGCGTGTAAAACGTTGGCTGCAACGCCCGTCCGGCGGCGGACGCGCTGGCGAAGATGTGGATCCGCGCGCCTCAAGCTGGCGTAACTGAGCCTCTTTCGTTCGAGCAGCTTCTCGCTGCGTCATTGGCTGGTGGTAATGCAGGAGATTTACAGGTATGGAAGAGAGGATCGTCAAATTTATTGCCGCCTTACGCGCCGCGGGCGTACGCGTCAGCCTGGCAGAAAGCGCCGATGCCTTCCAGGCCATCAACAGCATGGGGATAAAAGACCGCCAAATCTTTCGTCTCAGCCTACGAACAACGCTCATCAAAGACGCCAGCAACCTGCCCACCTTTGAAGAACTGTTCCCCATCTTCTTCAGCAGCAGCGAAAATCCCCCCATGGCCAATCCTTCAGACGATCTATCGCCTGAAGAAGCGCGAATGCTTGCTGAGGCGTTGCGCCAGTTCAGCGAGCAACTGCGCAAAATGATGGAAAAGCTGCTCAAAGGCGAGCAGCTTTCTCAGGACGAATTGGATCGCCTGGGCAAAATGGTCGGCCTATCGCAGATGGATAACCTGCACTACCGGGAGTGGATGGTGCAGCGGATGAAAAAGGCTTTGCGATTCAAAGAAGTTCAAGAGGCGTTGAAAGAGCTGGCGGAAACCCTGGCCCAAATGGGCATGGATAAACAGCGAGCCGAGCAACTTATTCAACTGATGCAAGCAAACCAACACGCCTTAGAAGACCAATTGCGCCAATATGCCGGACAACGCATCGCAGAAAATATGAGCGAACGCCCGCCTGAGGATGGCATTGACTCCTTGATGAACCGTCCCTTCAACGCCCTTTCCGACCAGGATATGGAACGGCTGCGCAAGGAGGTGCAACGATTAGCCAATGCGCTGAAAACGCGCGTGGCGCTGCGCCAGAAACGCGCCAAATCCGGGCAATTGGACGCCAAAGCAACGATACGCGCCAATCTCAAGCATGGCAATGTACCCATAGAACTGAAACATCGCGAGCGCACACTCAAACCCAAATTGGTCATTCTCTGCGACGTCAGCACCTCTATGCGCTATTGTTCCGAATTGATGCTCAGTCTGCTATACCACATGCAGGATTTGATCAGCAAGACGTATGCGTTTGCCTTCATTAACCGCCTGGAATACATCTCTCCAGATTTCAGCGGCAAAGAGGTTCACACTGCGGTTGCCCAGGTGCTTGAGCGTATGCCTGCCGGTTATTACAACACCGATCTGGGCAGCAGTCTGGCAGATTTTCAGCGAAGTTATCTGGACGCAATTGATAGCCGCACCACTTTCATCCTGGTAGGCGACGGTCGCAATAATTACAATGATCCACGCCTGGATATCTTCCGCGCCCTGGCGCGGCGCTGCCGCCGTACCATCTGGATCAACCCGGAAGCGGCCATGCTTTGGGGCAGCGGCGACAGCGATATGCTTAAATATGCGCCAAACTGCGATGTCGTTTTACAGGCCGGCAATCTGGCGCAATTGACTGCCGCGGTGGACCGGCTTTTATTAGCCTGAGCCTGGCATTCGCAAACCCGATGCGCGGGTTAGCGACGACCCGTACCCCATGACCTGGATCCGCTACGAAACCGGCGAACCGCCTGCACCTGCGCTGCGTTTATCAGACGCACGCGGAAACCTATTCGATTCGTCCACTTTGTATGGGCATGCAAACCAGGTCATCTTTTTTGCCCATGCCGCCTCTTGTTCAGCCTGCTGGCAGACCATTCAGCGCTTCTCTAAGCTCGCCGAGCGCTTCCAGGCGTTAGAATGTGAACTGATCGCCGTCCTCCCGCAGGAGGAATTGCGCTCTGCCGACGCGGCGCTCAATATCCGCTTGCTCTCCGATGCTGACGGCGGCGCACGCCAGAAATACAATCAACTGGTCGAATTCGATATTCACGACAAGCTCTTGCTATGCATCCTGGACCGCTATGGCGCGCCCAGCGCGGCGTGGATTGGCGATGAGGCCGACGAACCCGATCTGCACGAGCGGGCGTTGCAGCGGCTGGAATACATCTCGATCCAATGCCCCGAATGAGGCGCGCCGGAGTGGCCCGTGCGGCCATAAAGCCAACGCGCAAGAACAAAAGGGGGAAACTTACGATATACTACATGTATGGAAACATACATCTCAGGTTACCGCGAAGTAGCACATACAGCAGACTGGGAATTGGAAGTATGGGCGCCTACGCTGGCCGAATTGCTGCGCCAGGCGGCGCGCGGCATGTATGCTTTGTCGGGAATCCAAATAGCGGATCGGCCGCGCCTTCAGCGCCAGGTAGATTTAGAGGCAAGCGATGCAGAAGGGTTGTTAGTAGCCTTCCTTTCCGAACTGCTGTATATCGGCGAAACAGAAGGGTTAGCCTTCGACCAGATCGAGATCGAAATCAACCATCTGACATTACACGCAGAATTGAGCGGCGCTCCAATCACCAAAACGGACAAAGAGATCAAAGCCGTCACTTACCACAACTTGTCCGTTCGCGCTGAAAACAATCTCTTACGGGCAAATATCGTTTTCGATGTATGAGTTCAAGCGCATTCTATGTGAGGAGGTGAAACATGATCGCAATTCAAGACTTGAAGCGCATCAGCGATTATGAGTGGGAAATCCCACAGACCTTTCGTCAAGATATGCGCGTACCGGTGCGCATCTTCGCCACGCGCCGGCTGTTGGAAAAAGTCATGGATGACAAATCCCTTGAGCAGGCTGTCAACGCCGCCACTCTGCCGGGATTGGTCGGACGTGTGGTGGTCATGCCCGACATGCATCAAGGATACGGTTTCCCAATCGGAGGTGTGGCCGCCACCCGCTATCCAGAGGGCGTCATCTCGCCTGGGGCAATTGGCTACGACATCAACTGCGGCGTACGCCTGCTGGCGACTTCCATCGAATACGAAGAAGCAAAAACGCTGTTGGGCGATTTAGCTACAGCGCTCGACCATTACTGCCCCAGCGGAGTGGGCGAAAAAGGCGCCTTGCGAATGAGCGAAAAAGAGCTGGACCAGGTGTGCCGTGAAGGGGCGCGTTGGACGCTTAAACAAGGGTACGCCACTGAAATGGATTTGCTGCGCACCGAGGAAGGCGGTTGCCTAGAAGGAGCCGATCCATCCAAAGTCAGCCCCCACGCAAAAGAGCGCGGCCGCCCGCAATTGGGCACACTGGGCGCCGGCAATCATTTCATTGAGGTGGATGTCGTTGAGCAAATTTTCGATGCGGAAGCGGCGCGGGTGATGGGGCTCGAAGAAGGCGCGCTAGCGCTGCAAATTCATTGCGGCTCACGCGGCTTTGGTCACCAGATCTGCACCGATTACGTGCGTGAATTTCAAAGCGCGGTGAAACGCTATGGCATTCAGCTCCCCGACCGAGAATTGGTTTGCGCCCCGCTGAACTCGCCGGAAGGACAAAACTATCTCGCCGCTATGCGCAGCGCAGCAAATTACGCCTTTGCGAATCGGCAGATGCTGGCGCATAACGCCCGTATTGCGTTCGAGCAAGTCTTTGCTGGCAAAGTCAGGGATTGGCGATTGCGTCAGGTCTATGACATCGCTCATAATATGGGCAAGATCGAGACGCATATCATTGACGGACAGGAAGTCAAGGTCTGTGTACACCGGAAAGGCGCCACCCGCGCCTTCGGCCCAGGTTCGCCAGAACTACCGGATGAATATCGGCGGATTGGACAGCCGGTGTTGGTGCCGGGCAGTATGGGTACAGCATCCTGGGTGTTGGTAGGCACAGAAAGCAGTATGCAGCGCGCCTTTGGCTCGAGCTGCCACGGCGCGGGCCGGGTGATGAGCCGTCAACAGGCGAAGAAACAGGTGCGCGGCGAAGCGCTGCGGCAAGAGCTAGAAGCGGATGGCATTCGCGTGCGCGCGGGTTCGATGGCAGGTCTGGCTGAAGAAGCGCCGCAGGCGTACAAGGATGTAGATGCAGTGGTTGAAACAGTCGCTGGCGCAGAGATCGCCCGTAAAGTCGCCCGTCTGCGGCCGGTGGCGGTTGTCAAAGGATAAATCGCTGCCGTTTGAGATTCCAACGTCTATTGAGGTTTTTTGTCCCTACAAGCTGGCGGGAACCCCTTCGTAGATTCCAACGTCTCTGGTTTGACCTACAGCGGTGACAGGCTGGCGGATGGAGGCTCAATATGTTTGGAAAGATTCTGCTCAGGATAACATTCTGTTTGATTTTGATCGCTTCGCTCACTTCTTGTTCCACCATTTACAGATGGACAGGCGCGCCCGCTCCCAACGACCGCGTTGCTTACCCTCAGCCTTATCCGCCCATGCAGCCCGATAATCCGTATCCCAATATCTCAGGACCGTCGCCTTATCCCGCCCCTGGCGACGGGCAACCCTCACCCTGGCAACCGCAACCCGGTGATGTAGCTTTGACCCGCGGCGAAGCGTTCGTCAACGATCATCAAATCCTGGTCTTGGAGAGCTTTCCGCCCCAATTCATGCTCAACCTGGAAGGCGCTTTACCTACTCCATGCCACCAATTACGGGTGGATGTCCAGCCGCCAGATGCGCAGAACCGTATCCAGGTCTCAGTCTATTCATTGGTGGATCCAACGGCGGTATGCATCCAGGTGCTTTCATCGTTCCAGGCCAATGTTCGGCTGGATCATTTACCAGCCGGAAAATATACTGTATTGGTGAACAACGTGGATGTCGGCCAGATTGAGGTTCCTTGATCTCACGCTTTGGCTAACTGATCCAGCAATTGTTGCGGCACCTGCACCGCTACCACCCGACCCTGGGCTGTTACTTCGCCTTCAACGCCCAGGGTAATTTCCACCACTACCTTGCGGCCCTTCACCTCCACAACTTTCCCGCGCACTTGCAACGGCGGCCCCAGAGGCGTTGGTTTCAAGTAATCCACGTGCAGCGAGGCGGTAAGAAAACGCAGCGGAGGCTCGCTATCCATACTTCGTCCTTCGGCGCGATAGGCCGCTGCAGCGGCTGTGCCGGTGCCATGACAATCTATCAGCGAAGCGATCAGACCGCCATATACATACCCTGGGATGGCGATATGATAATGCCGCGGTTGAAAAACACACACAGTTTCATCCCCCTCCCAATAACTTTTAATTTGCAGACCATGCTCGTTCAAACGCCCGCAACCATAACAATAGCTGAGCTGTTCAGGATAATAATCTTGAAACGCTTTTTCCACTATTGCACCCGCAGCAGCACTTTACCTTTTCCCCATAATTCTTCCAGGCGGTAATAATTCCGCCGCTCAGGGGAAAGCAAGTGCACCACCACATCGCCGTAATCAATCAACATCCAGCCGTCCCGCGGCTCCCCTTCCAGGCGACCTTTCAATTGATAATGCACACGCACTTCTTCCTGCACCTCATCCGCCAGCGCCCCTAACATTCGGTCGCTGGTGCCGGAGCAGATCACAAAGTATTCCGCAAAATCCGCCAATTCATGAATATCGAGAAGCAGGATATTTTCTCCCTTTTTCTCCTCCAAATAATTCACAATGTTTCGAGCAAGATCCATTGTATCCAGAGTTCACCTCACATTGAACATATCGAGAATGATTTATGAAGCCGAATCGCCCAGGTTAGCGGTAAAGATGCGCGTATATACCGCGCCCCCTGGTTTGAGATCGCTGCGGTAAAGATGCACCGCCTGAACGCGCGTTGCGCCTAGGAATCCAACTTTATACCCTTCGACGACATTGCCAATTTGTCGAATGTCCTCTGAGTTGGCGTTGCGCAAAACTCGGCCTAACGTCAAATGGGGAGAGAATGGCCGATCCTCAGGAGGATAGCCCAAACGCGCCATTTCCGCCTCGACGCTGCGTTGAAAGACGCCCAATTCCGCCGGCGCTTCCACCCCTACCCAAATTACCCGCGGCCGGCGAGCCGAGGGGAAAGCCCCTAAACCACCCACGCTCAGTTCAAAGGGGGATTGGCGCGCCGCCTCTGCGCGCATAATTTTCGTGAGCAATTCCAGATTGGCGATGGAAACATCACCCAGAAATTTTAATGTAAGATGGATATTTTCCACCGGCACCCAACGCACCGGGATGCCCGGCATCCGCTTTTTTAGTTCCGCCAGCGTCAGGCTCAAACCGTGAAGAATTTCTTCTGATAAATTGAGAGCAATAAAGGCGCGAATGACGCTCATAAATCAGGCAATTCAAGCAGGCAAACCGGCGACTTTTTGAAGAGCGCCCCTCAGATCGTTAAAGGCCACTGGTTTGGTCAGATAGATCGCCGCGCCTGCCTCCAGGCCGCCTTGAATATCTGAAGGCAAACCTTTTGCCGACACAATAATCACCGGCACCTTCGCCAGGCGAGGATCGCGGCGAATGTAGCGCAGCACTTCTAGACCAGATAGATCGGGCATCATGATATCCAGAATAACAGCATCCGGTTTCACTTCTGCAATCAAATGAATGGCGCGCACGCCGCCATGCGATTTCATCGCTTTATAACCCATTAACCGCGTCATTTCAGCAAACATTTCAGCAGTATCAGGTTCGTCCTCCACGATCACTACGCTCTTGCCTGAACCCATCTGACGTGCGCTCCAAGCCGCTGCAATAGAACTGTTCGTTGATCTTAATGGCATCGCATACGTACAGGTAAATGCTGTAACGGATGCTCATCATACCAGAAAACTGTTGGCTATCCATATTTTACTCCGAAACAAGCAAAACTATTCTTTAATGGGACGTTCGCGTTGATAATCCTCTGGTGTATCCAGATCGCGCAGCACCGAATCACTTTCTACTGCTACATACGCAATCCCTCCCTGATGAGCGTTCAAGAAATCCCGCGGCGTATAGGGTGGTTGTAGATCCAGCAAGTCCGACCACAAACGGCGGTCAATCAACCAGGGATGGCCGCGGCGCATTTGATAACTCGGCGCGACGATCAACGCATTACATTGATGATAAACTTCGATGACCCGGCGGATAACTTCTGGTTGGATCTGCGGTTGGTCGCCCAGGGCAACCAGCGCAGCGGAGGCGCGGCTCGAAAGAGATCTTAAACCTGCCTGCAAAGAAAGGATCATGTAATCCTCAGCGTACCGAGGATTATGAACGCAGCGCGCCGGCATTCCTTTCACAGCCGCCTCAACCCGTTGACGCGCCCAGCCGGTGACGACAACGATCTCGCTCAGGCCAGCCTGAGCGAACACGTTCACCACCTGACCAATCACCGTGGTTCGCCCCCAGGGTAGATCCATCTTGGATTGCCCCATACGGCTGGATCGTCCAGCCGCCATAATAATCGCTGCGATTCGCTCGACCTCCGCCATAAGCAACCTACGCCCCCCATTCCAGCAAAGACCGATAATCTTCCTCCGTGTCCACAT
>Ga0226835_1001867_pt1 | contig 10011 bp, 16 predicted proteins | sample LAC_MetaG_1_FD_163627 | JGI IMG/M metagenome (GOLD analysis project Ga0226835, IMG submission 163627) | Anaerobic ammonium oxidizing microbial communities from anammox membrane bioreactor (MBR) in UC Berkley, California, United States -... | ecosystem: Engineered > Bioreactor > Anaerobic >...
CCCAAGGGGTTCTTCCGCAAGTTCGGCCTGGCCCGCAACAAGCTGCGCGAGCAGGCCATGGCCGGCAACATCCCCGGCCTCACCAAGGCCAGCTGGTAGGGGAGCAGGAGCAAGCCATGAGCATGACTGATCCCATTGCCGACATGCTGACGCGCATCCGCAACGGCCAGACCGCAGGTCTGCCGAGCGTCACCATGCCGTCCTCGCATCGCAAGGAAGCCATTGCGGCCGTGCTGCGTGACGAGGGTTATGTCGCCGCCTACCAGGTGATCGACAAGCCGGGTAACAAGCGCGAGCTGACCGTGGAACTCAAGTACTTCGACGGCAAGCCGGTAATCGAGCACCTGCGCCGGATCAGCCGGCCGGGGCTGCGCAGCTACCGCCGCAAGGACAAGCTGCCGACGGTGATGGGTGGTCTCGGCGTCGCAATCGTCTCGACTCCCGAAGGCGTCATGAGCGACCGCGCCGCGCGCGCCAGGGGCGTCGGCGGCGAAGTCATCTGCATCGTCTCGTAAGTCACCTGGCCGCAAACCAGAGCCGTCAAACGGATCAACGCTATGTCCAGAGTTGGAAAAAATCCGGTCGAACTGCCCAAGGGGGTCGAGGTGACCGCTGCCGGCAGCTCGGTCAAGGTCAAGGGGCCCAAGGGCGAGCTGACCATGGCACTGAACCCGCAGGTGCAGGTCAGCGTTGCCGACGGCAAGGCCCGCGTGGGCACCGTGTCGACGACTCCCACCGCGGACATGGTTTCCGGCACCACGCGTGCACTGCTTGCCAACATGGTCACCGGCGTCACCAAGGGGTTCGAGCGCAAGCTGGAACTGGTTGGCGTCGGCTACCGCGCCCAGGCGCAGGGCAAGAAGCTCAACCTGACGCTGGGTTTCTCGCATCCGGTGGCCTACCCGGTGCCAGACGGGATCACCGTGGAGACGCCGAGCCAGACGGAAATCATCATCAAGGGCATCGACCGGCAGAAGGTCGGCCAGGTGGCCGCCGAGATCCGCCGCTACCGGTCCCCGGAGCCCTACAAGGGCAAGGGCGTGCGCTTCGCTGGCGAGAAGGTCGTGCTCAAGGAAGCGAAGAAGAAGTAGTTCGCGTCCACAGGTATTGAACGGAAAACGTCATGAGAAAGACTGAGGCCAGAATGCGCCGCGCCCGCAAGGCGCGCGCCCAGATCCGCAGCCTGGCGGTGGCACGGCTTTCCGTGCACCGGACGCCGCGCCATATCTACGCGCAGGTCATCGGGGCCGATGGCGGCACGGTGCTGGCAGCGGCCTCCACGGTGCAGGAGCAGGTCCGGGCCGGGTTGAAGGGCACCGGCAACATCGCGGCCGCCGCTGCCGTCGGCAAGGCGATCGCGGAAAAGGCCAGGGCGGCGGGCGTGACCCGCGTGGCCTTCGACCGCTCGGGTTTCCGCTTCCACGGCCGCGTCAAGGCGCTGGCCGACGCAGCCCGCGAGGCGGGCCTCGAGTTCTGACAGGGTGATGCAGCATGGCAAGATTTGAACAGGGGCCGTCCACTTCTCCCGATGACTACATGGAGAAGCTGGTGGCGGTGAATCGGGTCGCCAAGGTCGTCAAGGGCGGCCGCCAGTTCGGCTTTACCGCACTGACGGTGGTCGGTGATGGCAAGGGCCAGGTCGCGTTCGGCTACGGCAAGGCGCGCGAGGTCCCCAACGCCATCCAGAAGGCGATGCAGGCGGCCCGCAAGAACATGCGCCGGATCGACCTCCACAAGGACACGCTGCATTGCGCGTTGACCGGCTCGCATGGCGCGACCCGCGTCTACATGCAGCCCGCGTTCGAGGGTACCGGCATCATCGCCGGCGGCGCCATGCGTGCGGTGCTGGAGTGCGCCGGCGTGCGCAACGTGCTGGCGAAGATCTACGGCTCGCGCAACCCGATCAACGTGGTGCGGGCCACCATCAATGCGCTGCAGGACTCGCGCTCGCCCGAGATGATCGCCGCCAAGCGTGGCAAGTCCGTCAGCGAAATCCGGGGTTGAAGCCATGGCGGCCGCGAAGAAGCTCAAGGTCACGCTGGTGAAAAGCACGTTCGGCCACATCGCCGCGCATCGGGCCTGCGTCACCGGCCTGGGACTGCGCAAGATCCGGCAGTCCGTGGTGGTGGCTGATACACCGGAGAACCGCGGCATGATCAGCAGGGTGTCGTTTCTCCTGCGGGTCGAGGAGGCCTGATGCGACTCAATGACATGAAGCCTGGCAGCCGCAAGGCGCCCAAGCGCCTCGGCCGCGGCAGTTCCGCGGGCCAGGGCAAGACCTGCGGCCGTGGCCACAAGGGCCAGCGGGCACGTGCTGGTGGCTACCACAAGGTCGGCTTCGAAGGCGGCCAGATGCCGCTGCAGCGCCGCTTGCCGAAGATCGGCTTCATCTCGGCCAAGGCCGCCGAGACCGCCGAAGTGCGGCTGCACGAGCTGGCGATTCCGGCCGACGAGGTGGTCGACCTCGATGCACTGAAGCGTGCCGGCATCGTGCACCAGCAGGCGCTGCGCGCGAAGGTCGTGCTTTCAGGGACTCTCGCGAAGCCCGTGCGCGTGCGCGGCCTCGGCCTGACGGCCGGTGCCCGCAAGGCGATCGAGGCTGCCGGCGGTTCCATCCAGGAATGATTTGAGGGCGGCCCGGTCCAAGGGCTGCACCAGGGACAGGACGAGGCAAGGACGTGGCAAAAGGCGGTCTGGTCAATCCGGCTGCAGCACTATCGGAAGCGACACGCTTTGCCGAGCTGCGGCAGCGCCTGCTGTTCCTGGCCGGCGCGCTGGTCGTCTACCGCATCGGTACCTTCATCCCCGTCCCCGGCATCGATCCGCAGGCGATGGCCCGCTTCTTCCAGCAGCAGTCCGGCACCATCCTGTCGATGTTCAACATGTTCTCGGGCGGCGCGCTCGAGCGCATGAGCATGTTTGCGCTCGGCGTGATGCCCTACATCTCCGCGTCGATCATCCTGCAGATGGCGAGCGCGGTGGTGCCGTCGCTGAACCTGGTCAAGAAGGAGGGCGAGGCAGGGCGGCGCAAGATCATGCAGTGGACGCGCTATGGCACCGTGGTGCTGGCGCTCGTGCAGTCGGTCGGTGCCTCAGTGGCCCTGCAGAACCAGGGCCTGGCCATCAGTCCCGGGTTCAATTTCATCTTCACCGCGACCGTGACCCTGGTGACCGGCACCATGTTCCTCATGTGGCTCGGTGAGCAGATCACCGAGCGCGGCGTCGGCAACGGCATCACCATGATCATCCTGGCGAGCATCGTGGCGGGCGTCCCGTCGGCCATCGGCGGCACGCTGGAACTGGTGAACACCGGGGAGATGTCGGTGCTGCTGGTGCTGGTGCTGATCGCGCTGGTCCTGGCTGTCACCTGGGCTGTCGTGTTCATGGAGCGTGGCCAGCGCCGCATCCCGGTACATTACGCCAAGCGCCAGCAGGGCCGGCGCATGTACGCCGCGCAGGCCACCCACCTGCCTTTCAAGATCAACATGTCGGGTGTCATCCCGCCGATCTTCGCGTCGAGCATCATCCTGTTCCCGGCGACCATCGCCAGCTGGTTCGGCACCAGCCAGAACATGGGCTGGCTGCAGATCATCGCCGCTGAACTCTCGCCGGGGCAGCTGATGTACGACCTGCTGTACGGCATCCTGATCCTGTTTTTCTGCTTCTTCTACACGGCACTGGTGTTCGATTCGCGGGAAACCGCCGACAACCTCAAGCGCTCCGGCGCCTTCCTGCCCGGTATCCGTCCCGGCCAGCAGACCGCCGAGTACATCGACAAGGTGCTGACGCGCCTGACCTTCTGGGGTGCACTGTACATTGCAGCGGTGTGCCTGCTGCCCCAGTTCATGATCACCTACTGGAAGGTACCGTTCTATTTCGGCGGCACCTCACTGCTCATCATCGTGGTTGCCACCATGGATTTCATGGCGCAGTTGCAGGCCCACATGATGTCGCACCAGTACAAGGGCCTTCTGGAAAAGGCCAATCTGCGCGGCTACGGCCGTGCCGGGCAGATCCGCTGAGGCGGCCTGCCACCACGGAGAAAAGCGGGAGTTCGACATGAAAGTTCGGCCGTCAATCAAGCGGATCTGCAGGAACTGCAAGGTGATCCGGCGCAACGGCAGGATCCGGGTCATCTGCTCGGATCCGCGGCACAAGCAGCGCCAGGGCTGATCCCGGCAGTTATCGGAGACAACGGAGAACCCATCGATGGCGCGTATAGCGGGCATCAATATTCCGGCGAACAAGCACGTGGTGATCGCCCTGACCAGCATCTACGGCATCGGCCGCAGCCGTGCCGCCAGGCTCTGCGAGGTCACCGGCATCCCTCCGGATGCCAAGGTCAAGGACCTCACCGAGCCCGAGGTCGAGCGCCTGCGTGTCGAGATCGGCCGTTTCCCCGTGGAAGGCGACCTGCGCCGCCAGGTGTCCATGAGCATCAAGCGCCTCATGGATCTCGGTACCTACCGCGGGCTGCGCCATCGCAAGGGCCTGCCCCTGCGCGGACAGCGCACCCGCACCAACGCCCGCACCCGCAAGGGTCCGCGGCGCGCCATCAAGAAGTAACGCCTGCAGGCGGAGTCGCTACGCAACATGAGCAACCAGCAGCCAGTCACGCCGCAGAAGGCGCGCAAGAAGACCAGGAAGCACGTCGTGGACGGTATCGCCCACGTGCACGCTTCCTTCAACAACACGATCGTCACCATCAGCGACCGCCAGGGCAATGTCCTGTCCTGGGCGTCGGCGGGCGGCTGCGGCTTCCGCGGCTCGCGCAAGAGCACGCCCTTCGCCGCGCAGGTCGCCGCCGAGAAGGCGGGCGTCGCCGCCCTGGAGCATGGCGTGAAGTCCCTGGAAGTCAGGGTGCAGGGCCCCGGCCCCGGCCGCGAATCGGCGGTCCGCTCGCTCAACTCGGTCGGCTTCAAGATCACGAACATCGAGGACGTTACCCCGATCCCGCACAACGGCTGCCGCCCGCCCAAGAAGCGGCGCGTCTAGAAGGTAGATTCGCATGGCCAGATATCTTGGACCGACCTGCAAGCTTTCCCGCCGGGAGGGGACCGACCTCTTCCTGAAGAGCGGCATCAAGCCGCTCGAGCAGAAGTGCAAGCTCGAATCGCCCCCGGGCGCCGCCCAGGGCGCCCGCAAGGGCCGGCTGTCGGACTACGGCCTGCAGCTGCGCGAGAAGCAGAAGCTGCGGCGCATGTACGGCATCCTCGAGCGGCAGTTCCGCACCTACTACCGCAAGGCCACGCAGATGAAGGGCTCCACGGGCCAGAACCTGCTAAAGATCCTCGAGGGTCGCCTCGACAACTGCGTGTATCGCATGGGCTTTGCCGCGACCCGCGCCGAGGCGCGCCAGCTGGTCAGCCACCGTGCGGTGCTGGTCAACAACAAGGTCGTCAACATTCCTTCCTACCAGGTCGCCGCCGGGGATACCGTGGAGATCCGCGAGAAGGCCAAGAAGCAGACCCGCATCCAGAGCGCCCTGTCGATTGCCAGCCAGGTCGGCTTCCCGGAATGGGTCAGCGTCGATGAGAAGAAGATGGTCGGCATCCTCAAGCAGGTGCCTGCCCGAGAAGACATCCTGCCCGACATCAACGAGAACCTCGTCGTCGAGCTCTATTCCAAGTAAGCGGGAGGCATCTGTACATGCCGGACAAGATCAGCGAATTCCTGAAGCCGCGCAGCGTCGGGGTCAAGCCCGAGAGCGCCACCCGTGCGCGTATCGTCATCGAGCCGTTCGAGCGCGGTTTCGGGCACACACTGGGCAACGCACTGCGCCGGATCCTGCTCTCCAGCATGCCCGGGGCGGCGGTCACCGAGGTGGAAATCGACGGCGTGCTGCACGAGTACACGGCCATCGAGGGCGTGCAGGAGGACGTGGTCGAGATCCTGCTCAACCTCAAGCTGCTGGCGATCCGCATGCACAGCCGCGATCGTGCCGAGCTCTCACTCTCCAAGAAGGGGCCGGGCCCGGTGCGTGCCGGCGACATCGCCGTGGACCACGACGTCGAGATCGTCAATCCCGACCTCGTCATCGCCAACCTGACCAGCGCCGGCGAGCTGCGCATGATGCTCACCATCGAGCGCGGCCGCGGCTATCGTCCGGCGGCACAGCGGCTCAACTTCGAAGGCCAGGCCTCCGGCCCCATCGGGCGCCTGCAGCTCGATGCGTCCTTCAGCCCGATCCGCCGCGTCAGCTACAACGTCGAGGCCGCGCGGGTCGAGCAGCGTACCGACCTGGACAAGCTCATCCTCGATGTCGAGACCAACGGCACCATCGACGCCGAAGAGGCGGTGCGCCGGGCCGGCAACATTCTCACCGACCAGCTGGAGGTCTTCGTCGACCTGACCGGCCAGCCCCAGCCGGGGGCCCCGCAGACCGAGGCGCAGATCGACCCGCAGCTGCTGCGGCCGGTGGATGAACTGGAGCTGACGGTGCGCTCGGCCAACTGCCTCAAGGCCGAAAACATCAACTACATCGGCGACCTCGTGCAGCGCACCGAAGTCGAGCTGCTGCGTACGCCGAACCTGGGCAAGAAGTCCCTCACCGAGATCAAGGAAGTGCTGGAGAGCCACGGCCTCTCGCTGGGCATGCGCGTCGAGGGCTGGCCGCCGCCGGGCCTGGTCCACGACGACAAGGCTGCCTGAGCGCCGCACCCCGAAGCCAGGAAAGAGCAAGCATGCGACACAAGAAGGCCGGCCGGATCCTCGGCCGCAAGAGCAGCCACCGCACGGCGATGTACCGCAACATGGCGGCTTCGCTGATCCGTCACGAAACCGTGCGTACCACGGTACCGAAGGCGAAGGAACTGCGCCGCGTCGTCGAGCCGCTGATCACGCTGGCCAAGGAGGATGGCGTGTCCCGCCGCCGGCTGGCGTTCGACCGCCTGCGCGACCGGGACGGCGTCACCAAGCTCTTCAACGAGCTGGGTCCGCGGTTCCGGAGCCGGCCGGGCGGCTACCTGCGCATCCTCAAGATGGGCTATCGCGCCGGCGATTCCGCGCCGATGGCGCTCGTCATGCTGATGGACCAGCCAGCGAAGCCGAAGGCGGAATCGGCGAAGTAGCAGCGGCCGCGGTTTCGGCATACTCATCCCCGATGGGTAGCGATCCGCAGCAACCGGAAGACCTCGGCAGCTGGATCGCCCGACTATTCGCGCATCCCGCCCTGCTGCGCATGGGGCACAACCAGCGCCAGGACGACCTGAACCTCGGGCTCGGCTGGATCTACTACGGCCTGGCGCGGCTGCTGCAGCCGCAGCGCGCGGTCGTCATCGGTTCCTGGCGCGGCTTCGTGCCGCTGGTCATTGCCCGCGCCTGCCAGGAGAACCAGCGCCCGGGCCGCGTCACATTCATCGATCCCTCGCTGGTCGACGACTTCTGGCGCGATGCTTCCCGGGTCACCGGCTGGTTCCGTGGCTTCGGCCTGGCGAACATCGAGCATCATCTGGCGACCACGCAGGATTTCGTGCACACGCCGGCCTACGCAGCGCTCGGCGAGGTGGGCCTGCTGTTCGTCGACGGCTATCACACGGCCGAGCAGGCCCGCTTCGACTACGAGGCCTTTGCATCACGGCTGGCGCCGCGGGCCATGGTCATGTTCCACGACAGCATGGTGGCGCGGCGGTCAACGCTGTACGGCGAGCAGGCGGCCTACGAAGTCAGTGTTGCGCGCTACATCGACGAACTGAAGCGCGACCCGTCGCTACAGCTCCTCGACCTGCCCTTCGGCACCGGCCTCACGCTGCTGCGCCGTTGCGGGGGCGAGGAAGATGCGCCATTGCTCGAAGGACTGCAGGAGCGGCCCTGACGGGGCCGCATGGCTGCATGACCGTCAGCGAATGCAGCGCTGGTGATGAATTGCGGCCGCCGGCACCGGCGGGCGGGACCGGCCGGTATCTCGTCCGCTGGGTGCAGAGCGCGCCCGCGCGGCCGGTCACCCAGGAGCAGCTGGCCACCGCTGGCCTGGCGCTCGCGCTCCATGGCCCCGGGAGGCTCGACCTCAAGAAGAGCCATCATGACGACCGCAGCGGCGATCCCTGGTACCTGTGGTCAGGCACCTGCCGGGGCGCGTGGGCAGTGAGCTTCCGGCCAGCCGCCGGGATGCTCGACTTCAGCGGCGCGGCCTGCGTACGCTGGCGTGCCTGGCAGTCGGGCAGCCACTGCCTGCGCTTCCTGGTGGAGCATGCCAGCGAGGGCTGGCTGGTGTCCGCGCAGGGCGATGGCGCGACGGCTGGCTGGCATGAGTTCCGGCTGGAACTGCGCGCTGCCGGCTGGCACCGGCTCGACATCGGCACCGTGGTGATGGGTGCGGCCGTGGCCGGAATCCACCTCGGCCGACTGCGGGCCTTTGGAGTTGCCGATCTCGATGCCGGTGGCGGCAGCGGCGCCTGTTCGCGCCTCGACTGGATGGAAGTCCCGGCAACAGCCGCGCGGAGCGGCACATGAGCAGCGGCAGCTCCGACCTCTGGGTCATCACGACGTACTACAACCCGCTGCGCTGGTCGTCCCGCCTCGACAACTACCGGGCATTCCGCCGCGAACTGCAGGCACCGCTCCTCACCGTCGAATGGGATACGGGCGGCCGCTACATGCTCACGACCGCCGATGCGGATGCCCTGGTACAGGTGCCTGGCGGCGACCACATGTGGCAGAAGGAGCGGCTGCTCGGCATGGCACTGGCCGCGCTGCCCAGCCATGTGCGGCATGTGGCATGGCTGGACTGCGACGTGATGTTCGCCGATCCGGGCTGGCTGGAGCGCACCCGGGGCCTGCTCGCGACCCATGATGTCGTGCAGCCGTTCCGCCAGGTGACGTACCTCGACCAGGAACTGACCCGGCAGGTCACCGGCGGCGGCCGGCCCCCGGAGCCGCCCGCGCTGGCCAGCGCCGAGCAGCGGCCATCCTTCCTCGAGGTCTTCACGGCACTCGGCGAGCGTACTGCGGAGATGGACCTCGGGCGCCGCTTCGACCCCGCGCCAGGTACCGGCCGCTACCAGATCATGGCCCGGCCCGCCTATGGCCATGCCTGGGCGGCACGCCGCGACTTCATGGCCCGGATCGGCTGGTATGACCGCTGCATACTCGGCGGTGGCGACCTGTTCTTCGCCTACGGCATCACCGGGCAGGCTGCCGCGCTGCTCGAGAACCATCGCTCGGTGGGCTGGGACTTCTATGGTGGCGAGGGCTACCGGCAGTGGGCTGCGGCCATCGCGCGGGCGGGCTGGCCGCGCATCGCCTGCGGCGACGAGCTGCTGCTGCACCTGTTCCATGGCGAGCTGGCGGATCGCCAGTACCGCTCGCGCATCGACGGCCTCGTGCCCTTTGGCCTCGATCTCGGGCGGGACGTGACGGCCAGGCCCGGTGAACCCTGGTCGTGGACCCGGAATCGCGCTGAGCTCGATGCCTACGTCCTCGCCTACCTGAAGCATCGCCAGGAGGATGGTTGAGGGTCGCGGCAGTCCAGCCCGCGGCCTAGGCCGTGTGGCCGGCCGTCTTCTTTAGTTCCTCGACCTGGCGTGCGATGTGCTCCGGTGACTGGGTGCGCCGGGCCAGCAGCGCGTAGACCGCCGGGATCAGGAACAGGGTGAGGAATACCGAGACCAGCACGCCGAAGAACACCTCGGCGCCCAGCGTCTGGCGCGCCTCGGCACCGGCACCGCGGGCGAGGAGCAGCGGTAGTGCACCGAAGGCGGTGCAGAGACTGGTCATGACGACGGGCCGCAGGCGGATGGCCGCCGAGGAGATGATGGCCTCGGTGAACTCCACGCCACGATCGCGCAGCTGGTTGGCGAACTCCACGATCAGGATACCGTTCTTGGCGGCCAGGCCGATGAGCATTACGGCACCGATCTGGCTGTAGACGTTGATGGACGAGCCTGTCAGCCACAGGCCGAACAGGCCGCCGGCGATGGCCATGGGCACCGTGAGCATGATGATCAGCGGGTGGCGGAAGCTCTCGAACTGGGCCGAGAGCACCAGGAAGCAGATCACCAGCGCCAGCAGGAA
>Ga0226835_1001868_pt1 | contig 10008 bp, 10 predicted proteins | sample LAC_MetaG_1_FD_163627 | JGI IMG/M metagenome (GOLD analysis project Ga0226835, IMG submission 163627) | Anaerobic ammonium oxidizing microbial communities from anammox membrane bioreactor (MBR) in UC Berkley, California, United States -... | ecosystem: Engineered > Bioreactor > Anaerobic >...
AGCGATATCCGGCGGCTCTGGAGCGGGCACAGCCCGCCCTGGCGCGATATTCGGCGGCGGTCCCGACTGGCCGACCAGCAGTTCGATGCGTCCGAGGGCGATTTCATCGAAGATCACCAGATGGCATACGTCGCAGCGCCAGGCGAGCACCCCCGGCACATGCACCAGCGTCCCGCCGTAGATATGAATATACGTTCGCTGCGTCTGGGTCAGCTTGCCGACCCCGCACGCCGGGCAGTAATCCGCCATGACCGCCGCCCGTCTCGCTACTGCCCCGCCGGCGCGGTTGCCGGCGTAGCCGCAAGCATCCCGGACAGCACCTTCCCCTGTTCGACCGCCGGCCTATCGGTCTCCGCCGGAGGCAGGGTGATCACAGGCAGGGGCACACTGCTGTCGCGATACGATGGCCGCGTAATAATCGCCCACTCCGACGGGGGCCAGTAGCGAATGAAGGCCCGCCCAATCAGAAGCTCCCGCGCGATCGGGCCGAAATTGTGCGAATCGCGGCTGGAACTCCGGTTGTCGCCGAGGACAAAATACTCGTCCGGCCCGATCTCCCATGTGCCGTCGCAGACCGTCCCACGGCAAAAGTTCTGGATATACGGTTCTTCGAGGCGCACACCGTTGATGTAGACACGCCCGTTCTGGATGGTGACCGTCTCGCCCGGCAGCCCGATCACGCGCTTGATAAAGTCATTATGAGGGTCGGCAGGGTTGTGAAAGACGACCACATCGCCGCGCTGGGGATCGCCCAGCACATACGACAGGCGGCTGACGATGATGAACTGGTCGGTGTTGAAGTTGGGCAGCATACTGCGCCCATCGACCACAAAGCGCGCCGTCGCCAGATTGACAAAAGCGTAGATCGCCGCGATCAAGATGAACGTCTCGATCAACTCGCGCCAGAAGGATCGGCCCTGCCGGATCGTCGGGCGGGGCACGTCGGTCCAGATCTCTTGCGAAGGCACGTAATAGGATGGCGTCGGGCGGGCGCCGGGTTGTTGGACGGTCAATGCGCAGACTCTTTGCTTCCCTGATTCGTTCGCGTGCGGAGCATATTGCTACTATAGCGCACCCGCCCCGGCACGGCAACAGCGCCCGCCCGACGCCGGCCCGCCGGTTGGGCGCTGTTTTGGTTCTGCGCGGAGCAGGGTATGATCCAGCCGTTCTGGGAAAAGGAGAGGCTATGGACAGGCGAACCATCCGGCCACTGGTGATCGGAGTCTTCCGCCACGCGGGCCGCATCCTGGTCGCGGCGATTGGCGATCCCGACAACGGCGTGCGGTGCTATCGTCCGCTTGGCGGCGAGATCGAATTCGGCGAGCACAGCCGGGACGCGCTGATCCGCGAAATGCGCGAGGAGATCAGCGCCGAGATCACCGCGCTGCGGCTGCTGGGCACACTCGAAAACCGCTTTGTGTTCGATGGGCAGCGCCACCACGAAATCGTGCTGGTGTACGACGCGGCGTTCGTCGATCGCGCCCTGTACACCCGCCCCCTGATCGAGGGGCACAACGGCAACGTGGCGATCCGCGCGGAATGGAAGCCGCTCGACGAGTTCATTCCCGGCCATCCGCCGCTCGTTCCCGATGGCCTGCTCGACCTGCTGCGGGCGCAGGTCGAGTAGGGTTCATGCAGAACCGCGCGCAATACGCTAAGATTGTGCTTGGGGGGTGCACGAAAGGAGCAGCAGCGCCCGATGCCGGACAAATTGCCCAAACGCATTCTCGTAGTAGAAGACAACCCGGACAACCGCATTCTGATCACCGACGTCCTGTCGTCCCTGAATTACGAAGTGCTGGTTGCCATCGACGGCGAAAGCGGCATCGCCCTGGCACAGTCCGAACGACCGGATCTGATTCTGATGGATCTCTCGCTGCCTAAAATGGACGGGTGGACGGCAGCCAGCCAGATCAAGCAGAACGAGGCGCTGGCGCATATCCCGGTGATCGCGCTGACCGCGCACGCCATGGTCGGCGACCGTGAAAAAGCGCTCAAGGCGGGCTGCGATGATTACGTCTCCAAGCCGATCGACCTGCGCGAGCTGGCGAGCAAGCTCTCGTATTACCTGGGCTGAGCCGGGCTGCTTTCCCGGCTGAGGCAGGTCTCAGAACCCCATGCCGAGTGTACTGGTTGCTGAAGATAACCGCGACAGCCGCGAACTGGTCAGCGATATTCTGATCAGTTTGGGCTACACACCGCTGCTGGCCGAAAATGGCCGTGTGGCGCTGGAGTTGATCCAGGCGCAGGCGCCCGACCTGGTGATCCTGGACATCAACATGCCCGAAGTCGACGGGTTCGAGGTCTGCGCCGCGATCAAGCGCAACCCCGCCACCGCGAAAATCCCCGTCATCATGCTGACCGCCCACGCCGACGTGGAATCCCGCGTGACCGGGCTGGGACTGGGCGCGGACGACTATCTGCCCAAGCCCTTTCATCCCCGCGAGCTGATCGCGCGCATCGAAACCCGCCTGCGCGCCAAAGCGATCACCGACGACCTGCGCGCCCAGGGCGAAGAGCTGCGTCGCACCTTCGAGCGTTTCGTCGGCCCCGAGATCGTTGAGCAGCTTCTCGAAGACCCGACGCACGTCAAGCTGGGCGGGGTGGAAACAACGGTCACCGTCCTGTTTGCCGACCTGGAAAACTTCACGCGCGTGGCCGAATACGCCCAGCCCGCCGAGCTGCTCGACGTGCTGAATCGCTATCACACGCTGATGGTGCAGCACATCATCGCCAACGGGGGCACGGTCGATAAGTTCCTGGGCGACGGGTTGATGGCCCTCTACAATACGCCCATCCCCCAGCCCGACCACGCCCTGCGAGCGGTGCGCACGGCGCTGGGCATCCGCGCGGCGCTGGGCGAGTTCTATCGCCAGCTCGACCCGATGTTCCGCCTTAACATTAATTTCGGCATCAACACCGGCAAGGCCATTGTGGGCAACGTCGGCGCGCCGGAGATCATGGACTTCACCGCGATCGGAGACACAGTCAACCTCGCCAGCCGGCTGGAAGGGCTGGCGGCCGGCGACGAGATCACGGTCAGCGAGGAAACCTACCGGCTGGTTGCGGATTGGGTTATTGCCGAGCGCGTCGGCCCGCGCCCGGTACGCGGGCGCGACGAACCGGTCGTAACCTACCTGATCCACGCGCTGCGCGAGCCGGCTCGACGACGTGATATGGAGATCTGATGAATTTCGACTTCGTGGCAGATTCCATCGGTCCACAGGCGGCTGAGACGCTGGAAATGCTGCTCGCCATCGCCGGCATTCTGTTGCTCACCTGGATCGCGCGCAAGCTGCTGGGGTCCGTGCTGCCCGCGCTGATCCGCAAAATCGCCGCGCGCACCAACAACCGCATCAACGACCGCCTCTATCAGATCTTCCTGCCCCCGCTGCGCTTCGCGGTCAGCGTCATCGGCATCTGGCTGGCGATTCTGGTCCTCGAGCTGCCGGCGACCGTGCGCGATATCGTCGGGCGACTGATGTCGTCGCTGCTGGCCATCGCGCTCTTCTGGGCCGCGTACCGCGCGGTTGAGCTGATGGTGGACCTCGTCTTGCGCCTGGGGCGCCGCACCCTGTACGCCTCGACGCAGCGCGAGCAACAGCAGGCCAAGCTCGAAGCGGTGGCGGAGCAGGTGATCAAAGCGCTGATCGTCGTACTGGCGATCATGGTCATCCTCGAAGAATGGGATTATAACGTCGGCGGGCTGGTGGCCGGGCTGGGCATCGGCGGGCTGGCAGTGGCGCTGGCCGCGCAGGACGCGCTGGCGAACCTGTTCGGGTACCTGATCATCCTGGCAGACGAGCCGTTTATCGTGGGCGAGTACGTCCTGATCGGTGATGTCGCCGGCACGGTCGAGACCATCGGTTTCCGCAGCACGCGGGTGCGCGCGCTCGATCAATCGCTGGTCAGCGTGCCCAACAAGACCGTGATGAACGCCAACATCACCAACTGGTCGCGCCTGCGCAAGCGCCGGCTCAACATGACGCTGGGGATCGAGTACAAGAACTCGCCGGAAAAGGTGCTGTCCGTGGTACAGGCCATCCGCGAGATGCTCCAAACACACGAGCTGGTCGAGGCTGATTCGGTTGTCGTGCAGTTCATAGAGTTCAACAGCAGCTCGCTCGACATCATGATCATCTGCTTTATGAAGACGCCCAACTGGAACGATTTCCAGGCAGCCCGGCAGGATATCAATCTCAAAATCATGCACATCCTGGCCGAGCGCGACGTTGAGGTGGCCTTCCCAACGCGCACCGTCTATCTGGAACGCGCCGGGCGGCACGAGGCGCAGACCGCCGAAGAACGACTCCCACCGCCGCAGCCCGAACCGGCCACACCTCCCGCCAATTCGCCCGTGCCCGGCGACGCCGCCAACTGACCCCTGGCCGGTTTTTCCACCCGCGCGGAATCCGCTATCATTGGCGCAGACTGAGGGCGAGTCGTGGCGCCGCCGCGCCAGGGAGCCGACATGATCCGTCGCATTGGGACACTGGTTGTGATCGCGCTGGTCGTGGCCGCCGCGGGGCTGGCCGCCGCGCTGCCGCGCGCGGCGACGGCGCAAGACGACCCCGACATTGTAACGACGGTCAACGGCACGGCGATCAGCCGCGAGGCGTTTCACAGCCGGGTGCGCTTCGTGCGCTGGCAATATTTGCAGGAAATCGCCAAACTGCACGAGCTGACCGCCGGCAACCTGGGCCTGGCGGCCGGGCGCGTGCTGACGCTGCTGGACGGGCTGCGCGATCCGGACGCGCTCGGCGAGGCGGTGCTGAGCCAGATGGAAGACGAGCTGCTGGCGCTTGAGGCTGCCGCGCTGCTGCAAGCCGAGCCAACCCCGGACGACGTCCGCGCCAAACGCGACGCGTTCTTCGGGCTGTGGACCGGCGTGGAGCCGGACGAGCTGGCCGCCGACGCGGACGCGCAGCGCTACATCGCGGATTGGTACGCGGCAGCGCAAAGCGTCTCCGGCCTGGACCCCGACGCGATCGACGCGATCTTCGCGACCGAGGCGCGCTGGGACGCGCTCTACATCCTGATCGCCGCCCGCGCCCCCACCGAGGAATTGACCGTACACTCGCGGCACATCCTGTGCCGCTTCGCGCCGGACGAGCCGGAGCCGGTGGCATCTCCCACCGAGGCGCAGCGGCGCGCGGCGCTCGACTGCATCCGCGCTGCCCAGGCCCGCCTGGCCGGTGACGAGCCGTTCGCCGACGTGGCCGCCGATCTCTCCGGCGATGCTGCCAGCGCTGCCCGCGGCGGCGATCTGGGCTGGGTTCCGCTCAGCTACCTGGTCGATGGCTACGCCGCCGCCGTCGAAACCGCCCGGCCGAACACCGTGATCGGCCCGGTGGAAACGGAGTATGGGCTGCATCTGATCGAGGTTCTGGAGCGCGAGATGCGCCCCCTGAGCGAACCGGACCGCGCCCAGGTGCAGCGCGAGCTGTTCGGCGCGTGGCTGGACAGGCTGCGCCAGGACGCGACCATCACGCGCAGCGCGGATTGGGCCGTCGGCATCCCCGCCGAACCCGCTCTGAACGCACTCTCATCAGACGTCCTTGAAGCGATCGACCGGCTCGAATGAGCCGGGTGAGCGGCGCGGGCAGGCCGCGCCAGGAGGGTCTCGCGCATGACGGGTCAGATACGCCAGCCATGTGTCAGCGGCGAGTTCTTGACGCGCACGTATCGCATCAGCGGCGACGTCAACGTGCGCACAGAACCGCTTCTGGACCAGCTCAACGATCATCTGGCGCTTTTTGTTCACCTGGAGCGCGTCTTTGTGTCGCCGCTGCTGGACCCCGCCGCACTGACCGGCAACTTCCACACCGCCGAAGTGCGCAAAGATAGCCTGGGATTGGTGGTGCTGAACAAGCTCGAAGACGGCCTGCCCTATCGCCAGGGGCGCTACATCGGGCGCGATCATATCGACCGCCCGGTCGCGGCGGTGGTGGCCGGGTTCGAGGTGCGCGGCGTGATCCGGCTGCACCCCAGCGTCAACGTCAGCGAACTGATCCGCACCACGCCGGAGCATTTCGTCCCGATCTTCAACGCCGACGCCACGCTGACCGCCCGGCGCGAGATCGTGTTCCACGGCGGGGCGATTCTGCTCAACCGCAACCAGCTTGAAGTCTTCGCCCTGCTGGACGAGTAACCGCGCGGGTACCCGGCTTTTTGAACCGCAGCCTTGCTGCCGGGCGCAGACGCGGGGAACGCACCGCGCGTGAATATCCTCTGAAAACCGGCGCCAGCGGGCCGCGCAGGCCGCGTAGCGAAATCGATTTGATGCTACAATGGGCAGCGGCGCCTCTGCTGCATACGGGGATGGATTGTGTATGGCGCGGATCCTGGTGATTGACGACGACCTGAACCTGCTGCAAATGGTGCGGCTGATGCTGGAACGCGTGGGACATGAGGTCGAGACGTCGCATAAGGGGATCGAAGGGATCGAGCGGGCGACGCGCAACCCGCCCGATCTGGCCATCATCGACATCATGATGCCCGGCCTGAACGGCTATGACGTGGTGCGGCGGCTGCGCGAGCACCCGGTTACGGCGCGCGTCCCGATCCTGATCCTGACCGCGCGCAGCCAGCTTATGGACAAACAAACGGCGCTGGATGCGGGCGCCAACGCGTTCCTGTCCAAGCCTGTCTCCGCGCAGCAGCTCATCGAGCGCGTGGAAGCCGTGCTGCAAGCCGGGGTCGATTACCGGGTGCATACCGGCCTGCTGACCGAGCCGATCCGCCCGGCAGACGCGGCGGGGCGTGCCTCGGAGCGCGCCCACCCGCCGGCAGAGGCTGATCTGATCGGCGCCATCGCGCCGCGCAAGAACGTGATCGCGGTCGTCAGCCTGCGCGGCGGCGCCGGGGGGACGACGCTGGCCGTCAACCTGGCGATGTGGGAGGCGCGGCGGGGGCGCCGGGCGAGCCTGATCGATCTCAGCCCGGTCGGTGGACATATCCCGCTCCATCTTCATCTGGCGACGCCCCAGCACTGGGGCGCGCTACTCGGTATGCGGAGCGCGCCGGACCCTGCCGAAGTACTGCCCCTGCTCACCGTCCACCCTCAGTCGCAGGTGGCGGTGCTGGCTGCGCCGCCCGCCCCCACCGTGGATCGCCTGTCAGCGCCGGTTGTTCAGGCCATGGTGCGGGCGCTGTCGACGCACACCGCCCGGGTTGTGATCGACCTGCCGGTGCTGGATGCGGCGAGCGCCGCCGCGCTGCCGCTGGCCGGGACGGTCATCGTCGTGCTGTCGGACGATGCCTGTTCCGTCCAGACGGTGCAGCACCTTCTGGGGGTGCTTCCGGCTTTAGGCGTCGCCCGCGAGCGGATCGGCGTCGTGCTGTGTCACGTCCGCCCAACCGCTGAGATACCGGTTGAGACCATTCGCAAGACGCTCAAGCAACCCTTGATCGCAGAAATCCCGTACCAGGTCGAGCAGATCGCGGCGATCCGGCGGGGCGTGCCGCTGGTGATTGCCGAGCCGAACGGCGCTTACGCGCAGGCAGTCAGCCACCTGGCGCAGATGTTCGAACAGGTGTAGATGTGGGCGGAAACCGTGCGGGCGTGCGAGAGCCGCCCAGGTTGCCTCTGGCCGGGTCACCGTGTTGTGGGGAAGGATAAACGCGTGATACAGAGGCAAACATCCCGGTGATCGTGCCGGAGCGGTGCTCCACGCCCGGCGGCAACACACCTGAAAGCGGGTCAATCGTCGAAAGAAAGTGGGATTCAGTCATGAGCGACACCATCGAACCGATCGTTCCCCCCGAAAACACAACCCAGACGTTGCCACGCACCTCAACCCAGCTCGATACGCTTAAGGAACTGCTCAAGGCCCCTGAGACGCCGGACGAACTGGATATTCCCCTGTCGGTCGTGCTGGACATCATCTTCCGCGTGCTGTTCCACGAGGGGCATGTCCGGCTGCGCCATCTGGCGGACCTCACCCGTCTGGAACTGCAACTGCTGGACCAGATCATGGAGAAGCTGCAGTTCGATCAACTGGTTGAGGTAGCCAGCGGCAGCTCGATGGGGCGCTACACCTACACCTATGCACTCACCGACGCGGGCCGGCGCCGCGCACGCGACGCGATGGAACGCGGCCAGTACGTCGGGCCGGCGCCTATCCCCATCGAGAAGTACTCCCGGATGATGATCTTGCAGACCAACCGCAAACTGCGGATCAAACCGGCCGAGGTGCGCGAGGCGCTCAGCCACCTGATCCTGCCCGACAACTTCCACCGGCGGCTTGGCCCAGCCCTCAACGGCTCGACCTCAATCTTCCTCTACGGCCCGCCCGGCAACGGCAAGACCACCATCGCCGAGGCCGTCGCCAAGCTGATCGCCGGCGCCGACCCGATCTGGGTGCCGTACGCGATTACCACCGGGGGCTACATCATCAGCATCTTCGATCCCCTGCTCTTCCGCGAGATTTACCTCTCCAAAGAGCAGCTCAAACCGTTCAAAGTGGACGCGCGCCATGAAATCGACCGGCGCTGGGGACTCTTCGAGCGGCCAACCGTCATGGTCGGCGGCGAGCTACAGATTGATGCCCTGGACCTGCGCTACGATGAAGTCTCGAAATTCTACGAAGCGCCGCTCCAACTCAAGGCCAACGGCGGGATGTTCCTGATCGACGACTTCGGGCGCCAGATGATCAGCCCGGCCCAGCTTCTTAACCGCTGGATCGTCCCGCTGGAGTCCGGCTTTGACTTCCTGCGGCTGCGGACCGGCCAGTCGCTTCAAGTGCCGTTCCGCCAGTTGATCGTCTTTGCCACCAACCTCAATCCGCTGGAGCTGGTCGACGACGCCTTCCTACGGCGCATCCAGATGAAGGTGCGGGTCGACAGCCCGGACGAGCGGATGTTTCTGCAAATCTGGACTCAAGCGGCGCAGCAGCTCGGTATTCCGGCCGATCGCGAGAGCTTCGCATACCTGTTGCAGAAGTGGTACCGCGAGCCAAAGCGGACGCTCCAGGCCGTCCACCCGCGCGATATCCTGCGCATCGTCGCGTCGATGTGCGAGTATGAGGGCATTCCGCCGCAGCTCAACCGCACGCTGCTGGACGAGGCGTGCGACAGTTATTTTGTGGGAAGCGCCTGACCCGCGCGCCAGCCGGGACCCCGGCGAAGATGGGACAAAACCACCCGCATCCGCTACAATCCTCGTACCTGCAACCGGACTGCAGAACCAGGGGATTGTGCTTGATGGTATCGGACCGCCGCTCGTTTCGAGTCGCTGCCCGTCTCGTCACACTGGGAACGCTGTTGCTTGCTCTGGCGCTGGGTGGCGGGCTGCTGGCGGGCTGCGCGACGGAAGATCAGCAGTTCGTCCACGACATCGAAGACGAGCTGCGCGAGCCGGATGCCGAGACACCCCGTACCGTCGTGGAACGCGCGCGTGACTATCTGGAGCTGAGCCACGTCTCGGTGGCGCCGCACGTGGTGCGCGCCGTTGCGGGCGTGATCGGTGTGGTGCTGCTGCTCGTGGGCTGGAAGGCGTACCGGCTGGTGGTGGCGCTGCCTGGCCTGCTGGTGGGCGCGCTGCTCGGCGCGCGTTTAGGCGCGTCTGGCGGGGCGATCGTTGCGCTGCTGGGGCTGGTGGCCGGGGCCGGGATCGGCGCGGTGCTGGCGCTCGTGGCCCACGACGTGATCGTGTTCGGCGGCGGGGCGTACCTGGGCGCGACCCTAGCGTTGGGCCTGACGGACTGGAACCCCACGCTGATCATCATTCTGGGCGGCCTGATCGGCGGGACGCTGGCGATCGTCGCGTTCTACGCCTTCTTGCTGGCGGTCGCGGCGACCATCGGCGCGCTGCTGCTGGGCGGCGCGCTGGGTGCAAGCCCGGCTGTGATAGCGGTGCTGGCTGCCGGCGGGATCATCGTGCAGTACAATGTGGCGCGTGCCCTTGGCGAGCGTCCGATCCCGCGCCGCAGACTCCGGGCACCCGAAGAGACACCGGCTGACGGATGAACAATGCCTCGACAGATCGGGAACAGGTGTATTGGAGCA
>Ga0226835_1001869_pt1 | contig 10004 bp, 8 predicted proteins | sample LAC_MetaG_1_FD_163627 | JGI IMG/M metagenome (GOLD analysis project Ga0226835, IMG submission 163627) | Anaerobic ammonium oxidizing microbial communities from anammox membrane bioreactor (MBR) in UC Berkley, California, United States -... | ecosystem: Engineered > Bioreactor > Anaerobic >...
CCGCCGATCCCGCGTTGGCGACCACGCCGACCAGCACGATCGCCAGCCCGGCAACCTCGCGCGCGGGGATCGCGACCGGGTAGAAGTACACCAGCACGCCTGCCAGATAGAGCGCGATTCCGCCCCACTGCGCGCGCGTGATACGCTCGCCGAGAAGCGCGATCCCCAGCAGCCCGACCATTACCGGCGAGAAGCTCAGCAGCAGGCTGGTTGTCACCGCCGGCAGGCGCTCCAGCCCCAGGAACTGGGTTCCCTGCGTCACGGTGTAGAGCAGCAGGCCGAGCGCCGCCAGCGTGAGCGCGTCGCGACGCGACGGGTGCCGCAGAGCAGCCAGGTCACCGCGCCGGGCGGCCAGCGGCAGCAACAGGAGGAAGGCGAGCACATAGCGCAGACCGGCGAAGGTCAGGGCCGGGATGTCTTCCAGCCCGCGCTTGATCAGCACCCACGAAGACGACCACAGCAGCGTGACGAACAGCGCCTGCAACACGGCGCGCAGATGGGGGGAAACGGAGAACATCAGCACGGCACCTTTCGGACACAACCGGGATCGAGACACGCTCACGCGCGCCAACCTATCCCCTCTGGCATTTTGTGCCTCAAGGTGCCTGCCGCGGCTGCGGCGTTACGTCGCGCTCGGTCCAGGCCCGGCGCGGTGGCCGGCGGAACCCTAGCGACCCTTCAGTTGACGGAAGTAGGTTCAGGATAGCACGCTGCCGGGTTTCGGTCAAGGCCACCGGCTTTACGTCACCGGCTCCAGATAGTATTCGCCGCCCGCGCCCTCCGCGATCCAGCCCTCAAGCCCGCGCCCGCGGACCAGCCACCACCAGCGGGCGGCGGCGTCGCACACCGGGCCGCTAAGCACGTCGAACACCTGCCCCGGCGCGAACTGGCCCAGATAGTCGCCGCCGGTGTGAGGCTCGGCGCGCACGCGGCTGGGCAGCGGCGGCTCCAGCGTGACGCGACCCCGCCCGCCCGGAGTCAGGCGCGGGGCCTGGGCGCCGGGGCAGACCGCCTCGCCAAGAGCCAGCGGCTCGATCCAGTAAGTGCCCTCGCGCCCTTCGCCGATCCAGCCGCTCCAACTGCCGCTGGCATCGACCCCTTCGATGCGCCACCATGCAATTGAGTCCGCGCAGGCCGGGCCTTCGAGCACCTGAAAGACCTGGCCGGGCGGGATGCGGCGCAGCGCGACACCGGATAAACCGGGCGTGGCGCGGACGGTCGTGTGCAGGGCGGGCAGCAGAGTTGTCCGCGCGGCCCGGTTCGCCTGCACCCGGCTGGCAAGCGATCCGCAGACGGCAGCCGCCGGTGTTGGAGATGCGGCTGTCGTGGCCGTGGTCGTCGCCGCGGTCGTCGGATCGGCGCTGGCGCCGGAAAGGGTGGCGACGACCGTCACATCCTCAACCGCCGCCAGCGGGGGATGAAGCGGCGCATCTCCCGGCGATTCACCCCCGTTGGCAACAACCGGCGGGGGTGTGCCGCGATCGCGCTCCAGCGCGAGGTAGATCCCTGCCACGCCCAGCGCGACGATCAGCAGCGCCGCCGCGCCGAACGCGGCCCACAGCCAGGCAGACTTTGGGCGCCGGGCGCGGCGTGCGGCCGGCCTGGACCGCGCGATCGGGGGGCGCGTGTAGATGACAGGGGGCGCAATGGCGTTGGGCGGCGTCACCTCAACCGTGCGGGCGGCGGGCTGCGGCGCGGGCGCCGGATTGGGCGGGGGTGTGGCGGCGCGGATGACCTCGTCGGGCGTGGCGCGGGGCAGCGGGGCGCTCAGCACGGCCTCGGGCAGCCCGTCCAGCGCAGCGCGGAAATCCTGCATCAACGCCGCGGCGCTGGCGTACCGCCGGGCAGGGTTTTTCGCCAGGGCACAGAGCAGCACGCGCTCCAACCTGTCCGGCAGCGCCGGATTGATCCGGCAGGGCGGCGGGGGCGCCTCTTCGACGTGCTTGAACATCATGCCAAAGGGTGTATCGGCGTGGAAAGGTGGCGCGCCGATCAGCAGCTCGTACAAGATCACACCCAGGGCGTAGAGGTCGGTCCGCGCATCGACCGGCTCGCTGCGCCACTGCTCAGGTGCCATATAGGCGGGCGTGCCCATCACTGCCCCGGTCGAGGTCAGGTTGCTGCTGGTTGAGCCGGCCAGCAGCTTGGCAATCCCGAAGTCGGTGAGATAGGCGTTGTCCAGCTCGTCCAGCAGCACGTTGTTCGGCTTGAGGTCGCGATGGATCACCCCGCGCAGGTGCGCGTATTCCAGCGCCGAGGCAATCTGTTCGACGAAACGGGCGACCTGGCGCAGCGTTAGCCCGTCTTGCGCGATGCGGTCGCTGAGCGCCCCGCCTTCGGCCAGCCGCATGACAAGATAGACATGCTCGCCGCTGCGCCCGAAGTCGATCACGGGCAGGATGTGGGGATGCTGCAGATGGGCGATGACGCGCGCCTCGCGCTCGAAGCGCGCCATGAACTCCGGGTTGCCGCTCCGTTCGCCGGAGATGATCTTGATGGCGACGTCGCGGTCCATCGAAAGCTGGCGCGCGCGGTAGACGCTCGCCATGCCCCCGCGTCCGATGCGCGCGCCAATCTGGTATTGGCCGAGCATTTGCCCGGTAAGGTCAGCCATCCCATCTGCTCCAAGGGATCACCTGCTGCCTGCTAAGCATAGCCGGGCGGCAGGCGGCGCGTCAAGAGCGGGCGCGGCGGATGGCGATCAGCGCGCCGCACGGTGCTGATCGTAACCCCAGCCGAAATAGGAGGGCGCCATCGTCAAGCTGGCCGGGCCGCAGTTATTCCATGTCTGGTAGTGGAACTGGAATTTCTGAGGATCGAGACGAGCGGCAGCGGGTCGATCCTCGGCGCGGATGCTCGCCGTGCCCAGCCCGAGCAGCACACCAATGAGCGTAACTCCCAACAAGCCACGCCGCAGCGCGGCGGAACAAAACCGGCTCATTTATTTCTCCCCCGAAGCGGGTGCCGATCAGTGTGCCATGCTCGGCACAGCAACCTGACCTGCTTCCACCCGGGCGCGCGCTTGCTCGGCGGCGGTGAAGTTGCGGTTGTACCTCAGCGCCGTCTCGAACTCGGCCAGCGCGTCGGCCTGCAGGCCCTGCGCCGCGTAGGCCATGCCGCGCCAGTAATACGTTTCCTCGACATAGGCAGTCGTGGCTTCAGTGTTGTTCGCCAGATCGATCACGTCCTGGTAGCGGCCCACGTGATAGTACGCCTCATAGGGCGCGAAGTGGTACCACGTCACGCGGAAGGGCAGGCCCTGCGCGAAGGCCAGGTCAAAATAGGCGGCGGCATCGAAGTAGTTACCCAGTTTGGCCGCCGACACGCCCGCGTTGAACCAGGCCCAGCCGTCGGACTGATCCTGGGCAGCCTCTTGCAGCGCGCGGTTCAGCGCGGCGCTGGTCGCGTAGGTCACGTCCTCATACTGGCCGAGGATGGCGCGCACCTCGTCGGTGCGATCCAGCGTGAAGAAAACCAGAAACGTGCGGTTGAAGTGCCGCCACCAGCGATCGAATTCGTCATAACTGTACGTGCGTCCGTAGCCGCTGCCAATGCCGAGATAGCTGTCGTAGACCCAGAGCGTCTGCACGTTGTCATCGTAGGCGACAACCGTCTCATAGTGGCCCATCCAGCCCAGGCCGTCCACGTCGTAGCCGCTTTCGACCACGACCGGGAACCCGGCGGCCAGCAGGCGCTTGATCAGGTCGATGGTGCCCCCGAAGCGCCAGAAGGCGCGCACGTTGGACAGCTCGGTCTGCTGCTCGTTGACGAAGGCGACCATCTCCGCCGGGGAAACGTTCTTGTCTTCGATGTTGGGCTTCAGAAAGTTGGCCGCGCGCTGCTGGCCGTAACCCCAGCCGAAGTAGGACAGGGCCATCGTCAGGTTAGCCGGGCCGCAGTTGTTCCAGTCCTGATAGACGTGACGAATGCCGTTCAGACGTGCCGATGGGGGGGTGTTTCCCTGCGCCTGGACCGGCGTTGCACCCCACGAGGCGGCCAGTGCAATCGCTATCAGCGCCAGCAACGCTCCCCGTATCTGAGTGCGCAGCCACGCGCCAATGACAAGCTGTGGCGAAACTTCGATGTTCATGCCGCATGCCTCAACCTGACCGACGAAGCGTCTGCCCGCCTGAGCGGACTGGGATTTGTTACTAACGTAGCGCAGGACACACGGACTTTCAAGGATGGTGCTGCCAGCGTAGGGTGGAAAGTGGATAGGCGTGGGGCGAGGGCGCCGGTTCGCCGGCGCCCCGCCGGGATATGATTCAACCGGACGCGATAACGTGCACCGGGCGAATCTTATAGGTGACGCGCCGCTCCTTGTGGCGCATCGCCGGGTTGGTGCTGTAATAGTCGGGGTTGCCGGTGTAGAGCGCCGAGAGCCGGTTGATCATCTCGACCCCGCCCTCTTCGGTGTGCTCCTCGACGCGGCCCCGCACTTCCAGGTAGCGATAGGGGTTCTTCGGATCAATTGCCAGCACGGTGACCTTGGGATCGCGCTGCATGTTCCGGTCTTTCTGGCGTCCGCGTGCGGTGTTGACAATGATGTGTTCGCCATCGTAGGCGCACCACACCGGCGTCGCCTGCGGTTGCCCGTCCGGCATGACGGTGACCAGCGAGACCACGACGGGGCCTTCCAGCAAGTCACGGTAAGACTCAGGGATTTGGGCAGTCATTTCGCTCCTCACTCACTGGCAGTTAGTTCACATGTAATCAATCAGCATGACAGTATGTTCCAGGTTATAGCAAAAAAACCGCCCGTGTGAGGAACGGCGCGCTGGCGGCTGCGGGGTTGACGGCGGCAGATCAGGATGGTATACCGGGAGCGTTCGCCGCGATGGGAGAGGGTCATGCCAGGCATTGCAGCGCGGGCTGAGCGTGCAATCGCGGGTGTGCTGTTGGGCGCGTTTGTCGCGCTGGCCGCCGGGTTCAGCCTCGGCCCGATCTTCGAGGGGCCGGACGAGATCGAGCACTATCGCTACGTGCGCGCGCTGGCGCAGACCGGGCGCCTGCCCGACGCGGAACTGATCCAGCAGTATGACGCGGGCGCCTGGGGCGAGTTTCACCAGCCGATCCTCTACTACGCGCTGGCGGCGCCGCTGGTGCGCGCCCTCGGCGACGACGGTTTTGATCAGTTCGAGGAACGCCTTAACCCCTACTACGGCTACCGCTTCGAGGTCCCCGGCAACGACAACAAAAACATCTTCCTGCACACCCGTGCTGAGCGGTTCCCCTACCGCGCCAGCGCCATCGCGCGAACGGTCCACCTGCTGCGCCTGCTGTCGGTGGCAGCCGGTCTGGGCACGGCGATCGCCGCCTATGGCGTCTTCCGCCTGCTGTGGCCGGATCGCCCCGACCGGCGGTTGCTGGCGCTGGCGGCCGTCGTCTTCATGCCGCAGTTTGCGTATATGTCTGGCGTCATCACCAACGACGCGCTGTCGTACCTGCTGATCACAGTCAGCCTGTACCTGCTGCTGCGCCAGCTCCGCGACGGCCCTTCCCTGCGGCGGGCGGCGTTGATGGGCGTGGTGATGGGCCTGGCGCTGCTGACCAAGCTGAGCGCGGCGTTCCTCGTGTTCCCGGCGGCGGTGGCGACGCTGCTCGACCGGCGGAGCTGGCGCACCGCGCCGCTAACGGTCGCGCTGGTGGTGCTGATCGCCGGGTGGTGGTACGTGCGCAACTGGGCGCTGTACGGCGATGCGACCGGTGTCGAGATTCTGTTCCGCTGGTCCGCCCCGTCCGAGAAGATCGGCGACGGGCGGCTGGCGCTGGACATCGGCTGGCAGCGGTTCGGCTTCGCTTACAAGACGTTCTGGGCGCGCTTTGGGGGCGGCAGCGTGGCCGTTTCGGACGCGCTCTACACCTTCTTCGACGCGCTGACGGTGTTGGTCCTGTCCGGCGCGGGACTGCGCGGCCTGCGCGCGCTGCGTCGCCCGCCGGCAGCTCTGGAGCGCAAACAGGCGGCGGTCATGATCGTCTACGGGCTGGCGTGGCTGGCCGCGGCGTTCTACTGGGCCAGCCGCGTCTGGTCCGGCAACCAGGGGCGCTTTCTGCTGCCGGGGATCGCTGCCTGGGCGGCGCTGATCGCTTTCGGGCTGGATGCCTGGACTCCGCGCCGCCTGCGGTTGCCGTTGGCCCTGGCAGGCGCGGCGGTGCTGGGCGCGGTTGCGACGGCGGCGCTCGTTGGCTACTATCTGCCCGCCTACGCCGTCGCGCCCGTGCCGGATGCGATCGCCCGCCCGCTGTCGTACCGCTTCGACGGGCTGGCGGAGTTGATCGGGATGGCCCCGGCCCAGCCCCGCGCGCGCCCCGGCGAGACGATCACGCTCTCGCTCTACTGGCGCGCGCTGGCGCCCGCCGATCGCTCGCTGCAAAGCTATCTGCACAGCGCCGGGTCCGATGCCGTCCGGCGCGACAGCATCCCGGCGACCGGTAACCTGCTGGCGACGGACTGGCGCGCGGGCGAGACGTGGGCCGAACATTACACGGTGACGATTCCCCCCGGCGCGGAGCCGCAGCGCGCCTATCCGCTGGTGGCCGGGCTGTACGATCCGGCGGCGGGGATGGCGCTCCCCGCGCAGAATGACGCGGGCGTTGAGGTCACGCCCATCGTGGGGCGGATCGCGATCAATGGGCCGCCGCAGCCGGGCGAGCCGGTCGCACGCTTTGGCCGCGTTGCGGGGCTGCTGGGCGCCGACGTCGAGGCACGGGGCGGCGCGGTCGAGGTCTGCCTGACCTGGATCGCGCTGGCGGAAATGGACCGCGATTACACGGTCGCCGCGCGGCTGGAAAGCGCGGACGGCGCGCTGCTGGCTCAAACAGACCGCCCCCCGCGCGCCGGGGACTATCCGACCGGGGCGTGGGCGCGAGACGAGCGCGTGCGGGACTGTCTGACTCTGACGCCGGAGCGCGCGCTGCCCGGCGGCTGGCGCGTGCGGATAGGGCTGTACGACCCGGCGACGCTGGAGCGGTTGCCGGTCGTGGACCGCGCCGGGCGCGCCCTGCCGGACGCGCTGCTGCCGCTCGACGCTGGATCGATGCATGAGGGAGAATGAGATCCCGATGGCGAGCTTCTGGTTTACCTCGGCGCCGCTGCCCGGCCATCTGGACTGGGGCGGCCTGCTGAAGACAGCTCAGGCGCTGCAGGCGAACGGTCACGAGGTGCGCTGGGTGTCCGAAGCGCGCATCGCGCCGATGGTCGAGGCAGCCGGCGTGCCCTTCAGCGCGATCGCGCACAGCGGCTGGCGCTGGCCGCCGCCGCCACCCCCGCCGCCCGGCTCGCTGGTGGCGATGGCCGCCGATCCGGTGGTGCTGCGCTACCAGCGCGCGCTCGACACCTGGCTTGACGAAACGCTGATCCCCCCGGCGGTCGAGGCCCTGCGCGATCTGGCCGATCAAATCGGCCCGCCGGATGTCATCGTGACCGATCCGTTTCTCAGCGCGGCGGCGCTGGCCGCCGAGTTGCTTGACGTGCCGCTGGTGGTCGGCGGGTGGCCGGCCGGCCCGCCCCTGGACGACGATCAACTGGCCTACGCGCAGCGTCCGGTCGGGCGCGAGGGCGTGGCGCGGTTGGAGCGGCTGTGCCGGCAGTTCGGGCTGGCAGGGACCAACTTCGGCGGCGGCGCTGCTCCGTGCGTCCAAAGCCCGCACCTGCACATCAGCTATTTCAGCCCGTACTGGTACCAGGGCGAGTCGTACCTGCCGCAGACCGTCTTTGTCGGCGGGCGGGCCAGCCCGCCGCGCGGTCAGCCGCCGGGCTGGCTGGCCGAGATCTCCGCCGAGCGCCCGCTGGGGCTGGTGACACTTGGCAGCGTCTTCACCGGCGACGCGGGTTTCTTCGTCTGGGGCGCACGGGCGCTGGCCGAAAACGGCCTGATCCCGCTGGTCGTGATCGGCTACAACGCCGAGGTGCTCGCGCAGAAGGAGTCGCTCAAGCGGCGGCTGCCCGGAGGGACGCGCCTGCTGAACTGGGTCGATTACGATCATGTCTTCCCGCGCCTGAGCGTGATCATCCATCACGGGGGGATGGGCACCACGCACGCTGCGATCCTGCACGGCCTGCCGCAGATCATCACGCCGCACGCCGCCGATCAGCGCGGCCAGGCACGCCGCGCCCGCCAGGCGAAGGTTGGGCTGGAACTGCGCTCGCGCGAGATCCATCAGGGCCAGCTTCCGGCTGCTGTGAACGCAGTCCTCACCACGCCGCTGGTGCAGGACGCCGTGCGCAGTCTGCGGGATGCGTTTGCGGCGCTGGGCGGCCCGCAGCGCGCCGCCGAGCTGCTCGAAGAAGTCGCCCTGGGGCGCAGGCTGTCACCATGAGGCGCGCAGCACGGGTCGCGATGGCGCTGGCCGCGGCTGCGGCCGGGCCGGTGCTGGTGAGGCGGCTGTGGAACTGGGGCGCGACGCCCGCCGAGCGATGCCGTGCTTTGCCCGGCGACGCGCTGGTTCCCGCGCCACGCGTGACGTCCACCCGCGCCGTTCGCATCGCGGCGCCGCCGGGCGCGATCTGGCCCTGGCTGGTGCAGATCGGCTGGCGGCGCGCCGGCTGGTACAGCTATGACGCGCTCGAACGGCTGATCGGCGCGGCGGATTTTGTGGACGGCTGGCGGTCGGCCCGGCGCATCGTGCCGGAGCTGCAACGGCTGGCGGTCGGCGATGCGATCCGGCTGGGGCCGGAACCAGCGCCCGCGTTCACCGTCGCGCAGGTCGAGCCGGAGCGGGCGCTCGTCCTCAGCGCCGTCGACGCCGCCGCCGGGCTGGCGGTGTCGTGGGCGTTCGTGCTGGAGCCGCATGGGGATAGCACGCGCCTGATCGCCCGCTTCCGCCTGGCGTATCCGCCGGCGCTCGCCAGCCATCTGATGTGGGGCGTGTCCGAGCTGGCGCATCTGGTCATGGAGCGTCGGATGCTGCGCGGCATCCGCGCGCGGGCCGAAGCCAGCGTGTGGCGCTGGACGCGCGAAGGTTGATGGCAGAACCTCAGCGTTTGCGCCCGACGATCAGAATCTGGCGGATGACAAAGGTGGGGTCGCCCACCGGCGGGACGTGCGGCCGCATCCACTCGGCGACGGATGGCGGCGCGTGGACCATCATGGCGCGCAGGCGAAGCGTCGTTGCCGCGTCGCAGCCCATCCGCTCGGACCACTCGCCGAGCGTGTGATCGACGATGAACGTCTCGACCGTCTCCACATCCAGCCCGGCCCCCCGGAAAAACCCTTCCCACTCGACCTGGTTGTAGCTCCATAGATGGCTGGGGTCGCGCAGGCGCTCGAAAGCGTTGATATAGCGCGCGGCCTGCGGGTCGCCGGGCGTGAGCTGGTCGACGACGCCGACCGCGCCGCCGGGCCGTGTGACGCGGGCCATCTCCCGCACGAAGCGCGCCACATCCGGGAAGTGGTGCGGGGCCACGCGGCAGGTCACGATGTCGAACCGGTTGCTGGCGAAGGGCAGGTCTTCGGCGTCGAGCTGGACGAAAGTGACGGACTCGCAGCCCTCGGCGCACAGGTTGGCGCGGGCTGCCTGGAGCATGCGCAGCGTCAGATCGCCCGCGACCGTCCAGGCACCTGCTTCGGCCAGGCGGCGCGCCGTGTGCCCGCCCCCGGTCGCCACGTCGAGCGCGCGCTGGCCCGGCTGTGGCGCAACCGCCTCGATCAGCCGGCTGAGCGTCTGCCCGCGCGCATGCGTGGGCGAATGGACGTACCCTTCGGCGTGGGTTCCAAACTGCTGCTGGGTGAGTTGTTTGGCGTTGTGCGGCATGCGTGTGATCCCCGGAGCTGAGCGCGGATTCTGGGCGCATTGTACCCGCGCCGCGCCGGCTCGCCAAGACAAAAACGCGCGCTCAAACGAGCGCCCGCGCACACCTATTCGACCTCTGTCCGCCCAAAAAACGGGCGCAGCTTGCTCGGTCCGCCCCTCACCCCAAACCCCTCTCCCCGCGACGCAGTCGCAGAGGGAGAGGGGTTTTCGGTTATCGTGTGCTCCCCTTCTCCCCACGCCGAGGGCTGAGG
>Ga0226835_1001870_pt1 | contig 10000 bp, 8 predicted proteins | sample LAC_MetaG_1_FD_163627 | JGI IMG/M metagenome (GOLD analysis project Ga0226835, IMG submission 163627) | Anaerobic ammonium oxidizing microbial communities from anammox membrane bioreactor (MBR) in UC Berkley, California, United States -... | ecosystem: Engineered > Bioreactor > Anaerobic >...
CGTGCTACGCATTCAGAGAACGCCGTGCTACGCATTCAGAGAACGCCGTGCTACGCATTCAGAGAACGCCGTGCTACGCATTCAGAGAACGCCGTGCTACGCATTCAGAGAACGCCGTGCTACGCATTCAGAGAACGCCGTGCTACGCATCCTCACTATGTAATTTCATAATGTCAAAGAATTAGCTCAAAGCGAACGCATACCACAATTCAATCAAGAAGGCGCTGACGCTGCCAATGACCAAGATAACAATGCCGCCGGTAAGCATAAAGTAACGGAGCGGCGTACGAATCGCATCGGCGAGCGTCAAGAGGACGAACGCGGCGCCGAGCGCGACCAAAATGCCCAACAGAAATTCGGCTTTGGCGCGATAACGATCCGCCAACGTGAAATGGGGTTCGGGCAGAACGTCTTGGCGGCGCGCATTGACCGCCAACGTTTCGCCGTAATCGCGCGCGGCGTCGTACACATTGTTGCGGTCAATGTATTGCGCGGGCAAAAAGTCGCGGTCACGCGTCGCCGCCGAATCCAACAATTTGGTCTGCGCTTCCAGCTGCGCCTTGAGTTCCACATCGGTCGTGCGCGCGGCGAGCGCGTCAAGATGCTGTTTGAGCGTCTCGTGCTGCACGGCGCGCGCATAGACGGTCAGATTACCCAAGACGGAAATTTTGGCGGCAGTTTTGGCGTCTTCGGCATCCACCGCCGCGAGCAGCCCTTCGGCGTCCGCGTCGTTCGCCGCGCCTGCCGCATCCGCCACGCGCCACGCAATCAGCGCGCTAATGAGCGAAAGGAGCGCAATCAAGACGGCGAGCCACACGCCGAATTTGTCCGGACGATTCATTTCCATCGCGGCGCCTCCTTTGAGGAATGACAAATTTCAAATTTGTCGTACTGTCGTCTGTATTTTTATTGGTCAGGGTTGGGTCAAGGATTTGCGCGCGCCGCGTTACGCTCGGTTTTTTTGCCCAATGCAATCAGCGAAGTTCCCAACGGCAAATTTAGCGCGCCCAACAAACTGTTTTCAATTTGTCCGACGCCGCGCAAAATTGAATTGAGCGCGGGCGCAACGGGTTCCATGTCCACCTGATACGCGTCATCGTCAAAGTGATGCGATTTCAACGCCGTGTTTTTTCCCGTCAAATTTTTTAGCGCAATCATGCCGGCGGCGAGCGGAAACACCAAAAAGAAATTGTACGAGAGCCGCGCAATGTGAAAACCGGCGCGCTCCATTTTCGCGCGCAATTCGTTTGCCGTATAGCGGCGTTTGTGCGCGTTCAATTCGTCGTTGTGACTCCACAGCCATTGAAACGCGGGCGTCGTAATCAATACATGCCCATTCGGACGCAGAACGCGGAATGTTTCTTGCAAAATTTTTTCGTCGGCGTCCACATGCTCGATGACATCGAGCGCAGTAACTAGGTCGAACGAAGCATCGGGAAAGGGAATGGCTTGCGTCGCATCGCCGAGCCGCACATCGTAACCGCGCTGCTGCGCGATTTTCACGGGCCGCGCGTCCACTTCGATGCCGCGCACGCGGCCGTACCGGGCGAGGTGATGAATCATGTTGCCCGCGCCGCAGCCGACGTCGAGAACGTCGAGATTGTTTTTTTGCGGCAGCGCGTCGAGAAACGTTTCTATCGCCCACGTGCGCGTGGCAAACCACCAATGATTATCTTCGGGGATGGTTTGAGGATACGAACAGGTTTGAGTCTGTGTCATTCCAAGTATTGTAACGCAAGCGCGACGAGACTACAAAACAAGCTGGCGCGGCTTTGTCCCCGCGCCAAGCGCAGCGGTTGCGCCACGCATTGTCCGAAACGCTTGAGGCAGAATAATGGCGGCATCCCGGTTGGCGCTTTGGCAGTATAATAAATGTACCGTATTCTCGCCAAGTCGTTACAAAAGATTCGTCCCTACGGGTTATTTTCAAAGGATGCGGCGTATGGTGACGCTTTCAATCGTATCTCTATCGCGGACGAATGAATTCGTCACTACGGATTATTTTCAAAGGAGACGGCGCGTGGCGACGCTTTCAAGCGTGTCCCTGACACGGACGAATGAATTCGTCACGACGCGTTATTTTTCAAGGAGGAACGCGCTATGAAGGTCTTGATCAAATTCGTTTGCCTCTTGGCGTTGTTGAGCGCTTTTATGGCGCTTGGCGCCGACACGACGCGCGCGGCGGAATACAGCGCGCCCGGCGATGAATTTTGGGACGACGGTTTTACGCTGCCGAATGTTAGCGGAACGGTCAGCGCGATTGCAACGGATGGCGCCAAGGTTTATGTCGGCGGCGCCTTTACGTATGCCGACGGATTTGTCGCCAATAACATTGCGTTATGGGATGGGACGCAAACCCTGACGCTTGGCGCGGGCATTAGCGGTTGTAATGGTATGTCGTGCAGTCCGAACGTCCAAGCGCTTGCCGCGCAAGGCGGCAAGCTTTACGTCGGCGGCAATTTTACGGCGGCGAACGGTTTAGACGTGAACAATCTCGCAATGTGGGATGGCAGTCAATGGTTCGATGTCGGCGGCGGCGTGGACGGCGTGGTCAATGCAATCGCAGTAGATGGCAGCGACGTTTATGTCGCAGGCAAATTTGAAACGGCGGGTAATGTTACGGTTCACAGCATTGCGCGGTGGGATGGGGCGCAATGGCACGCGTTAGGCGCTGGGATTTCTGGCGCGAACGCTAACGTCAATGCGCTGGCGCTTCAAAACGGCAGCGTCTATGTTGGCGGCGTATTTTCCCAAGCGGGCGACGTGAATACGCCGAATATCGCGCGTTGGGATGGCGCGGCATGGCACGCGCTCGGCGACGGCTTGGCGGGCGAAATGGCGCGCGCGCTGACTTTTAACGCTGGAACTTTGTACGTGGGCGGAAAATTTGTGGGCGGTTGCTTGGCGGAATGGGATGGCAGCAGTTGGACGGTCAGCGATTATTGGTGCGGCAATGTTTCTAACGTGGACGCTTGGATTAATGCGCTCGTCGTATGGGATGGCAATTTGTACGGTTTGTTGTGCGCTCCGCGTCAACATCAAAATGTGCTCGTCTGGTTAGACGGCAATACATGGAACTTTGGAATCGTCGGCGGGGATGATCCTAACGCGTCGTTGGGCGCGGGCGATTTTGTGTACGTCGGCGGGCAGGGCATTCGCGCTTGGGACGGCCAAAATTGGCTCGACCTGTTTAACGCGAATCCGAAAGGATTGGACGGCCCCGCGCACGCGCTCGCGGTGGATGGCAATTCCATTTATGTTGGCGGAGTTTTTACGGCGGCGGGCAGCGTGGCGGCGCGCAATATCGCGCGATGGGATGGCGCCAGCTGGCACGCGTTGGGCGATGGTTTGGATGGAGCGGTCTTGGCGGCGGCGCTGTATGACGGCGCATTGTATGTCGGCGGCGATTTTACGCACGCGGGCGCGCTGGAGGCGAATCATATTGCGCGATGGGACGGCGCCAGTTGGCACGCGTTGGGCGATGGGGTGGATGGCCGTGTGAGCGCCATTGCGTTTAACGGCGACCAACTTTATGTCGGCGGTACATTCGCGCACGCGGGCGGCGCAAACGCCAATCATATCGCCAAATGGGACGGCGCGGCGTGGACGGCTGTGGGACACGGCGTCAACGGCAATGTATTCGCGCTTGTCGCAAGCAAGGGCAGCGTCTATGTCGGCGGCCAATTTGACCGCGCCGGCGCGACGGCGGCGAAAAATATCGCGCGCTATGACGGCCGACGCTGGTCCGCGTTGGGCGCGGGCGTCAATAAAGCGGTGATGGCGCTCGAGACGGACGGCAGGAAAATTTTTGTCGGCGGCTCGTTCACCAAAGCGGGCGGTAAATCAATTCAATATCTTGCGCGTTGGAACGGCAAGGATTGGGGCGCGGTGGGCGGCGGCGTCAATGCTCCGGTCGCGGCGTTGGATTTGCAGGATGGCGCATTGTTTGTGGGCGGCAATTTTAGCCAAGCGGGCAAAATATCCGCGCATGGAATTGCCAAATGGAATGGCAGAGCTTGGAGCGCGCTCGGTTCTGGCGCGAACGCCGCGGTGTACGCGTTGACGCATCGCGGCGCCGATGTAATCGTCGGCGGAAGCTTTACCCAGACCGGCGATAAATCTGCGGGCAGGTTCGGAATCTGGCATGACCCGACGCCCAGCCGCGTGACGCTCCTCAAACCGGACGACGGAAAAACGGTTGTCAAGCAAAAGGTGAATCTCGACTGGAGCGACTCGCCCGGCGCGACCGGTTACATACTTCAAATTCGCAACGCGGCGGCGTCGCCCAAAATAATTCTCGAACAGACGACCGGCGCTTCTGAATTTCAAACGCCTGCGCTGAAACGCGGCGACGTGTATGCGTGGCGCGTGCAAGCGTGCGCTGTTATCAATGGAAACAATTATTGCAGCGCGTGGACCGCGTCGCAAAAATTCAAAATCAAACCGTGAAATTAACGCGGCGCAGAAAAAATTTTCTGCGCCGCGTTTTGATAGAGGCGTTCGTTGCGCGCGGCAATTATTTTTCCGCGGTCGCTTGCATCGTTTCGCCATCCAGTAAAAATTCTATGTCGCCGTTGCGATGCGTTTGCCAAACGCGCGAGCCGTCGAATAATTGCAGCGTTGCGGCGGCGGGCTGCGTGCGCGCGGTGTTGCCGCTGAAAAAAATTACGTTGGCGGGCGTCACGCGCTGCGCCCATTCTTTTTCGATTTCATTCGGCAAGACGGCGACATCCACCGCAGCCAAGACGTTCGCGCGCAGCAACGCATCGCGGTCGGTTTTTCTCAAAGCGGGCGCAAACAAGAACGAACGGCCGTCCGTGAACATTTGCAGCGCGCTGTACGACGCGTCCGTTTCGGCGGGCGGATACAAAATCTTGAACGTCGCGTCGCCCGCGCGCCATGCGACGCCTTGTTGCGCGGGAATGACCGCGATATTTTTTTCTTGCGTCAGCGCGCGCCATTTGGCATAACTTACGCCCGGCCGCGCGGGCGGCGGCGGTTCGACGACTTGGGCGACGGTGTAGCGTTCCAAGACCGCGTTGAGCGCCGCCAAATTATCGTCGTCGAGATGCGTGACGACAATGACATCGAGCCGTCGGTCCCACGGCGGCAGCTGCGTCCCCAAATAACTCAACAACGCGCCGGGTTCGTTCGTGCCATTGATGAGTAGCCGTTGGTCGTTGGCGGTGCGAATCAAGGTCGCATCGCCGTCGGCGGCGGCGATAAAATTGACGTGCGTGCGCGCGTCGGGCGACGCCAGCGCAGCGGTCCACACAAACATCGTAATCAACGCGAGCAGCGCGATGGCAACCCACACGCGCGTTAAAATTAAACCGGTCGCGCGCTGGAGACCGAAACGCGTGCCGATAAATAACGCGGCGTAAAACACAAGCACGAATGGCGCGCCCAGACGCGTCACTTCGAACGAACCGAACGGAATGGCTGCCGTCGTCTGCACAACCAGAATGGTGTACTGCAAACAAACATAGGCGGCCCAGGCAAGCGCTTGCGCCAAGCCGCCCAAAATTAGCTCGACCAACGGAATGGCGGCGAGCCAAGTGGCAGCCATTTTGACAAGCGTCGCCGCGCCGCCCAAAACCATCACGGCGGGCTGCACCGGCAAGACTAAAAAGTTGGTGAGAAAACCGATGAGCGAGAGCCGGTGAAAATAGACAATAATGAGCGGCGCGGTCACGATAAACGCGGCGAATGTGACAATGAACGCATCTTGGAAAAACGCGGCGATGTGACGCGCGCGGTCTGCGCTCACGCACTTTTTGAGCCAGCCCTCGAAAAAAGTTTGCAAGCGCGGCGCGTACAGCAAGAGGCCGAGCGTGGCGAGAAAGGAAAGTTGAAAGCCCACATCCCACAAGACCCACGGATTCAGGAGCGTCATGATGAACGCGGAAATCGCCAACGCGTTGAACGCCCAACTCGTGCGCCCCAAATCCAGCGCAATGACGACGAGCGACCCCATGATGCACGCGCGCATGACGGATGCCGACGCGCCGACGAGCAGCGTGTACAGAATTAGAAAAACAATAATGAGGATGGCGTTGAAATGTCCGGTGAGCAGCGCGAACGCGCGCGTAACCCAATTGGTAGTGGGCGTGTTGAGGGCGCGCGCTTGCAGGGCGTAGGAAGGACGCCGCAAAACAAACGCGAGGACGCCGATAAGCACGGCAATGTTGAATCCCGAAATCGCGATAATGTGCGCGGTGTTGGTGTCGGCAAATGCTTGTTTCAATGCGGACGGGATGCCGCTGTCGTCGCCGAGCAAAATGCCGGTGAGCAGCGCCGCGCTCGGTTCGGGCAATAATTCTGCAATCGCCGTTTCGGCGGCGGCTTTGAATTCGTACAAGCGCGCCCAAAAGAGATTGCCTTTGCCGGAGGCGATGGTATACAGGCGCGCGTGGCGTATCAAGGTAAAAACATGTTCGCGCGCGAGATAATCGCGGTACGAAAAATCCGCGCCGTCGGGCGGCGTTTCGGGCGCGCCGTCCACCTGCACCTCGTCGCCGTATTGGACCGGCGTATCGCGCGCTACGGAAACAAGCGCCAACCCGTGTACATCTTGCCACGCGCCGTTCGTTTGAATTTTGGAAACGTCCACGCGCACGAGCGTCTGGGTCTGGCGCACATCGGGCTCGGCGATGACCACGCCAATTAACGACGCCTTGCCTTGCTCGTTGAATTGTTTTAGTTGTTGCGAGATTTCATCGGGCAGCGCGAGTTGATAGCGCAGCGCGCCGAGAATAAAAAAAATGAGGACGAGATGCCATTTGCGGAGCGCAAGCTCGCGCCAAAAGAGGGCGAGATAACCGAGAGGCAAGAGCGCCAAGAGCAGCCAAACTTGGGTCGGCAATTTCAAAAACGATGCCGTTAGAATGCCAACCACCCATCCCGCGACAAGGTAAATGAGAATCATAGCGGTCCTGCCTCACGCTTGGCTACATTGCGATATTATACGCGCGATATCGCGGCTTGGCGGTCTAGCCCGATGGATGAAACCTTAAAATTTTTGCGCGCTCGGCTTGATGGCGCAATGCGCTAAATCTGGTTCCGCGCACATTGTCTTTGCTTGACTATTGTTCTGTCGTCGAATTCAATGCGATGGGCGTCAGCGGCTAGAGGATGCCGCGCTCGATTGCGACCGTCACGGCGGCGGTGCGGTCGTCCACGCCCAATTTGGCAAACGCGTGGAGGAGATGCGTTTTCACCGTCGCCTGGCTGATATGCAATTGTTTGGCGATTTCTTTGTTGCTGGCGCCTTGGCGAACCAATTGCAGCGCTTCGATTTCGCGCGCGCTCAAATTTTCTTGCGCGGGCGCGCGCATGTGATTCATCAAACGCGTGGCGACTGTGGGCGATAGCGCGGCTTGGCCGCGCGCGGCGGCGCGGATGGCGCGGAACAATTCCTCGCGCGGCGCATCTTTGAGCAAATATCCCGCCGCGCCCGCTTCAATCGCGCGCAAAATATCGGCGTCGCGGTCAAAGGTGGTCAACACCAGCACCGCCGTTTCGGGCAAGGCGGCGTGAATTTGTTCCGTTGCCGTCGCGCCGTCCATTTTGGGCATTTGCAAATCCATCAAGACCACGCGCGGTTTCAATTGGCGCGCAAGTTCGACGCCCTGCGCGCCGTCCGCCGCTTCGCCGACAATTTCAAAATCGGCCTGTCCCTCCAACATGCCGCGCAACCCCGCGCGCACGACCGGATGATCGTCAACCAGTACGAGTTGAATCCGTTCCATTGTTCGATGCTCCCGCGTCGAGCGTTCCGTTTGACGCTTGACGTCGTATCGGCAATTCCACCGCCACCGTAGTTCCCTCGCCCGGCGCGCTTTCCACCGTCACTTGGCCGCCGAGCTGTGCGACGCGCTCGCGCATGGCAATCAAACCGAATCCGCTCGACGCGGACGCGCCGTTTCCGTTCGCCCCCATGCCGATTCCATTGTCTTGAATGTCGAGCGTGACGACATCGCCGAGATACGCGAGCGAAAGCTCCACCGCGCTCGCGTGCGCGTGTTTGGCGATGTTGTTCAATGCTTCTTGCGCCGCGCGCAGCAAGGTAATTTCAAGTTCGGGCGCGAGCGCGATGGGCGCGCCCGAAATGTTTGTGTGGACGGCGATGCGATGGGCGTGCGTCCAACGCTCGGTGGCGCGCTGCAACGCGTTGGGCAAGGACTCGCGTTCCAAAAGTTCCGGACGCAAATCCGCCACCACACGACGCGCTTCTTCCAAATTGTGGCGCGCCGTTTGTCGCGCGCTGTCGAGAAATTTTTGCGCGGCGGCGGCGTCATTGGGCAGCGCTTGTTCCGCCGCTTCGAGCTGCATGACGATACTGGTGAATCCTTGCGCCAGCGTATCGTGAATTTCGCGCGCGAGGCGTTGACGCTCTTGTTGGACGCCCGCCTCGCGTTCGCGCTGCGCGAGTTCCGCGCGCGTCGCATTCAATTCTACAATCAATTTTTTGCGCGCGTCGCTTTCGTCGGTGATTTTATCAATGAACCAACCCAAGAGCGCGGCAAAGCCAACCGACGCGACGCCAAGCGCCAAGGCGGCGAAAAGATTTTCGGCGGTGAATTCGCGCGCGAGAAACATTTCCCATGTCAGTATGAGCGAAATAAAAACGCTTGCGACAATCGCCCAGCGCGCTGTCAGCGCGATAAACGTATGCGCGTACAACAAAAACACCATCAACCAAAAAATCGGATACAAATTGATGAGGAGAACGGTAAAGAACGTCGCGCCTGTCACATACAGCAACATCAGAAACGGATGACCGCGCGGCGACTGGATTCGCAGATTCAAAAAATAATGCCACAGGGCGAACGCCGCCGCGAATGCAAACGCCGCTATCTTTTGCGCCCATACGGAATCGCTTTCCAAAAACAAAACGACGCTGACACAGCACGCGAGGGTTACAAAAAACACGGCGTGCCATATCAACGTCATGCGGCAAAGCAAATCGCGCGAGTTGTTCACAAGCGAATTATACAGTGGATTGTTCCACATTTCCGCGCCCGGCAAGCCAGCCCGCCAACGCGCTGCCCAACAGAAACGCGACGAATTCGACAACGGCGCCGAATGTAAAGCCGCTCAAAATGCTAATAAAGGCATTGCCGACGGCAGCCAGCGCGCCCATCAAAAGCGCATTGGTGAATGCCGCGCGGCCGAGCTTGCGCGTGACGAACCACGCGCCGCCGAGCGCGCTGACGAACGCCAATCCCGGCGCGAGGGCGGGAATCGTCGCGTTGGCGAATTGATTGATGGCATTTTGGTCCGGCGCGCCGCGCGCTTGCATTGCCAAACTGCTCGCGTACGCCGTGACGATAAATGTGGCAATCATAAAGCCGATGACGAGTATCAACGCCGCGCCGCCGAGAACGCGCAGCCAGCGCGCGTATCCAAGATTAAACATGAGAATCCTCCTTGAAATGGGTAGGGTTGCGTGTGAAACGTCAACCGTAAAACTTGGTTGCATTATGCCAAAATATCGGACGCGCGTCGTCTATCGAGAGAATGAAAACATGCGGCAAAGCGGTGGAACGACGTATCCACCATTTGGTGGATATGTCGCGGGCTTGGTCGTTATGGCAAAACGCCACGCAATGCGCGCGAGGCGCAAGCCCGGCAAATATCTTGCGCGGGGTGTGCGCGGCGAAAATTTTGATACGCGATGGGAGAGGCATTGCGCGTTTGAATGATTGCGCGCTAGAGCCGATTTTATGCAGAGATAAAATTTCAGGCGGGGCGAGGAGTGGCGCGTCTAGATTTTATTTCGCCGGCGCGGCGGTAGGAAACGCTGCGGGAAAATAAATTTGGCGTTTGCAGCGGCGAGCCATTCTATCATTTTGAGGATTCCGACATAGCGGCGCGAGCGCGAGTCCGACCTCGAACCAAGGTAGGCGTAACCAAGACATAGGATTTGGATTTTTCACGCTGCCGCGCTTGCGTTCACAATGCTGCGCGGGTCCTCAATCACGCCCGCCAGCGCGCT
>Ga0226835_1001872_pt1 | contig 9993 bp, 7 predicted proteins | sample LAC_MetaG_1_FD_163627 | JGI IMG/M metagenome (GOLD analysis project Ga0226835, IMG submission 163627) | Anaerobic ammonium oxidizing microbial communities from anammox membrane bioreactor (MBR) in UC Berkley, California, United States -... | ecosystem: Engineered > Bioreactor > Anaerobic >...
CCGTGGTGTTGGGGTTGTGCACCCACACGGTGGTGTACCACACCGCCGGCGGCACCCCCGGCCGGGCCCCCACCGACGGCAGGAACACGTCGGTGCCGGCAAAGCCGGCGAAGGCCGGCGCGGCCAGACCCAGCGCCATGAGCGCCACCACGGGGCTACTGGGCGACCACCGTCGCCCGCCACGACCACCGACGCGTTCATTGGCACCCTTCCTCACAGTGTTACCCTCCCTGACCTGAATGCCCAGGTAACGCCCACCAAAGTCCACACTTCGTGACGCCGATGAAACTGAGATCACGTCTATCGCGCTGATGAGACGTTGTCAAGAGACTGAGGACGCGTGTCTTCGCGCCCCACCTCCGGGGCCGGGCAGCGCCGTCAGTGGGTGCGTGCAGGCGCCGGGCCTCGGCTGTCCCCTCCCTCAGAGGCGACTGTTGTCGCGCAGCGGTTCGACGTCGAAAACAACGCCCGTGAGAACTGTCAGCTCGCGGCGCAGTAGGCCAGCGAGATCGAAGTCCACCCGTCCGGCAGCCTGGAGTTGCGCCGCCCGCGCCTCCCACTCGCGCGGCGGATCCCCCTTGCCCAGGACGCCGATGACCACATGGTTGGAGACCGGATCGCCATTGTCGCTTCCGGCCCCGGAACGCAACAGATAAGCGGTGGGAAATGAGCCGGCGATGGTCGCCACTTGACGTTGGTACAGCTCGTTGACGTGGGGCCCCCAGATGTTGGAAACGACAACGCCACCCGGGCGCAGGCGGGCTCGCAGCAGGCGGAAAAACTCCAGCGTCGTCAGGTGGTGGGGGATGGCGTCGGGGCCGTAGGCGTCCAGGAAAACCACGTCGTACACCTCGCGGGTGCGGCCCAGAAAGGTGCGGGCGTCCGCCACCTCCACCTGGGTCATGAGGGTCGGCACCAGCCCGAAGAACTCCCGGCACACCTGCACCACCTCGGGATCGATCTCGACGATGGTCTGGCGCACGTAGGGGAAGGAACGCTGCAGCGCCCGGGTCAGCGAGCCACCACCGAGGCCCACCACCAGCACCCGACGGGGGCCGGGGTGAAGCGCCATGGCCGTCATCATGGAGCGCAGGTACGGGAAAACCAGCTCGGCGGGGCGGGTGCGGCGCATGCACGATTGCAGAACCGCCCCGGGCGGGAACTCCAGGCAGCGCAATCCGGAGGTGGGGTAGTCGGTCACCCGCACGCGGCCGTAGGGGGAAACGCGCTCGGCCCGCACGATCCCACCCGCAGGCTGCGCCTGCACCGCCACGGCGGCCAGCGTCAGCAGGGCAGACAGGGTCCGCGTCAGCAAGCCCACGACCTTCACGCTAGCATCATCGGCGCGAGCCGCCAAGCTCGACCGCCCCGGGCGCTTGCAGTAGCAGGGTGCAGTACTCGTCCAACCAGCGCTCGCGGCAACGGCGGCAGCCCAGACGGAGGAAGCGGCGGCGAACGTCGTACGCTTCCTCCCACAGCATGCCGGACAGCAGCAGCCAGCCGCCCGACACGGTGCGCTGGACCAGTGCCTCCGCCTGACCCAGGAACACCTCCGCCGGCACGTTGGCGGTGATGAGGTCGAAACGAATGTGGGCGAGGGCCGTCACCTCCCCCGCGAGGCTCGACACTCCCCCGAAGAGGCCGTTGATACGGGCGTTGTCGGCGGCCAGCCGCGCTGCCCGGGGGTCGATATCCACGCAGACCGCCCACGCCGCCCCGAACCGCAGCGCGGCCAGCGCCAGCACTCCCGTGCCGCACCCCAGATCCAGCATCGTCATCCCCTCGAGGGGGGCCAAGGTGGCCAGCACCTCCAGACAGCTGGCGGTGGTCTCGTGCTCCCCCGACCCGAACGCTCCCCGGCGGAGCAGCAGAGTTCCCGCCGGCCGGCCGGCAGTTTCCGGCAAGGTAAGGAGCACCTCCTCGCGGACCCCCGTGGTCGTCACCCCCTCCCTCTCCCGACGCCCAAAGGCGTGGTACAAGGTCAGTATGACAAAGGCCACCCGCCTCGCCACTGCCACCGCCCTTCTCGCCCTCACCTGCAGCCGGACTCCGCCCCCCGACCCGGCCTGGGTGGCCGAGGTAGAGGCATGGCGCGCCCGCCGCCTGGCCTCCCTCACCCGCCCCGACGGGTGGCTCACCCTGGTAGGGTTGCACTGGCTTGAGGTCGGTCGCAACCGCGTGGGCTCGGCGGTCGATGCGGAGGTGTTCCTCGAGGAGGCGCACGTGCCTGCCCACGTCGCCACCCTCGAACTCACCCCCGATGGGCAGGTGCTCCTGGATCCGGTGCCCGGCAGCGGGCTCCTGGTCAACGGCGAGCCTGCCGAACCTGGACCCCTGACCACCGACCGCGGTGACTCCCCCTCGTTGCTGTCGCTGGGTCCCCTGCGCATGGTGGTGATCCAGCGCCAGGACCGCTTCGCCCTGCGGGTCCGCAACCCCGATTCTCCGTTGCGCGCCAACTTCGCCGGCCTCGAGTACTTCCCCCTCGACCCGCGGATGCGCCTGCCAGCCCGCCTGGAGCCGTTCGACGAGCCTCGCGAGGTCACCGTGCCGGTGGCCCAGGGGCCACCCCAGCGCTTCCTGGCACCCGGCGTGGTGCGGTTTTCCCTGTACGGGCGAGACCTCTCTCTCTTGCCGCTTATCTCGTCGCCAGACGACCCGACGTTCTTTTTCGTCTTCCGCGACGCCACCAGCGGCAGGCAGACCTACGGCGGCGGCCGCTTCCTGGACGCCGCCGCCCCGCCGCCGGGCTCCCTGGAACTGACGTTGGATTTCAACTTCGCATATACCCCGCCCTGCGCCTTCACCCCCCACGCCACCTGCCCCCTGCCGCCACCGGAGAACGTCCTCCCGGTCCCCATCCGGGCGGGCGAGAAGGGGTACGCGAAACACTGATGCCAGGGCGACCGGCCTGCCACCCGGCGGGAAAGGACCGCGCGTGAGCTTTGACGCCGCCCTTACTCTGGGCATACTCGGGGTCGCCGTCGTTCTCTTCGTCAGCGAGCGCATCCGCGCCGATCTGGTGGGGTTGATGATCCTCTTCATCCTGGTGGCGGCGGGAATCGTCACGCCGGAGGAAGGAATTTCTGGCTTCGCCAACCCGGCCGTCGTGACGGTCTGGGCGGTCTTCATTCTCTCCGCGGGCCTGGCCCGCACCGGAGTCTCCACTGTCCTTGGAGAAAAGGTCCTGCGCCTGGCGGGAAAGGGCGAGACACGCCTGCTCGCGGTATTGATGACGAGCACCGCGGCCCTGTCGGCGTTCATGAACAACATTGGCGTCGCCGCCATGTTCCTGCCGGTCACCAAGGACATCGCTCGCCGCACCGGCCGCGCTCCCTCTCGCCTGCTGCTTCCCATGGCGTACGGCTCGCTCTTGGGGGGCATGCTGACCCTCATCGGCACCGCCTCCAACCTGGTGGTCAGCGACTTTCTGCACGAGGCGGGGATGCCCCCCCTGGGCCTTTTCGACTTCGCTCCGATTGGCCTGGTCGTTCTGGTTGCCGCAGTGGGCAACACGCTGCTGGTGGGTCGAAGAACGCTGCCAGAGAACTCCCCGGCCTCAACGACCTCCGACTCGTCGGCCCGACGGGGCCGGGGACCGCGGCAACACTACGGGTTGGAGGAACGCCTGGCCACCCTCCGCCTCCCGGACGGCAGCCCACTGGCCGGGCTGACCCTGGAGGAAAGTCGCCTGGGACGGGGGCTCGGGCTCAACGTGATGAGCGTGGTTCGCCAAGAGACTACCCATCATCTTCCTACCCCCGACTTCGTCCTCCAGGCAGGGGACCGCCTGGTGGTCCTGGGGCGGGTCGAGACCATGACCGAGCTTGGCGGACATCCGACCCTCACCGTGGAAGCGAAAGCTCCGGCAATTACCTTCCTCACCTCACCGGGGATCGGCATTGCCGAGCTGGAGGTACAGCCCGCCTCGCCGCTGCTCGGCACCACGGTGGCTGAGGCCGAGGTCCGCCGTCGGCAGGGAATCAACGTCTTGGCCCTCCGCCGGGGAGACGAGATTCGCCGCGCCAATGTGTCAGAGGCGGTCCTCGAGCAGGGGGATCGACTTCTCATCCAGGGAGCAGAAGGGACTCTGCAGCAGCTGGCCGGAACGCCTGGATTTCGCCGCCTGTCAGCAAGGGAGGCGGAGCAATGGGCGATCGCGGACCACCTCTTGCTGCTGCGCGTTGCCGCCGGATCGGGCCTGGCCGGTTGTACCGTGGCCGAGTCGCGCCTGGCCGCCGGCTACGGGATTCTCGTTCTCGGCGTCGGGCAGCACGGTGAGAATTGGCGTCTGGCCACTCCCGACCTGCGCCTGCAGGAAGACGATGTGCTCCTGGTGCAGGGCAAGCCTCTCGATCTGGACCTGCTGCACGGCCACCGTACTCTCGTGGTTGAGCGTACCGACGAGATGGATCTGAGTCAGCTGGAAAACCGCGAACTGGCCATGGCCGAAGTAATGCTCTCCCCGTACACCTCGCTGGCTGGTAAGACGCTGCGACAGCTTCACTTTCGTGAGAAGTACGGGCTTCAGGTGCTGGCCATCTGGCGCGGCCACCGGCCCTACCGCAGCCGCCTGAGCGACGTGGCGCTGAGCTTTGGCGATGCCCTGCTCTGCTGGGGGCGCAGGGAAATGCTCACGTTACTCGCCCAAGACCGCGACTTCGTGGTCCTGGACGTTGCCACCCAGGAGCCGGCTCGGGTGGAGAAGGCGCCGGTCGCCGCCATGATCATGATCGGCGTGGTAGCCGTGGTCCTGGCCGGGTGGTTACCCATTTCCGTGGCCGCCCTGGGAGGCGCCACCTTCATGGTCCTGTCGCGCTGCCTGAGCATGGAGGAAGCCTACCGCGCCATCGAGTGGAACGGAGTCTTCCTGATCGCCACGATGCTGCCACTGGGGCTCGCCATGCAGCGAACCGGGGCCGCGGCCCTGCTCGCCACCACCGTCGTGGACGCGACCGGCCCCTGGGGACCCATCGCCATCCTGGCCGGCATCATGGCCCTGACCCTGGTCATCAACCAGTTCATCCCGAGCGCTGTCAACGCCGTTGTGATGACCCCCATTGCCCTGGCCACGGCGGCCGAACTGCAGCTGTCGCCTTACCCCTTCGTCATGGCGGTGGCCTACGCCGCCGCAGCCAGCTTCATGACGCCGGTATCCCACCCGGTCAACATCCTGGTGATGAGCCCGGGGGGCTACCGCTTCACAGACTACCTGAAAAACGGCCTGGGGCTTTCCTTGATCGTGCTGGTCATTTGTATCGCCCTGTTGCCATTTGTATTCCCCTTCTGATGCCGCCAGCGGCCTTCCTGCCGGGGGCCAAGGCGTGCGGTGAGCAGCTCGATGATGGCCAGCGCCCCCGATGATGGCGGGAACCCGCCGGCACCGGAGAGACGCGTTTTCCTCCTTTTTCCCACCTCACGATGGCAAACGCAGAAGTGCTACTGTCGCCAAGTTGGGGGTCACCATGACGGCGCTCAGGGGCGGCAAAACTTCACAACACCCGATTCCATCGTGGCGACGCGGAGCCTGGCTGTTCATTGCCATCGTGGTGAGTACCGCGGGGCTGGGCGCCTTGGCCGGGCTCTGGTACCTGCGCAGCAGCTTGCCGATCCTGGAGGGCGAGCAGCCGTTGGCCGGCCTCGCTGGCCCGGTGGTGGTGCAGCGAGACGCCCTCGGGGTACCCACCGTGCGCGGCAGTTCTCTGGCTGACGTGGCCCGCGCCGTGGGGTTCCTGCACGCCCAGGACCGCTTCTTCCAGATGGACCTGCTGCGCCGTCGCGCCGCCGGGGAGCTGGCCGAGCTGTTCGGCCAGCCGGCGGCCGAGTGGGACCTGCGTATCCGCGTCCATCGCCTGCGGACCCGGGCCCAGCGTACCCTGGCCGAGCTGGAGGAGCGCCACGCGCGCCTGCTCAAGGCCTACGCCGAAGGGGTGAACGCCGGTCTCGAGGCCTTGCGCCGAGAGCCCTTCGAGTACCTCCTGCTGCGCACCTCGCCCCGGCCCTGGCAGCCGGAGGACTCTATCCTGGTGGTCCTTTCCATGTTTATCGAGCTCACCGACGAGACCGGCGAGCACGAATCCTCCCTGGGGGTGCTCCACGACGTCTTGCCCGCCGAGCTGGCCACCTTCCTGGACGCCAGGGGCGGGCCCTGGGACGCCCCCATCGTGGGCGAGGCCTTCACCGTGCCCCCCATCCCCGGGCCAGACGTACTCGACCTGCGCCGGCAGGCGCCAGGAGAGGCCGCCGCCGCCATTGCCATCGCCGACGTCCTGGCTTCCGGCTCCAACAACTGGGCGGTGGCGGGAGCGTGGACCGCCCACGGCGGGGCGTTGCTCGCCGACGACATGCACCTGGGCCTGGCCGTCCCCAACACCTGGTATCGCGCCTCCCTCATCTGGCCCGGCGCGCAGGGCGAGGTTCGCGTCACCGGCGTCACCCTCCCCGGCACTCCCCTGGTGGTGGTGGGTTCCAACGGCCGGGTGGCGTGGGGGTTCACCAACTCCTACGGCGACTACTCCGATCTGGTCATTCTCGAGCAGGACCAGACGCCCGCCCACTACCGCACCCCGCAAGGCGTGCAAACCATCGAAAAGCATGCGGAAACAATCCGCGTCAAGGGCGCTGCCGAGCGCCGGCTCGAGGTGGAGGAAACAATCTGGGGCCCGGTGGTCGACCAGGACCATCGGGGACGGCGACGTGCCCTGCGCTGGACCGCCCATGACCCCGAGGCCATCAACCTGGGCCTGGTGGAGCTGGCCGCCGCGGGCAGCGTCGACGAGGCCATCGAGATCGCCACGCGCACCGGTATCCCGCCGCAGAACTTCGTGGTGGCCGACCGCAGCGGGCGGATCGGCTGGACGATCATGGGGCGCATTCCCCGCCGACTGGGGTGCGACGGGCGCCTGCCCACCTCCTGGTCCGACGGTGGGTGTCGGTGGGAGGGCTTTCTCGCCCCGGAGGAGGTGCCGCGGGTCGTGAACCCCCCCGGCGGGCGGATCTGGACCGCCAACTCCCGCGTGGTGGACGAGCCTGCGCTGTCCATCATCGGCGACGGCGGGTACGTACTGGGGGCGCGGGCGCAGCAGATTCGCGACCGCCTGCTGGCCCTCGACAAGGCCACCGAGGCGGACATGCTGGCCGTGCAACTGGACGACCGCGCCGTCTTTCTCACCCCCTGGCGGGAGCGGCTGCTGGCGGCGCTGACGCCCGAGGTGATGGCCAGCCACCCGCGCCTGGCTGCCCTCCAGCCTCTGGTGGCCGGGTGGAGCGGTCGTGCCAGCGTGGAGGACGCCGGCTACCGGTACGTGCGCGCCTTCCGCCTGAAAGTCCTGGAGCTGGCCCTTGCCCCCCTGCTGGCGCCCTGCCGGAAGGCCGACAGCCGATTCCAACCGAGCGCCATGACCCACGCGGAGGAGGCGGTGGTGCGACTTCTGGAGGAGCAACCGCCGCACCTTCTCGACCCGCGCTTCGCCAGCTGGCACGAGCTGCTGGTGCGCGCAACCGAGGAGGCGGTCACCGCCGTGGCCGGCAAGAGTGAGGATCTGGCGAGCTTCACCTGGGGGAAGCGCAACACCCTGGCCATGGCCCACCCCTTGAGCCGCGCCATACCGGCGCTCGCGCCGCTCCTGGACATGCCCCGGGAGGCGCTGCCGGGTGACTGGCACATGCCCCGGGTGCAGGGCCCGGCCTTCGGCGCCTCGGAGCGCCTGGTGGTTTCCCCGGGCAAGGAGGAGCGGGGAATCTTCCACATGCCCGGCGGACAGAGCGGGCACCCCCTGTCCCCCTTCTACCGCGCCGGCCATGCCGCCTGGGCGCAGGGGGAGGCGACCCCGTTCCTGCCCGGTCCGACGATTCACACCCTCACCCTGGTCCCGGCGCCGTGAGCACTGCTCCACCCTCCCTGCACCGGGACGTCCCCCTGGCGCCCTTCACCACCCTGGAGCTGGGGGGGCGGGCCCGCCTCTTCCTGGAGGTGGCGCGGGAGGGTGAACTCGTCGAGGCGCTGCGCTGGGCGGCGGCGCAGGGAATGCCCGCCGCTCTCCTGGGGGGCGGCTCCAACGTGGTGGTGGACGATGAGGGTTTTCCCGGCCTGGTGGTGCGCGTCGCCACCCGGGGCATCGAGGTAGCCCGCAGCGCCCAGGAAATTCTCCTCACAGCAGCGGCCGGGGAGCCCTGGGATGAGGTGGTAAACCTGGCAGTGAGTGAGGGTTGGGCGGGCATCGAATGCCTGTCGGGCATCCCCGGCACCGTCGGCGCCACCCCCATCCAGAACGTCGGAGCCTATGGCCAGGAGGTGGGGCAGGTGCTGCACTCCCTGTGCGCCCTCGACCGTTCCACCTGGGAGGTGGTTACGCTCCCCGGGGGGGAGCTGCAGCTGGGCTACCGCACCAGCCTGCTGCGGCGCCAGCCCGGCCGCTGGGCGGTGCTGGCGGTGACCCTGGCGCTGCGTCCGGGCGGGGCGGCAACCCTCCGCTACCAAGAACTGGAGGAACTCCTCCAGACCGGCAGGCGGGACCCCGGCCTGGCGCGGGTGCGGGAGGCGGTGCTGGAGCTGCGCCGGGGCAAGTCCATGCTGCTCACGCCCGACGACCCCAACCGCCGCTCGGTGGGGTCGTTCTTCCTGAACCCCCTGGTCGAACCCACCGTCGCCGACGAGGTGGCCCGCCGCGCCGTCGCCGCCGGCTGCCTCGATGCCCCGCAGCGGCTGCCCCGCTTCCCCGCCCCCGCGGGAGCCGTCAAGCTTCCCGCCGCCTGGCTGGTGGAGCACGCCGGCTTTCCCCGCGGCTATCGCCGCGGCGCGGTCGGCCTCTCCACCCGCCACGCCCTCGCCCTCGTCCACCACGGCGGCGGCTGCACCGCCGAGCTGCTCGCCCTCGCCCGCAACATCGTCACCGCCGTGGAGGAGCGCTTCGGGGTGACCCTCGTTCCCGAGCCCACCGCTCTCGACGGCACCCCCCTTGCCCTGCGCGGCACACCCGGCGGCGGAGCTTGCCTGCGCCCGTAACCGTGACCGTGTCCGTGACCGTGACCGTGTCCGTGACCGTGTCCGTGCCCGTGCCCGTGCCCCTGGGTGCGCGGGCCTCCGGCCCGCCTTCACGGCCGGTGCGATTTGCCTCGGCCGGCCCGGTGTCCGTGCCCGTGCCTGTGCCCGGTGTCCGTGTCAGCGGGGGTGTGTCATCCGCCACAGCATGGCCCGCACCTCGTCCAGCTGCGCCAGCACCCGGCCGGCGGCGGACCGCTCGATGGCCCCGGCGTCGGCGAGCAGGGTGAGGTGCACCGCAAGCTCCCGGGCCGAGCCGTAGGCCACCCGCCAGTGGTACCGGCGGTCCTGACCCGAGCGGCCCTGCCCCTCGGCGACGGTGGCGGGCACCGACGCGGCAGCGCGGATCACCTGCTCGGCGATGGGCCTCAAAGGGGGGCTTCACGGCCCCGGCGAGGGCGAGGGCCCCGGCGGCGGCCTCGAGGGCCCGGGCCTGGGCGGGTGGGAGAGGGCGAGGGGGTGTGGCTGGCATGGTTTCCTCCCGTTCGTTCATGAAGGCCCACCAGCCGCCGGGGAGGGAGGCGTCAAGGGGCGCCGCAGGCGACCGGCCGAAGGCCGGCTTGCCCTTGACGCCGGCCGACCCGGCGGCTATCGCCTTCCCGGGAGAACGAACGGGAGGAAACCGGGCCGCACCCCGCGGCATCGCCGGCGCCCAGGCCCGGAGCCCGTGTCGGTGCCCGTGTCGGTGCCCGTGTCAGTGACCGTGTCAGTGTCCGTGTCAGTGACCGTGTCAGTGACCGTGACCGTGGCCGTGCCGGTGACCGTTGCCGTGTCCGGTGTCCGTGTCGGTGTCGGTGTCTCCCGGGCGGCGTGGCCTCGTGGTGTTTTGAATGCGCGGGTAGCGCCCGGGGGCGGTCGCTGTCAAGGGCGAGCCGCCCTCCGGGCGGTTGCTGGCGCAACCCTTGACATCTCCCGCCCCGGGCGCTTGGCGGGTGGTATGAACACCACTCGGA
>Ga0226835_1001873_pt1 | contig 9990 bp, 6 predicted proteins | sample LAC_MetaG_1_FD_163627 | JGI IMG/M metagenome (GOLD analysis project Ga0226835, IMG submission 163627) | Anaerobic ammonium oxidizing microbial communities from anammox membrane bioreactor (MBR) in UC Berkley, California, United States -... | ecosystem: Engineered > Bioreactor > Anaerobic >...
CAGCCTGTTCGCTCACTGGAAGCTTGGCTTGACGCCGCGTGCCGAGTGATGGGAGCCGGATGAGTCGAGAGGTTCAAGTCCGGTTCTGCGAGAGGCTGGGGGTGAAATTCCCCCGGCCTACTCACCACGCTTCGGCATTTCGATGGCAAATGCATTATCAAACCTCAAAAAGATAAGGTGTTTGAGCTGCTCCGCGGCATCCGGGAGTGGCTTAAAGGTCACAAACAAGCAGAAGCCGTAAATGTAATAAGACATTTGAATCCAATTTTGATTGGCTGGACAAACTACTACAAACGAGTAAGTGCAAAGGACACGTTTAACTACGTAGCTCACGAACTCTGGAAAGCTCTCTGGCGGTGGTGCCTCTGGCGCCATCCCACAAAGTCAAAGGATTGGGTGCGGCGGAGGTATTTCGGGAACCGCTACGGCGGTGGCTGGTGCTTCCAAGCATGTGTCCCGAAATCAAATGGCGTTCAGGTTTTGAAGTTGTTTAACCTCAACTCAATCCCAATCGAACGGCACGTGAAAATTAGGGGCAATGCAAGCCCGGACAATCCTGACTTGAGAGAATACTGGACCAACCGTGAAACGCGTGGAACAAGCCGCCTTTTGCATCCCCGGCGAACAAAATCCGCGAAAGAGGCTTGAGCTGATTGATGGGCAAACTATCACGATCAGTTCTTAGGGGGGAGAGGCGCGGCGACGCGTCCTCTTCTACCCGGCAGTCTCGGAAAATAAAAAACAGCCCTCCGGTAAAGCGCACAAATCTGGAGAAGCGCTCCCGTGAGTATATTACAGTCGCAGAACTCAAGCTCCTCGTGACTGCAGCCAAGCAGACCGGTAGGCACAGCGCCCGCGACTCTCTGCTGATCCTAATGATGTTCCGGCACGCTCTCCGGGTCGGTGAGCTCGTAGATCTCAAATGGGACCAGCTTGATCTCGACAATGCCAAATTCCACGTGAACCGCCTGAAAAATGGCGATGCCTCCGTCCACCACCTCGAAGGAGACGAAATCCGAGCACTCAGGAAACTGCGTCGCGCCTATCCGGACTCGGCATTTGTCTTCGTCTCCGAGCGAAACGGCCCCCTGTCCCACAACGCCATCTACAAGCTGATTGCTCGAGCAGGCCAGCTGGCAGAGCTTGAGCTCTCAGTACACCCGCACATGTTGCGGCACGGCAAAGGCTATCAGCTAGCCTCGTCTGGTATGGATACTCGCTCAATCCAGGCCTATTTGGGGCATAAAAACATTCAGCACACGGTCCTTTACACGAAGCTAGATCCGGCTCGATTCAAGGGATTCGGGAAGGACATAAGGTTATAGTGCTCAGAGAAGGCAATACGAGGCATGTGACATAATTGAGGTTATCGGTCCCCGCCGATAATTGTGCCTCCGTTGGCAGTGGCATCCCGCTTTCCGTCATTATTGGACCTTTAACCGCCGATTAAAGGTGAAAAATCCCAGAAAGTCGCGACCCTTTCAACCGACCGGACAGACACTTTGCAACAGAGCCTCCGCAAGGACTCTGGCGGCTTGAAAGCACATTCTCTGAATGGTAAGCTTGTCAACAGAAATCTAGAGAGAAATGGAGTCAGTCATGTCGATACCTTCTAAACTCAGCATTTGGTTTAGATGCGGCGGAGTTTTCTTAATTGTTTGCTTGATTCAATCCGCTGCGAAGGCGAGTCAGATACAACTTTCAAGCGTTCAATCGGCAAACTTATCGAATATAAAGACTCTTTGGCTGGGCGAGATCGAAAAGGATCATGATATTGAGAGAGTATGTGAGACTCTGAACCTAGATAACAGGCAAGAAGAGGAAATCCGGCAGGTGCTACTTGATACTATGGAAACTTCGTATATCAGATTCCTTGTGACCAACTTTCGTAGCGAGGTTGGTCCAGATGTCAAATGCAAATGTACCGCGTTCCCTGCCTTGAGAAATATAAACAAGGAAAATCCAAAGAGAGTTTCACCTGGAAAACTTCTAACCGTGTATGAATACTACAGAAACAAGGCGGCGAGCCTTATCAATGACTACTTCGATTTTAGACCACTTTTAATTGTCGATTCAGAGTGGAAGGCGAGCCGTCCCCCCTCAATTGCCTATGAACGTCTAAAGTTTTTGTGTGGAGAAGAGATTGTTCTTAGAGTTGAGAAAGAGCTTGTCTTGGCCCAGGAAAAATCGAGGCGGTAGTTTCCTACCGCCTCGAAGAGCACTTATTTCACCTTTGGAGGCATATATGGGTCTAATGGGAAGACTTTGATTTCACTCGGACCAGTGAGTGGATACCAAGGATCGTTTGGATTCAAGAGGTCGTTTATAAGTGCCCATTCTAGAGGGAATGTAGAGGATCGAGCCAGAATGACTGATTGGATCGGGTAGTACTGGAACGTAAAACTGTTGGCGAACGTCTGAGTTGCAGTCCCGCCGGGGTGTATCCACACTACGTTCGGAACCGGTCTATCAGTGCCCGGCCAAATGTAGCGGTCACCATAGGTAAAGACTAGTGAATCAGAGGTAGCGTGAAACACATCCTCTTCGGATATGAGGGTTCCGTTGTAATCTCCTGTATCTGGGTGGTGGTGAAAACTGAATACTTGACCAGGTTGTTCTGGATAGGGAGAGTAGTGACGAGAACCTCCGAGCTTAACATAAATCTCGAATACAGCAGGGTCGTTAGTAGAGTTGGGGAAGTGTCTTATGTATCCACCGGCTTCGATACCGAATGTATCTACGAGAATTCTTGAGAACGTTCGAGCAAGTTCCACAGCTCGATCTATTCCGTAGATAATAAATACGTACTGATTATCCCAGTTTAGCCTCTGGGCTGTAAAAACGTTGAAATGGTGCAAAAGTGCCGATTGGGAAATAGCCCCCGCTCCTGTGTCAGATCCCATACTACTACCATCAGCAGCTAACCCCAGCGGGTCCGTAAAGCTGTTAGGGTTGTTGTATCCGTACTGATACATGTTGAGCCCGTCACCATAGCCAATCGGATCAGGCTGCAAGAAGCGGCCAATCTCCGGCGAGTAGTGACGGTTCTTGTAGAAGTAGAGTCCAGTCTCAGCATCATAGCGTTGACCAGTGAAACCGAAAGTAGTGCCACTCATGCTTCCACTCTCACCCCAGGGGGAGTAAGCGAATGTGTCAATCACAGCACCAGTGTCGTCGGTCGTAGCAATGATCGAGCCAAGCCGGTCATGATGGAGATAAGTCACATCGTTAGTGCTGTCAATCTCGAGCAAGACTTCATCCAGCCCAGGACCGTGGACATAGCGCTTGATGAAGGTGTCGCTTCCATCGTACTCGGCGATGATCCGGATGCCGGCATGGATGTACCGGGTCTTGGTGCTGTTCACTTCCTTCTGAGTCTGCCGACCCGTCGGATCATAGAGATAGCTAGCGGAAGTCGTGCCATTATCAGCAGACACGAGGCGGTTCATCGTGTCATACCCGAAGTCCCAGACACCATCATCGGTGAGGCAGCCATTATCGTCGTAGGTGTAGGAGTTGCCCCCAACAGACGGGTACTGGTTCATGCTGTTGGCAGCGCCATAGCTGACCGTCCCACCAGATGCCGGATGCCACATGAAAGTCGCATCGTCGACCGCCTGGCTGGTCAACTCATGAACGCTGTTGAAGCCATAGGTGAACTCGACCGACGAGCCAGTGAAGGTCTGAATCAACGAAGTCAGGTCGTTGTCCCATTCCAAGCCATAGTCAGTCTCGACACCGTTGTCGTAGGTCAGCTTCGTGCGCCGGGAGAGCTGGTCGTAGTCGAACTCCAGAGCGCTCGAGGTGGCTCCGTTGAGCTTGATGTCGGTCATCCGACCGAGCTCGTCATAGACGCGCTCGACATAGTAGCTGTCCGGATAGGTCAGCCGGGTGACGTTGCCGCCCTCATCGAGCTGGTACTGGACCTGCTTGCCGTCCGGGTATTCTTCCTTGATCAGGCGACCCGCCGTGTCGTAAAAGTACTCGAACTCACCGGATGCCGGGTTGCCTGAGACGACCGAGGTGATGACCTTCTTGAGGCGACCGGCGAGATCGTACTCATAGGAAACCGTCGGCATGTTGTCCGGCGCCTTCTCGATCATGCGACCGAGATCGTCATAGTCGAAGTCGATGCTGTCGCCGGCACGAGTCGTCTTGCTCGTCACGCGGCCATAGGCGTCGTAGATGATCTCCTCGAATGTCGTATCCGGGTAGATCTTCTTCTTGAGCCGGTCAAAGCCATCGTACTCGTAATCAGTGACATTACTGTTGGCGTCCTCGACGCTCTCCAGACGACCGTTGTCCGTGTAGGTATTGGTCACCTGCACGTTGCTAGCCGGGTCGGTGACAGTCGAGATGCGGCCAGCATCGTCATAAGCACGGGTGACCACCCGGCTTGCCGCATCAGTCGTGGTGTAAAGCTCGCGTCTGGTCGTGTAGGCAAAGCTCGTGGTGTTGCTTCCCGGGTCGGTGACCGTCGCCAGCAGGTCGTCGATGAAGTAGGTAGCTTCAGACGTCTGCCACGGGGTGGTCATGTCGCCGGTTTCGCGCTCGACCTTGATCCGGTTGCTATTCTCGTCATAGGTGAACTTGGTGTCGTAGCCAAACGGGCTGGGAGCCGTCGCCACCGTCAGACGACGCAGATCGTCATAGGTGAAGGTCGACTCGTTGCCACGCGGGTCGGTGGCGGACGTCACGTTGCCGACGCTGTCGTACTCGAAGTCGGTGGTCAGGTTGAGCCTGCCGGTGCCATAGTCGACAACGACCGTCTCGAGCTTCTCGGTGGTCGTATCGTAAGTGAACTGGGTCACGATGCCGGTCGGATCGGTGCGGGTTAGCACCTGCCCCCGGCTGTTGTAAGTGAAGTCCACTTCCGGAGTCAGCGAGTTGACCGTCGGGTACTCGATCTTCGTCAGGTTCCCGTAGGTCCCGTCATAGGTGAAGGTGGTCGTCTTGCTCCGGGCATCCGTAGCGGTAGCGACCTTGTTCCAGGTCGAGTTGTAGGTGAATGTGTTGACGATATCGGACAGACCAGAGCCAGACTTCGCCTTCGCCGTCACTTTTGTGAGGTTGTGCTGGGCGTCATACTCATACTCGGTCTTGTTGCCCTCAGGCGCTGTGGTCCTGATGAGGCGCTGCAGACCGTCATACTCACGCAGCCACTCGTTGCCAACTTTGTCGACAGTCTTCACAACTCTGCCATGCTCGTTGAAGAAGACGACCTTGCTCTTGCCGAGCGGATCTTTTTCTTCTGCGCGGTAACCAGCAATGTACAACGTGGTCGTGTTGTTGTAGGCGTCCTTCTGCTCCTTGACCCGGTTGAGCGAGTCATAGGTGTTGGTGACAATGGGGCTTGTCGGGTTTGCCGGCTTGTAGATCTTCGTCATCCGACCAGGCTGGTCGTATTCGAAGGTCGTGTCCTCGCCTTCGGCATCGGTTGCCGTATCGAGGTTGCCGTCCATGTCGTAGGAGAACGACACACTGCGCCCGTTGCCATCGGACACGCTGGTGATCCGATCGCTGGTGTAAGTCAGGGTCAGGGTCCGACCCATGCCGTTCGAGACGCTTGTGAGCTTGCCCGAGGTGTAGGTGTAGCTGATCGACGGACCATTTGGGAAATCGATGGAGCTTATCATTCCATCGGTGTTGTAGTTGTACTCGACACCCTGTGGAGTCGTGAGCGTGTATGCTCCGGACGATTCGGTCAAAGTCGCGGCACTGCCGAAAGGTGGCTCATAGGAGCCATCGGGCATCTTCACGAACATCTGATGTCCTTCAGCCATCCCGATCGTGACGGTGTTGTCGTGGAGCGCGTCGGTGAGCCACTTGTTGGCGATGGCGACGATCACCCACTTGTCCAGCGGCTTGGTCAAATCCCGATACATATCGACGGTGACATACATCTCGACGATGCCGGCAGCGCCCTGAAGGGGGCTCTTGGTTGCCATGCCAATGAGGCCGGCGTTGCCTTTTTTGGCGAACAGGTCATGGTTGTGGGTCCAGCCCAGACCGATGACGCTGCTTTCAAGCCTGCGATGGGAGCTGTAGAAGCGCTGGAATGAGAGCCCATAGGGGAAGGCGCCACTTCCGACGGTCAGGTCGACATGGTCATAGACATACTGGCCAGTTGCGAGGATCACCGGATCGGCAGCTGTTCCACCACCAGCCGGAAAGAGCGGGATGGGTTGATCCTGGATATCTACACCAGCAGGTTTGACCGGCGGAATGTATGGTCTGTTGTTGCAGTAGAAGCCGCCGTGGTTGGTATAGTGCAAGTTCAGATCGCACCAGGGAACGAGGCCTGACCCTGTACCACCCTTGGTGCCATTGATGATCCCGATGGCACCATAGTAGGGGCTGATGGCGTAGTAGCCATAGCCGTTCCAGCTATTCTTAGTGAGATCGCCATCTTCAGGAATGGCGACCCGCCAACCATAGTTGATCCACCAGTTCTCGATATCGGTCAGAGTACCGGAGTCGTAGTTGGTGAGATTGGGCTTGACGCCGGAGGTCCAGTTGGAGCTGTTTCCGTCATAGATTTTGTCGCCATTGGCGTTAGCGAGATCAAGAAGCGGAGTGGTGCTGACACCTCCGACCCCTGACTGATCGATGACGCCTTCCTCGAAGGCAATACCGTGCATGGCAAGTGCCGTGTCGTTGGTATCGACATTGTCCCAGTCGTTATCGAGCGCCGAGCTTGCCCAGACGATACCGCCCAGGTCGGTCAGAGGCGTGTCGTAGTGACCAACGAGGCCAGTCTGGTGGTGGAGCACGGTCACGCAGTTAGTCATGCGGTTGAAGACATCGCATGCCCAGCTCTTCTGCGCGTTCCAGTTGTGCCAGAGGGCGCTGAGCGTCTCGCCGGCCACATCTTCGTCGCTTTCCACGCCACCGTCAAAGCCATTCTGGCTTAGAATTGCCTGGTGAATCTTGGTCATTCCCGGACCAGCATTGCCCCACGCCTGAGCGATCAGGTAGTACTGACCCTCCCAGACCGTCTGCCAGTGGCCTTCATCAGCGAAGGTCGTCGGATAGGGGTGCACGACTTCCAGCCAGACCGAGTTCCAGGAATCGGGAGTCTGGGCAGAGCTGGTGTCGATCAGCGTGCCGTCCAGGCGCAGCTCGGCCTCGTGGCTGCCGTTGAAAAACAGCGTCAGGCGTTTTCCATGAATGTCCTTCGAGTAGAACGTCTCGTCGATGGTGTCGTAGTAGACATTCAGCGTAGCGCAGTAAGCAGCCGGGATGTCCGTCGACCAGGTGGTCGGCGTGGTGCTCGGACGCAGGTACGACAGTGCCGTGTTCCGCAGCGTGCCGGTGGTCGGATCGATGGTCTTGCCGCCGAGGATGTCGTCGGTGGTCGCGTCCGGATTGTTCGTCTTGATGTAATCGACCAGATTCGCGGTGAAATCATCGAGATCGCTGCGGATGTTAGAGCGGTTGATGTCCTGGACGTAGTCGGTGGCAACCGTAGCGCCCGACGTGGCATTGCTCAGGAAGGTCGCCCGGTCGTAGTCCATGGCGGTCTCGAGGTCGATTCCCGAGGTCGTGGAATACGACTTGCGCGCCGGGTCGAAGACATAGTCCGTGCTCGAGATCGTCACCTTAACGAAGCAGTGGTTGAAGCGGATCTTCCACTCGGTGCCAGTCCAGTATTCCTCGCAGGGAATGCCGCCATCTGAGAGGTAGTTGACCTCAGCCCAGATGTTGACGTCGGTGCCGAACCAGGCAGCCGCGTCTGCTTCGGTCAGCTCCAGCTCACCGAGCTGGTAGCTTGCCGTGTAGCCAGCTTCGCGCAGGAGCTCGATCATGAGCTCCGACTGGTCGAAGGAGTTGCCGTAGCCGTCGATCAGGCAGCCCAGGGCGCCCTTCTGGGAGCCATAGGTGGGCAGCCATTCGATGTGGTCGTGGACGAATTGATAGATGAGGTCAACGTCGTTCTTGAGAGCGCGGGCTAGCTCCACGATATTGGGAGCGCCTGCGACGGTGCCGGAGGCGAAGCCTGCAGCCGCTGCAAGAATTGCTCCCTGCTGCGGAGTGCGCGGTCTGCCTGGGCGGTAGATGTTGCCGGGCATCTTGCGCCCTTCGATGGTCGTCTTGGCCTGAGCCGGTCTGACCCGAGTCTGTTTCTTCACCGGCAGAAGACCTGGGGTCTTCACGTGTGGCTGGTTCGGTTTCTTGTTTCGTGACATGTATTTGTCCTTTGTTTGGTTTAAAATTGGAGGCAAGTCCGTCTAGCCGGTGAGAAACACCGGATGAGACTTGCCGATGCGAGGACGGAGCTGCTACTAGCAGCCACCGCCGCTGCAGGAGGTCACGACGGACGTGCGATTGCCCATGGAGTCATAGTTGTAGGTGATCACCGTTCCGTTCGTGAACGTGATGGTTTTCAATCTGCCAAGGGAATCGTATGTGTACGTTGCACTATCTGACATTTCTGTTGTCCTCTGTGTTTGAGTTGGGTTTGGGTTGGTTGGGTCCGATACCAGCTGTTATGTTTCACCGCCCCGGAAAACATCCCGAAAGGCAGTCACAACAGCCGATAGAGCCGGCGAATTTCAGCCGGCGAAAGTCTTCCCGCTGCGCCGCACTCATAAGGAAAGAAGAGAGAATTACCGCTCCGCGAAGATCAGAATCAGATCCTGATCAAGGCTTCTCCATATCTCTGAAACCCCTCAAAGTCCCCACAGCACACGAAACCAGCATGCTTGCGCTGCCTGGTCTATTTAATTCGTAATCGACTGGGGGCGGGGAAGATATGGGCGGTTTTGAAATAGTTCCTTATACCGTGGGCAACGAAAAGATGCCCGGAACATAACGGGGAGGTGCCGGAGAGAACAAATCGATGTTGCGATTGCAACACCGCATGTGTCGGTTTGCGAACATCTCGCGCACCGCATACGGCGGCTGATTGGCCTGATTCTTAAGCAATCTGCGCATGTCATTCTTGAGCGCATTTAATCGCCGCTTTCGCTGCGCACACCTAGCGCTACCGCCTTACAAGCCGAACAGATCTGATACTGTATATAATACTACCCTAGAGTACCACCAGAACCAGATTCTGATCTGACTTGCTCGCGTGCTTCGCGCTAGCTCTTGACCGACAAGCTTGCCGAACAATCCCGCCCTACTTGCTCTCTAGAACCCCCTGGTCGAGGATGCCCTGGAAGATTCGACGAAGCTCCGGGTCACGCAGGTTCTCGATGATCTCCTTCTGCTCCTTCGCCAGATCAGACTGGGCAAGCATCACGATGGTATCGAGAACTTTGGTGTAAAGCGTCGAGACCTGCTCCTGGGAGAGCGAGCCATTGATGCCCTGCTCGCATAGGCGGTAGAGTGACTCGCGAAGCACGAGCACGAGCTGGGTGCGCCCGGCGAGCTCCACGACCTTGGTCTGTAATTCAATCTGAGTGCTGGCACTGACATCGGGGTCTGCCAATTTCAATTCGGCGATGATCTTGGTGATCGACTCGAGTGCCACGTCCGGCGCCGGCTCGGCACAGACCTTGAGGCTCCCGTCCGCCGGCAGGACATACGCCCCCCGCCGGGAAGCATCGTAATCGATGACATAGGGCTTGCCCGGCGTGAGCTCATGGGTGCGGGCAGGAGGCGTCAAAGACGCGCAGCCCGAAAGGGCGATTGCTGCAATCACAGCAATGCAAAGTGAGATTCTGGTTTTCATTGGTTGGTTGTTCCTAGTTGAATGACCTCTTCTTTGACCAGCAGCGCGTCGAGGCGTTCTCGGCTGCCGTTGAAGCGATTGATATCGCAGAATGTCTTGATGCCATCCACACGCCCGCGCTCAGTCCACTGCCAGAGCGTCCACACCTTCCAGGGCGCAGGCACCCGGGGCTTGGCTTTATTAATCGTATAGTGCGCCAGCCAGAGGGGATGGTCCTTGAGACCCGGGTCGTTCTTGAGCACATCGTCTGCAAATGACGGGCTCAAATAAATCACCGGATTGATATGCCTTCCAAGACGCGAGCGAATACC
>Ga0226835_1001874_pt1 | contig 9981 bp, 8 predicted proteins | sample LAC_MetaG_1_FD_163627 | JGI IMG/M metagenome (GOLD analysis project Ga0226835, IMG submission 163627) | Anaerobic ammonium oxidizing microbial communities from anammox membrane bioreactor (MBR) in UC Berkley, California, United States -... | ecosystem: Engineered > Bioreactor > Anaerobic >...
AAGATGCAACTGGAAGGGTGTGTATGGATCGGCCGCAACCCTTCCCCACAGCAGTATTTTGCCGAGCGGTATGCATTGGCTTATTCGGGCATTTTACAGATGCTTGCATCTCAGCAACGCATTCTCAGCAATGTGGGTTCTGAGGATCAATGGCTTTTCATTCCCTATCCGTCTGCAGATGGGACTCCCATCGCGTTATCAGACGGGTATTCCTTTGGAATATTTCGATCTTCCTCGACAAAAGAAGCCGCTGCCTGGATTTTCATCGCCTGGTTGAGCCGTTCTGAGCAGCAGGTGCGCCTGAGCGAAGCATATTCAGGTTTGATGTTGGGGGAGAAAAACCAGGATGACCCCTCTATTTCAGGGCACGTCGGGGAAATTTACCCTTCCATTTTGCCAGCTCCTGCATCTCCGGAATGGTTAATTGCCCGTCGACCTCTGGAAGATGCCTTTTGGCAGGTTTTCAACCTAGCCTCTGAGGAACAACTGGTAACAATCCTACCCCAACTGGACGAGATGATCGTAGAATTGTCTCAGGATCCTTGAGGGTCTGGGTATGGTTTGGGCTTGGCTGGATGGCTCTTTGGAGAACGGATGAGCAAGGCCACAGAACTCAAAAAGGGGGGCAGGTGAACGATCATTCACAGGTAACACGCGATGGTTTTCTCATACAATATCGCGAGCAAGTGATCCCGGTGTACCGGTATCACTTAATTCGGTCTGGTGACTGGCAAGAAGCTCAGACCTGGACGGCGGAGACCTTTCGCCTGGCCAGACAGTGGTTCTCAAAAATTCCCATGGCAGAGTTTAAGCTCTGGCTTTTTCGCATTGCGGTATCCATTCATTCAAGTTTTCGAAAGCCGCCTGTATTTTCTGAGAGTTTTTTCTCTCCTCCACAGGATCAACTGGCGGGACTGGCACAGGTGGCAGAATTATACGAGAGCTGGCGAAAGTTACCCCAAAAACAACAAGATGCCATGGCTCTTTACCTCTTTGCCGGTCTGGAGACGACTGAGGTTGCTGATGTGATCGGTTGGAATTTTGAAACAACCCTCGAAAGGCTCTCGTATACTGCGGCCAGAGATAATAACCTGCGGCTTCTGGCGGCTGATCTTCATCCAGTGGGATATTTTATCGATCAACTGGAAGCAGAACTCAGGCAGGAGCAACCGTTACCCCGGGTAAAATGGCTCTCCTGGGGGCCCGGATGGTTATGGATGCAATATCGGGTCGGGCCAGCTTTCATGCTCCTGGTGCAAATTTCAATCACCCTGATTCTTTTCCTTTTATTTATCCTGGGAATCGGGGCATTCTCAGGCGGCAATTAAACCTGTATTCTCAAAGAACCGGTTGTCATGGATCATTGTTAAATTGGTGGATTACAGGCCCAGGTAAAACGCAACGATTCTTCAACGTTTGATTCCAGTAATTTTCTTATAATTGAATGCGTACCATCGCCGGAACTTCATTATCGAAGGTGGCGCTAAAACAAAATGGATTTCCTTTTTTTATCTCCCTCCAGGATCTATGTCAACTCAAGAAGATATCAAAGCACAAGGGGCAATCCCACAAAGCTGGGTAAATGAAATTACCTGCCCGATATGTGGCGGAAGCGCTTTGATGATCAAACGCTTCCTCAGCACTGCTGACCAGCTCTTGTGCGATTATTGCAGCGCTTCTTTTGAGGTTTCCCAAGATGGAAACTATCTTCGTCTGGTCGCGTATCCTCCAGGCACCCCGGATGTTTTGATTCAGGGGTGGATCCCTCGTGGTTTCCGTCAGAATGAACAATCCACAGAAAAAATGACAGACCAAAATGAAAGCCTGAGTCATGAAGAATTGGTCAAGCGTGCGCTCCAGCTACGGAGACTGGGTAATACTCCTGGTAAGACTCGGCACGCACTCAGTATGATTCCAGGGGTTTCTGAGGAACAAATTGACACTGCCATGGCCGAGGTGCAGGAAATATTACCGGAAAAATCCAGGTTGTTTAACTTTGGTATCCTCATCATAACCCTTTTGGTAGTGGCAATTATCGTGGTCATGGCGGTGGGTTTTTCTCGCCAGTATGCGAATGCCTCAAATGAAGGTTTACCGGCACCTGTGCAAGCCTGGATCGCTTCAGGAAGTGAGGCGCTCAATCTCCCTCCCGTCAAAGTCACTACGTATCGTTCATCTGGAAAACGAACACTTTGCCCGGTTCAGAAAGAACAGGCTGCGCGAACCTTTGGGGGAGATGAATCGATGTGGAATGGCACGATCTCTGGCTGGACGTTAATTACATTACGCCCGCAGTCGATCTTTATACCTGAAGGGATGAGTGGCCGATACCCTTTGCTGGTTGACGATCCTCGTATGGTGACGGTTCGAGGGCCGGTTTTACTGGAGCATGCCATTTATGTAGAAGTTCGATGCGGGAAGTGAGTGCGTCATGCAGGAAGTTAACTTAAGGCTTTAAAGGGATGAGAATCTGGGAGGTAATTTAGGAGTATTTTTCCAGCATGTCTGGCTTTCTCATGGCGAGCGCCCAGACATAGAAGGGTATTTTCCCGCGGAAGGTGCCGGTTACTAAGGGAAGGGCCTCAGATTGGTTCACTACATGAACGGACTACATAAAAATGTAGTCCGTTTTTATTGGAGCGGCGATACACTAAGGGTATAAAACGAAATCTCGCCCAACCCCAAGTACGCCGGTCTGGAGATTGATTTAACAGCCACCTTCTGGAGTGATCCACCGCCTGCACGACCTGAGATGAATTCCCGCTAACCCAAATTATCATCTGGAAAGGAAACTATCATGTCTATAAAAATCCCGGTTGCCTACGCCACCCCCATCGCTTCCGCTGTGCTAATCCGCACCTTCCTGCCAAACGCCTCTGAAGTTTACTTTGCCGGGGTGATGGATTTCTCCCGCCTTTCCTTTCTCAACCAGTTTATTGCAAAAATGGATAAGGCCGTAAAATCGGCCCAGCGCGATTGTGTGAAAATTTGCACCTTGTTAAACGCTGTGTTAAGTTAGGAGGATGACCATGAACAAAGCACTCTTCTGGCTTGTGCCCCTGATTTTTCTCCTGGCGCTGATTGCTGCCTTAGCAGGTATATGGCCCGCAGATGGCACCTCCTACCCCTTGACCACCTTCCGCGGCGAAGAGGTGACCATTAACGCCCGAGGCCTGTACTTCTGGGATACGGTCAGCTCTGCCGCCCAAATGCAGGCGAACGATGTGGTGACTCTCTTCCTTGGATTGCCTTTACTGGTAGTTTCGTTCTGGCTGGCTCAAAAGGGTTCCCTGCGCGGTAAACTCCTTCTGACGGGTACTCTGGGTTTTATCCTCTATACTTACATTTCCATGTGTTTCGGTACGGCATACAACCAGCTCTTTCTGGTGTATGTGGCGCTGTTCAGTCTAAGCCTGTTTGCCTTTATCTTGAGTATGTTGTCTTTCGATCTGAAGACTCTCCCGTCACGCTTTTCAGAAAAATTGCCACGCGGCTGGATTTCCGGGCTATTATTCTTCGCCGCGGCCTTTCTCTCGCTGGCCTGGCTGGGACGCATTATAGCGACGTTCATGCCCGGAGCTATTCCTTCGCTTGAAAACACGACCAGTATGTTTATTCAGGCAATGGATTTAGGGCTTATCGTGCCGGTCTGTCTGCTCTCCGGTATTCTGCTCTTGCGTCGAAAGCCCTGGGGTTACCTGCTTGCCTCGGTAGGGCTGACTAAATTCCTGACACTCGGCACGGCTGTAAGTCTGATGGGGCTAAACATGGCACGGGTTGGTGTACCTATCAGCCCGGTGGAGCTGGTAATCTTCCCCGGTATGGCGCTGGCAGGAATCGGGATGACGGTTGTCCTGCTTAAACACGTCAGGGAATGACTCGATACAAAACCTGACTGACATTGTGCCCGGTTTTTACCAGGCCTGGAGCAACTCCGAAGGATAGGAAAAGTCTTACAATTAAGAAAAAGTTATGACGGTCGCCTTCTATTAGGCGATTATTTTCACTCACCTGGCTTTGGTGAACCCCAGGCTGATGGCTCTGCTGATTATGAAATTGAAGGGGTAAACTATGTATTCAGATAACCAAACATTGATTGCCGGAAACTGCCACCTGAACCTTGAGCTATTAAAGCTTTTGCAAGAAAAACCCAAACCCTTTACGCCTGGAGAGCCGCTCTTCTGGGATGATCCGCACATTTCAGCTCAGATGTTGAAGGCGCACCTCGACCCCAACCACGATTTAGCCAGCCGCCGCCCGGAGACCATTCGGCGCTCGGTAGATTGGTTAGTTGCAACCCTTGGGCTTGAGGAAGGCGACGCCGTACTTGACCTGGGCTGTGGGCCTGGACTCTATTCGGTGTGCCTGGCAGAACGGGGATTGCGTGTCACTGGCTTGGATTATTCCCGTCGTTCCATTGCTTACGCCTGCGAGGTCGCACACCAGAACCACCTGGAAATTGAATATCGGTATCAGGACTATCTGACGCTTGAAGATGAAAATAAGTATAAGGCCGCCCTGCTTATTTATGGCGACTTATGCCCCCTCTCACCCGAAAAACGCGCTCGGTTGCTGGCAAACGTTCGCCGCGCTCTTAAACCGGGAGGGTATTTTATCTTTGATGTGACAACACCTGCAAATCATCAAAAGGATGGCAACCGCAACCACTGGTATGTGGCCGAGCAAGGGTTCTGGAAGCCCACCCCTCACCTGGTTCTGGAGAATCGCTTCGATTACCCGGATCAGCTCATTTTTTTAGATCAGGCGGTGGTGATCGAGGAAAATGGCCGGATTTCGATTTATCGTAACTGGTTCCAGGATTACACCCGAGAGTCGATCATTTACGAATTAACCGCGGCCGGTTTTACTGTGAAAGGCGTCTGGAACGACCTCACCGGTACACCTTTCACTGAAGACAACGAGTGGATTGGCATCATTGCACAAACAGAGGGAGAACTTTGAAGGGCCATTGCGTGTGGATATGTGACGGAGTACAGACATGGCTTAGGGGCCAAAATCGAACTGATCCTGTGGACAACCTGCGGTTAAATCCTGGAAAGGAAGATCATGAACAATTTACTTCAAATGATTACAAGAATACGGAGCGCCTTCTGTGTTCTGCTTTTAGGCTTCCTGCTCCTTTTCCTGGCTGGCTGTGCTATGCAGCGGTCGAGTGTACCTCTCGCTGAGCGCTGGGCCTCGGTAGAGGGTGGCCAGATCCAGGAATCGCGCCCCGGTGAACAGTTTTTCTTTACTATACCGGTAGATGAAGGCCTGATAGCTGAGGGAGTGCCCATCACCATTGCTGTGAGCGGCAACGTCGCCAGTGGCTCGGTGCGTTTTGAATTGCGCCGGCCCGACGGGCAGGCGGTATGGAACTCAGGAACGATCGGCCCGGGGGATTTCTCCATCCGTACAGAATACACTCTTCCGGTCGGGCAAACCGGGACATATACCCTGGGATTGGTCTACACGGAGCAGACCAGTGTTACCTACAACCTGAGCTGGCACGCCCTTCGCCTTGGGCCGGCCATCCTTCTGCCGGGCTTTGGAATGGTGTTGGTCGGGCTGGCCTTTGTCTTCTTCGCTTCCTGGCGGCAAATTTTGAACTGGCGTTACCTCATGCTGGGAGGGTTGTTCTGGGTGCTTACAGTGACGGCCAAGTTCACTGTGAGTATTCCGCTAAACCCGCTGGTCTTTCAGGCGCTGGGCGTCACCAGTGAGAAACTCTTCTCGCCTGGCAACCTGGCAGCTTATCTTTATATCGGAGCCCTGACTGGCATTTTCGAGGTGGGCCTGGCCTGGCTTGTTCTAAGCAAGACCCGCTGGGGAAGGGCTGATTGGTCTCAGGCGTTGATCTTTGGAATAGGTTTTGGGGTCATCGAGGCCCTGTTGCTTGGGCTTGCCGGGTTGAGCAGCGCCCTGGTGGGGCTTTTTTCACCGGAGGTGCTTCCCGTCCCCACTCTGGGCACCCTGGCAGGGCAGACTTCGCTCGGTATGGGGCTGGCTCCGGTGGTTGAGCGCCTGTTTGTCGTCCTGGCCCACATTTTCGCCTGTTTGTTGATTTTTTATGCCATTGCCCGGCGTGAAGCCCGGTGGGGGTGGCTGGCTATGCTTTACAAGACTCTGCTGGATACCCCGGCCGGTTTTGCTGCATTCTGGGGTACGGGTACTGTCGCTAAAATCTGGACGATCGAAGCCGTGATTGCCCTTTTCGGCATCCTTGGATTGTGGGGCACACTTCAGGTTGCTCGGCGCTACCCGCGAGCATCTGTTGAGAATGGCACCCACACCCGCATTGACCAGAGTCCGCGATTCCCCCAGGCATAATACGGAATGGCGCGCAAAGAGATGGGAGTTCTCTCGGCAGGAGAAGTACGGTCGAGCGGAAGGTAGAGAGCGCCTTCCCATGGCTCCTGGCTGAGTACATACCCCTGAGGGTGTAACACCATCACCCCTCCAAGCAGGTCATCGGCCCATTCAGCCTGCACCGGCCGGGCTGAGTCGACCTGAATATCCAGCAGTTCAATCCCGGGGGGTTGGTCGAGGCTCTCAAAGCAATAAACAAGGGGCCCGCGTTGAAGAGCGACGCACCCGCGGGTAGCATCTACGCGCGGATGTGAGACGATAAATTGCGGTTCCATTTCCAGCCTGAGATGGATGTTATCGCCAGCTTTCCATGGCCGGGTGAGGTGTAGATATCCATGAGCTTTCGCTTTTACGAACACAGTTTTTCCATTCACCTTCACTGTGAAAGACTGGCACCAGCCGGGAATGCGTATGGATAATTGCCACGGGGCATGACCGCTTTCTTGTATGGCAATAGCAAGATCACCCTTCCAGGGGTATTCGCTATTAACTTCAAACGCTACTTTCCCTGCCTGTTCCAGTTCGGCGTTCACAAATATATTTGAAAATTGATGAATCTGCACCCCTGCAGATGTATGGGTGATGAAATAATGCGCCATGGAGGACAAAAAGCGCATTACATTGGGGGGACAGCAGGCCACGCCGTGCCATTCGGGCCGACCCTGGAGCGAAAGGTTCCCCGTGGGTCGGTTTGCAGAGAGTCGCGGGAAGCGGGTCGGGCGTAACATGAGCGGATTGGAATAAAAATAATGCAGGCCGTCCAATGAGGGGGAGCTAAGGATGGCGTTGTACATCAGGCGTTCGATGAGATCGGCAAAACGACCTTCGCCGGTCATCAACAGCATTCGCCAGTTCCACATCAGAAAGCCGATAGCAGCGCAGGTCTCGCAATAGCACTGGTCGGCAGGAAGCTCGTAGGGGTCGCCGAAAGCTTCGCCATCAAAGCGCGCCCCAACTCCGCCGGTGAGGAACATCTTCGTAGAGTAAATATCCGTCCACAGGTGCAATAAAGCCTCCAGCAAGGAAGCCTCACCCATTTCCATGACAAAATCAGCCACCCCGGTGGCAAGGTACATTTGCCGCACTGCATGGCCGACAGCTTCAAACGCCTCCCGGACAGGGGTGTGGTCTTGATGATATTCCGCGCCATATGAGGTAAACCCCGAAAGTCTTCTCTGACCGCGCTGTTCGATTAAAAATTGAGCCAGCTTAAGGTAGCGCTCCTCGCCGGTTTCACGAAACAATTCCACCAAGGCGGTTTCAATTTCAGGGTGGCCGCAGGTGCCTGAGCGTTTACCGGGCCCAAAGATCGAATCGATGTGGTTGGCAAACCGGCAGGCCACCCCCATTAGCCGATCATCACCCAGAGCGCGTTTTACAGCGATTGCGGCCTGGATCAGGTGTCCGGCACAGTACATTTCGTGACCAAAATTCAGGTCAGCCCACTTCTTTTCGGGGTGATAAAGCATGATTGGCGTCACCAGGTAGCCATCTGCATCCTGAGCAGCTTCGATTAATGAGAGGGTCTGGTCGATGAATCCGCGAAGCGTTTCATCTGGTTCACTGGCCAGTTCCCATGCCACGGCTTCTAACCATTTGTAAACATCAGTATCGTGCCCCTCATGGGCGCCGGGATCTACTGGCCGCTCTGCTGGCATGCCGGCGCACAGTCGAAAGCTGTCGAAAGACCCATTTTGAAGGAGCTGTTGATAGCCATGGTACAGGCTAACCCGGTGGTTGAGCTCCTGCCGGGACTTCCAGAACCCTGCTCGCAACTGAACAGCTCTAAGTGGCAGGGTTTGTAAACGAGAAACTCTACTCTGGCGGTTATCGACCGGTCCGGCAGGCTGTGAGTTGTTCATGGCTGAGAACCTCAATTGTGATGTAATTTAGATAGAGCAAATCTCATGGTTGGGCATGAGGACCCGTTTACCGCTTGAAGTCGACGATGGTGATGCCTTTCATGAAGATGTCCTGCGATACAAAGAACAGGATCAGACATGGGAGCGTGATGATCATTGCCGCCGCCATGTAGAGGTTGTAAGGGGTCAGATTCATTTGAGGAACCCTGAAGTTCGTCAGGTACATGGTCAACGTGAAATGTTGGGGCGAAGTTAGAATGATCAATGGTCCGAGGAAGTCATTCCAGAAGTAGACGAAGGCAAACACACCCACCGCCGCCAGCGCCGGGCGGGAAAGTGGAATGATAATTTTCCAGAAAATGTCCCAGTGAGAGGCGCCGTCGATGATAGCCGATTCGTCATAATCTCTGGGAATGCCCATAAAGAACTGACGCAGGAGGAAGATGTTATAAGCCGACCCGCACCAGTGGGGGATCATCAGTGGCAGGAAAGTATCCAGCCAACCCAGTTTCGACCAAACGATGTACTGGGGCACCATGACCACTGCAAAGGGGATCATCAGAGTGCTTAAAATTCCCAGGAAAAGGAAGTTCTTTCCGGGAAAACGCATACGTGCGAAGGCATACGCTACCAGCGAACTGGAAAGGAGTGTGGCAACGACGCCGTTCAGAGTGATGAGCACGGTATTCAATCCGTAGCGTACCATCGGGGGAACATTCATACCGGTTTCCTGGTTGCCCACATAACTCTGGTACACTGCATCTACGTAGTTTTTCCAGATGGGCGGGTTCGGTACCCAGGTTGGGGGAATGGTATACACCTGATCTCCCGGCTTCAGCGAGGTGTTGATCATCCAGTAAAATGGAAGCAGAAACATGATCGTCAGAATTACCAGTAATCCGTAAGAAATGCTCTGTTTGATAATCCCCGGGTGAAACCGATTGCCAAACAGAAGGATTTTTAACCGGGTGATTGGTTCGGTGCCGCTTTGGCGGGGAGAAGCTTTTGCTGCCGGGAAATTCTTTTCCATCATCTCGTCCTCTTTCGATTCAACAACCAGCGTACCACTTATTCGTTTTCGTAATAAACCCAACGGTTGGCAAAAACAAACTGAATGATCGTCAGCACCAGAATGATGAGGAACATCACCCAGGCCATCGCTGAGGCATAACCCATCTTCATAAAGGAGAATGCGCTCTGGTACAGGTAGAGGCCGAAGAAGAGCGTTGCATTTTGCGGACCTCCAGATGTCATGACGTAGGGTTCTGCGAAGGTCTGGATGCCCCCGATAATGGCCATCACCAGATTGAAGAAGATAACCGGCGTTAACAGCGGCAGGGTGATATTAAAAAATTTTGCCATCTCACCGGCGCCGTCGATATCGGCGGCTTCATAGAGATATTTAGGCATGCTTTGTAGCGCTGCCAGGAAGATCACCATGGGAACGCCAACGTTCCAGAGGCGCATGATGATCAGGGAGAGGAGGGCGGTATTTTTATCATAGAGCCAACGCAGCCCTTCAAGACCGATGATGTTGAGGATTGCGTTGATGATCCCAAGTTCATTGTGATACATCCACTTCCAGATGACCGCACCGGCGACGCCGCTGATTACAGCCGGAACATAAAATACGGTACGCCAGAAACTGGATAAACGGATATTCTGGTTCAACAGGACAGCCAGGAGCAACGCCAGGATCAGCGATAGAGGAACGGAAACAAATACATATTTGGCTGTCACTGAAATCGAT
>Ga0226835_1001875_pt1 | contig 9969 bp, 7 predicted proteins | sample LAC_MetaG_1_FD_163627 | JGI IMG/M metagenome (GOLD analysis project Ga0226835, IMG submission 163627) | Anaerobic ammonium oxidizing microbial communities from anammox membrane bioreactor (MBR) in UC Berkley, California, United States -... | ecosystem: Engineered > Bioreactor > Anaerobic >...
ATGGAGCCAAACGAGCCGACGAAGAGATTCTTGTACGCTTCCAGCGGCGGCGCGTCCGCCAGAATCAGGACCAGCGTGGTGAATCCCAAAGCCAGCGCTACTGCACCCAGTTGGAAGGCGATATTTGTCCATTGGAATTTATTTCTCTGCATCCTTGCTCCGCATCAAGCGTAGTAATTGACGATTTACGCTGTTGTATTGACAAGCAGCGCTAAGCGCCGTTCGCTGTTTTTGCCGCTAAGACGCTGCTAAAAAGCGTCCCAACCTCGCCCGCCAATAAGTTGACCCAATTGATCCACCGTTGTCGAAGCGGCGTCTAATGGGGGAGAAACCCGCCCGGCGAAAAAGACCAGAATGCGGTCGCTATACTGCAAGATCTCGTCCAGATCGGATGAGATGAACAGAATTGCGCTCCCTTGATTACTGCAACGTTCTTTAAGCAAACTCCAGATGTACAAGGTGGATTCAATATCCAATCCGCGGGTGGGGTGTTCCATCAGGATCAGAGAGGCTGGCGTACGCATCAGAGCTAAAAGCGTCCGCTGCTGATTCCCGCCGGAAAGCGATTCTACGGTGCTGTCTGGCCGTCCGTGGATGTTATATCCTGCGATTTGCTCCTGGGCGACCTTTTGAGCGCCCTCCCAATCCACAAAGAAGCCGCCCTGGTCGCGCGCCAGCACAAAATGTTCCATCAAAGAGCAACCTGGCACCAGACCTTCTTCCATGCGCGAGGCGGGCATATACACCACGCCATTCTTCAGAAAGGTGTGATAGCCTCTACCGGTTAGATCTTTTCCGTTGACCAGCATTCTCCCGGCGGTAGGCCGGATCAGACCTGTGCAAGCGCGCAAAAAGAGTAATTGGCCGCTACCTTCCATACCCGCCAGACCAATCACCTCCCGCTTGCGCGCCTGGAGATTGACCGGACCGATGCGCATTCGATAGTCTTCGATGGAGACATCCTTCAATTCCAGCGCCATCTCGCCAGGTTTGTAACTCTCCCGCCCACCAAAGCTGACCACTTTGCCAAACATCATCTGTACCAGCTCATCCATCCGATAAGGGGGCGTCGCTTCGCCTACCAACTGGCCGCGGCGCAGCACTGCCACACGATGGCAAAGTTGTTCAACATCTTCCAGCTTATGAGAGACAAAGATGATCGTTTTTCCTTGCGCTGCCAGCTTGCGCAATGTTTCGAATAGCTTGATCTTTTGCAGGGCGCTGATGCCCGTCGTTGGTTCATCCAGGATCAGCACTTGAGCGCCTAACCACAACAGCCGCAGAATTTCAAGCTGTTGTCGCTCGCCGACGGTTAACCGATCCACATGCGCCTGCGGGTCGAGGGTGAAATCGAATTGCCGTTGCAATTCATTAAAACTGGCGATCACCTCTTTAGCATTAGGAACGATCTTGCCCGGACTGCCGGCGATGAAGTTCTCGATCACCTTCATGGGTGGGAAATCCAGGGGGTCTTGATGCAGCATGCCCACGCCGTAGTGGATCGCATCCGCCGGCGAGTGGATCTTGACTTCTTTGCCGTCCAGCAAGATGAGACCTTGATCAGCCTGAATAAAGCCCGAAAGCACTTTCATGAGTGTGCTTTTACCGGCGCCGTTTTCCCCTAAGATGCCTTGAATAGTTCCAGATAGAATGCGTAGATGAATATTATCATTGGCCGTCACAGGCCCAAAGGTCTTGCGGATGCCGATCAGTTCTACGTTCATCGTCTCTCAAGGGTCTGGCAAAAGGGGGAAGGCAGACGATGCCTTCCCCCACGCATGGTTCAGAAAGGGTTAGTTACTGGGAACGCTCTGGCCTTCCATACCTTCCAGCAGTTGCGGCAGATACCACACCTGCAGGTCGGTGGCGGTTTCGCCTTCAGCCAGATACGGCGTACCGTCCTGCAAATTGAGCGGGCCTACCCACAGGTTCAACCCGCCAGCCAGGGCGGCGATGAATTCATCCAACTTCGCCGCGGCGTCGGCGCTCAGCGCTGCGCCTTTGACAAAGCCGACTGCGCTTGTATCGGGGTTGTTGATGTCTGCCCAGTCTGGACCGTTCCACTCCCACACTGGCTGCTGCTTGCCTTCGGTGAAGAGCTGGATTTGCTTCAGGTAAGCCGGCCCCCAGTTAAAGTAGGGCACGCCCAAGCAAACATTTTCGGCTTCTTTGCAGGCGCCGATGTAGTCGTATGGGATCGCCCAAACGGTTTTGCCGGACTCGTTGAACTTCTTGGCCTCTTGCAGCGCCTCGGTCGTGTCAATACCGGAAATGACCACGTCGAAACCGGAATTATAGAAGTCATCTGCCACCTGCGTTGGGTCAGAAGTCACGCCGGGGATATTGAACCAAAAGCCAATCCAGGTGACCTTGAAGGAAAGCTCGGCAGGGTCTTTTTGCAGGTATTCGCTCCAGCAATAGCGAGCGCCCAGGTAAGCGGAAGCCGCCAGGCGGCGGGTTTCGTCGTTGATCAGTGGACCCAGATAACCGATCTTGCCGGTTTGGGTGGTCAGGGCGGCGGCGCAGCCAGCCATCATCTTGCCATATTCCATGCGGCCCATGATGTTGGTCAGGTTGGGCAGCCCTTTGAAATCCTTGCCCTCTTTCCAAGCCGAATCGCCGGAGGCGTGGATGGTGTAAATATCCGGGTTGGCAGCGGCAAATTCCAGCGCGCTGTCCTTCATGTCGTCCGAGTTGAAGATCACCAGCTTGGCGCCCTTGGCGACCAAATCTTCGGCCAGTTGAGCAGGGGTAGTGCCGGGACGATCGGCAGGGTTGACCTTGTCCACGTAGATCATCTCTGCGCCGGGGAATTTCTCCTGAACATACAGACCAGCGTCATAGTGCGCCTGGCTCCAGCCGTGATCGTTGTAGGGACCAACCAGCAACATGCCAAAGATAAGCTTTTCCGCTGGCGCTTCAGTCTCGGCGGGGGCTTCGGTAGCGGCAGGCGCTTCTGTAACAGCCGGTGCCTCAGTCTCGACTGGGGCTTCAGTGGCAGCCGGCGCTTCAGTTTGCGCCGGAGCCTGGGTCTGAGCTGGCGTCTGGGTGGCCGCGGGGGCGCACGCCGCCAACACCAGCGCTAGGATTGAGAGCAGCGCTATAAAGCGCCACAGGGTGTATCGTTTCATACTTGCTCCTCCTGAAATTAATTTAAAACTTTTGATAAACATTTCCGGCAAAAACCGCGCCGCATTCTCAAATATCTGCGTTTCTGGCCTCCTTTCTCAAACTCGAAACATTGATCCAAAGCAATGAGGCTGCCCGCCTCATCCCTTAAGCATACAATGAGATTGAATAGGAGTCCATAGTCATTTTATTCATATTTTTCAGATGACCAATGACAAGGCGGCGCTTTGCGCCGCCTTGTCGGGTAGGTCTAATCTGGAACGATCCAGGTGCCGGTCTCGCCGCGCAGGGCGCGTCCGATATTCTCCGGGTTGGTAATCAAGGCTTGCTTGCCGCCCGCCTCCAGATACCAGATGATGGCCTGGATCTTGGGCGCCATTGAACCTTTGGCGAAGTGTACGCCCTCTGCCAGGTATCGCTTGGCCTCGGACAGGGTCATACGGTCAATCCACTTCTGATCGGGTTTGCCAAAGTTGAGCGCTACCTTCTCAACGGCGGTTGAGATCAGGAACAGATCGGCGTTGATCTCGCGGGCAAGCAGGCTGCTGGCGTAATCTTTGTCAATCACCGCTGCTGTACCGCGATACTCGCCATCTCCAACATCTATCACCGGAATGCCGCCGCCGCCGACGGTAATAACGATGACACCGGCTTCGATCAAGATATTGACGGTTTCTAGCTCTACCACTTCTTTGGGAAGTGGAGAAGCCACGACACGGCGCCAGCCGCGTCCGGCATCTTCCACCACGTTCCAACCCATCTCTTTTTCCCTGCGTTTGGCTTCCGCCTCGTCCATAAAGCCGCCAATGGGCTTGGTGGGGTTCTTGAAGGCCGGGTCGTTCTTATCCACCAGCACCTGCGTGATAACCGTGGCTACATTCTTCTTGATTTTACGCCGATACAGTTCGTTTTGCAGGGTCTGCTGTAAAGCATAGCCGATCGCGCCTTGCGAATCTGCGCCGCATACATCCAGTGGCACTTCGTGCATGCCTTCGACCTTGGCGGCAATTTCCGAGCGGCGCAGGATGAAGCCCACCTGCGGTCCGTTGCCATGCCCGATAGCTACATTCCAGCCAGCTTCGATCATATCCGCAATGTGGTGGGTGGTCTCTTTCGCTGCCTGATATTGATCTTCGACCGTTTGGTGTTGAGGGTCTTTAATCAGCGAGTTGCCGCCAATCGCTACCACAGCAACCTTACGGGATGTTGATTCGCTCATTCGAGTTTCTCCTTGAGTAGTGGAATGGCCTTCTTTTAGGATTAACGCATGGTCAGGGCCATGACAGCCTTTTGAGCGTGCATGCGGTTCTCGGCCTCGTCGTACACGACGGAGTTGGGGCCGTCCATTACGCCATCGGTTACCTCGATGTTGCGATCGGCCGGCAGCGGGTGCATGTAAATGGCGTCTGGCTTGGCCAGCGCCATTTTGCGCTCATCGGTGATCCAATGGGCGTATTTCTTAATGATCCTGGCGCCCTCTTCGGGGTCTGGGGTGTGCACCATGGCGCCCCACGACTTGGCGTAGATAATGTCTGCGTCCTTGAAGGCGGCTTCCATATCGTCCATGACCTCGAAGCCCACGCCGAATTTGCGCGCCTGTTCCTGCGCCTGTTCCATGATTTCGGGCATCAGGCGAAACTCCGGCGGATGCGCCAGTACCACATCCAGACCAAAGCGCGGCATTTGCAGCACCAACGATTGCGGCACTGACATGGGTTTCTGATATGAGGCCGCGTACGCCCAGGAAACGACCATCTTCTTGCGGCGCAGGTCACGACCCTTCTTTTCGATGATTGTCATCAAGTCGGCCAGACATTGGAAAGGGTGATAAATATCGCATTGCATGTTCAAGACGGGAACGCGCGAGGCTTTCGCCACTGCATTCAAGTAGCCGTTGCCCACGCCCCAATCCACATGGCGGATGGCGATGCCATCAAAATAGCGCCCAAAGATCTCACCGATCTCTTTGGGTGTGTCGCCGTGGGCGATTTGGGTGGTCTTGCTTTCGATGAAGGCTGCATGCCCGCCCAACTGCGCCATACCGGCTTCAAAGGAGCCGCGTGTGCGTGTGCTGGAGAAGAAGAACAACATCGCCAGCACCTTGTCTCGCAGGTAAGCGTGTGGCTCGCCCAAGGCGCGCTTGCGCTTCAGGTCGAAAGCCAGGTCCAGAACGGTTTCAACTTCCTCTTTCGAAAAATCCAGGTCGCCGATCAAATCTCGGCCGCGTAAATCAGTTTGCATAGGTTCATCTCCTCAATTATCGGTTATGAAGTCTTATAGTCCGGTGATCTGGTCGTCTTGTAGTCTTGTAGCTGTGTCGTTGGATGTTCGAGTTTTTCGTTCGAACCGCTCTACACTCGCCATATTCGCGTCGCCGCTTCTCCATCGAGGTTCCGAATGTCTCGACTCTCTTCATCTAACTACCAGACGAAATGATTAAGTGACTAACGATGTTCTCTGGCTGCCGATTCGCCTCAAGACCATAGATTACTCGACTCCCTGATTATCCGACTCCCAGACGAAACGACTGGCGACTAATTATTCCATCGCTCCCAAAACCAGACCGAGCAAAGCCATGCGCATAACCACGCCAAAGAAGGCTTCCTGCCAGTAGCGCGACCAGTGGGTGATATCCACATCGGTAGGAATCTCGTCCATGCGCGGCAACGAATGCAGCAAGATGGCGTCCGACTTGGCTTTGTTGAACAGCAGGTCACGGGTAATCTTGTAGTTCGCCGGCGTCAGGCCGACATCACCGGAGCGCTCGTCGCGCGACTTGGTGTAGTCCGGCTGAACCACCGGCTCTACCAGGATCACGTCCGCATCGGCGATGGCCTGCTCGACGTGCTCGGCTTCTTTGAAGTTCAGGCTGTACTGTCGTAATTCGGCTTTGAACTCCTCAGTAAGCGACATTTCCGGCGGAGCAACGAAGGTGATCGGGCAGTCAAACTGGGTCAGGGCATAACCCAGCGAATGCATGGTGCGCATACGCATATCGCCTACCGCCAGCCATTTCAGCCCATCAATGCGGCCCTTTTCGCGCAGCACCGTGTATAGGTCGGTCAGGATTTGGGTGGGATGCTCGCCCCAGCCGTCGCCGCCGTTGATGATGGGCACCGAAGCCCACCTGGCTGCCTCATGCGGAGCGCCCTGCTGAAAATGGCGCATCACAATTACATCGCCGTAGAATTCCAGCATTTTGACGGTGTCCTTAATCGACTCCTGGTAAAAGTCACCGGCGCGAGTCATCTTGGCGTCGGCGAAGCCGGTCACGTGACCACCCAGGCGGTGCATGGCTGCTTCGTGAGCCAGGCGGGTGCGGGTGCTGGGCTGATAGAAAGCCGTCACCAGGGTTTTTTCGGCCAGCATGTTGCTGTTGCGCCGACCGCGGGCGATCGGCTCCATCTGCTTGGCGACTTCAAAAACGTGGAAGAATTCGTTCCTCTCAAATTCTTTCAGTGAGAGGATGTCTCGTCCAGCAAAGCTACGCATACGTGTAAATCTCCTTTTCTTCTAATTGTTCTATTTGTGAATGGATTCTGCGCTCTGCGGATTTTGATCGGGCGTCTAAACCTCGCCAGAAGCGCGTTCTTGTTTGCCAACCCGCCGCACCACATGGAAACGAAAGTGGCCGGGCAGGAAATAGCTGTAGGAATGATCCACGACCTGTCCATCGGCGCTGTACAGGTCAGCGGTAAAGCAAAGCAACACATCGCCGCGCTGAATACCCAGAGCGCGAGCGACTTGCGATGAGGCCGTCGCGGCGCTGATTTCGGTGCGCGAGGCCATCAAGGGCGGCTCGCCGCGCTGCAACAACAAGTCCAGCACCGAGCCATGAAAACCGGCGCTTAGCTCTTCGGGAGAGATCAGGTGTTCGGGGACGATGTCCACCAGATATGCCACACTGCGATTTTCGGCAAAAATCACACGGCTGATGCACAGCGCCTCTTCCCCCGGCGCTAATTTAAGCGCCTGGCAGTCTGTTGAATCGGCGCTGCGCCGTTCAATAGATAGGGCGCCGAAATCTACGGCGACACCCTCGCGCTGTGCCAGGGTTTCGATGCTTTCCAATACCTCCAGCCCCGATTGGATCACCTGCGGCGGTTGGTTAACATACGTCCCTGAACCTTGCCGTCGGCGGATGTAGCCCTGGGTTTCAAAGGCGCGCATCGCCTCGCGCAGCGTGGCGCGCGAGACGCCAAGCTGTGCAGCCAGCCTCGGCTCTGAAGGCAGACGCCGTCCGGGTTTGGTGGCGGCGATGATGTTCCATAATTGTTCGTGTAAGCGTTGTGCAACGGATTGATTTGACATATTTACTTCCGGCAGCACGGACTGCATAGCAGCCCGGTTGGATTCGCTGGTCTATCCTTTCTCCAAAACAGGGATGAACTCAAAGCGGGTCACATCCACAAGGCCAAGATCTGAGATGCGCAGTTCAGGGATGACCACCAGCGCCAGTAAGCTGAGCTGCATATTCGGGTTGTTCAAAGTGCAGCCACAGGCTCGAAATCCCTCCAGCACGGAGGCCGCTTGCTGGGCGACCACTTCGGCGCGTTGATTGGACATCAGCCCGGCGATGGGCAAAGCCACCTGGCCGATCACCTCGCCATCTTTGACCACGATTTGCCCGCCGCCCAGTTCCGCCAGGCGGTTGGCAGCCAAAGCCATGTGAGTATCATCTGTGCCAACCACCACCATGTGATGACTATCGTGCGCGACAGTAGAAGCGATGGCGCAGGCTGCTTTAAAACCAAAGCCATGCACTAACCCCACCTGTACGCCGCCCGTGCCTCTGTGCCGTTCCACCAGGGCGATCTTAGCCAGGTCGCGCTGCAAATCCACGCGGATCTCGCCGTTCTGCGGCTCAACCTCCATTTGTAACCGCCGCGTGGGCGCCTGATTCTCGATGACGCCGATAACATTGGCAATCTGCCGCCCGCCAGGCAATGCTTCCAGGCGGAAATCCGCCGCCGTCAATTGCCGGCCAAGATGTACAGAGTGCGTTGCCCAGTCAGGGTAGGGGAAGACCGGTAATTCAATGAGCAGAGCGCCGTTTTCTGCAACCACTTTACCCCTGGCGATGACCAATTCGGGACGGAATTCCGCCAGATCGTTCACCAGCAGGATGTCCGCATAGCGACCAGGAGCAATCATGCCAATCTCGCGGGAGAGGCCGAAATGTTCCGCAGTGTTCAAGGTGGTCATCTGGAGGGCAATGACGGGCGGGATGCCGTGGGCAATGGCCTGGCGCACGGCGCGGTTGACATGTCCATCGTTGATCAGCGTCTCGGAATGCGAATCGTCGGTGCATAGAATGAAACGCCGCGGGTCGAGCTTCATCTCGGTGATGGCACGCACGCCCTCCGCCACATCGTGCCAGGCAGAGCCAAAGCGCAGCATAGCTTTCATCCCCTGGCGCACACGAGCGACAGCGTCCTCCATGCGCGTACCTTCATGATCGTCCTCCGGCCCGCCTGCGGCGTAACCGTGGAAAGGCAGGCCGAGATCCGGCGAGGCGTAATGCCCGCCGATTACCTTGCCTGCCGTACGGGCGGCGGTCATTTCGGCGTGCATCTTTTCGTCGCCCAGAAGGACGCCGGGGAAGTTCATCACTTCGCCCAGGCCAATGATGCCCGGCCAGGTCATGGCTTCGGCGACTTCCTGCGGGCCAATGCTGGCGCCAGGCGTCTCTAAACCGGGGGCAGACGGGACGCAGGAGGGCACCTGAACCCAAACATGGATGGGCTGCGCCGCCGCTTCGTCCACCATCAGCTTCACGCCCTGCAAGCCGAACACGTTGGCGATTTCGTGCGGGTCAACGAACATGGCGGTGGTGCCGTGTGGGATGACCGCCCGCGTAAATTCGGTGACGGTGAGCATGCCCGATTCGATGTGCATATGCCCATCCAGAAGGCCGGGGGTCAGGTAGCGCCCGGCAGCGTCAATCAGGCGTGTGTGTTCGCCCAGGGTGTGCGATGCGTCGGGTCCTACATAAGCAATCCGTTCACCGACGATGGCGACATCGGTGTTGGGGATGATCTCGCCAGATTGGACGCTGACCCAGCGGCCATTGCGAATGACCAGATCGGCAGGTTTGCGTCCCATGGCTACATCTACCAGTAAACGGGTGCGCTCGATCATTGAGTCTGTCATATTTCCTCCAAAAAGCACCTGTTGGATGCAATCATCAGACTATTCGCCGCGCAGCAACCGTCGCGCGGCGCGGTTATGCTCTGCTGCCAGCGCAGCCGCGTCCAGGTTGGCGAGCCGACCTTCCTTGACAACGAACTTGCCGCCCACCACTGTGTAATCTGCTGAGGCTGGGGCGCAAAAAACCAGCGCCGCGACTGGATCATGCAACGCGCCAGCGTACCCCAGGCGGTCGAGGCGGAGAGCGAAGAAATCGGCGCATTTACCGGTTTCCAGCGCTCCCAGGTCATCGCGTCCCAGCACGGCTGCACCACCGCGCGTAGCCAGTTCGAGCGCCTGGCGGGCGGTCATCAGCGCCGGAGCACCCTGCCCGGAGAGCGAAGCGCCCAGCAGACCTGCACGCACGCGCGAGACCAACATTGCCTGACGGACTTCCTCGAGGAGGTGCGAGCCATCGTTGCTGGCCGAGCCGTCCACTCCCAGGCCGACTTTCACGCCATGGCGTAGCATGTCCAGGATGGGGGCGATGCCCGAAGCCAGACGCATATTCGAAGTGGGGCAATGCGCCACGCCGCAGCCAGCTTTGCCAAAGCGCCGCATTTCATCCTCATTGACATACACCGAGTGGGCGAACCATACATCTGCGCCGAACCAGTTCAGGATTTCCATGTAGTCCACCGGGCGGTAACC
>Ga0226835_1001876_pt1 | contig 9966 bp, 8 predicted proteins | sample LAC_MetaG_1_FD_163627 | JGI IMG/M metagenome (GOLD analysis project Ga0226835, IMG submission 163627) | Anaerobic ammonium oxidizing microbial communities from anammox membrane bioreactor (MBR) in UC Berkley, California, United States -... | ecosystem: Engineered > Bioreactor > Anaerobic >...
GCGGCCGCCTACTTGCAACCCCGCTCTACGCCGCGGTGTTGCAGCAAATCCCGCCGCCGCACCGAGAATCCAGCCTCCACGCCCTCAGACGCGTCGCGTGAGCAAGGAAAACGGCAAAAGTCGAGATAAGAGTCGGTGTTGGGTCATATCGCACGACGCTGGCCGCGTCCGCCAGCCGTCGCGCATGGCCGGACGCGGCGCGCCGCACGCCCTAATTTCTGGTGGGTGTCTCCCTGCCATGGTCGTGCCCGTCGCCTTCCTTGTGGTTGTGCTGGTGGGCGGTGCACTCGCCGTGCCCGACGCAGCGGAGTTTGACACCCTCGCGGACCCAGAGGTGTGCCGCATCGGCCTCGCCGGTGACGAAGTACTGAGTCTCGGTCCGGACGGGCTGGCTGGCGCCTTGACCCATGAGCATGCCCGCGAGAATCGTGAGGCCGACACCGGCGGCGACGCCGAGGAGCACGGGCTTGGACTTGGACTGGTTCATCGAACGACTCCTTTATCAAACTGTGGCGCGGATACTCTGAAGACGCTCCACGGCTACACGCCGTGAATCAGACAATGGGTGGTTCTGGAGGAGGGGCGGGGGCGCCGGAGCCCCGTTCATGAGTGTCTCTCCTCAAATCGCTGCCAGCCTCGCTATCCGCCGTCGCGGCCGCGACTTCCAGCGGACCGGTCTCCGGTTCTTCCCATTCCTGCGGAAGCGGCGTGGGCCTGCCGCTCGGATCCCAGCCCGTGAAGATACGGTAGAGCGCCGGGAGCACTACGAGTGTCAACAGCGTGCTGGAGATCAGCCCGCCGATTACGACCGTGGCCAGCGGCCTCTGCACCTCTGCTCCGGTGCCGGTAGCGGTGGCCATGGGGACGAAGCCCAGTGACGCGACCATCGCCGTCATGAGCACGGGGCGAAGACGCACGAGTGATCCCCGGATGATTGCATCATCGCGCGCCATGCCCTCGCGCCGAAGCTGGTTGATGAACGAGACCATCACCAATCCATTGAGCACGGCCACCCCCGAAAGCGCGATGAAACCGACGGCGGCGGAGATCGAGAAAGGCATGCCGCGGACCCAGAGCGAAAGGATGCCGCCCGTGAGCCCCAGCGGCACGGCACTGAAGACCAAGAGCGCATACTTGACGCTCTTGAAGGTCGAGAAGAGAAGCAGGAAGATCAGGAGGAAGCAGATTGGCACAACGATCGTCAGTCGCTCCTTGGCAGCGACAAGGTTCTCGTATTGGCCGCCCCAGACCAGCCAGCCGCCGGGCGGGAGCGTGACGCTCGCGATCCTCGTCTGGGCCTCATCGACGAACGAGCCCAAGTCTCGCCCGCGCACATTGCACTGAACGACGATGCGGCGCTTCGCGTTCTCGCGGCTGATCTGGTTTGTGCCCTCTGCGACATCGACAGTGGCGACATGACCGAGGGGAATGAATCCCATTTCCGCGACTTGGGGCGAGCGGGTGAGGCCGGTTGCGCTCGCGAGGCGAACCGGCTGCAAGGGCTCTTCAGCCCGGGGCAACGGGATGGGCAGGTGCTCCAGAGCGTCCATCCTGCCGCGGAGGGAATCGGGCAGGCGCACGACCAGGTCGAAGCGCCGGTCGCCCTCAAAAACAAGGCCCGCCTTCCGCCCGCCCATCGCCACAGCGACGACTTCCTGCACATCGGAGATGCTCAACCCGTAGCGTGCGATCACCTCGCGGTCGATCTCCACGGTCATGACCGGAAGGCCGGTCGTCTGCTCGACCTTCGCGTCGGCGGCGCCAGGGATACTCCGGAGAACCTCCAGAACATCCTGCGCCGTCCGCTGCATCCTCTCGAAGTCATCGCCGTAGACCTTGACCGCGACATCCCCGCGAACACCGGAGATGAGCTCGTTGAAGCGCATCTGTATGGGCTGCGTGAACTCGTAGTTGTTGCCGGGCACGGTGGCGACGGTCAACTCGATGAGCTTCTGGAGCTTGCCCTTATGGCCCTCCAGTTTCACCTCGGCGTGCCCTCCGTGCTCTTCGTGACCGTCCTCCTCACCCCCGTGTGCGCCCATCTTCTCGAGTTCCTCGGTCTTCTCGGCGATGAGCAGATCGAGTTCGGCCTCGCTGCGCCATTGATCCGTGGGCTTGAGGATGATGAATGTGTCGGACACGTTTGGCGGCATGGGATCGGTGGCCATCTCCGCCGTCCCAGTCTTTGAGTAGACGAACGCGACCTCGGGGAACTGCGAAACGGTCCGTTCCACGTCGAACTGCATGTCCTGCGACTGCGACAGCGAAGTCGAGGGTATTCGCATCGCGTGCATCGCGATGTCCTTCTCGTCGAGCGTGGGCACGAACTCCTGTCCGAGGCTCGTGAACAGGAGGACGGAACCTGCAAAGGCCGGCACCGCGGCGGCTACCACGACCCATCGCAGTCGCACTGCCCAGCGAACGACAGGCTCGTAGGCGCTCTTGGCCCAGCGGATGAGGAACATGTCCTTCTCGGTCACCTTGCCGCGGATGAGGATGGCGACCATTGCCGGTACGAAGGTCATGGAGAGAATGAACGCGCTGATGAGCGCGAAGATCACGGTCATCGCCATCGGGTGAAACATCTTCCCCTCCACCCCCGTGAGCGCGAGGATGGGGAAGTACACCGTGATGATGATCGCCTGGCCGAACACCGACGGCTGAATCATCTCCTTGGCCGCGACCATCACCTCGTGGAGACGCTCCTGGAGCGTGAGCAGGCGGCCCTCGTGGTGCTGCTTGTTCGCCAGCCGTCGAAGGCAGTTCTCCACGATGATGACGGCGCCGTCCACGATCAATCCGAAGTCGATGGCGCCCAGAGACATCAGGTTGCCGCTCACGTTGTTCTGCACCATGCCGGTCGCCGCCATGAGCATGGAGAGCGGTATGGCCGCGGCACAGATCAGCGCGGCGCGAACATTGCCGAGCAGAAGGAGCAGGACGACGATGACCAGAATGGCCCCTTCGAGCAGGTTTTTCTGAACCGTCCTGATCGTCGCGTCCACGAGCTTGGTGCGGTTGAGCACCGCTTTGGCTTTGATCCCCGGGGGAAGACTTCTCTGGATCTCGGCCATCTTCGCGTCAAGCGCGGCCGCGACCGTACGGCTGTTGGCTCCGATGAGCATGATGGCCGTGCCGACGACGACCTCCTCGCCATTCTCGCTGGCCGAGCCGGTGCGCATCTCGCGCCCCACACCCACGCCTCCCGGTACAACGATGTCCTGCACACGGATCGGCACGCCGTTGCGCGTGCCAACCACGACCCGTTCCAACTGCTCCGCCGTCTCGATCCGCCCTGTTGCACGGACCAGGTACGCCTCGCCCTTATGCTCGACGTAGCCCGCGCCGGTGGAGACGTTGTTCCGTTCGATCGCCTCGACGACCTCGGCGAAGCTCAGACCGTATGAAACCAGCTTCATCGGGTCGGGCTGGACGTGGTATTGCTTGACATACCCGCCGATCGCATCCACGCCGGCCACGTCCTTCACGCCCTTGAGTTGCGGACGGATGATCCAGTCCTGCACCTCACGGAGGTACGACGCGCGCTCAAGATCGTTCGTCAGCCGCCGCCCCTCCGGCGTCAGGTACGAGCCGTCGCTCTGCCAGCCCGGCCGTCCATCTGTGACTGGCGCCCCCTCGCCGTGCGGGTGCTCATACAGCACGGTCCACATATAGACCTCACCGAGGCCGGTGGCGATCGGACCCATGATCGGGTCCACGCCGGGCGGGAGTGATTCCTTGGCCTCACCGAGACGCTCGCTCACCTGTTGGCGGGCGAAGTAGATATTGACATCGTCCTCGAAGACCGCGGTCACCTGGGCAAAGCCGTTGCGCGACAGCGAGCGCGTGGACTGGAGACCCGGGATGCCGGCCAGGGAGTTCTCGATCGGGAACGTGACCTGCTTCTCGACCTCGGTGGGCGAGAGAGAGGGTGCGACGGCGTTGATCTGTACCTGGTTGTTGGTGATGTCCGGGACGGCGTCGATGGGAAGCTTGCCGAGCGAGTACACGCCCAATGCGGCGGCCATGACCGTCAGCAGCACGATCAGCCAGCGGTTCTTGATCGAGAAGTGGAGGACGGATTCGAGCATGGCGGTGGGCTCCTGTGCTTGGTCAGTGGTCGTGCTCGGCGCCGGCCTTGCCGAGTTCCGCTTTCAGAATGAAGCTGCCGGCAGCGACGAACTGCTCGCCCTCCACCAGTCCCGAGTAGATCGGGACCAAGCCGCCCACGGGCCTGCCAACTGTCACCGATCGTTTCGCAAAGGTGTTTTCTTCTCCGAGAACCGGGATGAAGACCGCTGGGCCGCCTTCGACGGTCTGCACCGCTTCTTCCGGCACAGCGATGACGGGTGTGGGCTCAACGCCAGACGGATCGGTCGCCACGATCTCGACCTGGGCGAACATGCCTGGCTTGAGCGCGAATCCCGTCCTCTCGCCGTCACGGATTTCGATGCGGACCTGCGTAGTCCGTGTGGCCGGGTCCACCATCGGCGCGACGTAGGCGATGGAGCCCTCGTACCTTGGTGCGTCGATGCTGCCGACCTTCACCCACGCCGTTGCGCCGACGGCCACCTCGTGGATGCGGGCCTCCGGGACATCGGCGAGGATCCACAGGATGCTGGTATCGGCGATGATGAGCAGGGATTCGCGGTCGGGGCTGACCAGTTCGCCGAGCGTAATCTCGCGCTCCACGACCTGGCCCGCGATGGGCGCCTGGATCGTCAAGCGAGGATTCACTTCGCCGGACGCGGCGAGTGCCTCGACCTCGTCCTGCTTCATCCCGAGCAGGTGCAGACGGTTCTCCGCCGCGACCGCCGACGCTTCGGCGGATCGAAGCGCTGCGACCGCCGCCTTGTACTCGCCTTCGCGCTTCTGCACTTCGGTCAGCGCGATGCCCTCAGACTTCTCGTAGAGGCCTGTCGCACGGTCCCAAGCAGTCTTGGCGAGGTCAACAGCGGGCTGCGCGGTTTGCGCCGCGGTCTTCTTCAGCAGAAAGTCGCTTTGCGCCTCGCCGAGTTCGGGGCTCTCCACCACGACGAGCTCGTCTCCGGCCTCGACCATGCTGCCGAGCTTGACCTTGATCTCGACGGCGCGACCGGACAGGTACGACCCTATATGCGCCATCGCCTCGGTGTTGAACGCAACACGTGCGGGTGCGGTGAAGGTAGGTCTGAGCTGCCAGAGTTGGGCCGGCTCAACCCGGACGCCGTATCGAGCGATGGCGTCCGCGGTAAGGACGACCTCGTCGGCGTGCTCGGCCTCGCCATTCCCGCCGTGGTCATGACCGTCGCCTTCGGCATGGCCCGCCGCCGCCGCCTCGCCGGGCTGCGCGTGGTCATGTCCATCGTCGTCTGTGTGCTCCTCCCCTTTGCATCCGGGCAGCACCACCGAAGCGGCGACGAACACGGCGCCGAGCACCCATGCGAGTCGGGAGAGGGCGAAGAAATGAGTACGAGTCGAATCAGCGTGGGTCATCGTGTCCTCCGGCGAGAATCAGTTGCGAGTGGCAGTACGGGGGGCTCGGCGGCCGCGGGGTGCGGAGACGCAGGATCCGGCGGGGAATCGCCTCATGGCGACTGGCCAACAGTGCGAGCAACTCCCGGTCCGCCCACGGCACGCTGGAGCCGGATCAACGCGACGGTGGCCTGCCGCTCCGCGTCGATCGCTCGGGCCTGGGCCGTGCGGAGGTCCTGTTCAGCGAGCAGGAGCGGCGTGATGTCCCGCTCTACGAGGTACACGTCCTCGGTCACCTGCCGCCGCTGCTGCTGGAGCGGGATGAGCTCGTTACGGATGCGGTCCAGGTTGGCGCGGCCCGCGGCGAGCGTCTGGTACGCGACACGGACCTCCTCAACAACTTTCCTCTTCGCCAGTGTCAGATCGTGCCGAGCCTCGATCTGCTCCGCGGTCACGCGGGCGCGCCGCGCCTGCCCCATGTCGAAGACCGGGATCGGCGTGGACACCGAGGGTCCGACAGACCAGTCGTCGTCACGCTCGGCGTCGATGCCCGCACCCGCCCCCTCCCACGGCAACAACCGAGCCAGCGCGTAGTCATCACCGAGTGCCGCCAGTTGCCACGCAACCGCCTGCACCTCCGGTCGGCTCGTGAGGGCCATGTCGACCCAGCGTGACTCCGGCTCCGCGACGAGCACGGGCGCTGACCAGGGCTCCAGCGTCCAGGCCGCGGCGGACGACGGCTCACCGATGAGGCGGGCCAGGCGGATGCGTTCTTCTCGACGCTGGAGTTCAGCCGCGGCGATCTCGACTTCGAGTTCGACGCGCTGCGCGTCAAGGATCGTGACGTCCGTCCGCGTTCCCTCGCCAGCCTCCAGCCGCGCCCTCGCCGTGTCGGTCAGGCGCCTGAGGAGTATCAGACGCTCCTGGAGCAGCGGGATGAGTGCGTCCAGAGCCTGCACACTGGCATAGCGCTCCTGCACCTCAGCGGCGATGTCCAAGGCGACCGTCACCGCGTTCGCCGCCGCCTGCCGCAGCCGGTTGTCGGCAGCGCTCGACCGGCGTGGGATCTGGATCGCTTGAATCAGGTCCTGGGCAAGCGATGCCTCGATGGTCGGTTTGCCCGGACCCCATCGGAGCACGACGCTGAGCACGGGGTTCGGCAAGAGCCGGGCCTGATCGGCATCGGCCATCGCGATGCGCACGCGGGCGAGCGCCGCTTGCAGGTCGGGAGCAGTTGTGACCGCGCGATGCACCGCGTCGGCCAGCGTGAGCGTGTCGTTGGCTGCCTGCTCCGATACCTCATCCAACGGACCACCGTCCACGCGGAACTGGAGGGCGTCATCGAGCCCTACCGCTTGGGCTGCGGTCGCCTCGGCCAGTGGATCGGGCCGGATCGCGGCGCAACCGGTCAGAAGGACGATCAGGAATACGGCTGCACACGGGACCAGAGCACCGCTCGGTCCCGCGCCACCGATGGCGCGGTTCTGCATGGGTTTCCTCGGAAGGCGGGTGTGGATTCAAAGAGCCGATCGGCTCAACGGGCCATGCGTGCGCGCCAGCAGGGACGCTGGGCGCAGCATCAGCAGCCGAACTCCAGCGCGGGGAGCGCTCGGCTGCACCCACCACCTACACGAGGAGGATGACGCTTCGGATATGCGTCAAGACACTTGGAGGGCGGCCCGGTCCGGAACATGTCCAGGCAGCCCGGGCCAGCGTCGGCGGATCAGTCCGGAACGCGAGTGCCGCAACCGCCATCGGGAGGCCGACGGCGAGGTCGCTCGTTGAGCGCTGAGGCGCTGTCGTGATCGACAAGTCGACCTCGATCAGCGTGTCTTCGCATGGGTGGGGACGGCCCGGCTCGTCGCCCGTCTCCCCTCCGCAACTGGTCAGACATTCGCCGACGCTGTTCTGATCGCACCCCAACTCGAAGCGCATGTCGCCATGCCCGTCCTGGCAGAGTACCAGCCCGCCGGCAAAGACGGTGCTGGTCAGCCCAAACCAGATCAGGCAGAAGCAAGCCAAGGCGTGGTTGAAGCGGTTGCGGCGCATCGAGTTCCCGGAGCATAGACACTGTTGATGAGCGGTGATGTGAGTATATCGGCGTGCCCTCTCCGCGTCCATGAGCGGTGTTATGAGGACGTCTGAGTCTGCTTTAGGCCGGTTCCTGCGACGGTAACTCTTCAGCCATCTGCAACGGCGTGACCCGAACAGTACCCGACTTGCGCCCCGGCTGCTTCGGTGGTAGACAAGCGGCATGGGCACGGACGCCGCGATTCAGGCCGAGCTTCGCACGATCATCGACGCCGCGCTGCGCGGCGAGGTGAGCGAGGAGCGTGCCGCCCGGGTGTACGAGCTCGGCCGCGACGCGGTGTGCGCCTTTGTGCTCGCCACGGCGAAGCGATTCTCCGAACTCGCCGCCAACACCGGACCCCACACGCTCGGCCCCCACACGACCGGCCCGCACACACCCTCGGGCGCCATCCCCCCCTACGCCAAGCCATCGACGCCCACGCGACGCGGCAAGAAGCCCGGCGCCCGCGGGCCTCGCCAAGAACGCGGTCGAGGAGCGTGCGGTCCCGGCCGAGCGCCCGGATCTCGTCCACCACGAGCCGCTCGATCTCGGCCGCGGGCAGGCTCGACCCGGGGCACGCGCTCGTCTTGATGGCCTTGCAACACCGGTAGTAGCGGTAGAACGGCTTCCCGCGGCCACCGGTGAACGTGTGCGTCATCGAGGCGTCGCACTGCTTGCACCGCAGCAGGCCCCGCAGCAGAGCGCCGTACTTGTTCCGCACCTCCAGCCCGCCGGTCCGCCCGTTGTACCGCATGAGCTTCTGCACGCGGTCGAACAGCTCCGGCTCGACGACCGGCTCGTGCTCGCCCTGGTACGTCTCGCCCTTGTAGACGATGCGCCCAGCGAGGAGCGGATTGGTCATGAGTACGTGGAGCGAGCAGCGATCGAACGGACGGCCACCGACGACCTTCCCCTTCGCCGTCACCCGGCGCTTGTTCGCCCAGTGCCGGCGCGTCAGCTCGGAGACGACCTTCTGGAGCGAGCCCTTCTCCAGGTAGAGAGCGAAGATCTCCCGCACCCGCGCTGCCTCCGCAGCGTTGACGACCAGGCGGGGGCTCCCGTTCGAGCGGTCCACGTCGTACCCGAGGACGGGCACGCCGCCCGCCCACTTGCCCTTGCGGCGGAGCGCCCCGAGCTTGTCGCGGATGCGCTCACCGATGATCTCCCGCTCGAACTGGGCGAACGAGAGCAGGATGTTCAGCGTCAGACGCCCCATCGACGTTGTCGTGTTGAACTGCTGCGTCACGGAGACGAACGACACGCCCCTGCTCTCGAACGTCTCCATGATCTTCGAGAAATCGATCAGCGAGCGGCTCAGACGGTCCACCTTGTAGACGACCACGCAGTCGATGTTGCCCGCGTCTACGTCCCGCAGAAGCCGCTCCAGCGCCGGCCGCTCCATGCTTCCGCCGGAATACCCGCCGTCGTCGTAGCGGTCGGGCAGACACACCCAGCCCTCGGCCTTCTGGCTGGCGATGTACGCCTCGGCGCTCTCACGCTGGGCATCCAGCGAGTTGAACTCCTGGTCGAGACCCTCCTCGCTGCTCTTCCGAGTGTAGATCGCGCAGCGGATCCGCTTCGTCTCGCGCCGCGCCGACGCCTTCACCGGCTCGTCCGTCCGGGTCACGCGGCGGCGGCTCACTGCACCGGCTCCTTCAACTGGAAGAACCGGAACCCGTTGATGTGGGTCCCGGTCACCTTCTTGGCGATGGCGGTGAGCGAGGCGTAGCGGTCGCCGGCGTACTCGAAGCCCTCGCCGTCTTCGAGCACGACCACGCGAACCGTCTTCCCCTTGTACTTCCGGACGATGGCCGACCCGGTCGGCGGCAGTCGGGGATCTCGCGGCGTGGCCGGGTCGAACGCCCGCGTCGTCGTCACCCCGTCGCCGTTCTGCGGCGGGCAGACCATCGCCTTCGGCGCCATCACCCGGACCTCGGCGTCGTCGGCCAGCTCGGCCGCGCGCCGGCGAGCCCGCTCGCTCAGGTCCCCCTCCGCGTTCGCCTGGATGCGCCAGGCGATCTTGCGCTTCAGGTACGCCCGGTGCCGCGTTCGGCAGGCGTGCCCGTGCAGCTCCTCGTAGCGTTTGACCAGTTCGGCAGTCGTCATCTTCTCCAGGGCCGCGAGTTCGCGTCGAATCGTGTCGGGCATGGCGCCTCCTCGGTGCATGGGCGGCTCGCGAGATCGGGTGCCCTAACCCGCGGGCCGTGTTTCGACACTGAGGCTCGCATCGCCGGACAGTTCAAGTCCCTCGGCGCGAGAATCTCCGCTGTTCGCGGCATTCTCGTGCTGGGCGCGATGTGCGCGTACGAGGCCGCGGGCGAGGATGCTCGCGATCTCCGCCTCCCGCTCCGCGGGCGTCATGCTCTCGGGCTTCCTGGTCGATACCACGCTCGGGCTCCAGCGACGGGACGCGCGTCATGCGCGCCTTCGTCACTGGTTCC
>Ga0226835_1001877_pt1 | contig 9958 bp, 9 predicted proteins | sample LAC_MetaG_1_FD_163627 | JGI IMG/M metagenome (GOLD analysis project Ga0226835, IMG submission 163627) | Anaerobic ammonium oxidizing microbial communities from anammox membrane bioreactor (MBR) in UC Berkley, California, United States -... | ecosystem: Engineered > Bioreactor > Anaerobic >...
CGCGGATTTCCCCACGTGTTTGTACATCGTCACGGAGGTGAACGATTCGCCGAGAATCCCATCGTGGATGGCCCACGAGCGCAGGCGGATGCTGTTCGCCGCGGCGGGCTGGCGGAACGGGGTCGAGCCGTCCAACCGCGGGAGCAGGTCGCCGTCGGCGGCGAATCCCTTTTGGACGCGGTCCATGAGACGGCGTCCCGCCTGATACGCGAAGCCGTGCCGTTCGAAGATGACCGCGTTGTGATAGTAGAGCGGTTCGACGAAATAGATATCGTGTCCGAGAAATTTGACGAATTTTTCGAAGGTCTGGATGGCCTCGTCGAGCATGTTGAGGCCGCGGCGGACCTGTCCCGGCGCGAGGCCGTCTGCAAGCGCGGCCGCCTCGGCGTCGAGGTTGCGGCGGCGAGTCCCGAATTTTGTAGTCTGCCCGTCGGGCGTCGCATCCACATTGTAGCGCGGCGAGTCGGGGTTGTTCATGATGTAAAGCAGAATGTGGATCTGCCCGTTGAGCGTGTCGGTGAGATGACCGTAGAGGATCGGGTCGGGGAAACGCTCTTCGTGGAAGAGGGAGAATTCCACGTCGCTGGAGCCAGGCGCGAATTTGAATTTTGTGAAATTTCTGATGCGCTGGGAATCGGGCGCGGGGAGGTTGAAGCGCTCGAACAGGCCGCGCGGGATGACGCGCAAATAGATGGCGCGCTTTTCGTCCTCGGGCAGGTTGTTGATGCCGCCGATGGTGGATGGTTGCATGGTCGGTTCCGTGGATGTGGTTTCGCGGGGCGCGTTCGGCCGCGCGTTATCTGACTCTCGATTCCCTATCCGAATCTCTCTGCGCGTCGCGCTGGGCGATGACGGCGCGCTTGTCGTGCAGTTTCTTGCCGCGGGCGAGGGCGATCTCGATCTTGGCGCGTCCGTTCTTCAGGTAGACGCGCGTCGGGACGATGGTCATGCCTTTCTGGCGGACGGAGTTGAACAACTGGCGGATCTCGCGTTTGTTGAGGAGCAGACGGCGGGCGCGCACGGGATCGTGGTTGTTGCGGCTGGCCTGCTCGTAGGGCGCGATGTGCGCGCCGCGCAGCCAGGCCTGTCCCGACTCGATCTCGACGTAGGATTCGACCAGGCTCATCTGTCCCGCGCGGATGGATTTGATCTCCGAGCCTTGCAGGGACAGTCCCGCCTCGAACTTTTCCAGCAGGAAATACTCAAAACCAGCCTTGCGGTTGGTGGCGACGACTTTGATCTCTTCGGTCACAGGGCGATTGTAACATGAAGCCTTCTCGCTCCAACTTATGCTTTTTGTCACTTCATGGGCGGCCTGCCTGCGTGATATACTTTTGCCTGCATAGCGCGGAGGCTGGAGGTTGTCTGTGATATTCCCGTCCAATCCTGATTTCCAAGGTGAACCATGAAGGACTTTCTCGCTATTTCAGACTATTCCCCCTCCCAGATCCGGGACATCCTCGACCTGGCCATCGAACTGAAAAAGGAATATTTCAAGAAAGGCAATCGGAAGATCTTCAAAGGCAAGGTGTTGGGGATGATCTTCCAGAAGCCCAGCCTGCGGACGCGCGTTTCGTTCGATATGGCGATGCGTCACTGCGGCGGGGACGCGCTCTATCTCTCTCCCAACGAGATCGGACTCGGCAAGCGCGAATCCATCGCGGACGTGGCCCGCGTCCTTTCGGGATACGTCCAGGCGTTGATGGCGCGCGTCTTCGAGCACGAACACGTGCTGGAACTGGCAAAGTGGGCCGACGTGCCGGTCGTCAACGGGCTCAGCGATTACAACCATCCCTGCCAGGGCATGGGCGACGCGTTGACGATCATCGAGAAGTTCGGCAAACGCTCGAAGGGATTGAACGTGGTCTTCGTCGGCGACGGCAACAATGTGGCGGTCTCGCTGATGCACGTCAGCGCGCAGCTTGGCTGGAATTTCACTCTCGCCAGCCCCGAAGGATACGACCTGAATCCCAGGGCGGTCGAGGTCGCGGAGCAGATCGCGAAGAAGACGAAGAGCAGGCTGAACTTCATCCGCGACCCGCACGAGGCGGTGAGGGGCGCGCACGTCCTCTACACCGACACATGGACTTCGATGGGACAGGAAGCCGCCGCCGACACGCGCGAGCATATCTTCCCGCCGTATCAAGTCAACGCGAAACTCGTCGGCGAAGCGGACAAGGACGTGATCGTGATGCACTGCCTGCCCGCCCACCGCAACCACGAGTTGACCGACGAGGTGGCGGACGGTCCGCACTCGGTCATCTTCCCGCAGGCCCACAACCGTCTCCACGCGCAGAAGGCGATTTTGGCGAGGCTCTTCGGCGTGGCGTAAATTATCATGCGTTATGCAGCGCGTAACGCGAAAAAATTTGGAGGCTGCATGAACACCCAGGAATACATTGCTTTAGAAGAACAATACGGCGCGCGCAACTACCGTCCGCTGGACGTGGTGATCGAGCGCGGCGAAGGCGTGTGGGTTTACGACGTGGACGGTCGGAAGTATCTCGACTGCCTGAGCGCCTACTCCGCCGTCAACCAGGGACACGTCCACCCGAAGATCCTCGAAGCCATGCTCGAGCAGGCGAAGAAATTGACGCTCACCTCGCGCGCCTTCCGCAACGACCAACTGCCCCTGTTCTACAAGGAACTGGCCGAAATGACCGGCTACGAAATGTCCCTGCCGATGAACAGCGGCGCGGAAGCGGTGGAAACGGCCATCAAACTGGCGCGCAAGTGGGCCTATACCGTCAAAGGCGTGGCGCGTCACCAGGCCGAGATCATCGTCTGCGCGGGGAATTTCCACGGGCGGACGACCACCATCATCTCGTTCTCGACCGAACCGTCATACCGCGACAACTTCGGCCCGTTCACGCCGGGCTTTCTCGTCGCGCCCTACGGCGACGCGGAAGCCATCCGCCGCCTCATCACGTCCAACACGGCTGCGGTCATGCTCGAACCCATCCAGGGCGAGAACGGCGTCATCATCCCGCCGACCGGCTATCTCAAACAGGTGGCGGACCTGTGCAAGGAGACCAACGTCCTGATGATCGCGGACGAGATCCAGACCGGCCTCGCTCGGACGGGACGGATGTTTGCCTGCGATCACGAGGGCGTCCGCCCCGACATGACCATCGTCGGCAAGGCGCTTTCGGGCGGATTCTATCCCGTCAGCGCGGCGCTCGCGGACGCGTCCCTGATGGGACTCTTCCAGCCTGGCGAACACGGCTCGACCTTCGGCGGGAATCCGCTCGCGGCCGCGGTCGGACGCGCCGCCCTGCGCGTCATCCGCGACGAGAAGCTGGCGGATCGCTCCCGCGACCTGGGCGCGTACTTCGTCGAGCAGTTGTCCGAGATCCCCAGCCCGCACGTCAAGGAGGTGCGCGGACGCGGCCTCCTCATCGGCGTGGAATTGAAGCCCTCGGCGGGCGGCGCGCGGCGCTTCTGCGAGGCGCTGCAAGCGAAGGGCATCCTCGCCAAAGAGACGCACGACCACGTCATCCGTTTTGCCCCGCCGCTGGTGATCGACAAGGAAACGATTGACTGGGCGTTGCCGTCTATCCGCGAAACGCTGAATATGAAATGATTTCGCGAACCCCGTTTTCTCCGCGAAAACGGGTCTCGTCTCAGGATTTGAAGGAGCCGCCATGAACATTGGCATACCAAAAGAGCGCCGCCCGTTCGAATACCGCGTCGGACTGTCGCCCGCTGGCGTGGAGATGCTCTCCCAAATGGGACACCGCATCTTCGTCGAGCATGACGCGGGCGTGGGCGCGGGTTTCGGCGACCTGGAATACGAAAAGGCCGGGGCGCAGATCGTCTACTCCGGCGAGGAGACGTACGGCCGCGCGGACCTGCTGCTCAAGGTGGCGCGTCCGCTCCGCGAGGAACTGGAGTGGATGCCGCCGGGCAGTGCGCTGATGGGCGCGCTTCACCTGGCGTCGGCGCGGCAGGATAAACTGGACATCCTGCTCGAAAAGAAGATTACGGCCATCGCCTACGAGCAGATCCGCCTGCCAGACGGCTCGCGCCCGGTCCTGCGCCCGTTCAGCCAGATGTGCGGCGCGATGGCGGCTTCGATCGCGGCGCGCTGCCTGCAAAACGACTTCGGCGGCAAGGGGATTTTGCTGGGCGGCATGCCTGGCGTGCCGCCGGCGGAGGTGGCGATTTTGGGCGGCGGCATGGTCGGCACGTACGCGGCGCAGTCCCTGCTCGGGCTGGGCGCGCACGTCATCGTGCTGGACCGCGACCTGTTCGCCCTGCAGCGCATTTCCGACCGCTTCCCGGCCGTCTCGACGATGGTTTCCACGCCGCGGAACATCGAACGCGTGGCGCAGTTCGCGGACGTTTTGATCGGCGCGACGCTGGCGCCCGGGGCGCGCACGCCCCTGCTCGTCTCGCGCGAGGTCGTCCGCTCGATGAAGCCGCGCTCGGTTATCATTGACATTGACATTGACGAAGGCGGCAGCATCGAAACCGCCCGCCCGACCACGCACGACCGGCCAACGTATGTGGAGGAGGGCGTCATCCATTTTTGTGTGCCGAACATCACCAGCGTGGTCGCCCGCACCTGCGTCCATTCCTACGTCAACGCCGCCATGCCCTTTATCGCGGAATTGGCTGAAAAGGGCGTGGAAAAAGCCATTGACGAAAACCCCGCCATCCTGGCCGCCGTCGGCACGCGCGGCGGGACGCTTTTGCACGCGGGACGTTTTGCCGCCAACAAGGAAGCAGCCAATGGACTGGACTAGCCTTTATCGCTCGCGTGTGACGACCCCGCAGGAGGCGGTTCGCGCCATTCAGTCTGGCAACCGCGTCTTCCTGACGGGGAACGTATCGGTGCCGCGGGTGATTCTCGCGGCCCTGGTGGAGCAGGCCCCCAACCTGACCGACGTGGAGATCGTCCAGCTATTGACGATTGGCGACGCGAATTATGTCCAGCCGTCGATGGAAGGCCATCTGCGCGTCAACGCGATGTTCATCAGCCCCAACACCCGCAAAGCCGTGCAGGAGGGACGCGCCGACTTTACGCCCGTCCTGCTCTCGGAATTTCCCCTGCTGTTCAAGCGCGGCACGCTGTCTCTCGATGTGGCCCTCATCCAGGTCTCCCCGCCGGACGAACACGGCTTTTGCAGCCTCGGCGTGGAAGTCGGCCCCACCAAGACGCCCGCGGAAACAGCCCGGATCATCATCGCCGAAGTCAACGAGCAAATGCCGCGCACGCTGGGCGATTCGTTCATCCACGTCAGCCGCCTGCACCACATCATCCCGGTCAACTACGCGATCTCCGAACTGGTTATGGCCGAGGACGGCGACGCCGCCATCGTGGAAAAGATCGCCGGCCACATCGCCGGCCTGATCCCCGACGGAGCCACCATGCAATTGGGCATCGGCGCCATCCCCGACGCGGTGTTAAGATACCTCTACGACAAAAAAGACCTGGGCATTCACACCGAGTTATTCTCGGACGGCGTGATAGACCTGGTCAACGCGGGGGTGTTGACGAACGCCCGCAAAACTCTCCATCCCGGCAAGATCGTGGCGGGCTTTTTGATGGGCAGCAGGCGACTCTACGATTGGGTGGACGATAACCCGATGATCGAACTGCACCGCACGGAATACGTCAACGACCCGTTTATCATCGCCCAGAACGAACGCATGGTGGCGATCAACTCCGCCATCGAAGTGGACCTGACCGGCCAGGTCTGCGCCGACAGCATCGGCCCGAAATTCTACAGCGGCGTCGGCGGCCAGCTGGACTTCGTCTACGGGGCCTCGCGCTCTAAAGACGGCGTGCCGATCATCGCCCTGCCCAGCTCGGTCACGTTGAAAGATGGGACCGTGATAAGCAAGATCTCGCACATGCTCAAACAGGGCGCGGGCGTGGTCACCACCCGCAACCACGTGCGCTTCATCGTCACCGAATTCGGCGTGGCCGAACTCTACGGCAAGACCATTCGCCAGCGCGCCCAGGCGCTCATCAATGTGGCTCATCCCGACTTCCGCGCCGAACTGAAAAAACAGGCCGCGGAACTGCACTATTTGTAATCGCGGCTTCCGGGCATCACGGATTCGTGATCTGAAGAAAGCCCCCAACTTCATGGCGCCCGCGCATCCTTCCAGGGTGCGCGGGTGTTATGTGCATGAGGCATTTTATCCATGAAAAACCACCGGAAGACAAAAATCGTCGCCACCATCGGGCCGGCCAGCCAGGACGAGGAAACGCTGCGCGGCCTCATCTCCGCGGGGCTGAACGTGGCGCGCCTGAACTTCTCCCACGGCACGCATGAAGGGCACGCGGCCCACATCGCGGCCATCCGTAAGGTCGCCGCGGAACTCGACGTCTCCGTCGCCATCTTGCAGGACTTGCAAGGCCCCAAAGTGCGCGTCGGCGAGCTGCCCCATCCCCTCGACCTGACGCCGGGTGAGCAAGTCTGCCTGTATGCGGAGGACGACGCTCCGCCCGATTTTTCTGGACAGAAAATCCCCGTGGCCTTCGAGGAACTCTTCGCCTCCGTCCAGACGGGCGACCGGCTCCTGCTCGACGACGGCCGTCTGCGCCTGACGGTCCAGACTGCCGAGGCGCGGCGTCTGACCGCGCATGTGGACGTGGGCGGACCGCTCACCTCGTATAAGGGCGTCAACCTGCCCGGCGTGCGCATGCACATCGCGGGCTTCACCGAAAAGGACGAAGCCGACCTGAAATTCGGCCTCGCCCACGGCGTGGACGCGGTGGCGATCTCCTTTGTCCGCTCGGCGGATGACGTGCTAAAAGTGCGGACGGCGATGAAGAAATTCGGCTATAACGGCGGCGGACGGCGCGCGCCGCTGGTGATCGCCAAACTGGAAAAACCCGAAGTCTTCGACGATCTCGACCGCCTCCTCGACGTGGCCGACGGCGTGATGGTGGCGCGCGGCGACCTGGGCGTGGAAATGCCGCCCGAAAAAGTGCCCGTCCTGCAAAAGAAGATCATCCAGACCGCCAACGCGCGCGCCAAACTCGTGATCACCGCGACGCAGATGCTGGAATCGATGATCTCCAACCCGCTCCCGACGCGCGCCGAAGCCTCGGATGTCGCCAACGCCGTCTTCGACGGCACCGACGCGGTGATGCTCTCGGCCGAATCCGCCTCGGGGAAATATCCCATAGAAGCGGTGACGATGATGTCGCGTATCGTGACGGAAGCCGAGTCTCATTTCCTGGACTGGGGACAGGTCTCCTCGCTGGATTCGCTTGGGGAGAGCGACGCGGCTTCGATGGCGCGCGCCGCCTACGAGGTCGCGTTCGACCGGGACGTGGCCGCCATCGCCGTCTTCACCATGCAGGGACGCACCGCGCAGTTGATCTCCAAAGCGCATCCCAACGTCCCCATCCTCGCTTTCACCCCCGAAGCGGAAACCTGCCGCCGGCTGTCGTTCATGTGGGGAGTCCTGCCGCGTCTCGTCCCGTTCGCGGACACGGTGGAAGATATGCTCCGCTACGTGGACGCGGCCTTGCGGCAAAGCAATATGGTCAAGACCGGGCAGCAGGTGGCGCTGGTGTGCGGATTCCCCGTCGGCGCGCTGCGGACGCCCAACATGCTTTTGTTGCACACGGTCGGGTCGTCGTAAACGGGATTTATTCCCGACTGGCAACGACCAGCCCGATCCCGATCAATATCCCGCCGACGATGAAGAGCGGCGTGACGGCTTCGCGCAGGAACAGCGCCCCGAGGATCGTCCCGACGACGGGCTGCGCGAAGAACGTCAGCGAGGCGACCGCGGCGGGTAATTCCGCGAAGGCGTAATTCCACAGGAACATGGCGATGGCGGTGGAGATGATGCCGAGGAAAAGTATCCCGCCGACTACGCCGGGGGTGATCTCGCCGATCCCCTGCGATTGGATTTCGAAATAACCGAACAGCGCGCTGGACGGAATTCCGCCCGCCAGCATGATGGCGCTGGCCGTCAGCAGGTCGCCTGCCCGGGAGATTTTCCGCACGAGGACGGAGTACAGCGCCCACGTCAACGCGGCGGCGAGCAGGGACAGGTTGCCCCAGAAGAGGGAGGGTGAGAGTTCGGCGTTGCGCGGGTCAATGACGGCGATCACGCCGAGCGTCGAGATGACCAGCGCCGCGATCCGCCGCGCCGTCGTCCGCTCGCCGAGCAGGAGCGGCGCGAAAAGCAGGACGAAGGCGGGCGTGGCCGAGGTCACGAGCGAACCGTTGGAGGCGGTGGAGAGTTTTGTCCCGACGAATTGGAATCCGAGCGAGACGCCGTATCCCACGAATCCCACCGCGAAGATTTGCCAGAACTGGCGCGCCGTCAGGGACGCGCGCGGACGGAAGGCGATTGCCGCGCCGAGGGCGAAAATCCCCAACACGAGGCGCGTCGTGAGCAGCGCGAAAGGAGGGATGACTTCCAGGACCACTTTGCTGACCACGTACATCCCGCCCCAAATGGACGCGGCTGCGAGGCCGGCGAAAAGACCAGCGAGAGGGTGTTTGCGCATGGGCGGGGATTATAACCCGGCGGCTGTTTTTGTTTGGGGGTTCACGCTTGACTTTTGCAAAAAACATTGTACAGTATAGATGTGAGTTCGCCGCCAGGAGGCCGCATGACTACTGACCAGTATCCCATCCGCCTGCGTTTTGACGGGGCTCAATTCAAGACGCGCGGCGTTCCAATCCAGGACCTGGGGGAATCTCTGGTTTTGATCCAGCGTATGGTTTACAAGGCGTATTTTATCCGGGAGAAACAAAGTTTCAAGAAAGCCGTCCCTTCCACTGCGGAGCGGAAACTCCTGGCGATGGAGATTGCGGGAAGAGAGCGCGGTTCCGATGTGTACCAACTGGCCTGGCTGGCCCGTGACGTTGCCGACAATGTAGCGGCCGGCGCTTTACAAGGGATATCGGGGGAAATCGCCTCTGCCCTGATGGTCTTAACCGCGAATCAGATATGGGATTTGATCCAGAAACGCAAACGCCGGCCTGTAGATCTGCTCGCCATTTCCATCTTCAATGATCTTGAGGAACTGACCAATCGTATTGGCAAGGCGGGCGATATCCGTCGAATCGAGATTCACTTTGCGGGAAAGCGCGGTCCGGTGGTGATAGACGCGAAAACGCGGGACGCGGTCAAAAACGCGAGGAGGTTGTTGAAGAAGGGAAAATCCCAGCCGCTGGAGGGCGACGTGATTGCGCCGCATACGATCGGGCAGGACTACGCCTTCGTCCGCGTGGGAACCGACCGCGTCAAAGTCTACATGAAGAGGAAGGTGTTTCGGGAAATGATGGCGGTCCTTGGCGAGGAACCGATTGCCCGCCTTCGATTTTCGGGACGCCCGCGGCTGATGATTGACTTTGACCCGGGCCGTTTCGTCGAATATTACGCCGATTCCGTTCAGCGCGCGTAAGCGGACGCGTTTCCGGTTTGGCCGGGTTAAACGACGCTTCTCCTATTAAATAGCACGGGTTGACGCGAATCTTGGCGCGCCAACCCGTGCGCTGGAATGCTATTTATTGTTGTATAGCAGGCCTCCGATGATCGAGAATCCCAGGACAGCCAGGCTTACCAGTTGTTGCTCCGGGATCCACCCGAACAGATTGCCGCCCAGCGCCAACGCCCAGATCGGAAACGCTATTGCGGCGAGGATGATGTTTTGTACTTTTCCCTGCCCGTCTGTGGCGAACCATCGAAGCGCTATTGAACCGATCCAGCAGAACAATGTCCAGTAGGTCGCGTATGTGGGCGCGGTTGTCAGGCCGACCACGTACACCCCCACAACTTCCGCTGGAACATGGGCCGCTACATTTCCCAGAAACTCTTTGACGTTGTCCGAAACGGCGCGGACGCCCGCTCGGGCTGGGACGCCGCCGATATGACCGTATAGAGTAGCCATTTTTTCTCCTTTGGGTTGGAAGACACAGATTAGACCTTGCCAAAAGACGAGGGGCGCCTCCTTCCAGCGGATGATTTATGC
>Ga0226835_1001878_pt1 | contig 9957 bp, 6 predicted proteins | sample LAC_MetaG_1_FD_163627 | JGI IMG/M metagenome (GOLD analysis project Ga0226835, IMG submission 163627) | Anaerobic ammonium oxidizing microbial communities from anammox membrane bioreactor (MBR) in UC Berkley, California, United States -... | ecosystem: Engineered > Bioreactor > Anaerobic >...
GACGCGGCGGCCGGTTTGACGGGCGCGGATTTTTGGCGCTTGGTTTTACTCATTGTAATTTCACCGATTGTAAGATGCGATCCATGATTTCGTTCGCGCGCGCCGCTTCATTTTCCGGCGCGGCGAGCGTGAGATAATACGAACGCGTGGGGGTCAGCGCAATGTAATCTCGCGCGACGACGACGACGGGCAGCGCGACGCGGCGCGGCGTGTCAATGGGCTGCACCACATACGTATATTGCAATTCTTGCGCGGGTACGCCGTTCACTTGCGTTGCGTTGTTGGCGATAAAGTGATATGCCGTCAACGCGCTGCGCTGTTGCACGCGCCGGTCCACCAGCGTTTGCAACGTGGGCGGCGCGGACGGGTCCAAATCGCGCGCTTCGACGGTCAGCGTTGTCTTGAACGCGGAATCGGCTGCGGGGTCTTCGACCTTGAGCAAAACTTCTTGCAACGATTCCGCGTTCGTCCACGTTTTCGGATATTCGATTTGAAACGGCGAATTGGGTTCTTGATACGTTTGTGTGCGATTGACGACCACTTGCATCAAAAGATAACCCAACGCCAACGCAATACAAACGACGACGGCGACGCCGACATCTTTATTCCAGGTGCGAAAGGTATGCGTGGAAGATGGCGCTGTGGACATGATTGTTTAGACGGCGAAAATGGGAAAGCAAAACTTGACGAACGGTTTCCCCATTTGCCGATTCCATTTCTAACCGCTTTTGGCGGGGCGCAAAGTAAAGGCGTGCGCGCGCTGCATTAAATAAACCAACGCGCCGAACGTCAAGAGGGCGACGGCGAGACCCAAAGCTAACGAACGCCACGGCTCGACGTTCAGACCGTTCGCGCTGACTTCGTTGATCAACCAACTGAATACGCCGTTCAAACTTGCCGCAATCACAACGCCCAATGGCAGCCACCACACCGGCTTGTGTTCAAATTTCGCTTGCGCCATGAAATAACCCAAGACGCCGCCGAATGACGCTTGCGCCAACGCGGTGGTGACGACATTGATAATGCCGGGCGCCAACGCGACGCCCTGATTGTCAATGATGTAATGCAGATTCAACATCGTCGCCACGCCTAAACCCGCGACGGTGCCGTAAATGATGCCGTCCATGCGCTCGTCGTATTCGGGCGTCGCATAGACCCAGATGCGAATCGAAAGATAGACGATGGCGGTGTAAATAAAACCATTGATGAGGATGGACGCGCCGAGCGAGGTCCAATTATTGTATGACGCCCAACTGGATACATTGAACCAATCGTTAATGACGCGCAAGCCAATGAAATCGGTCAACACCATTGCCGTAAGCAAGACCGAGCCGATGCGTTCTTTGGGTTCAGGTTCGAGACGGTCTTGGCGATAAAAATAATAGAGCCATACGGCGGTCGGTACGAGCGCCAAGATAATTCCGATAACGATGAGCGCGTTGTGGCTCAAGTTTTGGACGTCGCGTACGAGAAACGCAATGACGCCGCTGACGAGGCCCATTAAAAGAATCATCACCGCCGCCGAACGCCAAAAGCCGGCATGGGGTTTATTGACCTGCGCGAAATGCCGCGCGCAATACGTGCGACCGCCGAGCAGATTGTACGGCGGCTCTACAGGTTCCTGACAGATACAGCAAAATTTTTGATTGGGGTCAGCCATAAGAGCGTTAGGGCGGCGGATGACGGAACCATTGCGCCCGTCATCCGCCGCTTTTTGAGTTAGCGACTTTTACGCATCGAGGCGTTCACCGGGAATGGATTTTCCGCGTTGGCGGGAATTTCGATGCCGTCATCGGCGACGATGGGACGAAAACCGCTCGCGATGATAATGACGCTATACGCGCGGCCAACGGGCAGCGCGACATCGGTTTGGTACAAACCGGCTGCATCCGTAACCGCCGACGCAATAATTTCGCTGCGCGTCACCTGGTCGTCCGCCGCCGCATCGCTAGCGCTCAAACCGGGTTTCATAATAAATACTTGCGCGCCTTGAATGCCGCGCCGCGTATCGGAATTGACAATGTTGCCTTGGACGTACACGCTGCCCGCGCTCGTCTGCGGCGCCGCGGGCCCGCTGCCGGTAGTGCAAGCTGTCAACGCTACATCGTCCACAAACATCGAACTGATGTTGCCGCGCGGATTTTCGGATGTGAACGCGAGGCGAATCGTTTTGCCCGCGAACTGCGTCAGGTCGGCTTGCTTGGAACGCCACGCGTCATCCGCTTGCGACGACGCCAACTTTTCCACCGCGCCGATGATTTTACCGTTGGTGTCGGCAATGACGGCGCTAAAATTCGCGTCATTGGCAAAGAGTCCCGACAAGCCGCTCGTTTCCTCATGCAAAAAGCGGAAATATTCCAATTTCACGCTCGTTGCGTTCGCCGGAATTTGAAGGTCTTGGTAAATGTAATTGACGGCTTCTTGGTCTTGGCCGCCGAGCCACGCGCTGCGTTTGCCTGTGTGTGGCAGCTCAGTATCAATCAATGCGGTGCGGTCGCCGGAAATATCGCCCCAGCCCTCATCCGTTTCAAACGTGCCGTTGACGATTAAATTGGCGCAGCCCTGCGGCGCGTTTTGCGATGGCGGCGGCGGGGCATTGTTGTTGGAAGGATTCTGCGTTGGGGGCGGGGCAGGCACATTGCTGCCGCCGCTGACATTCAAGCCGACGCCGGTCAAGCCGCTTTGAACGAGTTTGACATCGTTGCCGTACAAATCTTTGTACGCCTGCACGAGCGCGAGCGCGTTATCTTTGAATTGCGAGGACGGCGTGAGATATTGCGTGAGCGCGCGATAAAAAACTTGTTCCGCTTTTTCGGGCCCGATGGCTTGCGCGATAAGATAGGCGGCTTTGTTGGGAATGCCGCTGTTGATATGCACGCCGCCGTTATCGCTTTTACGGTTGATGGGCAGATTGGCGTATTCGCTCACATGCGCGGGTTGCCCGACGCCCGCGAGCGGTTTTTTGGGATTGAATGCGCCTTTGGCGTTGGGGTCTTCTAACGAGCGCAAGTACGGCCGCGGGAATGGCGGCGACTTGATGACCGTTTCGCCAATCGTCCAATTGCCGCGGTCAATCAATGCGCCAAAGACATCGGCGTACGATTCGTTCAGCGCGCCCGATTGGCCCTTGTATTCCAAACCGGCGGTCGCGCCAATGACGCCGTGCGTGAATTCGTGACCGACCACATCCAACCCGTACGGCAGCGGTTTGAAAATTTGGCCGCCGTCGCCATAAATCATTTGTTGGTATTCGCCAATCCACGCGGCGTTATCGGCATCTTCAATATCGCTGCCAAAGTGGACGGTCGAAACCATTTTGCCGCCCTGACCGTCAATGCTGTCACGCTTGAAAGTATTGAAATAATAATCGTACACTTTGCCCGCGCCGTCGTGCGCGGCTTGGGCGATGGGGTCGCGCGTCGAACGTTCGCCTTCGCTAATGAGCAAGCGGCCCGGAATATCGGTATTGTTGTTGCCCGAATAGGTTTCACGCAGCTTGTCGTTGGCGAGATTATCAAAACGCGCCGTGACGACGGGTTTGCGCGCGTTGACAAAATAGCGCCATTCGCCGAGCGGATGTTCGGTCATAATGACGACGTAAAAAACGAGCGTGGCGTGATTCGGATTCGCGTCGTCCACATAGATTTCGAGCGCGGTCTTGTCCGTGAGAATTTTGGTCGTCACGCGCGCGCGTTCATCGGCTTGCAATTGTCCGTTCAATAAATCGTCGCGCGCGATTGCTTCCGCCTCCCTTTTGGTGAGCAGCGGTTCCGTCATCACATTGAGCTGTGGCGCGAATTGGCCATTGACGGCGACAATTTTTTCTTGCGCGTCGAGATGGACGACGAGTTGTTGCGCGTGGACGGGGATATTCTTGAATGTCTGGTCGAGCCGTACGTGCGCGAAATTCAACTGCTTGTCGTTTTCGATGCGGCGCAGCGTAAAGCCGTCGTTGGGCCCGAGTTTAAAGAGCGCGGCATTTTCCGCGAGAAAACCGCGCGCAATCATTTCGGGTTTGCCGCGTTCGGCGGGTTTGACATTGTACGGCAAACGCGTCGCCGCATTGTTGCCCGCAATAAAATCGGGAATGTCGGTCTCGGCGCGCCACGACGCCTCCAATTGGCCGAACGCGCGCAGATTCAGCGCGAGCCATGCGGCGCGCGGACCGGTCTCGCTCATCATGGCGCCGACACTGGCGACCAGCAAAATGGGAATGACGCTCAACGTCAAAACAAGCGCGGCGATAACAAGCCAACGCGTACGATTTTGAAACATAACACTACCTCTATTTTGTGATACGCGGGGGAGCGCCAAACGAGGGTTGCGCCTATTTTACACCAGATTTGTAAATTTGCGGCAAAGAATTTTTTGGAGGGCGCGCGGCGCTTTATGCCGCTCGAAAAAATTGCTAATAAAAAGTTGTCCGCCGCGCCGGTTGAAATAAATTTTTCGCGTGCGCGCACACGGCATCCAGCGTACAGCGCGCACAGTCCGGTTCCGTCATTTCGGGACAATCGCGGCGCGCGCCGAAAAAGAACCAGTCCACCGCGCCCATGCTCTTGCCGCTCAAGCTTTGCGTCCGGGTAATTGCCTCGTACGCGGCGGAACGCACCGCCCATTCCTCATCCACCGCAACAAGTTCGCGCCGCTCCAGTTTTTGACGCAGCGCGTCATCGTCCACGCGAATCAAGCCCGTCCGCAGACACGAACGCATCAAATGGTAATCAATGATGGGCGGAACAAGTTCGGCGGGCGTGACGCGTAAAAATTTTTCGGGCCGCTGCCGCAAAATCACTGCCAGCAGCGTTGCCTTTTTGCGCAAGGGATCCTCTTTGTATCCGCCGATATGGTCGAGCGCTTGCAGAAATGTTTGCAGCGGTTTGTCCGACGCGTTCGCTTGTTCAAGAATTTCGCGCGGCGTCCAATGCAACGCCTGCATGTCGCGCCCATACGCGCGCGCGATTTCAAAATGCAAATTCAATGCGGGCATGTTGGCGCTGCCGTCGTCGGCGCGATACCAATTTGCAAATTCCGTTTCGCTCGCCTTGGCTTGGCGCGCGGGCGTCAATGCGTCCGCATCGGTTTGCAGCAAACGTAGATAGACCGCGCTCAGATAATCGCTGCCCTTTAATTCACGCCCGTTCCAGCGCGCAAGGTACGGCTCGGTGTATCGCGCGCCGTCGTCCAACCAAAAACCGAATTGCTGCGCCGTCGCGGCGAAAAAGAAATCGAGCGCGGCGGGATGATTGACGGGCGGAAAATTTTCGCCGCAAAAATCAAATTCGCGTATTTCGGGCCGCGCTGCAATGCGCGCCGCGATTTTTTCCACTTGGGCGAAATCTACGCGCACGCGCCCAGCTTGGGGCGGCGCGGGCGCGGGATGCGGTTGCAGCAACGCGGCGGGTCCCAGCTGCGTAATCATTTCGGACGCGGCGGCGACGCCGTAGCGCGCGGCTTGGATAGGATGTTTGCCGTTTGCCAAATGCGCGAGCGTGGTCCCGCAAAACGTATCGCCCGCGCCCGTCGGGTCGAACTCTTTTGCTGCGATGGTCGGCACGCGTGTGCAATAAGCGCCCTGTATCACATCCGCGCCTTGAACGCTGCGCGTCACAAATAAAATTTGCCCAGCATCCACGCGCGGCGCGTCTTGAAATTGCCACAAACCGCGCGCTTCGTTTTCATTGCAGAAAAAAATGTCCGCTTCCATTTGAGTTTGGCGCACGGTGGCGGTGAAATTGGATACGGCGCGAAAGTATGTGCCAACGGCGGTGCGAATGTCGCGCGCGTTGAAATATCGAATAAAGGCGAGTTGACGCGCGGGGTCGGCGAGCGGTCCGCAATACACAATGTCCGCGTCAATTTTTTCGTTGGGTAAATTTTCGGGCGTGAGCAGCGCTTCGGCGCCCCAGCGCGCGCCGACCAATTCCGCTTTGCCGTTGCCGTAATGCGCGATTTCAAACGAGGGGAGTTGTGCGGGCGAAACAATTGGCCCAATCCAATGCACGCGTGCGGCGAGCGGCGCGAGTTCAGGCGGCATCGGGTCGGGGCGCGGCGCGAACATGGTTACGCGCGCGCCGGCGCGGGCAGCGGCGAGAGCCGTGTACATGCCCGCGCCGCCGCTTGATTTTTTCGTTTCGTTTTGGAGATGCAGCACGTCGAGCGACGCGCCGCCGATGATGAAAAGAGAACCCAAGTTGTCGCGCCGAGTCATTTCGCTAAATCATTGACACTGTAAAAGTTAAAGGTCAAACAGTCTGTTTGCGCTTGCGCGAAAGAGCTGTTTCGCGCTGTATGTCGCACGCCCCATTCGCAGAGTTGTCACGATTTGATGGGGAACAGCAAGCGTTCTTGGCGACCGAGTTCGAGGAATTTCATTTCTTTGCCAAATACTTGCTCAAGGCGCGCGGACAGATTGAGGAACTCGATTGTTATAACGTCGTGCGTTTGTGGGTCATAGCGCACGAAAACTTCATCGCCAATTTCTTCGGCAACGGCTTTTTGTGCGCGCTTGGTAAACGTTAGATACAAGATGTCTTGGTCGGCATCGTATTGCGCTTTTAGCTCTCGATGAGATTCTTTTTTTGCCATACTATTTTTCCTCTTGCATACAATCCACGCGCCAGATAGGTTGTGCTTACATAGCCGCGCAACCCGTCTTTTTCCGCTACATATTTTACCACGACCACAAGGGCTTTACCTTTATATTCTCCGCGCGGGTGCAATTCACATTGGGGGCAGCTTTCGAGCGAATCGAATTCGCAGCAACCAGAACACGAAACGTCCCTGCGGACGTTATGCAGATGCAGTCTGCGTAGGCAGACTTGGCGCCATTGTTGGTGCGATTTCTAATCGCTGCTCGAACTTGCCCCAAGAATGAATTGCACCCCTCCGCGCCCGGCATCGAGCGTGTAAAACAAATGTGTATCAGACCGCTGCGTACTTGCAAATACGATATCGGGATCTTGAATCAAAGCGCGAATATCATCGAGGTACTCTGCGACTTCGGGATGACCAATCGGCGCGGCTGAAATGATCTTGGCGTGCCATTCTTGCGCGCCCAACACGACTGGCGTACCCTGATAGTCTTGAACCTCAAAGATTTTGGCTTTGGTTGCCACAATCAATCTCTTTTCTTGAGCGCTTGCCACACTCTTTCCGGCGTCAGTGGAATTTCATTCAGCCACACGCCGCACGCGTCATACACCGCGTTGGCGACGGCGGGCGCAACGCCGTCCATCGGAATTTCCGCGACGGCTTTCAAGCCGAACGGATGCGACGGTTCGTAGGTTTGCACGAAAATGGTTTGCAGTTCGGGCATTTCGTTCGCGGCAAAAATTTTATAGTCGCCCAATTCCTGAACAATCGAATTGCCTTTACTGTCGTACAACATTTCTTCGCACACCGCGTACCCCAACGCTTGCGTCATACCGCCTTCGATTTGGCCCGACGCGGTGACGGGATTGACAATCACGCCGCTGTCCACCGCCATCACCAATTTTTCGACCGTGACTTGGCCCGTTTCGGTATCCACCAAAACTTGCGCGAATTGCGCGGCAAAAGGCGGCGGCGATTTTGGCGAAACATACGAGGCGACTGCCATGATTTGAAATTGGTCGCGGTGATGCAAAGTGGACAGCGCGATTTCGGACAAGGAAATGGAACGGCCGTCGGGCGCCCACGCGCGTTTGTCGCGCAACACAATATCTTGCGCGCGTAAATTCGGGAATCCATCGCCGGCAGATTGATACGCGGTGGGCGGCGTTGTTTCCGGCTGCTCAAATTCTGTGCGCGGAATATCGGTCTCGCCGTGTTTTTCTGCCCAATCCGAAAAAATTTGCGCGGCGCGTTCTTTGATTTGCTGCGCGACTTGTTCCACCGCTTTGACCACCGCGCCGCCGGAAATGTACGTGGTCGAAGACGCATACGCGCCCTTGTCGAAGGGCGTGAAATCGGTGTCGCTCGAATAGACGAGAATGTCGTCAAGCGGCACGCCGAGAATTTCCGCCGCGAGCTGCGCGAGAACGGTATCCGAACCCGTACCCAAATCGGTCGCGCCGACGAGCAGATTGAACGAACCATCGTCGTTGATTTTGATGGACGCGCCGCCCATGTCGAGATACGGAATCGCCGTGCCTTGCATCACACACGCGACGCCTTGACCGCGTTTCAAATGCGGATGCGTAGCAGGTAGCAGGTTTTCGGTAGTAGGTGAATGCCCTGCTACCTGATACCTGCTACTTTTCCAACCAATTGCCTTCTTTCCCTCACTCACACAATCCACCAAGCCGCACGTTTCAATGAGTTCGGGATGCGGCTCGCGGCCTTCGCTCCACGCTTTCGAAGTCGGCAGTTCGTCGCCCGGTTTCACTGCGTTCTTGAGTCGGAATTCCAACGGGTCGAGATTTAATTTGCGCGCGATTTTTTCCATGTGGACTTCTAGGGGGAAAAAACCTTGCGGCACGCCGTACCCGCGAAATGCCCCGGCGGGCGGCGTGTTGGTGTACACAATGTGCGCGTGAAATTTAATGTTGGGCGCGTTGTACAAACCCATACATTTTTGCCCGGTGTTGCCCGTGACGGTGACGGCGTGACAGCCATACGCGCCCGTGTCGCTCAACGCGTACATTTCATTTGCCACCATCGTGCCGTCGCGCATCACGCCCGTTTTCATGCGTACGCGCATCGGATGCCGCGAGCGCGCGCTCACAAATTCTTCGGGCCGCGTGTATTCATAGCGCACGGGACGCCCTGTCGCAATCGTGAGATGCGCGGCGACATCTTCAATCAACACTTCTTGCTTGCCGCCAAAGCCGCCGCCGATGCGCGGCTTGATGACGCGAATGCGTTTCGCGGGCAATTGCAAAACGGGCGCGAGCATTCGGCGCGCGTGAAACGGCACTTGGGTTGAGGTGCGAATGACGAGGCGGTCATCTTCGTCCCACCACGAAACGACGACGTGCGGCTCGATGCTCACCTGCTGCACTTTGGGCACAGCGTATTCGTCTTCAAAAACAAAATCGGCGCGCTCGAAACCTTCCGCTACATTCCCCAATTCAAATTCGATTTCCGCCGCGATATTTTTGGACGGATTGCTTTCGCCGAAATTGACGTACTCGGGTTCCGCGTGAATCCGAATTGCGCCGTCGCGCATCGCGTCGCGCGCATCCAGAATCGCGGGCAATTCCTCGTACTCGACCTCAATCAATTCCAATGCGCGTTGTGCAATTTCTTCCGATTCCGCCGCGACGAACGCGACGCGGTCGCCGACAAAGCGCACAGTGTCGTCTAACGAAAACATATCGAGCGGTCCCGGAATCGGGTCCGATTGTCCGGCGGTGGAATAGACGACGCGCGGAATGTCTTGGTGGGTCAAGACGGCGTGAACGCCGGGCAGCGCGCGCGCGTTCGACGCGTCAATGCGTTTGATGCGCGCGTGCGCGACGGGCGAGAACAAAACCTTGGCATACAACATGCCACGCAGTTCAATATCGTCGGTGAAGGCGGGTTTGCCCTGCACCAATTTTTGCGCGTCCACTTTTTTCTCGGGTTTGCCGACGACGGACGTTTGCGGCACGGCGGGCGCGATGAGCATTTGAGGCAGCGCTGTGCGGGTGGGTGATTGGGTGATTGGGTGATTGGGTTGAAGTGGAAAATCATCCGTAGGTTGTGAACGCGGGATGAACGCGTCAAGCGGAACGGGAATGCCTTCTTGTTCCAATGTCGTTTCCCCGCGCGCGACGCGCAGAATCGCTTGCACCGGTTTCAAATAGCCGGTACAGCGGCACAACACGCCGCTCAACGCTTCACGAATTTCATTTTCGCTCGGCGTCGGATTTTTTGCGAGCAACGCTTTTGCCGCCAAAATCATCGCGGGCGTGCAATAGCCGCATTGAATCGCGCCCGTTTCGACGAACGCGGTTTGCAATGGGTCAAGCCCGGCGGTTGTTTTCCAACCTT
>Ga0226835_1001880_pt1 | contig 9946 bp, 6 predicted proteins | sample LAC_MetaG_1_FD_163627 | JGI IMG/M metagenome (GOLD analysis project Ga0226835, IMG submission 163627) | Anaerobic ammonium oxidizing microbial communities from anammox membrane bioreactor (MBR) in UC Berkley, California, United States -... | ecosystem: Engineered > Bioreactor > Anaerobic >...
GTTGCCGTTGGGCAGCGGCCTCGGGGTCTCGAACGTCGCCGTCGGGGGCGCCGTCACGCTGGAGGTGCACTCCGGGGTGGTGACGCTCCTCGTTGAACACACCGCGACCGACCCGCGGGAGGCCATCTGGGGGGCGCAGCGGGGGCGCATCGGGGCGGCCCTGGCGGCGGCCGATCCCGACCTGGCCGACCTGGTCGAGCGCGTCGCCTACGCGGAGGTGTTCGCTCGCGGCGGGCTCGACCTGGCGACCCGCGAGCTGCTCGCGGTGGCGCTGCTCACGGGGGCGGGGGCCGTGACCGAACTGCCCACCCACCTGCGGGGCGCGCTCCGCGTGGGCGCGAGCGAGAGGCAGCTGCGCGAGACCATCATCCACGCGGCGATGTTCGTGGGCTTCCCGAAGTCCCTCGCGGCCATGCGGGCGTTACAGGCTTTCCTGGCGGGGGCCGGCGGAGCCGCCGCGACCGGGCCCGACGACGGCTGACCGCCCCCCTGGCCTCGCTCCCGACAGGGTCAGTTCGGACGGTGCTCGGGTGCCTCGATGCCGGCCCGGTAGACGATGCCGGCGAGCACGCCACCCAGGACGGGGCCCAGCCAGTAGATCCAGAACTGGCCGAGGAAGGCGCCGCCGGCGAGAAGCGCCGGGCCGAGGTGCCGCGCCGGGTTCAGGGCCGCGCCCGTGATGGGGCCGGCCACCAGCACTCCCATCGTGACCGACAGCCCGATGAGCAGGCCGCCAAGCTTCGGCGCGCGCTTGTCGACCGCCGTGCCGAGGACCGTGAACACGAGGAAGAAGGTCAGGACGGCCTCGAGGAGTATGGCGGAGCCCACGCTCACTCCGGCCGCCAGGGTGGGGGTGCCGGTGCCCGCCACCGCCGTCTGGTCCGGCAGGCCGAGCTTGATCAGCACGGCAGCGACGAACGCGCCGGCCACCTGGGCAAGCAGGTAACCGACGACGCCGGCGGCGGGGAACTTGCCGGCTGCCCACAGGCCGATGGTGACGGCCGGGTTGAGGTGGCCGCCGCTCACGGCCATGACCGCGGTGATCATGATGGCGAGCGCGAGGCCGTGCGCGAGCGCCACGCCGACGAGGTCGGCGCCGATGGCGATGGCACCGACGCCCGCGAAGATGAGGGTGAAGGTGCCGACGAACTCGGCGACGAGTGCTTTCGTGTTCATGCCGGATCCTCTCTCATGTGAGTCTCACAAGATGTTAACCACAGCTTCGCGCTCCCGTGGCGGGGAGCCCGCCCGTATACTCGCGAGGTGAACCTCGAGCAGATCCACGCCAGGTTGGCCGCCTTGGCGCTGCCGCCAGGGGAGTTCGTCCTCCACTCCAGCGCCTCTCTGGTCCTGCGGGGCATCCTGCCCGAGGCGGCGGACCTCGACATCGTGGCGCGCGGACCGGCGTGGTCGCGGGCGCTGGAGCTCGTCGCGGCGGCCGCGGCCACCCTCGACCGCGGCAGGCAGGACCTGCGCGTGAAGGTCGGCGACGACGTCGAGATCTACGACGGTTGGCTCGGCGAGCCGGCCGCCGCCGTGGTGGCGCGCGCCGAGGTCGTCGCAGGCGTGCCGTGCGCGCCCCTCGCCGACGTGATCGCGATGAAGGAGCGGCTCGACCGACCCAAGGACCGGGTGCACCTGGCTCTGATCCGCGCACACCTCCAGGAGCGCGAGGGTCGCCTTGACGCGTCCTGGCGCGCTTGCTAAGCTTCCGCGCATGCCTGACGCCCTCCACAGGAGCACAGCGACCGATCCGGGTCCTGCTCGCCTCGGGGCGTAGGCGTCTGCGCGGACCGCGTACCGACCCCCGAGGCTCGCCTCGGGGGTCGTTCGTTAGTGGCGGGGCGGGGGCATGCAGTTGGGGTACCGGCCGAGGAGGCAGGCGATGACGAACGGCAGGCAAGCGGCAGGCGGGGTGGAGACGGCGGGAGGGCGCGTGTTGGTGCGCGACCTGGCCGCTCACGAGGGTCGGCCGGTGCGTCTCGTGGGGTGGATCCTCACGCGCCGCGACCTCGGCGGGATCCGCTTCCTCGTCCTGCGCGACCGCACCGGCGTGGTGCAGTGCGTGCTGGAGGGCATCGAGGTGCCGCTGCACGAGAGCTGCGTCCGGCTCATCGGCACGGTCGTGCCGCACGCCAAGGCGCCGGGCGGCCTCGAGGTGCGGGTCACCGACCTCGAGGTGATCAGCGCGGCCACCGAGCCGCCCCCGGTCGAGCTCGCCAAGGAGGAGTGGCACGCCAACCCGGAGACGCTGCTGCAGTACCGGCACGTCACCGTGCGCAGCCCCAGGGCGCGGGCGCTCCTCAAGGTGCAGGCCGAGCTCGTGCGCCGCTTCCGCGCCTACCTCGACGACGCCGGCTTCACGGAGATCTTCACGCCCAAGCTCGTCTCGGCGGGGGCCGAGGGGGGCGCCAACCTGTTCGAGGTCGACTACTACGGGAGGCGCGCCTACCTCGCGCAGTCGCCGCAGCTCTACAAGCAGATCATGGTGGGCGTGTTCGAGCGCGTGTACGAGACGGCGCCCGTCTACCGCGCGGAGAAGAGCCACACGCACCGCCACCTCTCGGAATACCTGTCGCTCGACGTCGAGTTCGGCTTCATCGACGACGAGTCCGACGTCATGGACCTGGAGGAGGCGCTGCTGAAGAGCATGCTCACCGGCGTGGCCGAGACCTGCGGCGCCGAGCTGGCGGCGTTCGGCGCCGAGCTGCCGGACGTCACCGTCCCGTTCCCCCGCATCGAGCTGCTGGCGGCGCGCGAACTGGTGGCCGAGCGGTACGGGCACGCGACGGGCGGCAAGGACCTCGACCCGGAGGCCGAACGCCTGGTGGGGCGCTGGGCCAAGGAGGAGCACGGCGCGGACTTCGTGTTCGTCACGCGCTACCCGCAGGCCGCCCGCCCGTTCTACACCTACCCGCTGGAAGGCGGCCTGACGCGCGGGCTGGACCTGCTCTTCCGGGGAGTCGAGATCACGTCGGGCGGGCAGCGCGTCCACCGGCCGGAGGTCCTCGTCGAGGAGCTGCGCAAGCGCAACATGGACGTCGCCGCGTTCGCGGATTACCTCGAGGTGTTCAAGCACGGCATGCCGCCACACGGCGGCTTCGCCATCGGGGCCGAGCGGCTCACGGCGCTCCTGCTCGGGGTACACAACGTGCGCTTCGCTCGCGCCTTCCCGCGCGACGCCCAGAGGCTCACGCCCTGAACGGCGGCGCGGCGGGGACCGCTTCCCGAGTGGACCCGACCTGGGCCACGTGACGCCACCGCCGCTCCCTTTGATGGCCGATTGACGCCCTTCTGCTAGCCTGGTCGCAGCAACGAAGCCGCGTCGCGCCGTGCAACCACGGCGGCGAGAAGGAGATCAGCATGCCGCGTAGAACCTTGCTCCCTCTACTCCTGGCCGGGCTCGTCGCCCTGAGCGCCTGCGCCCCCACCACCGAGGCGACCCAGCCGGCCGCCTGCGTCTCCGACCCGATCCCGACGGTGGCCGTGGTCGACTTCCAGAACACCTCGAGCCAGGGTGGCGGCGTGAGCGTGGTGGGCGTCGAGGACGCCGCCACCGCGCGCCTCATCACGCTCCTCAAGGAGTCTGGCTGCTACGTGGTGGTCGAGCGCAGCGAGCTGCTGACGATCATGGAGAAGCAGGGGCTCGAGTCGCTCGACCCGGTGGCGTTGGCGAAGGCCGCGGGTGCAGGCTACGTGGTCACCGGCACCGTCACGCGCGCCACGGTGGCGCGCCCCGGCGGCAGCCTGTTCGGCGTGACGCTCGGCCAGACCAAGGCGCAGATCGAGGTCGACGTGCGGGCCACCGACATCATCACGGGCGAGGTCGTCGTCTCGAAGAAGGGCGCCGGCGAGGCGAGCAGCCCGAACGTCAACATCAGCAACGTCCCCGTGGCGGGCACGGTCAGCTACGACGACCCGACGGTCGGACCGCTGTTCGCGGAGGCCGCGAACGCGGCCGTCAACCAGGTGGTGGCCGCGCTGCGCGCCAAGTTCTGAGCCGCCCACACCGTTACTTCCACGAGGACGGGGCCCCGCGCTGCGGGTGGGGCCCCGTCCTCGTCCAGTAGGCGTCGCGCCTTGTTCGCGCTCCCGGCGCACCTCCCTCACGAGGTCGCCCGTCCGCGCCGCTGCGGGTCAGGACGCCGCCATCAGGTCCACCACGCCCGCCGCGAGCAGCGCGACGGCCACCTCGAGGCCGCGCTCGTCCACGTCGAAGCGCGGGTGGTGGTGCGCCCAGGCGGTGTCGGGCCCGGAGCTGGTGCCGACGAAGAAGTAGCAGCCGCGCGCCTGCGCCAGCCAGAGGGCCATGTCGTCGCCGCCCATGATGGGGACCTGCACGCTCACGTTCTCCTCCCCTACGACGCCCGCGGCGACCTGGCGGAACCGCGCCACCGACTCCGCGTCGTTGACGACCGCCGGCGTCCCCTCGAACCACTCCGCCCGCAGGCTGCAGCGTGCCAGCGACGCCGCCCCCTCGCTCACCGCGAGGATGCGCTCGCGCAGCCGCGCCCTGGTGCCGGCGTCGAAGGTCCTGAGGGTGCCCTTCAGCTCGACCTCCTCCGGGATGATGTTGTAGGCAGTGCCCCCGTGGATGCTCGTCACGCTGATCACGCTCTGGTCGATGGGGTCGGTCTCGCGGCTGACGAGCGTCTGCAGCGCCCCCACCAGCTGCGCGGCTGCCACGATGGGGTCGATGCAGAGCTGCGGGTAGGCGGCGTGCCCGCCTCGCCCGGCGACCACCAACCGGAAGGAGTCGGTCGCGGCCATCGCCGGCCCCTCGCGCACGGCGACCGTGCCGAGGTCGTGGCTGCTCGAGAGGTGCAGACCGATGACCTCGTCGACGCGCAGCCCGTCGAGCGCGCCGTCGTCGAGCATGGCCCGCGCGCCCCGCACGACCTCCTCGGCGGGCTGGAACACGAACACCGCCCTGCCGCCAAGCGAGTCCGCGCGCGCCAGCACGATCTCGACGACGCTCAGGAGCACGGCCACGTGGCCGTCGTGCCCGCAGGCGTGCATCTTCCCCTCGTTGGTCGAGCGGTAGTCCGTCGCGTTCTCCTCGGCGACGGGTAGGGCGTCCATGTCGGCGCGCACCAGCACCGTGCGGCCCGGCCTGCCGGTGTCGAACACCGCGACCACGCCGGTGCCGCCGACGCCCGTGCGCGGCTGCAACCCGAGTTCCCGGAGCCGCGCGCCTATCACCCCCATGGTGCGGTGCTCCTCGAACGCCAGCTCTGGGTGGCGGTGGAGGTCGCGGCGCACTGCGACGGTGCGCTCCTGCAGGGCTCGGGCCTGGTCGACGATGCTGGGCATGGGGCTCTCCTCGTGCGGATGCGCGCGCCGGGCTACCTACCGGGCGTGGCGCCGTCCCCCAAGCCTACCCTTCCGTGCCGGCCACCGTCCCCAAGGGCGGTTCGGGCGCCTCGCCCGGCGCCGCCTCCGCCGGTGGCACCACGGGTGTCGGCGTGGGCGTCACCGCGGGCGCCGCCTCCGGCGTGGGCGCCACCGCAGCCCGCGCCACCGGCGCGACGGCCGCGGCGGCCTTCCGACCGAGCTCGCGGAACTTGTCGCTCGCGCCCTCGAGCTTGCTCACCCACTCCGGGTTGGGCGTCATCCCGGCGGTGGTGCGGTGGTAGGCCAGCAGCGTCGCGGCCAGGGCCACCGCGTCCGACAGCGCGAGCTTGAGCATCCAGGCCCCGATGAGGGCACCGATCCCGAGGGCCGGAGCGAGGGCTGGTGCCACCGCCGCGACGGCGAGCGCCGGCAACCCGAGCAGCAAGAGGAAGAGCACGAACTCGAGGTAGCCGAGGAGAGCGAGCACGACGGCGTTGGCGAGGATCGGTTGCCACGCCTGGGCGTACAGCACCACGCCCTCGCGCGCGACCGCCCACACGTTCTGCTCGCGCTTCGCGTAGGCGCGCGACAGCACCGCCTCGTCGACGTAGGTCGTGCTGAGGACGGCAACGCGCTCCAGGAACTTGCCGAGCGAGTCGACCCCGGGCAGAGGCAGGATCGACGTGATGCGCGTGAACGTGCGCACCACGAACTTCACGACGCCGCCCACCAGCAGCCCGACGCCGAAGAGGATTGACGTGGCGGCGAACCTGCTGGCCACCTGCTCCCGGCCGTAGGCCAGCTGGCCCGTGGCCGGCCCCGAGCCCGTCGTGATGAACTCCGTCAGGACGGCGGTGTGGGCGGCCCTGAGCAGGTGGAACCAGTAGCGCCCGGCGAGCTCGACCAGCCAGAACGCCCCGCCCAGCGCCACGAGCACGAGTATCACGCCCAACGGCGCCCACAGTTTGGCGAGCAGCCAACCGATGCCGCCGAAGAGGGCGGCGTACAGCCCGAGGGCGAGGCCGAGCACCAGGTAGCTGCCGAGCCTCACCCACACGATCGGCAGTGTCTTCATGACGAGCCCGATGGCCTCGCCAAGGTAGATCTTCGGCATGGTCAGGTCCCTTCCCGCAACGTGATCACGCCGCGATGCTAGGCGGCGGGGCGTCAACGCGCCGTCAACGCCCCGCCCGGCCGCGCGCCGGCCTCAGCGCGAGGACAGCGTGAGCGCCACCGCCTTCTCGCCCGGCACCCGCACGGCGCGGAACTCCTCGACCGGAGCGGTTAGGACGCGCACGTCGTACACGCCCATCGCCAGCTCCAGCGGCTCTCCCCCCACCCGGCCCCGCGCGACAAGCTCGTCGGTCCCCGCGACGTACACCTCGAACGCCGGGTTCAGTGCCTCGGCGACCGCCGCCGCCAACGCCTCGTACGAGGCCACGTCGACGTAGCTCGCGCCGACGTCTGCCGCCAGGCGCTCGAACACCGCCAACGCCTCGGGCTCCAGTCCGAGCGAGACGATCGCCAGGTCGAGGGGGCCGCGCTTGCGCGCCTCGCGCACCGCCTCGGCGGGGTCGCCGCCGCAGGATTCCTCGCCGTCCGTGATGAGGATGACGGTGCGGGCGCCGGCCGCGGCGGCGAGGTCGTCGGGCACGTTCAGGAGCGAGTCGGCGATGGGGGTCTGCGACAGGAGCTTCGGCGCGATCGCCTCGACGGCGGCCATCGCCTCGGCGCGGTCGAGGGGGCCGAAGGGCACGTCGAGGCGCGACTCGCACGAGGTGGGCGTGATGTGTCCGAATGCGCGCAGGGCGAAGGGCGTGCCCTCGGGCAACACCTCGCCCACGAGCTCCGCGAGGGTGCGCTTGGCGGCGGTGATGCGCTGCTCGCCGCTCGGCAGCTCGCGCCCCATGGAGCCGGAGGCGTCGAAGACGATCTCCACCGCGGCGGGCGCGGCGCCTGGCGCCTGACGCACCACCAGGCTGCCCGGCCCGGGGAGCGCCGCGGCCGCGGTCGTGAGCTCGAGGGTGTAGCGCTTGGGACGCCGCAGCAGGCACGAGGCGCGCGCGAAGCCGACGTCGAACTCGCCCACGCCCGCTGCGAGCGAGTAGACCCCGCCGTTGACGTCGGCCCAATCCTGCATGAGGTCCTGCGCGTAGTCGGTGCCGCCCGAGCTTATCTCGAACGTGAAGACGCGCGGCCTGACCGCATCGAACGCCTGCCACAACTCGGGCGTGAGGACGCCCCCGTCCGACTCGGCGTCGGTCATCAGCAAGATGGCGCGGGTGCCGTCGCGATCGGCCAGCGCCACCGTGGCCGCCAACAGGGCCGCCTCTGAGTTGCTCGAGTCCGCCTCGCGATCGAACTCCGTGATGGCGCGCTGCACCCGCGCGGGGTCGGTCGACCAGTAGGGCATGAGCCAGCGGGGCCGCGGACTGTCGAAGGCGAGGAGCTGCGCGGCCTCGCGCTCGCCGTTCAGGCCGGTCGCGAAGGCGGCCAGGGAGTTGTAGGTGATCGCCTGGTATGAGCTGACGGAGCCGCTCGTGTCCCAGCTGAACACGACGCTGCGCTTGGGCTCGAACAGGTGCAGGTAGTAGTCGCCGGGCGCGGCGTAGAGGGTGAGCACCAGGCCGTCGCCGTCCGCCCTGACGTCGTAGCCGACGGGCGCGCCGGCAGCGTCGACGAGCTCGTGATCGAAGGCGATCGTCGGGTCGCCTCCGAGCGCCAGTTCCAGGTAGTTGTGGCCCGCGGGGATGCTCAGGCGGTACCAGTCCTCGTCGACGGCCACCTCGACCGTCCCGGCGACGGTCTGGCCCGGCGCGAGCTGGGTGGCGGTGGCGGGAGAGTCGTTGCCGGAACCGTCGGCGACGGCGGGGGCGGCGGTGCCGGTCATGTACTCGTAGGTCGCCGCGCGCCGCGCTGTGCCCCACTCCGCCAACGCGGAGCGGTACGACTCGTCCGCGACGCGCTCGTAGGCGGCCACGGCGTCGGGCGCGTAGTAGTGGCGCCCGGGCGTACCCTCGGCGTCGACCACCTTGGGCGCGGTGAAGCGCAGGAAGCGCGCCCACGTCGGGGCGTCTAGCCGCAAGGTGGCCGTGCCGTCGGCGTCGCGCTCCAGGCGCCAGTCGGCGAGCGGCTCCCACGGCCCGGCGCCGCCGCCGAGGCTCACCTCGACGGTCACCGCGGGGAACAGGGCGCCGGGCTCCTGCAGCGCCGCCGGCCCGTCCGTCCAGGTGAGGCGCGTCACCTGCGCCGCCCGGTTGTCGTGGAACCCGACGACGAAGCTGAAGGCCTCGTGGTCCCTCAGGTCGAGTCGGACGGGCCGACGGTCGCTCCGTTCGAGCACGTCGCCGGAGCCGAGGTACGGCTCCGAGCGCACCACGTGACCCCCATGTTCGGGGGCCGCGAGGTTCAGCTCGCCGGGCGTCCAGGGGTCGGCCGCGATGAGCTTCCACTCGCCCACGTAACCGTACCTGCCGTCTAGGCCGCTCTCGAACACCAGGCGCGCGTAACGCGCTACGACCGGCGCCTCGAACAGGAAGGCGCGCTCGCGGGGTGCCGCGCCCAGGCGACCGGTGAAGGCGGTGGTGAACGTCTCGCCGTCGAGCGAGGTCTCGATCCTGAACCCGTCGAGGCGGTCGGACCGCCTGCCGTCCGAGCGCGGGTCGAGCGTGGTGCCGACGAGGGTGACCGGCGCGTCGCCCGCCAGCTTGAAGGTGGCGGAGTGGTCGGCGTCGACGTAACCGCCGTACGAGGGTCCCACGCGCCCGTCGATGAGCGCCAGGTCGCGCCCCTCCCGGCCCGACTCCCCGTGAATTCCCGCCCCGAAGCCCCGTCCGAGCACGTCGAAGTGACCGAGGAGCGGTCGCGGGAGCGGCCAGTACGGGAACGCGCCCACCGGCGGCGCCTCGCAGGTGAGGACCGCCTCCATCGCGGCCACGTCGACGCCGCCCGGCCCGCCGGCGGCGACCTCGACGCGAAGCGGCAGGTCGTCGCGCATGTCAGCGGGCACGAGCACCTCGACGGGCACCTCGCGCGCCTCGCCCGGCTGGAGCGTCACCTCGGCGGGGTGGCGCAACTCCACGGCCGCGTTGCTGCTGGCCGCCTCGACGGCCACGGTCCGGGCCGTGGGAGCGCGGTTCTCGACACGCGCCGTCAGTGTCAGCGCCTGCCCCTCGTGCCAGTAGGCCGCCAGCTCCGCGCCAGACGGCTCGAGGGTGACCGCCACGTCGCCGTCCACGCGTGGCGACAGGAGTTGGGCCGGGTCGGGCTCGGCCGCGAAGGCCAGGCGCGCCTGGTAGGGCGAGCGGCCACTGAGTCGCAGGTAGACCTGCTCGCCGGCGGGGAGCTCGGCCTGCCAGGGGGCGCCGCCCAACGCGTCGCCCCGGGCGGTGAAAGCGAAGCGCTCCCGCTCGCTGAGAAGCTCCGCCGCGACGGCGCGCTCGTCGAGCGCGCCGCTCAAGGTCAACGTCATGGTGGTCGCCGCCGGGAAGACGGGGAGGCGGTAGTAGTCGTAGTCGCCGCCGTACTCCCCCACGTGCCCGTCCCAGGCCAACTCGGCGGGGAGCGTCGCTGCCGTGGCCATGCTGTCGTTCGGTTCCGCGTCCACCGCGGG
>Ga0226835_1001882_pt1 | contig 9940 bp, 4 predicted proteins | sample LAC_MetaG_1_FD_163627 | JGI IMG/M metagenome (GOLD analysis project Ga0226835, IMG submission 163627) | Anaerobic ammonium oxidizing microbial communities from anammox membrane bioreactor (MBR) in UC Berkley, California, United States -... | ecosystem: Engineered > Bioreactor > Anaerobic >...
GCCATGTTTTCCTCAGCCGCCAGCCCCTCCTGTTCGGTCTGAATCCAGATTGCTCCTGAGCGATCCACGATACCCAAGTCGCGCAATAATTGGTCGCGCTCTACCAACGCCACCGTGGTGAGCAGCGGGTCGAACACCAGTCCCACTACCTGATAGTCGCGTTCCCTCTTATCACTGTAGCGTACTGTGACCCAGTCGCCTACTTGTACTTCCAGATCATTGGCTTGTTTGGTATTTAGTACAATGGCGTATTGGTCATTGGGATTGAGCCAACGTCCAGCGCGCAGTTGATAACCGTACGTTTGAGTGGGCAACGGTACGCCAAAGAGCTGTAGCGAATCGTCGTCGTCGCTATAGGGTTGGCCTTGCTTGCGGATGGTGCCGCTGCCAAAACCCCACATCTCCACGATTTTGACGCCGGGGAATTTCATGGTCAGATTTTCGAGGTAGTCAATGCGTTGCGGATCTTCGAAGACCATGGTGATATTGGCGTTCAAGATTTCAAAGAGCAGGTCATCGAAGGTATAAACCACCGAATCGCGCACTGCCACCACCATCATAAAGACCACCCCGCTCAACACCAGGGCAAGCTGTAGCAGCGCCACGCGCCATTTGTGGCGGAATGTGTTGCTGATGGTGAGCATCGCCATGCGCGAGAGAAAGCGCAGACGAGTGATGATTCTCTCAATCAGGCCTGCTTTGGTGGAGAGACCATAGGTGCTGATGGCCTCGCGCACCGTAACTCGCGCCGCGCTCCAGATTGGCGCAAGTGCAGCAATCAAGGGGGCGATCAACGCCAGCGATGCGGAAACGAAAATCGCCTGCTGATCCAGGTCAAATTCGCCCAGATCGGCGCCGAAGCTACCCACTAACCAACTTGAGACGCCCCACGCTCCTAGAATGCTAAGCGGCAAAGCTACTGCTAATGAAAGCAGACCGTAGATAAAGATCATGCTGAAATACAGACCCACTACCTGACGCGTGCGCGCTCCTACGGCTTTCATCACCCCAATCTGGTCGGTTTGGGCTGAGATGATGGAATTAATGGTGTTGTATACCAATAACAGGCCCAGCACCAGCGAGATCATTGCCAGCACACCGAGCAGAAAGAAAAGCCCATCCATTTGATCCTGAAAGAAATGCTTGTTGGGGTTGGTGATGAAGCGCCCCGAGTCTTTTCCCATGCGCTCTAACTCGCGATCAAAGCGGTCAGCGATTTGGGTCACATAGTCTTCATCCCAATGGTCGGCTTTCACTAATACGCGCCCGAAATTACGGTTGCCGACCATGTATTCGTAATAATCCTGATTGACATAGAACTGGGCTGACCCGCCGAAAGTAGCCGGCTGGCTGAGCTGGTCATACAGTTCGCCGATGATCTCGGTTTGAAACTCGCGGTTGTTGGCGCGCAGATAGACGGTTGTCCCCATCGGGATGCCGTGAAAAGCGGCGTCATTGCCAGCTACTGCTTTACGATCATACGGCCATTCGCCTTTGATCAGTTCCAGCCGGTTCATGCCCTGATTTTCATAATCGGCGCGGGCAGTCAGCCCGCCTTGCCGCCAGTCCTCTGAGGGGCTTAAGCGCCATTCGATGGTTGTGCTGTTATAAGCTTCAATTTCAGCGACCCCCTCCACCCGGCTTAGACGGAACAATTCATCTTCATCTATTTCAGGGAAGATAAAGAAATTAATCATGGCCGGGTTTTGGCTGGTCCAAATATCTTGCATTCCCGGCACAACCAGATTGCGCGTGCCCAGGATCATGCCGATCGCTGCGGCGCTGATGCCGATGATGAGCATGACTTGCAATGTGCGCGTCTTATTTGCCCAAATGTCGCGCAAAATCTTGTACTTAAGAACGCCCATCGGATTAATACCCTGTCCAGTTTGCGCCGCCCACGAACTCGTCGCGGGTAATGCGTCCATCAATGATCTCTACCACGCGCGGCACGCGGCGCGCCAGCTCTTTATCGTGAGTGACCATGACCATGGTCTTGCCGCTCTCCACAAGGCGGGTGAACAGGTCAAAGATGTCCTGCGCGGTGCGTGTATCCAGGTTGCCGGTTGGCTCATCGGCTACGATCAATTCAGGATCATTAGCCAGGGCGCGTGCAATGGCGGCACGCTGCTGCTGCCCACCAGAGACCATGCCTGGCAACTTGTCTGCCTGATCGGCGAGTCCGACGGTTTCAAGAAGGTGCATTGCTCGCTCGCGGCGCTCGCGCGGCGAATACTTGCGGGCAAAATCCATTGGCAGGATCACGTTCTGCATCAGACTGAGCGCCGGCAGCATCTGGAAGAACTGGAAGATGATGCCTACATGCTGGCCGCGCCAGGCAGCGAGCTGATTTTCGCTCATGCGATGCACTTCCCGCCCGGTGACGAGCACTTCGCCGCGTGTAGGTCGGTCAATGCCAGTGATCATGTTCAATAGAGTGGATTTACCATTGCCCGATGGACCCACAATGGAAACGAATTCGCCTGCGTGCACATCAAAAGAAATGCCCTTCAATACGGTAATTTCACCGTTGCCTACTGGAAAGGTCTTGACAACTTCCTTGACTCGCACCAACGGATCGTTGCCATTTGGTTTGTTGATTGAATTGCTCATCTATCACTCTCCTGAATTGCGGAGAATCCCTGCAGCGCCGTCTGCCGGCTAAGCAGGGTCTTATTCGTGTTCCGCCGACCAGATCAGCGAAAGGCGCGGTTTGTAATCTTCAGCGTCGTACCATGCGTCAACATCTACATGTTTGACACCCGCGGTGGTCTCATTGAGATCTACATCCGTCCACATCTTGTTTTGTACAAAGGCAGCCATGCGGCCATAATGCCCGTCGCGCAGCAAGCGTGCGGCAATCAGGGCAAAGTTAGCTGCGCCCAGCAAGTCTTGCCCATCTGGGGTGCCGGTGCGCAGCAAGTAGGTGAGTGATTGCAAGAAGACCTCTTCGCCAGTGATGTGCGCCAGGAGTTGCGCAGCGACCATACCGCTGCCAACCAGTCGTTCGCCAGCCAGCACACTGGCTACTGCGTTGCGCGCGCCGCGCCGCGGCTTTTCGCCGCCTTCCAGACCTTGCGCCGGTGAAAGTTGTAGGGCGCTTTCGGCGGCGATCAGATGAGCGTATTTGTCACGTTTCTCCGGCGTGGGCTGCGCCCCGTTGCATGCCAGCAGCACGGCGTAATTAGCTGGCGTCTGGCGCTTGTCGAGTTGCAGCACATAAGCCAGCAAGTCTGGGTCGTATGGCGCTTCGGGGATAATCACGCGGTCCACCCCGGCAAGGAAAGCCATCAACAGAGTGGAATAGCCCGACTTGGCGGCAAAAGTTTCGACAACAACGATCTGTTCACGCGAGCCGGCCAGGGCGCGCAACTCATGGATGAAGGCTACACCCCGCGCCAGACCGGTGCTGAAACCCAGGGTGTAATCTGTGCCCAGGATGTTGTTGTGGATTGTCTTGGGGATGGCGATGATCGGCGCGCCGCGCTGGCTTAGATGGGCGGCGTATTGCAGCGTATCGTCATCGCCGATGACGATCAGGGCGCGATAACCGAGGCGTTCGATCACGTGCAAAATGTGGTCGGTCAAATCAAGTGTCTCTTCATGAGGCTTGCGCAAGAATTCGGGTGCCTGGCTGGCAGGAAAATGGCGCGGGTCAATGCGCGAGGAGTGCAGAAACGAGCCAGGGGTGCGATCAATAGGCCGTACCATATTCTTGGTCAGCTCGATAAAATGATCGCTGTATGTGGTCGGGTCGGCAGGGTTGTATTCGATCAACCCATCCCAGCCTTTGCGCACGCCGATTGGCTCGAAGCCTAGCTCGATGGTTCGATAGACCAGGCTTTTCAGACACATATTGAGGCCAGGCACGTCGCCGCCGCCGGTGAGAATGCCAACGCGTTTGGAGGTGGACATGGGAACTCCTTTATGGGTTCAATGAATATATACGTAGAATAACCATATAAGTTTAACATGAATTGCAAAGTTGAGGGTGTTAATGTAGATTTAAAATGGAGTTCCGTCAGAATTCTTAAAAAAGGGGGGATATGAGGATGCGGATGTGTGGAAGAGAAGCGCGAGACAGCGAAGGAGGGTAGCAGAGCGCGCGACAAAATGGTTTCAGGTTTGCCAGGCGCCGTTTTGCATGAACCAGCTACGATATAAGGAAACAAACATCAGCAGGCTGAATTGCCAAAGGGTGGTGACCACAGCGCCGAACTGATCGAAGTAAAAGACCAACAGGTTGACTGTGGTGAGCGACATCACCAGGCTGATCGTGGCCAGGCGCGTACCGGCGAATTCGCTGCGGCGGGCAAGCAAAAAAGCCGCTCCTACCATCAACAAACTGAAACCACCTTCCAGCGCCAGGCGAATGATCGCCCATTGCAGGGCGCGTGGCGTCTGGATTAATCCGCTCTCGATGGTGCGCAGAAACAGGTCGGCCAGGGCGCGGTCGAGGTGAGCCTGCCGATAGAGCCAAAGGAGACGCAGCAACCTTGCTCCGCCGGAGATGGCCAGCAAGCTTGCTAACAAGAGGCGAAAGCGCGGCTGGGTGAGCCAGCGTTGGCTGATGATTTTTCTGAGAGACTCCAGAAAGCGGCGAGTTTGTTCCAGTCGGGTGGGTGGACGAATGAAGAGACGCAGCGATTCGCTATCCAAAAATTCCATCAACTCACGCGCCAGCAGCTCCAGGTTGGAATCAGGAGCGCGAGCGATGACTTCTTGCAACTGACGCTGCATGTGCGCCTTTTCATCGGGCTGCAGGTCGTGGTCAAGCACCTCGCCCAGGTCGTGGATCACCTGGTAGAGCAATTGACGGGGGGTTTGCTGAACGGGTCTGCGCAGGTAAAGGTATAGCAAGGCAATCAGCAAGAAGAAAGCGTAGATAATGGGGGCAGCAGGCGGGTAGAAATAATCGTTGTTTTGGGTGATGAACTTGCCTACTTCATCAATGAACAAGCCGACGCCCATGCCATTCAATATAGCGCTGACGGTGTAAATCCAGGCGTTTGCCAGAATCAGCGGCAACAGACCGCCAATAAACAGCAGCAGTCCACCCCACAGCACATGAGCAATGTGTAAGGTTGTGTTGCCTAATTGCGGATAGCCGGTCAATTCCAGGAAAAGGCGGGTGACGATCACACTGGCGGCAAAAGATACCAGACTGATCAGCAAGTAACGCTCAGCGCCCAGGCGTTTGACCAGCGAGCGATCAGAGAACAAGTTGCCATCCATGGCCTTCAATCCGTTTTAATTTTACCAGACGTTGATCGCGGCCGATCTACAGTCAATCGCCCCAGCCTATACTGACACCTGCCAGCAAGCTGATTAATAACACCAGCAAGAGGGTGTACAGCGCCAGTTTGCGCATCACTTCGCCTTCTTTACCAGCCATGCCAGCGGTGCTGGCGCCTACCACAACCTTGGCCGGGGCCGCCACGGAAGCCAACGCTGCGCCGGCAGTCTGCGCCGCCAGGATGAGCGAGACGGGAAGACCCAGCAAGCGGGCAGTTTGCAGTTGCAACGCCCCGAACACCACGTTGGAGTTGGTGTTGCTGCCGGTCATGAAGGCGCCAATTGCTCCAATCCACGGCGAGAACCAGGGAAACCACGCGCCGGTTCCCTGCGCCAGGCCGCGTGCCAGCAATTCAGTCATGCCAACATGCTCCATGATGAGCGCCATGGCGATCATGGACAGGATGCTGACGCTGGAGGGCATCACGCGCTGCAATGTGCCATGCAAAATGCGGCGTCCGGCGCCTGGCTGATACAGGCGCGCGCGGCGGTACACCAGAAAAGCCAGTGCGGAGGTGTAAAAGAGCAGCGAACCGGTGTGAACGAGCAGGTTAATTTTCCGCCCGGCGCCAGCCGGGGTGACGAATCCGTGGGCGCTGACGATTTCAGGGAATTGCGCCTGGATCACAACCTGCCCGAAAAATTCTTTCACCGGCGGGATGAGCTGCACGGTCAGGGTAAGAACGATCAGAATAATATAGGCAGAGAGGGCAATGAACAGGCTGGAATTGGAAAGATGAGGAAGGGATGAATTCGCGGTAGGATCGGCAGGTTGAACGGTGGAGTTATTTGCGCTTCGGGCAAACCAACGGGTGAGCGGTGGGGTGATCAGGAGGCCAGCCATGCCGGCCAGGAAGGCGCCGATGTTCCAGGCGCCGGCGACTACGATCACGAATTGCACTACCGCCATCACGCTGCCCCAGATCAGCGCCGGTAAAAATAAGCGGCGCGCTTCACTCCAACCGCCCAATGTGTGGGCGATCATGACTCCGATGACGGGGCAAGAGATGCCCAGAAAAATGGCCGAAGGCGCGGCTAACGCTTCGGTTGGCTGGCCAGTGGCGGCGAGCAACGCCTGAAAGGAAGAACCCATCGAACCAAAGGTCACCGCCCAGCCATGGCCAAGGGAAGGGACAATCACTGCCGCCAAAGGGGAGAGGCCCAGCCCGACAAGCAACGGTGAAGTAACCGCTACCGGCACGCCAAAACCCCCCACACCTTGTAGAAAGGAAGCAAACACCCAGCCGATGATCATCGTCTGCATGCCACGGTCGGTGGTCAGGCGCGGCAAAGCCTGGCCGATGATGCGAATGGCGCCGGCTTCATCCGCGACGCGGTAGAGCAAGAAGGCAGCCCAGATGATGAGCAGCACGTCCAGGCTGAATAGCAGGGCTTTCATGTGCGCATAGGCGAGAAGTTGCGGGGTGGCGCCAAAGAAAAGGATGGCGATAATTAAGCCGCATAAATAGCCGGCGGCGCCTGCGCGGGCGGCGCTCCAGCGCAGACCAACCATGAGGATCAAGATCAGCAGGATAGGGGACAGGGCAAGGATGAAGTTAAGCATGGTTTTGTAGATGTGTGAGGTTTGTGAATGGTTGCGATTCTAACTCAGGAGGACGAAAAATAGAGAAAATAACGCCTGGGTGAATCAAAATCTACCAAAAATAAACATCTTGAAATCCAAGTTGCGGCTTACAATTTGCATTGTGATTCATGACATTTGTCACCCAGCGGAAGTGACATTTGGCATGTGTCATCACCTTTCGCTTCCTGTATATTCATAATCAGGCAGGATAATTGAATACCTCTGACAATAAATGGTGGGCTTCGACAAAGACAAACCCAATGTGAATTGGGGACGTAAAGCCCGGGGCCTTGGTCTGCGAATTGTGAGAATGCGAGATTGAGGCGGCCTGGTTGCCGAAAAGCCTCGCTCTGGTATTGTTGGCAGAGAGAGGCGTTTATTTTTAATCCAAAAGGGGCGGCGCGAGGACGCTGTAAAGAGAGCGACGGAGCGCCATCGTCAAGGACATAACTGAGAAGCTGGAGGGTGAAAAAATGTCCAGAATGCGTCATATCCTGAAACCGATCTTCTTTTTGATGTTGGTATGTCTGTTTCTTGTTCTGCCCATCCAGTCCATGCGTCTATCGGCGCAGACGACGACCGACTGGAGTAGTTGGGGGTATGCTGTACCGCTGCACGTGCAGAATAACGCTGCCGTATCCTTGCCACAGGATTACACCCTGACCTTGCAGCTCGACACAGCGTCGCTGATCAGTCAGGGTCGTCTGCGCAGCGACTGCGCAGACCTGCGCATCTCCTATGATCCAGGCGGATCTGATGTTGAGCTTGATCGGTTGGTGCAGAATTGCAACACTGCAAATACGGTTGTGCTCTTCCGTTCACAGGCGTCTATCCCCGTCGCTGGCCTGGATACCTATTATTGGCTACATTACGGAAACCCAGCGGGCGACGTTCCGCCCGCTGATGCCCGGAACGTTTACGCCTTCTACGACGACTTTCAGGACGGCGATGCGACTGGCTGGACGCCCGCTGATGGCGTTTGGAGCGTTGTCGCCGAGGGTGCAAATTGGTTCTACCGTTATTCCGGCGGCGGGTACAACTGGGCGCTATCCTATGTACCACAGACAGGTCTGGCCGATTTGGAACTGCTCTCCAGGATGCGTGCCAGCGCCAACACCAACTGGATCGGCCTGGCATATCGCATTCAGGATGCGGCTAACTTTATGACCTTCTATCAAAGCAAGGATGTTCAGCAATTCAAACTGGCGCGCATCATCGGCGATAATCACACGATCTTACAGTTTCCAGCCTTCACAATGTCTGCTGATCAGTGGTATTGGTTGCGCCTGCAGGCGCAGGGCAACGCTGTGCGGGCGCGCATCTGGCGCGATGGCGACCCGGAGCCGGGCACATGGCTGATCAATGCAGTGGATGCAACTTACCAGACTGCTTCCGGCATCGGCTTGACGCTCTATCAGCATGTCACCAATGCCGATTGGGACGAAATCCAGGCGCGCAAGCTGGTCACACCGGAGCCGACCGTTTTTCCACAATGGGGCAGCCTGGTCTGGTGGGATAGCAACTATGGTTATCGCTCGGCTATAACGGTGACAAATACCTCCAGCGCGGATGTATTGCCGGCGCGCTATTCCATTCGTATGACATTAGATACCGCTGCATTGGTGAGCAACGGTCAGATGCGCGCAGATTGCGCCGATTTGCGAATCATATCAGCTTCTGGCTCCACGCCAGCGGAGATAGATCGCTTGGTGGAGGGCTGTAACACCAGTCAGACGACGGTTTGGTTTGCCTTACAGCGCCCTATCCTCGCCAGCGGGCAGGATGCGTCTTACGCTCTCTATTATGGCAATCCTGCTGCAACGGACCCGCCCGCCAACGGCATGAACGTTTTCCTGTTCTATGAAGATTTTGAGCAAGGCGCTGTGCATTGGACGAGCGCTGGCGGGCTGGATCCAGCCAATACGGGGACATTGGGCACCTCAGTTATATCTAATGAGGATTTCGTCTCGCCCGCGAATAGTCAGAAGTTCCCGGCCAAGATCAGCGGCGGCGACGCCTTCTCTGGTTATATCCCGGTGTTACCCAGCACGGGCTATGCCATCGGTGTGTGGGCGAAGTCCCCTACATCTACAAACTGGGGGCCGGTAGGCATTGACCCCTACACGTCTGGCTACATCCGTGGGACAGAGGTGTGGCTATGGACAAGCGAATGGGGCATTGGGGCAGAGTGGTCGCAGCGCAGCGGACGCTTCGTCACCGGCGCGGATACTGCTTACGTCAAAATCAAGAGCGAACTATGGAGTCAAAGCCCTGGAACGCCGCCGATATATATGGATAATCTCTTTATGCGCTATTCGCTAAGCAGCGAGCCGACCACAGCGCTTGGAGATGAAGAGACCATTCTGGCAGTACCGGAGATCACCAACATCCAGGATAACGCGCCGGTGAATCTGGGTGCAGCGCTGCAAGTGAGCGCCAACGTCTCTTCCAGCGAAGGGACAGTAGATGCGGTCGTGCTGCGAATCCTCTCGCCGGAAACAGTAGATGTTCCCATGACTCTAATTTCTGGCGACAACACCAATGGGGTGTGGCAGGGAAGCTTCACGCCGCAGCAGGGCGGAGCATATCATTATCGCTTGCGCGCCTTGGCCTCTACTGGACGGGCAAAGCTTTCCGAAGAGCGCGTCGCTATGGTGGTGGACAGTGAGCCGCCGCAAATCAGCCTGGTAAGCATAATTGATCCTATCCTGGTGCGCAACACACAGACCGTGGTGGTAAATGTCACAGATAATGGCCAGGTTTCACAAGTGACGGTCACGCTAGATGGAAGCGCCTATCCAATGAGCCAGCAAGGCAGCCAATACAGCTACTCCTGGCGGGTCACATCGGTGGGCGTCATCCCCTTCATTGTGACTGCTACGGACACTTCTGGCAACACGGCGACTTATAACGGCAGCTTTACTTCCCAGGCGCGGGAAGCCGACGTTTGCACCTGGAAGGACTGCAAGAGCGGCGCAGCCAGCTTCTCGATGGACGATGGCAACAGTGCCTGCCGCGCCGAATTAGAGGCTGCTGGACTACGCGGCACATACTACTATA
>Ga0226835_1001883_pt1 | contig 9938 bp, 7 predicted proteins | sample LAC_MetaG_1_FD_163627 | JGI IMG/M metagenome (GOLD analysis project Ga0226835, IMG submission 163627) | Anaerobic ammonium oxidizing microbial communities from anammox membrane bioreactor (MBR) in UC Berkley, California, United States -... | ecosystem: Engineered > Bioreactor > Anaerobic >...
GACCAGCAGCGCCGCTGCCGCCACGATCAGCACCAGTCCGCCAACCACCACGGCACCTGCCAAAAGCCGCTGCCGGGATGATAAGCCACTTATAATGCGCATGTAAGCTCCCTTCTGTGTGCGCGATTACCGCCTGGAACCGGGTGCGGAACACGTGGGCAGCCGGTCACCCGCCGAAAAAGCACGAGTGCCGCCGCCTGCGAACCTCGATTGATAACGAATAAGCCTGGTACCTGCGCTGGCGAGACGCGTGACACATACCTGTAACTATACAGAGCATCACCACTGTGAGCGATTTTAAATAATTCCGTTAAAACGTCTACGCCCGTCCGACCACTGTAATCACCCATCACGACACCCTTTTGAGGCGTACATGATCAATTGTAGAACGAGTATAAATAACTCCACAAATCGCGTCGTCGTAATCGCTGCCACTGCCAGCACACCGGAATGAGTATAATTTTCAGATTTGAAAATACAAAATTTCCTTATCACGCCTTTGAGATGCACCTGTGCACACCGGAACATATCCGGGCGTCCTGGCACCCCACCCTTGGTCCTTGCTGCCTTCCTGGTATAATTCACGCGGCAGGCGTGTTGGAGCACACACGCCACCCGAAGGAGCCAACCAGTCAATGCGTATTATCGTCCACGGCGGGCATCCCCTTCGCGGGACGTTCCGGCCATCCGGCAACAGCAACGCCGCTCTCGCCCTGATCGCCGCCGCGCTGCTGACCGATGATGAAGTGATTTTGCGCGGCGTTCCTGATACCAACACGACGGCGCTGATGCTCGACGCAGCGCGGGCGCTCGGCGCGCAGATCGCGCTGGACGACGCCTGCCGCCTGCGGACGCCGGAGCTGCTCACGCGCTCGCTCGGTCCGGACCTGACCGAGGGTCAGGTCGGCGCGGTGTTGCTGCTGGCCCCGATCCTGGCGCGACGGCGTCATGCTCGCTTCGAGGTCGACTACCCGCTCAGCCGCCTGCACACGCACCTGACCGCCCTGCGCGATCTGGGCTGCGCTGTGCACATCAGCGGCGATGTGATCGAACTGAGCGCGGAACCCTGGGAGCGCCGCGAGTTGATCCTGCTGCAAACCAGCGTGACGGCGACCGCGCTGGTCTCTATGCTGGCGGCGGCGCTGGGTGGGGAGACCGTGATCCACAATGCCGCGTCCGAGCCGCACATCCAGGACTTGCAGCATTTGCTGGTCATGATGGGCGCGCAGATCGACGGGATCGGCTCCAACCGGGTGGTGGTGCGCGGCGCGAATGAGCTGAGAGGGGCGGAAACCACTCTGCGCCCCGACCATATCGAAATTGCCAGCATCGCGGCCATCGGCGCAATTACCGGCGGGACACTGACCATCGAAGATGTGAACCCGGCGGATATGCAACTGATTCGCCGCGTCTACGCACGCCTGGGGATCAATTTGTTTCTGAGCGGCAGCACCCTGTTCGTGCCCGCGCATGAATCGCTGACCATCTCGCAGAGCGCCGAAGAACTAGATGTGCCGATCGAAACTGCACCGTGGCCGGGCTTCCCCTCGGACCTGGTCGCCATGACAGTCGTCATCGCCACCCAGGCGCGGGGCACGACGCTGATCCATGAAAAGCTCTTCGATAACCGCCTGCTCTTTGTCGATAAGCTCACAGCTATGGGCGCTCAGATCGTGCTGTGCGATCCGCACCGCGCGCTCGTGGTGGGGCCGTCCACGCTGCACGGTGAATATCTCGACACGCCGGATGTGCGAACGGGTCTGGCCCTGCTGGCAGCGGCGCTCTGTTGTCGCGACAGCAGCGTTACCATCGACAGCGCGGAGCTGATCGACCGCACCTTTGAGAATGTCGTCAGCAAACTGGTGGGGCTGGGTGCGCAGATCGAGGTTGTCGACCATTGAGTGAGCCCAATCCTGTTCGCCGGATCATTGGCGAGGTTATAGCCGGGGCCGCCGTCTTGGGCGATGGCCAGCCGGTTGTCGCGCTGCACGGTTGGGGCGGCGCGATCCGCAGCTTCTGGCCGGTGGCCGAGCGGCTTGCGCCGCACGGGTACCAGGTTCACGTTTTGGACCTGCCCGGCTTCGGCACCAGCGATCTGCCGCCGCGTCCGTGGGATGTCACCGACTACAGCCGCTTCGTGCTCGACTATCTCGATACTGCCGGGCTGGCGCGTGTGAACCTGATCGGCCATTCTTTCGGCGGCCGGATCGGCCTGGTCCTCGCCGCAGACCACCCAGAACGAGTGCGGAAGATGGTGCTGGCGAGCAGCGCGGGGATTCCCACGGCGCCCGGATTGTGGCAGCGAGTGCGCAGCACAGGCGCGCGGGCAGCGCGCATTACACTGGATGGGCTGGGCATGACGGAACTTCGCGCGCGGCTGCAACGTCGTTACAACCAGCGGTACGCCTCGCAGGATTACCTGACGGCCGGCGCGCTGCAAGAGACTTTTGTGCGCGTGATCCGCGACGATCTCAGCCCGTATGCCCGGCGCGTCCAGGTCCCTACCCTGCTGATCTGGGGCGACCAGGACACCGACACCCCGCTCTGGCAGGGGCAGCGCCTCGAAGCGTTGATCCCCGACGCCGGGCTGGTGGTGTTCCGCGGCGCGGGGCATTTCGCTTATCTGGAGCGGCTTCCCGAATTTCTCCGGATTGTCGAACATTTTCTCGGATCAGGAGACTAGCCGACGATGACCGCGCTGTTGATTCTCATCTGGCTGTTTGGCGCCCTGTTCCGGGTCTGGCGGCTGGCGCGCTATTTCCAGATCGAAGGCTACGACAACCGGCGCTACCTGCGCTGGCTGGCGGGGCGCATTGAGCGCGTCGTCATGGTGCGCGCCCTGATCTTCGCGGGCGTGGCTCTGGTGGCGACGATCGCCCTTGCCCTGACCGGGCAGAATAGCGAGTTGATCTACCTGCTGATCTGGGGGGTCTCCGGGGTAATGGCGATCTGGCCGGAGCCTGTTAAGGAGATCAAGCAGCGGTTCAGGCTCACGCAGCGCGCAGCCCGCCTGTTGATCACGGCCTACGCCCTGACGATCGTTGCCACAATCGGCACCGTCGTCGTGATCGACAGGTTGTTTTCCCTCTCAACCACAGCGCAGTTTGCGGTGTACACCGCGCTCGGCGTCGTAATCTATCACCTGAGTGCCCTGGTTCTGCCGCTGGCGAACCTGATCATGCACCCGGTCGAGGCGGGCTTCCGCTGGATGTTCCGCCGCCGCGCCGCCGCTACGCTGCGCCGCGCCAATCCAACCGTCATCGGGATCACGGGCAGCTATGGCAAGACCAGCACGAAGGAATACCTCGCGCATATCCTCAACGGTCGCTACCGCGCCTATGCCACGCCCAAGAGCTACAACACGCTGATGGGCGTGTGCCTCGCGATCAACGACGGCCTGGCAAACGACCTGAGTCACGATTATTTCATCGTCGAGATGGGCGCTTACATGCCCGGCGAGATCGCAGCCATTTGCGATCTGGTCAAGCCTCAGATCAGCATCGTGACGGCCGTCGGCCCTCAACATCTGGAACGCTTCGGCAGCCTGGAGAACACCGCGCGCGCCAAATACGAGATCGTTGAGGCGCTGCCGCCCGACGGAACCGCGGTCTTCAACTGGGACGACCCGCTTGTGCGCGCCATGTACGAGCGAGGGTACCCTGAGAACCGGGTTGGCGTGACGTGGCAAAACACCGATCTCGCGCAACAACTGCGCTTTCACGCGCGCAACATCCGCAGCACGGTAGACGGCTTGCAATTCGATATCCTCGATGCCGAAACCGGCGAGGAGCAGCACATCACGACGCGCCTGGTCGGCCAGCACAATGTGACGAACATCCTGCTCGCTGCGGCGGCGGCGCGCGTGTTGGGGATGCCGCTGGACGAGATCGCGCTGCGTGTCGCGTCGCTGGAGCCGGCGGAACACCGCTTGCAGCGCCGGGTGTTGCCCGGCGGAGTGACCGTCATCGACGACGCCTACTCGGCCAATCCGATCGGTGCGCAGAACGCGCTGAACGTGCTGAGTCTCTACCGCAACGGGCGGCGCGTGCTGATCACACCGGGCATGGTCGAACTGGGGCCGCTCCAGGACGAGGAAAATCGCAAACTGGGCTGGCAGGCGGCGCAGGTCTGCACCGATATTATCCTGGTCGGTGCCGAGCAAACGCGCCCGATCCAACAGGGAGTCCGCCAGGCTGCTTTTCCGGAAGACCGGCTTCAGATCTTCGACACGCGCGAAGAGGCGATCGCCTGGTTCAACACCGCACTCCAGCCTGGCGATACAGTCTTGTTTCTGAATGACCTGCCGGACACTTATCTGTAGCCCACCGGTAGGTCAGGCTCGCACTAAGAAAGAGGCGGATAATGGCTACTCGCTCCGGTATCAAGACAGTTGGCGTGATCTTCGGCAGCCGCTCGGTCGAGCACGACGTCTCGATCGTCACCGCCCAGCAAGTGATGCAGGCCCTCTCTCCCGACCGGTACGAGGTGGTGCCGATCTACATCACGCGCGACGGGCGCTGGCTGACCGGCCCGGCGCTGCGCGAGCTAAAGACCTTTCAGACTGACGAGATTGCCGACATCATGGGGATGAAGGAAGTTGTGATCTCGCCCGACACCCACCACCACGGGTTGATCATCCAGCCGGTCAGCGGGTTCTTCTCGCGCAGCCAGGTTCGCCGCCTGGATGTCGTGTTCCCGGCGCTTCACGGCACGCACGGCGAAGATGGGACGATCCAGGGGCTGCTTGAGCTGGCGGATATCCCCTACGTCGGGGCGGGCGTGATGGCGTCCGCCGTCGTGCGCGACAAGATCATGCTGAAGACGGTGCTGGCGCAAGCCGGGCTACCCGTCGTCGAGCACCTCGGCTTTTCGCGCCGGGCGTGGACCGAAGACGCGGGCCGCGTGCTGGCCGAAATCGAGGAAAGGCTGGGCTATCCTGTGTTTGTCAAGCCGGCCTCACTCGGATCGAGCATCGGCGTAGCGCGCGCCAAAGACGCAGATGAAGCCCGCACCTATATCACCATCGCCGCCACATTCGACCGGCGCGTTATTGTCGAAAAGGCGCTGAGCGACGCCATCGAGATCAACTGCGCCCTGCTCGGCAACGGCCCCTACCGGGCGTCCGTTCTTGAGCAGCCGATCACCTGGCAGGAATTCCTGACCTATGAAGAAAAGTACATGCGCAGCGAAGGCCCGGCCGGCATGAAAGGCGCCGAACGCAAGATCCCGGCCCCCATTTCCGCCGAACTGACGGCGCGAATCCAGACCATGGCACAGGATGCCTTCGCCGCGGTAGATGGGCGCGGGACGGCACGCGTTGATTTCCTGGTCCGCGAGGAAGCCGAAGAGGTGTATATCAACGAGATCAACACCATGCCGGGGTCGTTGGCGTTCTATCTGTGGCAGGAAGAAGGGATGACGCCCGCCGATGTGGTGGACGAACTGATCCGGCTGGCGTTCGACGCCCACGCGGAAAAGCGCAAAACCATCTACAACTACAAGACAGGCCTGATCGACCACGCCGCCGCGCGCGGCCTGAAGGGCATCAAGAAGTAACCGTGAACGGGCCGCTGCGCCGGCTAAAGAGCGCCTTGCATCCCCACGTTGACCCTATCCTCAGCCGGGCCGATCACTGGCGCGTCCGGCGGGAGCTGCGGACGCTGCCCGATGGAATGTATCGGGCGCCGGTCAGCGTACCATACCGCGCGCAGTACGCTTCGCCAGGCCTGATTCACAGCTATATTCACGCCGGTTACGACGGCACACAAGACCCAAACTGGCATGCCTTCGGTGCAGATAACCCCGCCGAATATGCTTTCTGGGCGCCGCGCATCTGCGCGCTGGCATGCCTGCAGATGGCGATCGCAGCCTATCGACCTGCCAGTGAGCCGCCGCTGTGGCAGCTTGTCAAAGAAGGGTTGGATCTGCGCGGCTACACGCTGCGCGACGCTAACGGGAACTGGATCGACGAAGGCTGGAACTATCCGGCACTGGTCGCGCTGGCAGCCCGCTACGGGATCCGCGCCCAGGGGCAGGGCTACGCGTCTGTGCTGCGTGTGTGTGCCAACATCCGGCGCGGGGCGCTGGTTATGGCCTCAGTCACGCCTGAACTGGGCGAGCGCGTGCCGCAGCCGGGCCGCTACGGCGGCCATTTTGTGCTTGTGTTGGGGTTTGCCTGGCAGCGCGGCGCCCCGCTCTATTTCGAGCTGCACAACCCGTCGGGCCGCTACGCCGAGCTGCGCGCCCATGCGATCATCCCGGCGGATCGCTTCCGCGCCGCGTATGCCTACCGGCTGATTGCGCTCTCACCCCTGCACGGCCCCGCACCTGATCAGCGCCTGGGCGCACGCTGAGCCACCCGTCATGCCTTCTGGTTCGGGCAGGCGCGTCTACTTGCCGGTGAAACGATAGCCAACGCCATATTCGTTCTGGATGTAGGTCGGGTTTTTGGCGTCCGGCTCGATCTTGCGACGCAGGTGCGAGACGTAGATGCGCGGGTAGTGGTGTTCGGTATTGTATTCGTAGCCCCAAACCTGTTCGAGCAACTGCTGAAACGTCAGCACCTGACCCTTGTGCCGGATAAATGTCGCCAGGAGCTTGAACTCGGTCGGCGTCAGGCGGATCTCTTTGCCGCCCACGCAGACGCGGCGGTCCTCAACATCCACGGTCAGATAGTCATCGGCATAACTGGCGACTTGCGGTTGCACGTCGTCGCTGATCTGCGCGCGCCGCAGCAGGGCTTTGAGCCGTGCGTGAAACTCAAGTTTGCGCAGGGGTTTGAGCAAATACTCGTCCGCCCCCAGATCGAGACCTTCGGCCATCTCCGCTTCGGTGATCGCATGCGCCGTCATGATGACGATGGGTACGTTAGATAACTCGCGAATCCGCTGACAGACCACCAGGCCGTTCATCCCTGGCAACGCGACATCGAGCAACACCAGATTGGGGCGTGTCTCGTGAAACAGACGCAAACCCTCGCGGCCATCCCTGGCGGTGTAGACTTCGTAGCCATGCCGTTTGAGGTCCAGCTCCATCAAACGGTTCAGGTCAACGTCGTCTTCAACGATGAGCACCTTGATAGCCATAATCGGTCTCACTTATTCTTTGCAGCGCGTACTCATTGTACAGGATTTTCTCCCGCCCGAAAAACGATCGGCAAACACACCGCATCAGCCGGGTTACTGCTTGATTCGCTCCCGCCGCTTTGTTATGCTTTGTGTGCAATTACCAATGCACCGACAGCCCTCGCCTGCTAGTATTTCCTGCTACAGTCTGGAATGAGTGCCAGTGCGGGGCATATTCGTTGGAGGATGCGGTGCCGTACCAGTCCGTCGGGAACCGGCGCAACAACGTGCAGTTCGGTGTAGGCCGGACCGTCTGGGTCGGCACGCACCCTGCCGCCATTCCCGAGCGCATCCTCGACATGATCCCCGGCGGGCTGGCCTGGCTGGCGCTGTTTGTGCTGCTGGGGCTGGCCTACTTCGCGCCGCTGGCTGCTATCCTGGCGGCAGGACTGCTCGCCTTCTACTCGGCGGTGCGCTTTAGCTTCGCGGCGGTAGCGAATCTGCTCGGGCACAAACTGATCAGGCGCTGGGAAGCGACCGACTGGCAAGCCGAGTATGCGCGCCGCGCCACCGCCGACAGCCTGCCGCTCGATGCAGTCCATCACGTTGTGATTATTCCCAACTACCGCGAAGACATCGCAACCCTGCGCCGCACGCTGGACCATCTCGCCCGGCAGCGCGACGCCGCCACCTCGATCAACATTGTCCTGGCGATGGAAGTGGGCGAAGACGGCGCGGTTGCTAAGGGCCAGGCGCTGCAAAGCGAATATAGCGGCTGTTTCGAGAACTTCCTGGTCGCCACCCACCCCAAGGGCCTTTCCGGCGAGATGCAGTGCAAGTCTGCCAACCAGGCGTGGGCGGCACGCTGGGCACGCCGGACAATGGTCGACGAGCTGGGCTACAACATTGACCATCTGGTGATTACCACGATGGACTCCGACACGCTGTGGCACCCGAACTACTTCGAGGCCCTGCGCGTTCTGTTCGCCACCGACCCGCGCCGCTACGCGACCTTCTGGCAGGCGCCGATCCGCTACCACGGCAACGTGTGGGCGATCAACCCGCTGATGCGCATCCTGCATGCCTATTCGTCCGCGTGGGAGCTGGCGTATCTGGCCGCGCCGTGGTGGCAGGCGCTGCCCATGTCGTCTTATTCGCTCAGCCTGCGCCTGCTGGATAGCACCGGCTACTGGGACCCGGACGTCATCGCCGACGAATGGCATATGTACATCAAGTCGTACTTCCAGCGCGATGGCGACGTCTGGCTGCAGCCGATTTTCCTGCCCTTCTACGCCAACGCCACCACCGGCGACACGGTGTTGGCTGCGATCAAAGAGCGCTATCTGCAAACCCTGCGCCACGCCTGGGGCGCCAAAGAGATCGGCTACACCATTGCGCAGATGAGCGAGAACCCGCAGATCTCATTCCTGGGCGGATTCAACCTGCTCTTTCGGGTCGCGCACGACAACCTGCTAGCGGGTGTCGGCTGGATCATCATGATGTTCGGTATGCAGTTCCCGATGCTGTTCCGTCCCGACGTCGTCCGGGCGAATCTGTTCACAGCGCCGGGACTGCTACTGCAGATCTCGGCCACCATCGTCACCCTGTTGACGCTTATCTTTTGGGCCATCGATCTGCGCATCCGACCGCCGCGCCCGAAACCGTGGACCTGGGGCGAGCGTCTCTACGAGCTGGTGAGCCTGCCCCTCATCGCTGTCATGACGTTTCTGTGCGTGGCGATGCCCGTGCTCCATTCGCAAACTCGCTTGATGCTGGGCATCCCGCTCCAGTTCCGAGTTGCAGCCAAACGGTAGCCGGGCAGACCCACCGCAAACGCAACTCAGAGCGTGGAGCCAAGAGCCATCTCCACGCTCTTTCGTTCAGGCGGTGACCTCACCGCCCCAGCGCGGCTGCTTTTGTGACCGCTCAGCAGGAGGGTCGATCATGGCACGGATTACAATGAAGTTCGGCGGCACCTCAGTCGGCAGCACCGATGCCCTGCAGCGCGCGACCGAGATCGTCCGGCAGCACGTGCGGGACGGGCATCAGATCGCGGTAGTCACATCGGCGATGGGCGGTGTCACGAACCTGCTGATCGAGGGCGCGCAGACGGCCTCTTCGGGCAATGGCGAGCGGTACAAAGCGATCACCGCCCACCTGCGCGAGAAGCACCAGCAGGCGGCGGACAGCCTGCTGCACGATCCCGACGCCCGCGCGGCCGTCTCGGAAAACGTTCATCGGTTGTTAGACCAGTACGAAGCGTTCTGCGCGGGGATGTATGTCCTGCGCGAGGCGTCCGACAAGGCCATCGCGGCAGTCAGCTCGCTTGGCGAGCGGATCTGCGCCCCGTTGCTGGCCGCGTTGCTGCGGCAGACCGGCGTCGCCAGCCAGGCAGTTGATGCCTGCACGTTGATCGTCACCGACGAGGAGTATCTGAACGCTGGTGTACACTGGGCCGAGTCCGAAGCGAAAGCCCGGCGCGACTTGCTGCCGCTGATCGAAAGCGGCGTGGTCCCGGTCATCACCGGCTTTATTGGGTCGACGCGACAGGGCGTCGTCACGACGCTAGGCCGCAGTGGCAGCGACTATACCGCCACGCTCATCGGCGCCTTTCTCGAGTGCGACGAGGTGTGGATCTGGACCGATGTGGACGGGGTGATGACCGCCGACCCACGCATGGTTCCCGACGCGCGTGTCATCCCCGTGATCTCGTACGCCGAGGTGGGCGAAATGGCCTACTACGGCGCCAAAGTGTTGCACGCCAAAACGGTACAGCCGCTCGTCGAGCGGAATATCCCGCTGCGCGTTAAGAATTCGTTTAACCCCTCGTACCCTGGAACACTGATCACAAATGAGGCCAGCACCACGCCCGGC
>Ga0226835_1001885_pt1 | contig 9930 bp, 7 predicted proteins | sample LAC_MetaG_1_FD_163627 | JGI IMG/M metagenome (GOLD analysis project Ga0226835, IMG submission 163627) | Anaerobic ammonium oxidizing microbial communities from anammox membrane bioreactor (MBR) in UC Berkley, California, United States -... | ecosystem: Engineered > Bioreactor > Anaerobic >...
GCTGCAAACCGGCGATCAACTGCGCACCACGCTCTATTTCGACCGTCCGGTGTGGGAGGCTCTGGTGGAGGTCAGCATGCGCTTCGGCTTGCAGATGCGGCGCTCCATTCACGTCCACCGGCTGATCGAACTATCGGCGGCTTGGTTTGTGGCCGGTTTGGAGACAGCGAACTGCTAATAGTGGATTCTGATGTTTACGCATCATAAATTCGTCGCATCCCCCTACCCTGCCCCCATATGCGGCGCCGACCGCGCGGCAGACCCCTGTCTGTGGGGGGCGACCAACACCCTGAGGAGCCGGAGCGATGCGCAGCATCTGCCTGACCAATAACAAGGGCGGCGTGGGCAAGACCACCACCGCCGTCAGCCTGGCACACGGGCTGGTGATCCTGCTGCGGCATAACCAGATGCCGCACCGCGTGTTGCTGATCGACACCGACTCGCAGGCGCACGCCACCATGCTGACCACCGGGCGCCGCGATTGGGATCGCTCCGAGAGCCTGGGCGAGGTGCTGCTCTCCAAACCGGCGCAGGCGGGGGCCGTCCTGCAGCGCCTGATCGTCCCCTCGCTGTGGGACGAAGATTTGCACGTGCTGCCCGGCTCGCCGACGCTGGACGGGGTCAACATGCGGCTGGCGGAGGATCACGGCTTTGCGGTGCGCCTGCGTCACGCCCTGCGCGCCGTCGCCGACCAGTATGACTGGGTGGTGATCGACACCATGCCCTCGTTTTCGCGCCTGACGACGATGGCGATGGTGGCCGCGACCGACATTGTGATCCCGGTTGAGATGCGCTTTTTAGAGACGGTCGGCTTGCAGGCCATCGTCGAGAAGATCGGCGAGGTGCAGCAGACCTGGGAGACGGCGCTGCGTCTGACGGGGATCTTGCCGGTCAAGTACGACCAGCGCATCACCCTGGAGCGCGAGAATCTGGACCTCTACGGACGCCACGCCTTTTACGGGCCGCGCCTGTTCCGCACGCCGATCCCGGCCAACGTGGCGGTGTCCTACGCGCACGATGCCTGCGAGTCGATCTTCCTCTACGACGACCGGTCGAGCGCCGCGCGCGCCTATATGGCCTTCGTCAAGGAACTGCTCGAACGTATCTACAAGCCGACGGGAGCGAGCTAGTATGGCCAAACGACAATCGCGGGGCACGCGCGCCCTGCTGGAAGAGATGGGCGCCCTGGGCGGGCTGGATGATCTCACCCCGTCCCTTCAAGGCAGCGGCGCGAAGGTCATCAGCATTGTGCTGGATCGCATCCGTCCGGACCCGGCCCAGCCGCGCCGGGTGCTGCCTGAGGTCATCCGGCAAGACTTTCTGGCCGGGCTGATCAACGCCCGGCAGGCGCTCGAACGCTGGGAGGCGCTGGTCGCCGAGGAAGCCTCGCGCCTGGGCCGCCCGCGTCCGGACTGGCGCGCGCTGCTCGACCGCCAGCCCGACGATCGGGGCGAGGACATCGCCGTCGATCCACCCGGCCAGCCCGGCCCCGAAGAGGACGCCCTGCGTGCCATCGTCGCCACCGCCGCCACCATCCGCCACGGCGGACAGGTCAGCCCGATCACGGTGTGCGAGGTGGACGGCGGCAGCTATTACCGCATCGAGACCGGCGAGCGGCGCTACTGGGCGCATCACTGGCTCAACACCTGGCTGGGCGACGGCTACGACCAGATTCAGTGCATTGTCGTTGAGCGGGCCAGCCCCTGGCGCCAGGCGGCGGAGAACACCAGCCGCGAGGGGCTGTCTGCCATGGCGCTCGCCCGCCAGCTTGCCACCCTGCTGCTCGACCTGTACGGGATCCATCCCCCGCACGATGGCCCCGTGCCCAACGACTGGTACCGCCAGGCGCTTGACTATCGCGTGCCGCGCGGCGAGGGCGCCAACCTGCGCGCCGCCCTGGGCGGGATCGAGCGCGCCCAGTTCAGCCGCATTCAGGCGCTGCTGCGCCTGCCGGACGCGATCTGGGAGCTGGCCGACCGCTATCGCCTGGAAGAAAAGCGCCTGCGCCCGGTCCTCAAGCTGCACGACGAGGCGCTCCAGCTCCAGTTGGTGCGTCTGATGGTCGAGAAGGGTCTGACCGCCGAGAAAGTCGAGAAGCTGGTCGAGTCGGGCAATATCGAGCGGGTGCTGCGCGGCGATCTGCCCGCACGCAGCGAGGACTTCGGCGAGACGCCCTCGGAACGCGTGGCGAACCGCTGGCCGTCGTTGGCGAGCCAGTTCTCGCAGGCCAATCTGGAGCTGGTGGCGGATCAGTGGCTCAAGCGCCAGAAGCCGGAAGCCATCCGCCAGCAGGTGGCCGCGCTGCGCCGCCTGCTCGATTTGGTCGAGCGCGAGATCGAGCAGAAGGCGGCGAGGGATAGCTAGCAGCGAAGAGCAGCAAAGAACAGCCAAGAGCAGCGAAGAGCAGTCCTACTGCTTCCGCTGCTTTTTGCTGCCTTTAGCTGCTTTTTGCTGCTTTTCGCTGCTCTTCTATGTTACCCCGGGGCAACATAGCGCTGCCGCGCCGCCCTCAGCCTGTGATCAGCCCGCCGTGATAGTGCAGCCGGTAGACCAGATCGCCCGCCAGAAAGATGCGCTCCACGCCCAGGAAGGCGCGCACATCGCCTTCGTTCTCGTCGGTGTAGCGCAGATCCCCATCCACATGCTCGAACGCGCCCAGGAAGCGCCCTTCCTGATAGAGCCGTGTCAGGCTGCGCATGATCATCTGCCCGATCTCAGGCGCGCTGATCCGCTCCGGCACGAGCAGCCGCCCGTAGTAGTTCATACCCCACACCGGCACGCCCCGGTAGTAGACCACTTCCTGGCCCAGGAAATCCGACTCGCCGAAGTAGCTGTCGTGATAGGCCCAGTCGCCCTGGGCGAACTGGAGATCGTGCGAGCCGAGGCGGTACGGCAGCAGGCGCGGTCCGCCGCCCGCGTAGGTCGCCGCTTTTGCCCGCACGATGAACCGCTCCATCTCCTGGATCTGCTCGTCCGTCATGCCTCTGTCTCCTCGCCTGTGCCAGGGGATATGTTGCCCCAGGGAAACATACGCTGCCAGTGATCGTCTGACGATCGATCCCCCTACTCCATCGCACCCCCTGCGCACGATGGGTGATGCCACGCGAGGGGGCGGCGAAAAACGCCCTGAAAATGCCGGGGTAGGGGGGTTTTTTGATGTCAGACGATGGGCCGGATCACTCCCGGTCACCGCCGCGCAACCAGCGCCACAGCCGCGCCAGCCAGCCACGCACCCCACCCTGGCGCCGCCGGGGGAGCGCATCGCGCTGCGGCATGGCTGCCGGAGGACCGGTGAGCCGCCGGACGGGCGGCGGGCGGCGGGCGGCGGGCGTGCTCGACGCCAGACGGGCCGGCGCGCTGTGCCGGTCCGCGGACTGCGGCGCGGTCGGAGCGGGCGCGCGCCCGCCCCGCAGGGGGGCCGGTGGCCCGGCCGGATGCGCGCGCCGCTGGTCGATCACGTCCTGCAACATCAGGCGCAGATCGGCAGGCCGGGGCAGCGGCTTGCGGATCAGCGCGTCGGCGGCGGCCTGGGCGATCGCGGCGCGCTCTTCCTGCGGAGTCAGGTGATAGGCTGTCGTCAGCACGATCGCCATCTCGCGCAGCGTCGGGCTTTGGCGCAGCCGCTCGCCGATCTCCGGCCCGCTCGCGCCCGGCAGGCGGATGTCTAGCAAGGCCAGCTCCGGGATCCCGGAATCACTCAGGCCGCGATCGACCTCTTCGATCCACCGCATCGCATCCGTGCCGCTGGTGAACGCGACGCCGTCCACGCCCCAGATCTCGAAGAGCATGAGCAACGTGTCGTAGAGATCGGGTTCGTCTTCGACGACCATCCACGTAGGCATAAGCCGGTCTCCTGCCGTGCGCCTGTCCGGTGCGGGTTTATTGTATGTCCAAACGCCCGCCGGCGAAACCCCCGCTACCCGGCGCGCCCGGTCAGCAGCCGTAGCCCGTTGAGCACGACGATCACCGTGCTGCCCTCGTGCCCGATGACGCCCATCGGCAGCGGCAGGTCGATCAGGAAGGTCCCCATCACCAGCACCACGATCACGCCCAGCGCGAAAGCGATGTTCTGCCAGACCACCCGCCGCGCCCGCTGACTGAGCCGGATCGCATAGGGGATGGTCGGCAGGTCATCGCCCATCAGCACCACGTCGGCGGTCTCCAGCGCGACATCCGTCCCCGCCGCGCCCATCGCGATCCCGACCGTCGCCGCAGCCAGCGCCGGCGCGTCGTTAATGCCGTCGCCCACCATCGCCACCGGCCCCACCTCGCGCGCCAGCTCTTCCATGATGCGCACCTTGTCTTCGGGCATCAGATCGGCGTAGACATGGTCGATCCCCGCCTGTTGCCCGATGGCCTGCCCCACCCGCGCGTTGTCGCCGGTCAGCATCACGACGCGCTCAATCCCCATCGCGTGCAGGGACCGGACCAGCTCCGCTGCTTCCGGGCGGATCTGGTCTGCGACCGCGATCACGCCCAGCCAGCGCCCGCCGTGGCAGGCAAACAGGACCGTCTTGCCCTCGGCCTGGAGCCGGTCGTGCTCGGCCATGAGATCTGCCGGGGGGTGCTCGCCGCACGCCGTGACGAACTCCAGCCGCCCGACGCGCGCCACTTCGCCCCTCAGCACGCCGCTTACCCCCTGCCCGGTCGCCGCTTCGAACTGCTCAACCGTTTCCAGCGCGATTCCCCGCGCCTCAGCCGCCTCGCGCACCGCCCGCGAGAGGGGGTGCTCCGAACGCCCTTCGACCGCCGCGGCAACGTGTAGCAGCTCGTCTTCGCCGACGCCCTCGACCGGCACCAGATCGGTCACCGCCGGGCGCCCGGCTGTCAGCGTGCCGGTTTTGTCGAAAGCGATCACCTTGATGGTCGACATCTGCTCCAGATGCGCCCCGCCCTTGAAGATCACCCCCCGGCGCGCGCCCGCCGCAATCGCAGATAGAAACGAGGCCGGGACCGAGATCACCAGCGCGCACGGCGAAGCCACCACCAGCAGCACCATCGAGCGGTAGAAGCTGGTATGAAAATCGTGCCCCAGCAGCAGCCAGGGGATCACCAGCACCAGCGCCGACGCGCCGATCACCAGCAGCGCGTAGGACTGCTCGAAGTCGTCCAGAAAGCGTTGGGCGGGTGCCTTGCGGTGCTGCGCCTCTTCGACCATCTGGATAATGCGCGACAGGATCGACTGCGAGGCCTGTTGCGTCACGCGCACATCGAGCGCGCCGTTCTGGTTGAGCGTCCCGGCGAAGACCTTGTCGCCCGGCGCCTTTTCAACCGGCATCGACTCGCCGGTGATGGTCGCCTGGTCGACGCTGCTCTGCCCGCGCAGCACGACCCCGTCGACCGGGATACGCTCGCCGGGGCGGATCAGGACCGTTTCACCCACCTCGATCGTATTGATCGGCACGTTGATGACCTGATCGCCACGCTGGACGTGCGCTTCTTCGGGATAGAGCGCGAACAGCGAGCGGATCGCGGCCCGGCTGCGGCCAATGGCGTAATCCTGCAGGACGTTGCTCAGCGAGAACAGAAACAGCAAGATCGCCCCGTCGCGCCACTCGCCGACCAGCGCCGCACCCACGGCGGCCAGGATCATCAGCAGATCGATGTTGATCTCGCGCGCGCGCAGGCTCTTGATCCCGTCCTGCACGCCGAAGAACCCGCCCGCCAGGTAGGCGATCACGCCCAGCACCGTGATCAACTCGTCCGGCCAGCCCGCCGGTGCCGCCACGAAGCTAAGCGCGACGGCGGCCAGCGTGATTACCACGAAGACCGGCTCGAGCGTCTTGCGCGTCAGCACCGCCGGGCGGCGCAACACGCTTTCCTGAGAAGCGAGTTTGGGGTAGGGTGTGTCGGTCATGCTTTCCTCGTGCTAAGCTGCGATGTTCAATCCGCACTCTGCCCGGCAGCTACCGGCTCCGGCCCGCCACCGCCTCGAAGATGGCGAGATCGGCCGGGTCGAGCGCGGCCAGCGCGTCCCGCCCCAGCTTCGAGAAGATGCGGTGGGTGAACAGCTCCATCCACACAAACTGCCGGCTGATCTGGACCAGGTTGCTGTTGGTGGTGACGGTCGCGGCGCCCGCCACGCCCTGCGCGCTGGCGATCAGCACCTCGCGCTCGTCGGCGACCACGACCAGCGTATCTTCAAGCTTGTGAAGCTGGCTCTCGCGCGTCGGGTGATAGGCGACCTCGCCCACGTCCAGCGAGCCGGTGCCCGTCAGCAGCGCGCCGATCCGCACGCCGCGCGCCGCCGCGTCCTGGATGGCACCGCGCAGCGCGCCCAGGTTCGGATCGGTCAGCACCAGCATCAGCTCGCTGCGGGCGCCGGCGATCATGTCGCGGGCGTAGCTCAATGCGCGCTCGCCACTCTCAAAGGTCCACAGATACCCTTCGGTGCGGGCGGTGTAAAGCTGCTCCAGCGTCGGCCGCAGCGCCTCGATCCGGCGGCGGTGCTGGTCGGCCACATGATCCAGCAAGGCGCGCGGCGGCATCGGGCGATAGAGCGTCGCTTTCGGCTCTTCGGTCTTCAGCACCGCGCCGCGCACATCCAGCCGGCCCAGCGCCTCGTAGACCATCGAGCGCGGGATGCCGGCCTGCTTGCTGAGCTGATAGCCGGTGGCGGGATAGTTCGCCAGCAGCGCCAGATAGACTTTGGCCTCGTATTCGGTGAAGCCGAGCGCACCCAGATCGGAAATCAGGTCCATAGGTCACCTTTGTGTAGCGACACACAGCGCAACGCAACCGGAGCGTTTTCCTCTCGCCCCAGGCCCCACGCCCCACGCGCATCGATGTACCGGGGCGTGGGGTTCTGCCAGTCTACCGCGCGTCTGGCACGGACGCAGCGAGTTTATCTAGAGCATAGAGCAGAGCTGGCTCCATAGCCAGCCACAACCGGCCCGCATCGGGCTGCGGGGTGCGGCTCGCTGCCGCGCCGTGTGTCTATAGTAGTTCAATTCTAGACTACTAGCGAGACATTGCCAAATTTTGATCTCAAATATTTCTAATTTCACGGGTACAGCGCCCGGCTCGCCATTCTTATGTTACACCGTACCGCTATCCACTATACCGCAGCGCCGATTCTGCGCTATACTTAGGATGTGCTCGGTCCAGTGTGCCAGTGCCCCGGATGGCCTGGCGTCCCCGGCAGGGGATGGCGAAGCAGGTGCAAGTCCTGCGCTGACCCGCAACGGTAAGTGAGCGCCGCTCACAAGCCCGGTCGACCGCCTGGACCGATCGAGTTTCGACCTTCGCGGAGAGGGGTTGGAGCTATCCCCGGCGCGCAGAAGGCGTGCCCGGCGTCCATCCCCGGTCCTGTGGCCGGGCTTTTGATTCTTCGCAGCACGCGACAGGCACGGGAAGCCGGCACCCGCGTGCAGCGGGCATTCCACAGACCCCCCCGCGACGACCGAGCATCACACGGAAAGGACAGGCCATGCCGGAACTTTGCCCGTCGCCGATTGTTACCCGCGCCTGGCGCGCGGCTCGTCACTGAACGCCATGGATGCCGCACTCTCACCCCTCGACTCCACGCCGCGCCCGCGCCCGGCCTTTCTGCTGGCGGGGCAGGGGGTTACCGCGCGCCTGATGATCGTCAGCGCGGCGCTGCTGGCGCTGCTGTTCGCGGCGATGGTCTACGGCGCGTCCGTCGGCTCGACCGCCATCCCCGCGCGGGATGTGGCCGACGCGTTGTTGCAGTATGCGGGCGTCGAGCGCGGGGTAGACCCCGCCTCGGCTACCTACCGCATCGTGACCGTGGTCCGCCTGCCGGGGCTGATGGTTGCCGCGCTGGTGGGCGGGGCGCTGGCCTGCGCCGGGGCTGCCATGCAGGGCCTGTTCCGCAATCCGCTGGCCGACCCCGGCATCATCGGCGTGAGCGCGGGCGCGTCGCTCGGCGTGGTGATCGTCATCACGCAGACCGCCGCGCTGGCCGATCTGTGGCTCTTCGACCGGGGGCCGCTCAGCACCGTGCTATGGCGTGTGCCGCTGGCGGCGTTTGTCGGGGCGCTGCTGGCCGCGGGCGTGGTGTATGTGCTCTCGCTCCAGCGCGGGCGGACCAACCTGGCCGCGCTGTTGCTGGCGGGGGTGGCGCTCAACGCCGTGCTCGGCGCGCTGACCTCGGTCCTGCTGCTGCGCGCCGCCGATTTCGACGCGCTGCGCGCCGTGCTGTCCTGGCTGATCGGCAGCCTGGAAGGGCGCGGCTGGGACTACTTCGCGGTTGCCGTGGGTCCGATCGTGCTCAGTGCCGCGCTGATGTTGCTCTACGCCCGCGACCTCAACCTGCTGGCGCTCGGTGAGGAAAGCGCCCAGGCGCTCGGCGTGGACGTGGGACGCCTGCGGCTGGTGCTGCTTGCGCTGGCCAGCCTGATGACCGCCGCCGCGGTCAGCATCGCCGGGCCGATCAGCTTCGTGGGCCTGATCGTGCCGCACATCTTGCGCCTGATCATCGGCCCGGATCACCGTGTGCTGCTCCCGGCCAGCCTGCTTGGCGGCGCGGCGTTTCTCGTCTTTGCGGACGCGCTGGCTCGCTCGCTGCTGGCGCCGGAGCAGCTTCAGGTTGGCATCGTCACCGCGCTGGCGGGCGGGCCGTTCTTCCTGGCGCTGTTGTGGCGCCACCGCCGGCGGATCGCGGTGTTTTGAGCGAAGGGCAGCGAAGAACAGCCAAGAGCAGCGAAGAGCAGCCAAGAGCAGGGAAAGACAGCAGAGAGCAGCGAAGAGCGGTTACGAGCAGTGATGAAGCAGCCAAAAGCAACGACGAGCCGCCCCTCACCCCTGGCCCCTTGCCCTCACACGGCGATGCCGCGAAGGCGAGGGCAAGATGGCGCCGCATTTGATCCCCCCGCTGCGCGCCCGATGGTGAGGGGGGCAGGGGGAAAAGCCAGCTCCAGACCCGCCGCCCGACTCGCGCTTGCCCTCGTCGCCGTCCTGCTGATCGCCCTCGCCGCTGCGCCGCGCGCGCTCGCGCAGGGGGATCCGGACACGATCCGCGTCGGCGTCGTGGTGCAGGGGCCGGACGGCCTGCCGCAGACCTTCTGCGTCGCGCTGGCACCGGGCGCGACCGGCCTCGACGCGCTCGAAGCGACCGGCCTGCCGCTGGAAACCGAACGCGGTCCGCTCGGCGCGGCTGTTTGCCGCGTGGGCGAGACGGGCTGCTCGCCGCCCGGCGAACCGTGCTTCTGCCAGTGCATGGGCGGGCCGGGCTGCGCGTACTGGACCTATTTCGGGTTGCAGGGCGAAACCTGGCAATACCGCGTCACCGGCGCCGCGCTGGTGGCGCTCGAAGACGGGGCGGTCGAGGGCTGGTGGTGGCGCGACGGCGCCCGGAGCGACGATCTTCCGCCGCCCGCGCTGCCCTTCGAGACGATCTGCCCCGCCCGGCCGCCCTTCCCGCGCGTGGTGACCGACGGCCTGGGCCGCGAGGTGGCGCTCGACGCACCGCCGCAGCGCATCGCGTCCGTCGCCCTCGGCTCGGACGAAATCCTGCTGGCGCTGGTCGGGCCGGAGCGGTTGTACGGCGTCTCGTACTGGGCCGCCAACCCGGCTATCAGCAACATCGCGGGCGATCTCGACGGCGTGGCCCGCACCGATCTGAGCGGCGATCCGGAGCTGCTCATCAGCCTGGGCGCCGACCTGGTCGTGCTGGCGTCCTACAACAACCCCGCGGCGCTGGACCAGTTGCTTGACGCGGGCGTGCCCGTCTTCGTGCTGGGCAGCTTCAATACGCTCGACGACATCCGCGCCAACATCCGCCTGTTGGGCCGGGCCACCGGCACCGAGATCCGCGCCGAAGCCCTGATCGCCCGCATGGAAGCCCGCATCGCCGCGGTGCAGCAGGCCATCGAGGGGCTGCCGCCGGTCCGCGTGCTGTATTACGAGCCGGGCGGCATCACCTATGGCCCCGGCAGCACGGTCGATGAGATCATCACGCTGGCGGGC
>Ga0226835_1001886_pt1 | contig 9930 bp, 8 predicted proteins | sample LAC_MetaG_1_FD_163627 | JGI IMG/M metagenome (GOLD analysis project Ga0226835, IMG submission 163627) | Anaerobic ammonium oxidizing microbial communities from anammox membrane bioreactor (MBR) in UC Berkley, California, United States -... | ecosystem: Engineered > Bioreactor > Anaerobic >...
TCGAAGTTGCCGGCCCAACCGGTCCTCGTCTCGTTGACCGACCCCTGGAAGGCGACGCCGTCGCCCCGCCCGTCGACGAGGACACCGATCTTCTCGTGGAAGTACGGCACCTCCTGGCCCGGCGGTACGGGCCGACCGGCGTCGTCGACGGCGACGGCGACTCGTAGTTCGAGGCGGCCCTCTCGAACGAGCCAGGCGAGAACCTCGAGGCGGCGCCGGTCGATCTCGTCCGGTGGCACCAGCGACCCGGCGAGGCGTTCCGCGAGCTCGGGTGGGATCTCGGTGGCGCCGACGAGCGCGTCGCGTTCGTGCCCGGCGACCTCCGCACCGACGAGGAAGCGGGCGCAGCCGCCACCGGCGATGAATCGGGACAGGCCTCGCGCCGCAGCCGACAATGCCGACGCCCGGAAGTAGCCCACCGAGCGGTCATAGGACACGGCCCGCGAGAGCGCCGGCACGTAGAACCCGTGCAGAGCCTCCTCGGCGGTGTCGTACCCGATCGCCGGCCTGAGCTCGCGTAGGCCGGGCGACTCGGCACCCTCGCCGGTCATGCGTCGAGGGAGAGGATCCCCTGCGCCTGACCCGCCGGGACGTCGGCGGGCGGGGCGGCGATCTGGTCGAACAACGTCGCCCGCAGGCCCTCAAGGACGCGGGCCTCGGGCCGGGCGAACTCACCCTTCGCCTGCGTGCGGGGGATGGCGTGGATGGCGGCCTCAACCAGATCGGCGAAGCGGGGGTCGTCGCCCTTGCCGGTACGCTCCAGCCAGGCGCGTGCCGCGGCCAGGCCGTCCTCGTCGTAGGTCAGCATCAGGGCGTGCAGCGCGTCGAGCAGCGTGGGCCACGAAGCCGCCGCGGGGTCCAGCGCCTTGGCGGTGCGCCTCTGTGCCGGGGTGAGGATCGTCACCGTCCCCGACGCGGCGCGGACCACCTTGTGGGTCTTGGCCAGGTCGTCGAGGTCGAGGTGGGTGGCGATGGAGAGCTTCAGCGCTTCTCCGGCCGGGAACTTGGCCGCCGCGAAGTCGCTCCACGCCAGCAGGTACCAGTCGGTGATCCGGTCGAACTCCACGTCCCGACCACCGAGCAGGCCTCGCTTCTTGAGCCGCGCCACCTCTTCGCGGGCCAGGTCGAGAGCGACGTCGGGGCGCAGCACCTGCGGGTCGCCGTCGACGTCGAGCTCACCCGTGTACACGGGCCAGTTGCGCGACAGCACCCCGAGCGTCGGACCGAACGTCGCCAGCGTCAGGTCGATGCCCACCAGCCCGTCGGCGGCGAAGCGCTTGGCCGCCTGCCGGGCGCTCGACGCGATCTCGTTGCGGATGTCGGCCCAGTAGGCCGGCTCGGTGCTCCCCCGCTTCCGGCACGTCAACAGGATCGTCGACGACGCCGCGTTCTTCTTCGCCTGGTGCAACGAGTGCTCCGACTCGGTGTGGACGGGCCATGAGGAGTGGATCGAGAAGCCCGCCTCCAGTAGCGACTGCCCGAGCGTGTCCCACGCGTCCACCCGCTTGTGGGTGAACATCACCGTCATCACCCCGTCGTCCTTCAGCACGCGGTGCGTTTCCTTGAAGGCGCCGGTGAGGAGCTGCTCGTAGTGCTCGTCGGCGAGGTCGGCGGCGGTCTTCTCCCCCGGCTTCTTGCGGCCTCGCCTGGCGGGCGCCACGTCGGTGAACAACGACGGGTTGGCGACCGCCTCGTCCTGCTTGTCGGACAACACCAGGTCGCACAGCTCCGGCCAGGTATCGCGCAGGCTGCGCTTCAACCACACGTAGAAGTAGTCGGAGCACTCGCCGTACATCACGTTGTCGTAGTACGGCGGGTCGGTAACTACCGCGTCGACCGACCCCGCCGGCACTCCGAGCGAGGTCGCCGACCCGCGGATGATCTCGGCGGTGGCATGGCGTGCCTCGTCCAGGATCGTCGTGTCGCGGTACGCGAGCTTCGCGATGCCACGGTAAGCGTCGACCACCTGGTCGACCGCCCAAGGCAGCAGCGCATCGGCACCGTCGAACTCCGCGAACGTCCACTTGAAGGAGAAGTCATGCCGGTCAAACGTGTTGCGAATCTTCACGCGTGTCGGGTCCCAACTGGACAGGGCGCCGTTGTAATCGACGCTCTTGTCCAGCGCGAGCGCCAGGTAGAGGTTGAGCGCTCGCGCTCGCTCCTCACCGATCTCGCCCCGAGCGTCGCCGACAGTCCCGCGCAACTCCTGGAGCGCCGTTGCGGTCGTCAGCAACTGTCGAGGCGTGAACAGGTCGCGCCAGAGCAGCATCCCGTGCTTCTGAGGTCGCGTGTCAGTGCCGAACGGAATCGCCTCGCTGGGAACGACGTCGTCGATCTCCCATGCTGGTAGGCACCGGCGGGCTTCGACGCTCGCCGCCTCGACCGCCGCGAGGTCTTCCGCGCCGGGCGCTCGAAAGCGACGGCCGGACACACCGGTCCGGGTGACAGAGATGGCAAGGAGGACCTCTCCCATCTCGCAGGCCTGAGCTCGTTCCCTGATGTAGTCGCCGCTGAACGTCGTGGCGGCGTCCCAGATACTCGTTGCCGCCCCACCCTTGTAGGTTCCTGCATCGCCCCAGAGATGGGACTCGGCGCCCTCGACGATCTCGCGGGTCACCTCGCCGGTGGCCGGATCGGCGGTCAGCTTCACCGCGATGTCGCGGCCGGCCTTACCTCGGGCCAGCCAGAAATCCGGGGCGAGCGGCGTCGGAAGCCCTGTGGTCGGACAGGGCACGGTGTGCGCCCAGATGTAGGCGAGCCGTTCGTCCGGGTGCTGGTGAGGAAAGTAGGGAGCGAGCCGTTTCCGGACCCGGTCGGCCCACTCGTCGCCCCACCGGCGGATCGTGTTCGCGAACTCGGGGCCGAGTTGCGAGGGAAGTTCAACCGTGCCGTGGAGGATGGCGGCCGCAACGGGATTGAGTTCGTTGGCGATGCTGCGGCATCCGAAGCGGGCCGCTTCGAAGGGGATCGAACCTCCGCCGGCAAAGGGGTCGAGGACGACCGGCGATCCGTCGATGTCCGCGCGGAGTGCGGCGAGGCGTTGGATCCGCGCGATCGCATCGGCCTCCGGACTGACCGTGAACGCCCGGCCGTACCCGTAGGCGTTGCCGTCGGTCGTCGTGCCGGCGCTGCGGGCGGCCGCTATCGCCTGGCGAGCGCCCACCGGGTCGCCGAGGATCCCGAGCGTACGGATGAACCACTGGTGGTACTGGTCCGGGCCCTTGGGGAACTCGGCCTCGAGTGCCTTGCGGGCCCGTTCCGCGTCAGGATCGTCGGCGGCTTCTTCGGCCGTCGGCCAAGCGGGAAGCAGCGACGCCACGATCGCCGCCCGGCTCGCGGTCAGGGGCCGGCGCGCCCACCACACGTGCAGGAAGTTGATCGGCGGTAAGGCACTCGATGCCCCCCGTTCGCGCAGGCTCTCGGCACCGACCGTGGGGGCGGGGAACCAGTCCTCGATGAGGGGCCGTACGGTCATCGGGCCCTCCCCGCGGTGAGGAGGATCCTCAGGGCGCGGAGGCCGCCCGGGCGTGTCGACTTGGCGTGCCAGTAGCTGGCTTCCTCCCGGCTCATGGCGGCGATGGCCTCGGCGATCCGATCGATGCGGTCGCCGCGCTGGAGCGGTTTCACGGCGCGCAGGAGGAGCTCGACCTGGGCGCCGCGCACCTGGTCGAGGGTGATCGGCCGGGCGGCGGTCCAGGCCCGGCCGGTGACGCCGCCGGCGCGAAGGACGTCGTGGAGCGGCCCGGCGATGCGTGCGGCGCGGGTCCCGTTCACTCGCACCCGTCGCTGGCCCTCCTCGAGGTCGGTGGCGTCGACGGTGATCGCGAGCACCCGTCCGTCTTCGTCACGGGTGATCGTGCAGCTGTAGCGCTCCTTGCGGCTCACGCGGATGCCTCCGTGGTGAACGTGACCTGGCAGCGGCTGGGCCCGGTGTCGCCGGCTCGGCGGCGGATGTCGTCGACGACCTCGCCCGACAGCGCGGCGGCCGGTTCGAAGTTCGCCACGACCGCTGCTTGAAGTGCCGCCGGGTGGTTGCGGAGCACGTGGTCGATCGCGGCCTTGAGCGGCTGGTAGTCGGCCGCGGCCCCCCGGAAGGAGACCTCTAGACCGTGTCCGTCTCCGTCGAGCTCGGCGCGTACGTCGACCTCGTAGACCACGTCGACGCCCGCGGTGCCGGGCGGGACGAGGGAGAGGAGCTTGGCCAGCTCGGTGGCCGTCGCCTCACCGAGGACGTCGACGGCGATGCGAGCCGCCCGCAGCGTGGTGCGCCCGGCGTCGGCGGCGGCCTGGCGGGCATCGGTGAGCGCGACGTCGGCCTTGCCTTCGGCGTTGAACTCCTCTCCAGCCGGGCGCTTCGCCGGCGGCGGGGCCAGCAACGGCGCGCCGCCCCCTGCTGCTTCCCGCTCGGGCGCCGAGCCGGTGGGGTAGAGCAGCGTGTCGTCGGCCAGGCGCACCCCGCCGGTAGGCGGACGGTCGGCGGTGGCCCAGCCGTCGTCGCCGCGCTCGGCGTCGTGGTACTCCCACACGCCGTTGCGGATCCCGGCGGTGACGAGCGTGACGAGCTGCGCCCGATCGAGGACGAGCTTCATGTCCGATCGCCGGGCGAAGACGCGCACCAGTTCGGCGGTCGTCATGGGCTTGTCGAGTTGGGCTCCGAGCTTGCTGCGGATCCAGGCCGGGTCGAGCGGCTTGTCGCCGGCGACGAGCGTCTTCTCCATCGCGCCGAGCCGATTGAGCACGGCGTCGGTCTGGTTGCGGAGCAGGCTGGCCTGGGTGACGACGTCGAGCTCGACCGCGTCCAACCCACCCGACTCCGGGATGTACAGCACGTTCGCGTGGTTGCACACCGCCACGCGCGCTTCCATCTCGGAGCTCTTCGCCCTCTCCGCTGCTTCCTTGCGCTTCTCCTCGGTGAGAGAGCGCATCGTGTCGGGCGATGCGACGATGTCGTGCAGCGCCAGGCTTTGCCGCACCGTGCGGATCATCTGGTCGTGCCCCGACGCGGTGGGAACGAGGAACACCAGCCGGTTGCGGTACTCGCGCACGCCGCCCGCCGGGGTCCGCTCCCACAGGGAGGTGACCTGGGCCGGGACGGCGTCGAGGTCGCGGATCCCGTACTCGCCGCCGAACTCGTCCCAGTGCAGCACCACGAGCCAGGCGTCGTCGTCGCGGTCTGGGACCTTGGCGTCCTCCCAGCTCCGGCGGACCTTGAGCGCCGAGTCGCGGAACAGACCGGCGAGGATGTCGGTCGCGGCTTGGCGCACCTTGGTGGGGGTGATCTGGCTCTCGGCCTCCTGGATGAGACGCGGCAGCGATGCCTCGGTCGAGAACCGGTACCCGCGGGCGTCGGTGTGCAGGTACCAGGCGACGCCCTCGAGGTTGTCGAGCGCCTTGGTGATGACGTTCGGATCGTCGCCGGGAGCGAGCACCGCGCCGAGCAGTGCGGAGGCCGGGACGCCCGGGACCTCCCGGGTGAGGCTGTAGAGGTACGCGGTGGTCGCCAGCCGACGCGTGTAGGGCACGCCGCCCATGCGCTCGTCGACCTGCTCGGCGTGGGCGGGTTCTGCCCCCGCCTGCGAGGCGATGTCGGTGCGGATGACGGGTTCGAACGTGGCCCGGTCGAGACGGCTCGAGAGGTCCTCGACGGTGTCGCCGTCGCCGAGGTCGACGTGATGCACGTGGATCAGACCGGTCCCGGCCGGCTTCGCGTCCCAGAGCCGGCGGATCGTGCGGGCGAGCAGACGCAGCGCTCCACGGGTCCGCTGGAAGTTCGGGATGGTGGAGAGCCGCTTGTCGAGGACCGAGACCAGTGCGGGGTGGAACGGGAACGACGCCTCCACCTCGGCAACCCACGCTGGGCCGGTCATGCGCTCCGGCAGGTCGGCGCCGCGCGAGTACGCGTCGGATGCGGCGGTGGCGTACTCGGCCGCCGCCGCGGCCGCCGCTCCCGGGTCGACCCGGGCGAAGAGCCGGCGGGTCAGGATCTTGGGCAGATCGGCTTCCTCGGACGGGCGCAGCACGTGCTCCTTGCGGGCGATCAACGCCTGGGCGTCACTGATCGCCTGGAGCACCTGGCCGGTCTGCTCCCCGAAGGCGTCGGTCACCTGGGTGGTGGTGATGACGACCACCGCTTGTGCCTGGGCGGCCACGGCCTCGAGCAGGGCCATCAGGAAGGCGATCGTCTGCGCACCCAGGGTCGACTTCGCCACCGGCCGACCCTCCGCGACGGCAAGGTAGCGGGCGATCTCGTCGATCAGGATGAGGCTGGGACGGTCACCGAGGATCTGCTTCAACGCGTCCGCACCGGGAGCGGTCAGCGCCTCGTCGTCCGCCCGCACCCGCTCGTAGGCGGCGCGGCCACCGAGTTGAAGCGCCAGGTAGCCCCAGACGGTGTTGGGCGCCACGCCGTCGACGGCCGGGAAGCTCGTCGCGCCGGCCGCCGTCCCCACGAACACGGCGAGCTGCGGGACCGGGGCGTCGGGCAGCAGACCCGGGTCCATGAACTCCATCGCCCGCATCCGGTCCAGATCCCCACGGGCCGCGTGCCAGAGCGCGATGAGGTTGTGGGTCTTACCTCCACCAAGGTTGGTCTCGATCCGGATCACCGGCGCCGCGGCCCGACGGCCGCCGCCGACCCGCCCCAACGCCTCCTCCAACAGCGACCTCAGCCCCGCCGACGGGTACGTCGCCGCGAAGAACACGTCCGGTCGGCCGTAGGCATCCGGAGCCGTTCCGGCGACGACCTCGTCGAGGCTCGCCGCGAACACCGCGTCGGTCAGCTCACCGGCGAGGACGTCGTCGCGGGGCGCGACGACGTCGAACAGGTCGGCCATCTCCTCCGGATCCTCCTTCTACGCCGAGGCCGTCACAGGCCGCGAAGACACCGCCTCGGCTTCAGAGAGCCTACGGCCCGGGTACGACACCCTCGGGGGACCGTCCTTCGCGAGCACCGCCGCGGGACCCGGAGCCCCGATCCGAACTCCCGAGTCCGAGGTGGGGCACGCCCATAGGGGGTGGCTAGATGCGCCAGGGTGCCGACAACTCCACCGCGCCATCCTCATCGACCCACAAGACCCCGACGCCGATCGCTCTCAAGCTCTTACGAACCGAGGCGATCTCCCGCAGGTGGTGCGCATCCTTCGGCAGGGCCACCGCGCCGAGGTGTCCTGAATCCAGGGCACGAAGGGCCTTCAGAACCGCCTTTGCCACATGGTCGAACACCTGGCCCGAGCTGAAGCGCTGGCCAAAACGCGCTGAGCCCGACCGCGCGCTCCCCGCTCCCTTCGCCTCCACGATCAGTCGACGATCGCCCTTCGTCGCGACGACATCGTGACCGTGGTCGGTGAGTCCAGCCCGTTCCTCGATCGCCCAGCCCGCTTCGGCGAGACGGCGACACACAGCGTCTACCACTCGATCTTCGGTAAGCACCCTGGAAAGGTACGCGCGAGATTCGAACCCCTTGTCGTTTCGGCCCGCGCGATTCACCGCCCTGCCTGCTAGAGCCAGGAGGAAACGTCATGGCCGATCATCTCCTGAAAGGTTGGCGCGCAGGCCGGCCAGCGCCTCCGCCACCGGCGGCGACTCCAGGCCGACCGTCGAGACGTTCGTGAAGTCCACGGTGTACGACATCGCCGGCTCCCCCCTCGAGTGCGCATGTGGCTCTTGACCGACCGCCGGCCGGCGACCGCCGACCGCCCGGAACCGTCCCGGACGGCGATCATGGACCCACCAGCGTCTACCACGAAGCACGGCGGACGGCGTCACCGGCGGAACGCATTCCCCGGCGGCGTGCCGGCCTCATCAGGGCGTCGCGCTCGACCTCGGAGACCCTGTCGGCAGGGAAGCGGGGTTCCACTGCCCTGCCGTGCTCGTGGCCGCACAGCGGATCGTCGACGCGGATCCGGTCGTGCTCCACGTGGTCCTGCTCACGAGCACGAGCCCGCGGTTCCACTCCGGGAGCGCCATCCACATCCGCTCGTCGAAGAGCGTGCCCGCGGTGCAGCGGGTAGGTGCTCTACGGGCGTGCGATCGTGAGGGGTGTGTGCCGGGCCAGGACGTCGAAGTCGCCGTCGAAGTGGAGCACGGGGATCGACGCGCGTATCGCGGCGGCGGCGATGAGGCAGTCGACGAGCTTGCGCACCGTCTCGCCGCGGCGGCGGCACGTCCGGTACAGGGTGGCGGCGTCCTCGTAGTCGGTCGGTTCCGTCGGAACGAGCGACGCCCGGGCCAGGAGACCACGGAGGTCGCGGAGGTGCTGCTCGTCCCTCGCCCCGGCGAGTAGCTCCATCCGCACCGGGTCGCCGGTCGCGATGTCGCCGTCGAGGAGTGCGTCGACCCGCCGGCAGACGGGCGAGCCCGTGTCGCGGAGGAACTCGATCCACGCCGACGTGTCGACGAGGATCACGGCACCCGGGCGGCCCGCATCTCGTCGAGGTCGCCGTCCCACCCCGAGCCTCGCAACCGGCGGGCCTGCTCGAGGCTCAGAGCCTCGCCGGCGACGCTCCTCAGGGCGAAGTTGACGGCGTCCCGCTTGGAGGCGAGGCGGTAGCGCTCCATCACGATGCGACAGGCCTCGTCGTCGATGTCGATGTTGGTGCGCGTCATACACGCATCGTACACCATAGACACACCGGCGTGGCGGCCCGCCACCCCGGGGTCACTTCTTGCCCTGTAGCCGCCGGAGCTGGCTGAGACGCACTCGCATCGCGCTCTTGGGCATCTTGGCCAGGTTGAGCGGGGGGTCGAGTTCGGCGAGCACCTCGGTCTCGAGGCCGGCGAGGGGTTCGACGATCGTCGCCCCCGCCCCGGCCAGGCCGTCGCGGAGGGCCTCGACGTACGCGGCACCGGCGTGGATCTCGATCACCAGCGAGCCGAGACCTCCGAGCTTCGCGGCGAGGTCGTCGACGACCCTCCTCCCCCACTCAGTCCGGTAGGCGCGGCTGGTGGAGGCCAGGTGCAACTCGTACGGCTCGATCACCCGGGCGGGTTCCACCAGCCCGTACTCGGCGGAGAGTACGAACCACGGCACCCCGGTCGCCTCGGCGTACGCGCGCTGCTTTCGGAACAGCGCCGAGGTGTAGAGCTCTCGTGCCGGCGCCGGCCGGTCGAGCTTGGACTTCACGCAGCCGACCAGCACCACGTCGCGACGCCCGGTAACCACGCTCGGCGGGCGCGGCTCGGCGACCGGCCGCGGACGCGAGCGTGCCGATAGCGAACGCGGCGGTGCTCGCTCAGGGTCACGCCGGACGAACGTCACGGACTCGCCGACCCGCACGTCGACGGTCGTGGAGCCGGGCCAGCGGCTTTGCTTGCCCGACCAGTAGGCCCGGTGGTCGTACACGGAGGGCGGGAGGCCGCCGGCGAGGCGGTCGAGCTCCGACCAGCTCACCGTCAGCCGCTCGTCGACGCCGGCGAGCAGTCTGCGCAGCGGGGACCAGCCAGCCACGCCATGATCCTTGTCGGCGGCGACGACGACGACGACGCTGACCGTCGCCGCGGCCCGCCGCGCTTCGAGCCGAGGCGTAGGGTCCGACGTGAGTCACCGCATCGACCTCCGCCAAAGGCCATGGCATGCTCAAGGTGAGTCATGGGTCGGTTCCGAGCGCACAAACCCGGTGCACAAACCCTCGGATTCTCACGATCTGAAACGGTCAGAAGCGATCAAGTGTGATCGCTGGCGGTCGCTATATCCTGTCCATGCACCTGGCGAGAAAAGCTCGTAGGTGCCGTCGACGAGGTGGACGTGCACCCCCGAAGCCTGCCACGGCAACGGAACCGGGCGTTCGGCAGCCCCCGACCACGGGTCGTGCACAAACCCGGCGCACAGACTCATGGCCCCCGAGACCGAGGCCGGCGCCGAGGCATACGAACGCAGCTGCGCCAGGGCACGCCAGCTGTGAGCGCGTACCCCAGGCGAACCGGGGCCCAGCC
>Ga0226835_1001887_pt1 | contig 9921 bp, 7 predicted proteins | sample LAC_MetaG_1_FD_163627 | JGI IMG/M metagenome (GOLD analysis project Ga0226835, IMG submission 163627) | Anaerobic ammonium oxidizing microbial communities from anammox membrane bioreactor (MBR) in UC Berkley, California, United States -... | ecosystem: Engineered > Bioreactor > Anaerobic >...
CGCCGCTGAAGCCAGGCAGAAAGACCTTACGCGGCATCCTTTGGTTTATAATGCACCCCGGCGCGGTAAGGTCTTCGCCACCGGCCTGATCTCACTTTCGGGGATAGAGGTATGATCTGTGTGACCGGCAGTTTCGATAACTTGCACGCGCGCGAGGTGCGCTTCCTCGAAGAAGCCTCGCGTCTTGGGCCCATCCATCTCCTGCTTTATTCCGATGCGCTCGTCGAGGCATTCACCGGCCAGCCTCCGCTCTTCCCGCAGGCCGAGCGCCTGTATTACCTGCGGGCCATCCGCTATGTCGATCAGGTCACCCTGCTCGAAGAGGCCGCCTCACCCCATACCCCGCCCTGGTCTGAGGGTGAACGCCCCTCGGCCTGGGTCATTACCGGGAGAGAGGATCACCCCGAAAAACGCGCCTGGAGCGCCCGGCACGACGTGCCCCTCCACATCCTTCCCGAAAACCAGCTGGAGGGCTTTCCTCCCGCGCCAGACATGGATACCGCCCGCCGCCCTGGCCGCAAGAAAGTGATCGTCACCGGCTGTTACGACTGGCTGCACTCGGGGCATGTGCGTTTCTTTGAAGAAGCTTCGGCCTACGGCGAACTGTACGTGGTCGTCGGCAACGACGCCAACGTCCGTCATTTAAAGGGCGAAGGACATCCCCTCTTCCCTCAGGAATTGCGCCGGTACATGGTTGGCTCCATCCGCTACGTGCATCAGGCGCTGATCACCTCGGGCTGGGGCTGGCTGGACGCCGAGCCGGAGATCGAACGCCTGAAGCCCGATATTTACCTGGTCAACGAGGACGGCGACAGGCCCGAAAAACGCGCCTACTGCGAAGCCCATGGGCTGGAATATGTGGTGCTCCGCCGCCTCCCGGCGCCCGGCCTGCAACGCCGCTCGAGCACCGAATTGCGCGGTTTTTAACCACCTCTTTGCCCAAAAAATGCGCCCCCCGGGCAACAAAGCCGGGGGGCGCATCGGATGATTCGGGCGATCCTTCCGATTAACTGGCCGTAAGCAAAGCTTCTCCCGCCACAAGCCCTTCGGCGGTGGCTTTCAGGACGATGTCTCCGGCCTGGCCGGTGGTGCGCACCACAGCCATCAGGCGACCCTGGTAAGCCTTGCGCAGGTTTCCAACATACAACTCTTCTGAGACCGGGTTGGCCGTTCCCACAGCGATCAGTTCACCCACGCCATCGATCTCCAGCGAGACCGGCGGATCGGCATATCGAACCACCTCCCCGGCACGGTCCACCACTTCTACCGTCACGTACGCCAGGTCGCCATATTCGCTCCGCAGGGCGGCGCGATCGGGCAAAAGACGCAGGGCAAAGGGAGCGCCAACGGTCTTCAGGCTGGTTCGGCCCGCCTCCTGGCCATTGCGGTAGCCGATGGCCTCTAAAACGCCCGGTTGGTAAGTCGCTTCAAAGACCACTTTGTTCTCACTGGCCGCCCCGGCCGGTTTTCGTCCTACAGGAACGCCATTCACCAGTAATTCCACTTCATCATCCGCCGAGTACACATACACCAGCGTTGGTTTACCCTCAGAGCCGGGGAAGCTCCAGCTATCGATCACCGGCTCCCACCCCCACGGATTGAAGGTGATTTTCTTCCCAAAATGCCGGGGGTCGAGCACCGCCAGGAAGAGAGCCTGCCGCACCCCCCAGAGGAGATCGCGGAAGTAGGACTGCGGACGTTTGAAACCGCAGATGTCGATGTCGCCGCAGTTGGCCAGGTGGTAGGGATACGGAGCGGCGAAACCCATCCCGCCATCGAACGAAACCTGGCCGATCCCAGACTCGCCCAGGTAATCTACCGCCGTCCAGACGAAATCTCCGATCACGTAGGGCAAACGGCGGGTCGCATCCCAGAAGGCAAACGCCCGGTGCGGGAAGGTTTCGGTGCCGCAGATCACCCGCCCGGGGAATTTCTGGCCGTCTTCTTCGTACCGCCTCACCAGGTAGTTGTAACCGACCACGTCCAGAATCTCATTGAAGGGGCGCGTTACCTTTCCCCAGCGGTCTTCCTGCTGATCGGCGGACCCCACTTCGAGGAGTTCGTAGACGTTCTCGGCGCCGCCCTGCATCATCAGAGGGATAAAATCCTCAAACAGCGCCGGTACCGCCGAGGTCACCGGGCGGGTGGGGTCGAGCGAGCGCACGAAATCGGCCTGCTTCTTCGCCCAGGCGTAGCCGTCCGAAGCGCCGGTACGTTCCCCAACCTCATTCCCGATCGACCACATGATCACCGAGGGATGGTTACGATCGCGCCTCACCATCGACTCGGTATCGCGCTGCCACCAATCTTCAAAATAGAGATGATAATCGTTCGGGTTCTTCCCCATCCGCCAGCAGTCGAAAGTTTCATCGATCACCAGCATCCCCAGCCGGTCGCAGGCATCCAGGAAGGCCGGAGCAGGCGGGTTGTGGGCGCTGCGCACCGCATTGAAGCCCGCGGCTTTCATCAATTCAACCTTGCGTTCCTCTGCCCGGTCGTAGCTGGCCGCTCCCAACAGCCCGTGATCATGGTGAACGCAACCCCCTTTGAGCTTCAGAGGCGCCCCGTTGAGGCGAAAGCCCTGCCCGGCATCTACGGCAATGGAACGAATGCCAAAGGTGGTGCGCTCGGTATCCAGCACCTGCCCGTCGGCCAGCACCTCGCTCACCAGAGTATAGAGGGCGGGCTGTTCCAGCGACCACAACGTCACCTGCCGCACCACCAGGCTCTGATCCACCTTCACGGACTGTCCGGCATCAAGCCCTACCGGGCTTTCCGCCCGGCCCATCATCCGCCCCTGCGCATCCAGCACGGTAGACCGCAGGGTAACCCGTTCGGTCAGGGTAGAATAACTGGCAAGCTCTGTGACCACCTGCACAGTAGAAGCCGTCGGGTCTACCACGGGCGTGGTAACAAACACTCCCCAGGGTGGAATGATGACTTTTCCACCCACCCGCAGCCACACGTGCCGGTAAATGCCCGTGCCGCTGTACCAGCGGCTGTTAGGCTGGGCGCTATTGTTGGCTACCACCGTGAGCGTATTCTCGCCATCAAAGACGAGGTAGGGGGTGAGGTCCACCACAAAACTGGTATATCCATAGGGGTGCAGGGCCGCCACATTCCCGTTGAGGGTGACTTCCGCGTTCATGTACACCCCTTCCAATTCCAGCTGAACGCGCTTCCCCTTCCAATCTTCCGAGGCGGAGAACTTCTTGCGGTACGTCACCACACCGCTCCAGGCATACCCCCCGCCGCTTCCCGTGGGGTAACTGGCGTTCCTGGGCCGCGAGATCGACGCATCGTGCGGCAGGTTCACCGGTTGCCATTGCGCCATGAACGCAGCGAACATTCCGCTCTGGTCGGTAAACTCCCAGCCCAAATCAAAATTCTTTTTGATCATGGTTCCCTCTCTTTTCAGGTGGATTCTGGTGTCAATCCGCGAAGGTAGGTGCGGTAAATTTCCCGGTAGATTTCCAGCGCCTCGTGATGAAACTCGCCGCGAATGTTCTCTTCCAGCAAGGCCAGGCGGCTGATGACACCGTTGATCAGGTTTTTAATCGCCACGGCGGCCAGCTCGGCATCCAGGTCCGGGCGGATCGAGCCATCGGCCATTCCCTCGCGGATCAATTGCGCCTGCAGAGAATAAGCTCCCGGCCAGATTTCTTCCACCATCTCCCGCAGACGCACGGCGCTGCCCTCGCGGGCGTAAAGATAGTTAAACTGGGCGATGAAACGCAAATGCTCAGGCGATGTCTCCAGCAGTTCGCCGTAGAGGGCAAAGCTTCGTTCGATTTTCTGCAGGCCGTTCCCTCCCCGCTGTAGCACCTCTTTTTCCATCGTTTCCCGCATCTCGCGAACGACCTCCCGAAAAACCGCCCAGGCGATTTCCTGTTTGCTGGAAAAGTATTCGTACAGAGTCACGCGCGAAAGCCGGGCTTCTTCGGCAATCCGGGCCAAGGTCACGCCATCGATACCCTGTTGAATGAAAAGTTTTTCAGCGGCGGCAAGGATGCGCTTCCGCTGGTTCTCTCGATGGCTCTGGTAAATTCGGGGAGATTTTGTATTCATGGAGTGGCAAATGCTATTATAATTCAAATCACAACATCCAGTAAAAAATTTAACAGCGCGTACGTTTTAAGCCCCGTAAAAAAGCGGGCCTCAGAAGACGGATTGACTTCAATGATCAGATCATCATCCCGTGAACGTTCCCGAAGCCCGCAAAAATTACCCGATGTTCCTCTCATCCCCGCTTTTTAAGGAGTATCTATGATCAGACAATCTTTCAACCACGACTGGCGCTTCAAACTCTACGACGGAAAGCCCCTCAGCTGGTGGCGCCAGCCCGATTACTCCACCTGGCGCACCCTCAGCCTGCCCCACGACTGGAGCATCGAACTCCCCCGCAATCCCAACAGCCTTTCCGGTAGTTCGGGGGGGTACTTCCCTGTCGGCCGCGGCTGGTACCGCAAGACTTTTACCCCCCCGGAGGAGTGGCGCGGGAAGAAAATCTATCTCGAGTTCGAAGGGGTCTACATGAACGCCGAGGTGTGGCTCAATGAGCATTACCTGGGGCGTCATCCTTACGGTTACACCAGCTTTCTCATGGAGCTTACCGACGCGCTGGAATTTGGCAAAGAAAATGCCCTGCGCGTGCAGGTGGATAACGCCGCCGAGCCCAACAGCCGCTGGTATTCAGGGTCGGGCATCTACCGCCCGGTCTGGCTCCTTGTCGCCGACCCGATCCACGTGGCCCCCTGGGGTGTGTATGTGACCACCCCCCAGGTGACGCCTCAGGCGGCCCTAGTGCAGATCCGCACCCGCGTCCTCAACCAGCGCGAAAGCGATCACACCGTCACCCTGCGTTCCCGCATCCTCTCCCCCGCCGGTGAACAGGCCGCCCTGGCCGAGAGCATCACCCCCATTCTGGCCGGGGGCGAACACGAATATTCTCAGACCCTCAAGATCACCGACCCCCGGCTCTGGTCGCTCGAGACTCCCCACCTCTATCGGCTGGAAACCGAGGTCTGGGTCGACGGAACCCTGGTCGATTCTGCAACCACCACGTTCGGCATTCGCAGCCTCGAATTCGATCCCGAAAAAGGCTTCCTGCTCAACGGGCAACCCGTGTTGCTCAAGGGCGGGTGCGTGCATCATGATAACGGCGTGCTTGGTTCCACCTCCTTTGCCCGCGCTGAAGAACGCAAGGTTGAAATTCACAAAGCCAGCGGTTTCAACGCCATCCGCTGCGCCCACAACCCTCCCGCGCCCGCCTTTCTGGATGCCTGCGACCGGCTGGGGATGCTGGTCATCGACGAAGCCTTTGATTGCTGGCGGGAGGGCAAGAACCCTTACGATTACCATGTGGTTTTCGAGGACTGGTGGCAGCGCGATCTCGACAGCATGGTCTTGCGTGACCGCAATCATCCCTCCGTCATCATGTGGTCAATCGGCAATGAAGTCCTCGAGCGCGATGGCCGAAGCGGCGGCGCGCAAATCGCCGCCATGCTGGCCAACCGCGTCCGCCAGCTCGACCCCACCCGGCCGGTCACCTCAGCCATTTGCGACATCTGGGGTTCTGATGGAAAATACACCTGGGAAAGCACCGACGTGGTCTTCGCCAGCCTGGACGTGGGCGGCTACAACTACCAGTGGAAACAATACCGCCCCGACCACGAACGCCATCCGCGCCGCATGATGATCGGCACCGAGTCCTTCCCGATGGAAGCCCTGGATAACTGGAACCTGGTGGAAGAAGAAAGCTACGTTCTGGGCGATTTCGTCTGGACGTCGCTGGACTACCTGGGCGAAGCCGGCATCGGCCGGGTGGAATACGGAGAATCCATCGCTTCCTTCCTGCCGGGGTATCCGTGGCACCAGGCCAACTGCGGCGACCTCGACCTGTGCGGTTTCAAACGCCCCCAGTCCTACTACCGCGACATCGTCTGGAAGACCGGCACCCGTCTGTATCTTGCCGTGCACACCCCTGCCCCCGAAGGCAAAGAAGCGCACATCTCGCGCTGGGGCTGGCCCGACGTCTGGCCGAACTGGAACTGGCCCGGCCACGAAGGGCAACCCTTTAAGGTGGATGTCTACTCGGCCTGCGAACAGGTGGAACTGTTCCTCAACGGGCGTTCGCTGGGGGTCAGGCCCTCCGGCAAGGCCGAGCGATACACCGCCACCTTCGAGGTTCCCTACGAACCCGGCCAGCTCAAGGCGGTTGGGCTTGAGGATGGCAAACCGGTAGCCGAGGCCGTTGTAGAGACCTGCGGTGAGGCCGCCGCCCTGCGCCTCATCCCCGACCGCTCTTCCCTGCGCGCCGCTGACGACGACCTGAGCTACATCACAGTAGAAATTGTGGACGCGGCAGGGCGCGTTCACCCGGCGGCCGACCGTCCGGTGTACTTCACCGTTCAGGGCGAAGGAGTGCTGGCCGCCGTGGGCAGCGCCAACCCCGTCAGCGAAGAACCCTACCGCGGCAACATGCGCACCCCCTACCGCGGGCGTGCCCTGGTGGTGGTGCGCACCACCGGTAAGCCCGGAGAGATCATCCTGCGCGCCCAGGCCGATGGCCTGGCCCCCGCCGAGGTGACTCTCAAGGCTGGTTGATTGGATGGTTCTCTCGCCGGGCGGAGGGCGCCCTCCGCCCGGCTCCTTTCAGGAGGTGCATGATGCGCGTGGGAGTGATTTTTCCGCAATTTGAATTTGGGAACGACCCGGCGGCCATCCGCGATTACGCTCAGACGGCCGAGGCTCTGGGATACACCCACATCGGGGCCGATGACCACGTCATCGGGCCTAATCCGCAGCGCCCCGGCGGCTGGAACGGCTGGGTCACCTTCCGCACGCCGTTTCACGAACCCTTTGTGCTCTTCAGCTTCATGGCTGGCGTCACCGGGCGCATCGAGTTCGAAACGTGCGTCCTCCTCCTCCCCCAGCGGCAGACGGTACTGGTGGCTAAACAGGCCGCCACGCTCGATGTGCTCAGCGGCGGGCGGCTGCGGCTGGGGGTTGGCATCGGGTGGAATATCATCGAATACCTGGCGCTGGGCGCCGACTTTCACACCCGCGGGCGGCGCGTAGACGAGCAAATCACCCTCCTGCGCCAGCTCTGGACGCAACCCCTGGTGACCTTTGAAACCCCTCACCACACCATTCCCGACGCCGGCATCAACCCCCTGCCCGTGCAGCGCCCCATCCCCATCTGGATCGGCGGGCAATCTGAAGCGGCCATTCGCCGGGCGGCCCGCCTGGGAGACGGCTGGATGCCCCTTTACCCCAACGCGGAAGAAGCCCGCCCCGGCCTGGAGCTACTCGACCGTACCCTGGCCGAGGCTGGCCGCAGCCGGGCCGGTTTTGGGCTAGAAGCCCGCATTCCATTCGGCGAAGGCAACCCCACCACCTGGCAGCGCCTCATCGAGGGCTGGCAAAAGGCTGGCGCCACGCACCTCTCTTTACTCACCACTTCCTGCGGTTTTACCTCCCCGCAGGAACACCTCAACGCCCTGCGGCGGTTTGCCGAAGCCATCGGGCTTTCAGCCGAGAGTTAATCCAGCGGCACCATCTGCCAGGCAGGCAGCCAGCTCACCCTCACCCCGCGCTCCCCGGCCCAGCGCTCCAGCGAGTCCAGCGCAGGGCGGAGATCATCCATCCAGCGCGGTATACGGCGAGGAGGATTCTCAAGAGGGCGGAAAAAATCGTCATAATGAAGCGGGCAGATCACCTTCGCCCCCACTGCCCCGGCCGTCTCTGAAAAATAGGCCCGGCGGTAGCTTTCGGGCTGACGGCCCAGCATGGCCATGGAGATCAGCGCGATTTCTGCGCGTGCCCCGGCCAGAGCACCCTTCACAAACCCCGCGCTCTCCTGAATGAGCAGGCTCTTCCCCCTCGCATGCTCGATGAGCAGGCTGAAACACCCGCCATCTCTGAAGGCCCGCGCCCGGGCCGGGAACGTCAACGGCGCGGAGATCTCCCCCGCCGCCGCATTGGGTGACGCATGCCTGGAAGGGAAAAACCTGACGCGGAACGCGTCAAAAACGAGGGGCTCCCCCGGCTCAACTACCCTGATCTGCTCCCCCGGCAGGCCATAACCGCGGGCAAGGTTGGCCGTCGATGACGACCCCACCACCACCGCTCCAGTCCGGCGCGCCACCTCCGGCGCATCCAGAGCGTGATCGTAATGCGAATGCCCCACCAGAACCGCCCTCAGGTCTGTGATGCCCGCCCGCGCCAGCCCCTGTTCAATCCGTGCCCCGTCTGGCGCAAGCCGCCCCAGCAGCACCCGGTGAAGAGCCGGGCGGGTAAAAAACCCATCCGTGAGCAGGCGGGTGTCTCCATCGTCCACCAGCACACTGGTGACGCCCAGAAAACCAACGCGCAGTTCCTGCCCTGATGAACTTTGCATCCAACCAAGTGTAACACAGCCGGGCTATCCTTCGCAGGGGCGTATCTGATGGGCGCCGAAAACGATCCGGCGCTCCCTTGACAGAAAGAGAAGACCTCGATAAAATGAAAACGATTTTCATTTTCGAGAGCCCCATGAACACTCTTTCTCTGGAAACCACCCTCACCCACTGGTTAACCCGCCTGCAGGAAAGCGGTTACCGCAGCACCGACCGCTGTGAGGCCATCGTGCGCGTCATTCTCTCCAGTCAGCGCGCCCTTGACCCCGTGGAAATTTTCGACGCCGCCCGCGCCGAAATTCCCGGCCTGGGGTTGGTCACCGTGTACCGCACCCTGCAAAAACTCGAAGAACTCGGCCTCATCCAGCGCCTTCACCAGGAAGAAGGCTGCCGGCGGGTGCTCCCTGCCGTGCAGGGACACCAGCATTTTCTGGTTTGCTCTTCCTGCGGCATGGTGCTGTACTTTGAAGGGGACAACCTCGCCCCGTTATTTGATGAGATAACCCGCCAGACGGGCTTCGCCATTCAGAATCACTGGCTCCAGCTTTTTGGCCTCTGTCCGGCCTGCCGCGCGGCCAGCGGTTGAGTCACATCTCAAAGAAATTGTTTTGCTCAGGAATCGCTATGAAAAAGGTTTTCATTTTCATTTTTCTAATTTCCTTCCTCTGGGGTAACACGGCCTGTCAGCCAGCGCCTTCCACCGCCCCCCGGTCTCCTTCATCCCTCAAAGTCCTGGCCGTGGAGACCTTCCTGGCCGATATTACCCGGCAGGTGGCCGGAGACCGCCTTTCAGTGGAAGCGCTCTTGCCCATCGGGCTCGACCCGCACGCCTTCGAACCCACCCCGCAGGATGTGGCGCGCATCGCCGACAGCCAGGTGTTGATTATCAACGGCGCGGGCTTCGAAACCTGGCTGGAGAAGGTGCTCCAGAACGCCGGCGGCCAGCGCCTGGTCATCGAGGCTTCTTCCGGCCTCACCCCACGCCAGCCGCAGCCTGGCGAACCCCCCATCGATGAACATGAAGTCGACCCTCACTTCTGGCTCGACCCCACACTGGTCATCCATTACGTCGAGACCATCCGTGACGGCCTGAGCCAGGCCGATCCCTCCGGCAGAGAGCTGTATACCGCCAACGCCGCCGCCTACATCGACCAGCTGCGCGCGCTGGATGCCTGGATCAAGGAACAGGTGAACACCATCCCCCCCGAACGGCGGATTCTCGTCACCAATCACGAGAGCTTCGGTTACTTTGCCGACCGCTACGGCTTTCGCATCCTTGGCACGTTACTCCCCAGCGTAAGCACCGGCGCCTCTCCATCCGCCATGGAGCTGGCCAGCCTCGCCGATCATATTCGCCAGAGCGGCGCTCCGGCCATTTTTCTTGAAACCGGCGCCAGCCCCCAGCTGGCCGAACAGATCAGCCGGGAGACCGGCGTGAAGGTGGTGAGCGGCCTGTTCACCCATTCCATCACCGCGCCTGACGGCCCCGCCCCTTCGTACCTCGCCATGATGCGCTATAATG
>Ga0226835_1001888_pt1 | contig 9910 bp, 9 predicted proteins | sample LAC_MetaG_1_FD_163627 | JGI IMG/M metagenome (GOLD analysis project Ga0226835, IMG submission 163627) | Anaerobic ammonium oxidizing microbial communities from anammox membrane bioreactor (MBR) in UC Berkley, California, United States -... | ecosystem: Engineered > Bioreactor > Anaerobic >...
CATCGGCAAATCGGGCGCTGGGGCGAAGCACTGGCGGCAGAATATCTGCTTGGCCGGGGGTATGAGGTGCTTCATCGCAATGTGCAGACACCTTATGGAGAGATCGACCTCGTTGCACAGCGCGAGGGAATGATCATTTTCATTGAGGTTAAAGCACGCACCGGAAGAAGTTTTGGGTTACCGGAAGAGGCCATTACTGAAAAGAAGCGCAGTCACCTGCTGGCGGCCATTCAATACTACTGGCAATCCTGTGGCACAGAGTCTCCCTGGCAAGTGGATGTCATTGCAATTCTGGGACGCCCTGACAGGCCTGGAGAGGTAAAAATTGAGCATTTCGAAAACGCCCTCACCGCGTAAACCGCTGGTGGTGATCGTTGGACCAACCGGGGTAGGAAAAAGCGATCTGGCCATTCGTGTAGCAGAAGTGCTGGATGGAGAGGTTATCTCTGCCGATTCGCGCCTTTTCTACCGCGGGATGGATATTGGAACCGCGAAACCTTCTCTGGAAGAACGTGCACGAGTGCCACACCATTTGATTGATGTGGCAAATCCTGACGAAGTCTGGAGTCTGGCTCACTTTCAGAAACAGGCCAGAATCATTATTGATGAGGTGCATGCCCGCCGAAAACTACCCCTTCTGGTGGGGGGAACGGGGCAATATATCCGTGCAGTGGTTGAAGGCTGGCAACCACCTTCGCAACCGCCAGATCATCGCTTGCGGCAGGTGTTGGAAAATATGGCGGCACATACAGGCGCCTACACCATGCACCAGAAGCTGGCGATCCTTGATCCTGAAGCCGCCGAAAAAATCGACCCGCGAAATGTGCGTCGGACGATTCGAGCTCTGGAGGTCATTCTTTCTTCGGGGCGGCGTTTTTCGGCCCAACGGGGTAAAGCCCCCAGCCCTTATGATGTAATTCGGGTTGGTTTAACCCGTCCTCGTAGTGAGCTTTATGCCATCATTGATGCCCGGATTGACAGCATGATTCGAAACGGTCTGGTAGATGAGGTGCAAAGGCTGTTATCTCAGGGATACGGGCCTGATCTTCCTGCGATGTCAGCCATTGGATACCGGCAGGTTGCCCGTTTTTTACGCGGGGAGTATTCCCTTGAAGAAGCCATAGCTGAAATGAAGCGTTTAACCCGCCGATACGTTCGCCAGCAGGGGGCATGGTTTCGGGAGGAAGACCCGGATATTCACTGGTTTTCTGTGAATGATCAGACTGCTGACCGGGTGATCGAATTGATCCGCCGCTGGCTCACTGGAGACATCCACCATCTTCCTTGAAGATCGAGGAATTGATGAATATGGAGCGACCCTGGCTGAGAAAGTACGACGTGGGTGTTCCCCATCACCTGGAATACCCGCCTTTCCGTGTGTTTGACTTTTTAGATCAGGCGGCTGTTCGTTTCCCTGACCAGGTCTGTACCGATTTTGAAGGGAAAACTATAACCTACCGAGAAATGTCACAGCTGACGGATCGCCTTGCCGATGGGTTAATCCAACTGGGATTAAAGATGGGGGAGAGGGTGGGTATTATGATGCCCAATCTTCCTCAATTTGTCGTGGCTTTTTACGGCGTGCTCAAAGCCGGTGGGGTTGTGGTGGCGCTGAACCCAAATTACAAGGCGCGTGAAGTCCAATTCCATTTGCAGGACGCCGGCGTTACCATGTTGTTGGCAATGACCCATTCTGAAGAGGCGGTGAAAGAAGTCCGTCAGAGCACCGTTTTGCGCACGGTCATCTGGTCTGAACTGAAGGACGCCGGCCTGATGAATACCTGGTTGTATGAGGAGAAAAGACATCCGGTGTCTGAAGTGGAATGCTCTCTTAAAGAGGCTGTCTGTATGGGGGGGATTACCCCGGCTACGAGGCAGATTACCCCGGATTCTCCGGCGGTGTTCCAGTACAGTGGTGGAACTACCGGCACCCCGAAGGCTGCGGTCGGGCTACATCGCAATCTTGTAGCCAACACCGTTCAATTTCGGCACTGGCTGGCTGGCTTGCGTGATGGAGATGAAACTGTGCTTTTAGCCATTCCTCTTTACCATGTATATGGCATGGTAGTGGGGATGAGCGTGGGTGTTATGATGGCCGCTCGTCTGGTTCTGGTGGCTGATCCACGCGATTTAACCGGTTTACTGGAAAAAATTCACACCAGCCGGGCGAGTTTTTTTCCGGGCGTTCCGGCCATGTATGCCGCTATCAACCGTCACCCTGATATCCTGGCCGGGCGATTTGATTTGCGTTCGATACGGGCATGTATTTCTGGCTCTGCGCCATTGCTGGAGGAGGTTCGGATACGTTTTGAGGAATTAACCGGCGCCAGGTTGATGGAAGGGTATGGCCTGTCTGAAGCGCCGACGGCCACCCACTGCAACCCGATGCTGGGAGAAAAACGGGCGGGTTCCATCGGCTTGCCCCTGCCGGATGTAGATTGCCGGATCGTTGATCTGGAAGATGATGGTCGAGATCTGCCTGTTGGAGATGCCGGCGAGTTGCTGATCCGTGGGCCGCAGGTGATGTGGGGGTATCACAATCGGCCAGAAGAAACGGCAAACGCCCTGCGAGATGGCTGGTTGCATACCGGAGATATTGCCAGGATGGATGCCGATGGGTATTTTTATATCCTGGATCGAAAGAAAGATTTAATTAAAGTGAGCGGATTCCAGGTATGGCCCAGGGAGGTTGAAGAAGTGGTTGCCCAGCACCCCGGCGTGCTGGAAGTCGCGGCGGCAGGCATCCCGCACCCATTGCGTGGAGAAGCTGTGAAGGTGTGGGTTGTCCCTCGACCGGGTAGCGCACTCCATGCCGGGGAGATCATCACATGGTGCAGGCGGTCTATGGTTGATTATAAAGTGCCTGTAGAAGTGGAATTCCGTGAGAGCCTGCCGCGCACAGGGGTAGGAAAAATCCTCAGAAGGGAGCTGGTATGGCAACATTTACAAAAAAATCCCTGAAAGAAGCGGCTACGACCATTTTACCCCGGTTGTTCACCCTCCTGCTCCTGGCCGCCTATTTACTTTATGTTGGGTTTGTCATACAACATGACCAGGGGCCCGTTGATTATGAAACTTTCATGCAAATTGGCGCCCGCTTCTTACGCGGACAGGAAGTGTATGGCGAAAACAGTTATTATCCCCTGCCATTTGTGATGATTTTTGCCGGTTTTGCTGCGCTGCCCCGGCCAGCCAGTATGGCGGTGTGGTTGCTTTTGCCGGTGGCGATGGCATGGTGGATCAGCGGGTGGAAACCCTGGGTTTTACTATTTGCCCCGCTGATAGCGCACTTTTTTGGAGGGCAAACGGCTGTGTTTGGCATGGTTGGGTTATGGGGGTACCGCCAGCGCCAGGAGAAGGATCATTTTAGTGGGGGTGTCTGGCTGGCATTAACCCTAATCAAGCCTCAGCTTGGGATTCTCCCTCTGAGCTGGGCTGCTACCCGCTGGTGGAAAGCCTTTCGTGACACAGGCCGGATATCCAAACAATTTTTGGGGTGGATGGCGGCAATAATCGTCATTTATGGAGTGTCTTTCCTGGCTGACCCTGGTTGGCTCTCTAAATGGTTGAGTCATCCCCGCCCATTATTTGAACGGGCTTTGGCAGGTTTAGTGCCACGAGGATTGGTGATGCTGGGAATTCACGGATGGGCGTACTGGGGACTCTGGATGATCGTAACGCTTCTGAGTTTTTTCTGGATTTTGAAATATGTTCAGCGAAAAGTTGATTTAGATTTAATGACCCTCTGGTATTTTTGCGTCAGCCCGTTGGTGCATGATTATGATTTGATCCAGGTTATCCCACTACTGAATTCGAGGCGTCTTCAGTGGGGGGCTGTGACGCTGGGTATTCCCACCCTTCTGGTGATCCTGTTTGCCTATGGAATTGATCAGGCCTGGGCGGTGGTAACAATCATTGCTCCGGGTTTATTAATTTTAAAACTCAAAGAGGGAGCTTATTCCACTCCCTCTTTGAAGATCCAAGCGGGTTAATTCTGGTTGGAAACCAGAGATGGTACCCCACCGCGCTTTCGCACCGGTGGCGGGAAGATCTTCTCGAATTCCTCGCGGGATAAGGTTTCCACTTCCAGCAGACGCTGAGCAACGGCATCGAGTTTATCGCGGTGCTCCATGAGAATGGACTTCGCCTGGGCGTACGCCTCATTCACCAGACGGCGGACTTCGCGGTCGATTTGTTCGGCTACGGCCTCTGAATAATCTCGTTGTTCCGAAATTTCGCGTCCCAGGAAGATCAGTTCCTCTTTTTGCCCATACACCATGGGGCCAAGAGCTTCGCTCATTCCCAATCGGGTGACCATGGTGCGGGCTAACTGTGTGACTCTCTCGATGTCATTCGATGCCCCTGAGGTAATGTCATCAAAGACCAGTTCCTCTGCGGCACGCCCGCCCAGCAGGCCAACCAGGTCGGCGAGCATCTTCTTCCGTGGCATCAGGGTGCGGTCCTGTTCCGGTAAAGACAGGGTATATCCTCCAGCCATTCCACGGGCGATGATCGAAACCTTTTGTACGGGGTCGGCCTCAGGAAGGGAGTTCATCACCACTGCATGACCAGCTTCGTGATAGGCCACAATGCGTTTCTCTTCTTCACTGATCAGGCGGCTCTTTCGTTCGGGTCCGGCGATGACACGCTCAATGGCTTCTTCAAATTCGGGTTGGCCGATGGCCTTCTTGTTGCGCCGCGCGGCCAGAATGGCCGCCTCATTCACCAGGTTTTCCAGGTCAGCTCCGACGAATCCTGGCGTGGCGCGGGCAATGATGCTTAGATCAACTTCAGGGGCTAAGGGTTTTCCCTTGACATGTACTTTTAAGATCGCTTCCCGTCCACGCATATCCGGGCGATCAAGAACGACCCGCCGGTCGAAGCGCCCCGGGCGTAACAACGCAGGGTCAAGAATATCGGGGCGGTTAGTGGCGGCCATGATGATGATGTTGGTATCGGTATCGAAGCCATCCATTTCAACGAGAAGCTGATTAAGTGTTTGCTCACGTTCGTCATGGCTGCCGCCCAGTCCGGCGCCGCGGTGTCGCCCGACGGCATCGATTTCGTCCACGAATACGATGCACGGTGAATGACGTTTAGCCTGGTCGAAAAGATCACGCACACGGCTGGCGCCGACGCCTACGAACATTTCCACAAATTCCGACCCGGAAATGGAGAAGAATGGCACGCCAGCTTCGCCAGATACAGCCTTGGCGATGAGGGTTTTTCCGGTTCCCGGAGGGCCTACCAGGAGAACCCCTTTGGGAATCCGCGCGCCGAGTTGAATGAATTTCTGCGGTTCGCGCAGGAATTCAACCACCTCTTTAAGTTCTTCTTTGGCTTCCTCAACCCCGGCCACATCTTCGAAGGTCACTGTTGGATGATCCCCGGTGAACATGCGCGCCCGAGACTTCCCAAAAGACATTGCGGCATTATTACTACCCTGAGCCTGACGAAAGATGAAGAAGAACACCCCTGCCAGCACAATAAAGGGAAGCACATACCCCAGTAAAGTGAGCAAGCCAAGCCAGGCGCTGGGGGGTTTAATTTCGATCTTTACCTTGGTCGGGCTGAGTTGATCAGGTTTCACTCCCAGATTTAACATCTGTTCCACGAGGGTTGCGTTCGATTCGATCGTTGAATCACGCTGAGTGCCGTCTCGGTAAATAACCTTGAGACGGTTTTCATTTTCAACAATGCGTGCAACCTTCTCGGCCTGAAGGTCTGCGGCCACTTCATTGATGGTGAGCACATCCTGACTGTTACCCTGCTGAGTAAATTGATAAACCAGGATGGCGATGATCGCAATGAAGAGCAGCACGTAAATGATATAGGATTGGTTCCGTGAATTCACAAATAACCTCCAATACTTGCAGTCTTCAAAAAATTTAAGACTGCTGAGCAGATTATACCAATCTCACCCCGGCTAATCAATTTTTTGGTCAAAAAAGAGAAAGGTTCTTATCAAACTCTTATATGTTGGCCGAACGAATCGATGCCAGAGTGCGAACGGCCTGCTGGATGTGGCTTCGATCGTGGGTGGTGATGAAACGCATCAATTCGAGCAGAGATGTGGGGCCAAAAACGGCATGACGGACCTGTCGATTCCAGTCTCGGTCAGAGAGGGTTTTCAAATGATGCACAAGCTCGATTCGAGCGGTGGCGAATCCATGCATAGCCAATCCCAGGTCTTCATCACAATAATTTCGAGTCGCTGACCATTCGTCGGCATTGACAGCCGGGACGAAGGCATTCTCCTGGGTTAGGATCTGGTTCAACCGGGGTAGGTTAACCTCCCGGTCGGCATCTCGCAGGTGGCAGATGATCTCTGTAAAACACCATTCGCCGGGTTCGGGTTTTCGGTTGCATTCTTCAGGTAAAAGGCTGCGTTTCATGCCATCGAAAACTGCAGGGGTGGAGATCAGGTTGGCAAGGATGGCCTCTGGGGTCAGGGGGCAGGGATCATGGTGTTGTGATACCCGGGTAAACCAATCCTCTGCCCGGGAGAGATCTCCTTTCGCGCTGCCAGGAACGACCAGGTTTGGCAGCGTGGCGTCTGTTTCATCCAACCAGAAGGCTGGAATGCCGACCAGTGCGGCTGGGAGAATATCCTCTTCCAGACTGTTGCCAATCATGGCCACGGGGTCTTGCGGCCACCCCAGAAGCCCCAGGATTTCAGCATAGTAGGCTGGATTGGGTTTTGCAAAATGCATGGTTTCATACGAGGTGATCCATCGGAAAGGAGTGCACTCTACCGGCAATCCTGCCCATTGAAGACGATGCTCGATCGCCCGCCGCGGGAAAAGAGGATTGGTCGCGACGACTACCTGCCAGCCTCGGTCGATTGCGCTTTTCACCAGGCGGATGGCTTCTTGCCGTGGGCTGGTGAGATACGCCAGTTTCGGAAATTCCTCCTCATAAAACCGGGTAATGGGTTCCTGGAGGGCTTCTTTGGAGGACCCTACAGCAGGATAAAAGTGAGCGTCGAAGACTTCTTCCAGGGAGTAGGCTGGGTGCTGGTTGCTCACCATGGCGCGGGTTGCCTGCATTAACTCGCGAATGAGCTTCTCAGGGGGAATAACCTCTGCAAGATGTTTCCCCAGAGCTTTCAGGTATGCCGGTAAGAAGGTTTCGATATTGTTGGTAAGAAGGGTGTCATCCAGATCCAGGAAGAGGGTGCACGTCATTTTGGTCCTCGTTGATTAGAGCGGGTGGAAGGGGATGGCATAATCCACAGCCGATATAAGGGTCTTTTACCGGGGCTTCACTCCGAAAGCAGTACGCAGAGACCTGTACTCTCCGTATCAATCCCAGCCACGATGTATGAACCCGGGCTTTCAGTTTCATATCCGGGCAGGCATTGGCAAGGGTGATTCCCGGTACCGGACATGTACGGCACAGGTTCGGAGTCCAATGGTGCGGGCGGGGTTGATTGCCGATCAGACGGCATTCTTCCTGAGAACGTCCGCGAAAATAATTACCGTAAAAAAAGGGGCATTCGGTGCCTGCCGGAGTGCGCATAAGGTTTTCTTTAGCGAGAACCCCGCCTCGGTTGAAGGCAGGGTTCCCGATGAGCCTTTCAACACATGAAACAAAATTTAGACACGCGTGACATAGGTGCCGGTGCGGGTATCCACGCGGATAGTATCCCCTTCATTCACAAAGAGCGGCACTTCGACCTGAGCGCCGGTTTCTACCTCAACCTTTTTGGTTACCCCGGTCGCCGTGTCACCCCGTACGGCCGCCTCAGCGTGAACTACTTTCAGATCTACGGTGGTGGGCAATTCGATGTCCATCGGGACACCCTGGTAGAGGGTGAGCTTAACTTCCATATTTTCTTTCAGGAAGCCCGCGGTATCGGCAAGCATTTCTTTGTCAACAGCCACCTGTTCGAAGGTTTCTGTATCCATGAAATAATAGAATTGATCATCGTTGTACAGGTATTGGACGTTATGGTAATCGAGCCGCACGTCCTGAACCCGGTCGCCGGAGGTAAAAGTCTTCTCCAGAGTGGCTCCGGTGCGCATATTCCGCGCTTTGATCCGAATTACCGCATTTCCTCGTCCGGGTTTGTGGTGGCTGTATTCCAGCACCCGAAACAGGTTTCCATCCAGTTCAAAAATAACGCCTTTGCGTAAATCATTGACATCAATCATAAAAACTTGCCTCTTGTGATGAAATAACGAACAGTCGGAATTATAGCAAACGCCTGGAAGGGTGACAAGATGATATTCCTCTATTCTTCTATTAACAACCACACCGGCCTGGTTGATTTCGCCAGACCGGTGTGGACCTCAACAGACCTTTATTGGATTGGTGCTGTGGACAGATCAGCCCAGGCGCGGCTCGATCAGACCATACGTCCCATCGCGGCGGAGGTAAAGCACATTAATCGCATTGGTGTTTGCGTTGAAAAAAATGAAGAAGTTTTCGTGTCCAAGAGCCTTCATTTGCTCAATGGCTTCAAGTTCATCCATGGGAACCAGGGTAAATTCTTTGCGCCGGGCAATGATGGGCATCTCCTCCTCTTCTTCTACGGCGGTGGTGACTTCACCAGAAACGGCTGAAGCGGGTGTGCCGTCACCCCGGCCACGAACTCTTTTTCCCTTCAGGCGTTCAATTTTCCGCTGGATACGATCCACGGCGGTATCAATCGCGGTAAAAAGGTCATCGGAGCGTTCTTCGCTTCGAAGGATGAACCCCGGCCCTCGTAAGGTGATCTGGGCGACCTGACGATCTGCCGGGTTGCGCATCGATTTTCGGTAACCGAGATCCACCCTGGCTTCTTCAATATCGCTTAAATAACGATCCAGTTTTGATACCTTCTTGTTAACGTACTCAGTAATGCGTTCTGTGGGTTCAATATTCTTATGGTAAATCTCGACCTTGAGTGTCATAACATCCTCCTTCTAAAAAATGGAATCGGGTTCGACCTGATGGTCGGCAAGTAATGCCCTGGCGAAGGACAGCCCGAAGACTGCGCTGGCTCCGGCTGTCAAAAGCGCCAAGGCACAGGAATTCATGGTGGCTCCCGTAGTTATTACATCGTCGATAACCAGTACCGTTTTTCCCCGAAGGTTTCCGTTGGCGTAAAAAGCGCCCTCAACGTTTTTTATCCGTTCGGCTGCGGAAAGGCCAACCTGGGAGGAGGTTTCGCGCGCTCGATGTAAAATACCCGAGTCGAAACGCACCCCCATGGCCCATGCAAGGGGAAGAGCAATCATCGAGGCCTGATTGTACCCCCTTTGTTTCAACCTTGCCGAGCTTAGAGGAACACTGGTGACGAGGTCAACAGGCCATTGAAGCGAAGCGACCCACGGACTCATAGCCTGAGCCAGAGCTTCACCCATTCCAAGATCTCTTTTATATTTTAAACGATGGATGGCTTTTCGAGCAGGTCCCTGGTAAGCGCAAAACGAGCGTAATGCGGTGAACGCAGGCCTTTGTCGGTTGCATTCCGGGCAGTGACCATCTGGCGGGAGGGGATTCCCGCAACGCTCACAGAGATTTTCGGTTAACAGGTGGGTACTCTTCTGGCAATGCTCACACCAACGATCCCCTGTTCGATTACACCCTCCACAGGTAGGTGGAAAAACCCAGTCAACGGCGTTCCAGAAGAGATGATAAGCAACCGCTGCCGGGCGCTTTTTCAGGCCCGACGTGATCATGGGGATTTTCTCCTTATCCCTGCTGCTATCGGAACATCCCGGCGAGCGCCGAGTTCATCAGCCGCAGTGCGGCAGGAGTCATCAGGGTGATCATCAGGGAAGGGAAGATCAGCAAAGCCATGGGGATGAGCATTTTAACTGGCGCTTTATGGGCTTCTTCCTCGGCGGCCTGTCTGCGGCGGACGCGCATCTGGTCGGATTGAATTCTGAGCACTTTGGCCATGCTAACGCCAAGCTGTTCG
>Ga0226835_1001889_pt1 | contig 9908 bp, 9 predicted proteins | sample LAC_MetaG_1_FD_163627 | JGI IMG/M metagenome (GOLD analysis project Ga0226835, IMG submission 163627) | Anaerobic ammonium oxidizing microbial communities from anammox membrane bioreactor (MBR) in UC Berkley, California, United States -... | ecosystem: Engineered > Bioreactor > Anaerobic >...
CACCAGGACGTGGACCGGTGCCTGCGGGTTGATGTCGTGGAACGCGACGACCTGCTCGTCCTCATACACAATCGCGGCCTGACGTCGCCCGGCGGTAATGTCGCAGAACACGCAGTTCATTGTGTATCCCCCCGCCCCGCCGGGGCGGTCCGATCCGCGTCGCACGGCACGGCCTTTAGCGCCAGACCATCGCGCGCCACCGTGCACACCGATGTGATGCGGTTGGTGAGCACGTCAGGGCTGATCAGTTCCACGCGCACGTAATGATCAGTCAGGCCGCTGTTGACGAAACCGTCCGGCGTGGCCCCTGTCACATTTTCCCACAGAACGCTCACTTCGCGCCCGACGAATCGCTCGGCAAACCGGCGCCCACCTTCGTCCGACAGCGCCAGCAATCGCGCGCTCCGCGCCTTCTTCACGTCCTCGCTCACGTGGCCCGGCATCCGTGCGGCGGCGGTGCCCGGCCGCCGGGAGTAGCGGAAAACGTGCAGCTTCATAAACTCCATCTCGCGGATGAACGCCAGGCTTGTCTCGAACTCCGCCTCCGTCTCCCCCGGAAAGCCAACGATCACATCCGTGCTCACCGCCAGATCGGGGATCTGCTGCCGGGCAGCGTCAACCAACGCGCGAAACGAGGCCCCGTTGGTGCGGCGCGCCATGCGCTTCAGCGTCGTGTCGCAGCCGCTCTGCAGAGGGAGATGCAGATGCCGGCACAGACGCGCGTCTTCCCACAGCCGGAAGAAATCCGGCGACAGATCCCATGGCTCAAGCGACGAGAGCCGCAGCCGGGGCAGATCGGTGTGCGCGAGAATAGCACGCACGAGAAGTTCAAGGCCATTGGCCTGGCCGTGATCGTGCCCGTACGACCCCAGGTGCACGCCGGTCAGCACCGCTTCCTGATACCCGGCTTCGACCAGCATCTGCACCTCGCGCACCACATCCGCCAGCGGGCGGCTGCGGCCCGGCCCCCGCGCGATCGTCGTCACGCAGAAAGTGCAGCGATTGTCACAACCATCCTGCACTTTGACGAAAGCGCGGGTTCGGCCAAGCGCCCCCGGCAGTGCCTCGCGCTCAAGCGGCTCGCGGTCGTAGACCGCCGGCGGCTGATCGTCGCCCAGGACCAGCGGCACCAGTCGATCTTTGTCGCCGTTGCCGACCACAGTCTCAACGCCGGGCAAGGCACCAACGGCCTGCGGAGCCAGTTCGGCGTAGCAGCCCGTTGCAATGATGCGCGCGTTCGGATTGCTGCGGTTCAAGCGTCGGATCAGGTTGCGGCTGGAGCGTGTCGCCTCGTTTGTGACGGCGCACGTGTTGACCACGCACAGTTCCGCCTCGCCCGCCGACCCGGCGATCTGGTGCCCGGCCTGGCGAAACTGGCGCGCCAGCGTCTCGATCTCGCTCTGATTCAGGCGGCAGCCCGTGAACTCCAGGTAGACTTTCATGACGAGGACCCGTTCTGAACCCCTTGATCGTTCCTGTCGGCATCGACGTCCATCACATCCGCCGCCGGGCCTTCGATGGTCAGATCGTCGAAGGCGATCACCACCGCGCCGCTCAGATCGACGCTTGTCCCGGCGGCCAGCGCCACGCCGCCCTGCGAGAAGTCGGGATCGCGGAAGACCAGCACTGGCTCGGACGTGACACACGCGCCGGTGACCGGATTCCACATGCTGTAGACGTTCTCGCCCGGCAGGCACAGCGGCATCGGCTGCCCGTTGACGAAGAAGCGGAAGGCGTCGCCCTGGGCCACCACGCGAATCGCGTTCGCCGCCTGGCCCACTGCGATAGCATCCGACCGGCCCCAGGTGCTGATGTCCGTCAGCACGCCATCCTTGCGCTTCACCAGCGAATAGTACCCGTCGCCGCTGATGAAAAAGGCGTAGTAGTTGTTGTGATCGCGATAGCGAAACACCACGCCGAACTGGTTGTCATCGGGGCCGGAAAGCTGCCGCGCCGTCACGCGCAGATCCATGTCGGTGAACTTGCGATCCAGCGCCGAGAAAACCACTTCATTCGTGATCGGTGAGTCATAGGTGATAACCAGCGCCTGCCCGCGTACCTCAAGCCGGTCTGCAGCGCCGGACGGCGCGGGCTGCAGCTCCACAGCGCGGATCTGGGCAGAGTCTCTTCCCTCATACAGGTCCCATTCCGCAGCATCCGCATCCCCCTCGAAGGACGTCGCGTACAGCAGCTCGCCCGGCTCGGGCACCGCGACCGGCAACTCGATCAGATCGGTCAGCACCGCCAGCGCCACCCCACCAGCAACCAGGGCCACGATCCACACCGCCAGCACCATCACGCCCGCCCGTCGCAGGCGCGGCGCGGCCGCGAAGCGCTCACGATGGATAACGCGGCGCGCGCCGGGCAGAAACAGGTACACGCTGTACAGCAGCGCGAACAACGCCTGCGCCGCCAGAATCGCCGCGAGTACCCGTGTCGCCGTCTGCGTGGCCGAGAGCGGCACGCCCGGCAGGTCAAGCTCCAGGCGCCAGATGACGACCGCCAGCGGGAACCCGGCCAGCAGCGTCACCGACGCAGCACGCGCCGCGCGCAGCGCCCCGGCGGTCCCCGCCGACAACGTCCGGAACGCGCCGAACTGAAGCAACCCCAGCGCCACCAGGATCAGCACCAGCGCAAACAAACGCTGCGTTTCCGCGTCGTAAATCTTATCCGCGCCCGACAGGCGCAAGTTCCAGCCGATGTCGACGTGCGTAAAGTGCAGGGCATACAGGTAGCCCACCACAGCACCCGCCGCCAGCAGCAACACCAGCCCTGCCAGGGCGAAATGGAACAGCATCAACGGCACCAGACGCGGGCGGTCGTCACGGACCGAGCGCGCCTCCGCGGGCCGGTGAAACGGTTGGATGGTTTCGCTCATAGTCGATCTGCTGCACGTCCGGTTTATCCGGACCGCGCCCCTCTAGCCCGCGCCAGTCGAACCTGCACGCGGTGAGCTTCTCTCTCATGGCGCGCCGGCTTGCTGCATCCCCAGCCGCTGCAGCGCCCGCGCCGCGCGAACGCGATAGAAGTCATCCCGTGCTGCGGTATCCACGACGTACCAGTAGGAATCCGCAGCCGCCGCCGGGTCGCCCCGGCTTTCGAGGATCACGCCGAAATAATACCGCGCGCGCACGGACTCGGGCGCGCGGCTGACCGCTTTGCTGATGGCCGCGTATGCATCATCCGTGTCACCCGCCTGATACAGCGCCCAGCCGTAGCTTGCCGCGATATCCGGATCGCCGGGAAAGCGTTCTGCTGCCTCTTGCACAAACGCCAGACCGCCGTCGTCCAGGCGAAATCCGGTCTCGGCATAAAACCTCGCCACCAGAGCATACCAGGACGCATCGGCAGGGGCCAAATCTAGTGCCAGCCGGTACCACGACTCGGCCTGGGCATAGTCGCCCTGCATTTCGAACGATCCGGCGACCTCGGCGGCCAGCGCGGGATTCTGCGGCGCGAGCCAGTACCCGTCCATGAACGCCTGCCGGGCAGCATCCTGATCGCCGGCCAGGCGCCAGTGCAGCCCGGCAAAGTAATACGCAGTAGGATCGCGCGGGGCGATCGTCTGCGCGGCCTGAATATCGGCCAGGCCATCTTGCCCCTGCTGGTCCTTGACATAGCCCCGGTACGCCAGCGCCGCCGGGTGAAGGGGATCGGCAGCCAGCGCCTGATCGAGCGCGTACCAGGCCAGGGCCCACTCCTCAACCCCCACCAGCGCCACGCCAAGCGCCGTCCACCGGTCGGCCAGGCGAGCCGCCGTATCCTGCTGCAGCGCGTCCAAAGCGGCTTGCGCCCGCGCGTGATACTGTTCGGACTCCGCCGCCTGCCGCAGATGGTCGTGCGCCCGCGGATCGCCCGCGCCAAGCAACACTCCTTGCCAGAAGTTCAGTTCGGGATCATCCGGTGCCTGCTGCAGGCCACGCCGCACCGCCGCCGCGGCACCGGTCCAGTCGCGTTGTGCGATCAACTGCTCAACAGAAAACCTGCCCGTGGACCCGGCAGATTCGCGTGGCACATCGGAGGCCGCCAGCGCCTGCGCGCGCTCGCCGCGGCCCAACGCAAGCTCGATCCGGCGCAGCATCTCACGCCGCTGGCTCGACCACCCGGCCGCATGCGCAGCGGATAGCAGGTAGACCTCGGCATCAAACGGTTCGCCCGCGGCGAGGGTCAGTGCCGCGAGCCGGTCGTACAGCGCGGGAGCCGTCTGGTCTGCCAGGGCGAAAAGCGCGCCCAGGGCGGAGCGCGCGGTCTCGAACTCGCCGGCTGTTGCTGCGCGGCAGGCGCGCGCCTGCCACCGCTCGAACTGCGCGCTGAGCGGCGACAGCCCGGTGGCAACCACCACCAGCGCGGTCACCGCCAGGCGCCCAGGCACTCCTAACCGGTGCCAGCGGGATCCGGCCGGTGCAGACACGTTACGCGGTAGAGGGGTTACCGGAACTCGGCTCATCCGACTGCAGTTGCAGTGCCGATGCCACCGCCTCCCGGATCGACTGGGGCACGCAGGGTTTGACCAGGTAGCCGTGAACCCCCTGGAGCTTGCCCATCAGGCGGTTGGCCGGGTCTCCATAGCCGGTCAGGACGATAACCAGCGGTTCTTTTTGCAGGTTGAACGGTTCGCGCCGCAGGACATCCAGCAGGCGCCACCCATCCATATCCGGCAGCGCAATATCAAGAAGGATCAGATCGGGGAGAGAAGCGGCAATCGCCTGTAACGCGGCGCTGCCTTGCGTAACATGCACGATGTCCACGTTCAGGCTACGCAGGGCAATCCGAACGAGATTGGCAAACTCCACCGTATCTTCAACAATCAAGATTCGGGGTGGCTGCTCGACAGACAATATCCGCTCACCTAGCAAGCACAGCAATCCTGCCCCGAATTGTAGCATAGACGCCTGTAAAAGAAAGCGCGGCCGGGCGCGCCTCAGGCAGAGTGAGGAACCGCCGTTTCCGGACCGGCCGCACATGTGCTATGATCTACGGCACTTTCACGGCACAGGGTAACGAGATTCGTTTATGACCAAGAAGGAGACCGCTCGCGGCGGTCGTTCCTCGTCAGCGGAATCCACACACACCCGCCGCGCTCAGGCCCGCAAGCCCGGCGAAAAACCCGCTGCGCCGGGTTCGAAAGGCTCCGGCAAGAAAGCTGAGGTGAGCCGCAGCACAGCCCAGAATTCGGCCGCCGGCACCAAAGGGAGGGCGAAGCCTCGCGGGCGCAAAGGGGCAACACCGCGCGAGGCGATTCCCAGGCGCGAAACCACCGCCCGGCAGTTGGCGGCGTGGTCGGCGTCCGTCAAACAGAACATGAAGGACCCCGAGTTCTGGAAGCGGATGCGCAGCCACTTTCCCCCCTGGGTGGACGAGCTGGGCGCCCTGCTGTTGATCGTCTTCGGCGTCGTCTCACTAACGGCGCTGTTCAACTCGACGTCGGAAGCTGTGCTGGCTGTGACGCTCTCCACCACCCTGCGCCAGCTTTTTGGCGGGGGCGGGTTTGTGGTCGCGTTGGGAATCCTGGCGATAGGTGTGGCGCTGCTGCTGCCCAAGTTCGGAATGCGCCTGCGTTTTGGGTGGGTTCGCCTGGTTGCAGTTGAGATCGCGTTTGGCGCGTTCCTTGCGCTCCTGCACCTTGCCGCCGATGATCCCGAGCCGCGCGTCCTCGCCAGCGAAGGCGGCGGCGGGGGATATCTGGGCTGGGCGCTGAGCGAGCTTGGCCTCAGCCTGGGCCGGACCGCCGCGCTGGCGATCTTCAGCACGCTTCTGATCGCAGGTGGGATTCTGGCAACCGGTATCCGCAGTCGGCACGTACTGGGCGCGGTGGCATGGCTACGCGAATGGATCCGCGACACCATTGAGCGGTTGGACGCCGCGCCCGAGCCGCCCCACAGCGAGCCAGGGCCAGCCCCCCGCCCTGATGATCCACCGGATGCGCCGTACAACCCGCGCATCCCATACAGCCGCCCGTCGATCGTCCCGCGCGAAAACGGCGTGGCTGAGGCCCCGTCGCTGCCCGAGCGGTGGACAGCGCCCATCAAGCCGCCCGATGAGAACAACCCTGGGCATAACGAGCTATCAGGATCGCGCTCGCCCAACGGCATCGGGCGCGGGCTGTCCAAAGCCGAACGCAAGCGGCTGATCACCGAACTCCGCGCGTCGATTGGCGCCACCAACGGCCGCAGCCTGGTCGCGCCCGGCGAACCGGGCGAGCGCGAGTCGATCGTGCCGCGCGTGCTCGACCAGGCGGGCCGGTCTGGATCCCGCGCATGGGGGATGAATGGCACCGGCGCGCGCGCCGAACGCTATTTCACGGTGGCGGATTTTCAGGACAAAAAGAAGATCGCCGAGCGCGATCCAGAGCTACCCCCGCTCGATCTGCTGAGCGATATCGAGCTCAACAAGCCAACCGAGGAAGAAGTCAATACCAACGCCCGCATCATCAAAAACACCTTGCTCGACTTCGACGTCGAAGTCGATGTCATCGATGTCAAGGTCGGCCCGACGGTCACGCAGTATGCCGTCTCACCATATACCGAGTCCGTCAACGACGAGGGGGAAATCAGCCTCAACCGCGTGAGGGTCAGCCAGATCGCCAATCTGAACGGGGATCTCGCGCTCGCGCTGTCGGCCAAGCGGCTGCGCATTCAGGCGCCCGTCCCCGGCCATTCATACGTTGGAATCGAAGTTCCCAACCGCCAGCCGAGCACGGTCGCGCTGCGCCCGGTGCTCGAGTCCGAGGCGTTCTACCACATGCGCAACCGGCCGCTTGCCCTGCCGCTGGGCCGCGATGTATCCGGCGAGCCATTCGTGGCCGATCTGGCCACAATGCCACACCTGCTCATCGCCGGCACGACCGGCTCGGGCAAGTCAATCATGTTGGCGGCGATGACCACTGCCTTCGCGCTCAATAACCCGCCGGACCGCGTCAAGCTTGTGCTGCTCGATCCCAAGATGGTCGAGCTTTCGCGCTTCAACGGGCTGCCGCACCTGCTGGGGCCGGTCGAGACTGAGCTTGACCGGATCATCGAGGTGCTGCGCTGGGCGACCCGGGAGATGGACCGCCGCTACAAACTGCTGGAGACCGAGGCGGCGCGCAACATCGACATCTACAACCGCGCACTTGGCAAGCGCCGGCAGAGCGAGCACCTGCCGTACATCGTGATCATCATCGACGAGATCGGAGATCTGATGATGCAGCGCCCGGACGAAACCGAGCGCGCTCTCACCCGCCTGGCCCAGATGGCACGCGCTGTGGGCATTCACCTGATGGTTGCCACGCAGCGCCCCAGCGTCGATGTCATCACCGGGCTGATCAAGGCGAACTTCCCGGCGCGCATCTCGTTTGCCGTTGCCTCGTCGGTAGACTCGCGTGTCATCCTGGACTACAACGGCGCCGAAAGCCTGATGGGGCGCGGCGACATGCTCTTCCTGGGGCCCGACGCTGCCGGTCCGCGCCGCGTGCAGGGCTGCTATGTGTCGGACGAAGAGGTGAGCCGGGTTGTCGAGTATTGGGCGCGCTGGTACGAGCGCGCGCTGGCCGAAGGGCGCATCGAGCGGCAGCCGCTTGCCCCATGGGAACGGGGCCTGACCCGCCGCGAAGTCCTGGCCGAGACGGACCCGATGCTCGAAGAGGCGATCGCGCTTGTCATCGCCGAACAGGAAGCGTCCGCCTCGCTGATCCAGCGGCGCCTGGGGTTGGGCTATCCGCGCGCGGCGCGGATCATGGATCTGCTGCACGAACTGGGCATCGTGGGGGAAGCGCAAAGCGGCGGCCGTACCCGCGAGGTGCTGGTCCAGCCGGGCGCCGATCCCTTCAAGAAGATCCTGGAGCGCCGCCTTCAGGACAAAGACGATTGAGTCCTCATCCCCGGCGCGTCTGCTGCCGGGACATCGGACAGCAAGGAGACTGCATGTCACCGAGAGTTCGGCTCGCGCCATCCATCCTCGCCGCCGATTTCACCCGGCTGGGTGAGCAAATCGCAGAAGTTGAGGCGGCAGGTGCCGATTACATTCACATCGACGTGATGGACGGGCGTTTCGTCCCGAACATCACGATGGGACCGCTCATCGTCGAGGCCGTGCGGCGCGTGACGGCCCTGCCGCTGGATGTGCACCTGATGATCGTGGAGCCGGAAAAGCATATTCAGGCCTTTGCCGACGCAGGCGCCAGTTTCCTCTCGGTGCACGTCGAGGCCACTCCGCATCTGCATCGCGTCGTGCAGCAGATTCGCCAGGCCGGCGTGCGCCCCAGTGTCGTCCTGAACCCCCACACGCCCGCCCTCGCAATCAAGGAAATTCTGCCCTTCGTCGACATGGTGCTGGCGATGACGGTTAACCCCGGCTTTGGCGGGCAGTCGTTCATTCCGGAGACTCTCCCCAAGCTGCGCGAGATCCGCGATCTCATCCAGACCACCGGGCGGACAATCGATCTGGAAGTCGACGGCGGGATCGACGAGCGCACTGCCCCTCTGGTAATCGCGCATGGGGCCAACGTGCTGGTCGCCGGCACGTCTGTTTTCGGCGCGCCGGAAGGGTCCGCCGCCGCCCTACGCGCCCTGCGCACCGCTGCCCTGGCCTGACCAGCTCCAAGGACACAAAAAGCCAGCGGGCGCTGGCTCCTGTGATTAGCGTGTAACTGCGTAAAGCGACGGTCTAGACGAAGTCAGCCGATCTTCGCATCCTTGCTCAGGGTGCGAATACAGCGGGCACACAGGTACTTGCTCACCAGACGGCCGTTCTCGACGACTTTGACGCGCTGAATATTTGGCCGAAACTGGCGCTTGGTGTGCCGGTTCGAGTGGCTAACGTTATGTCCAAATTGCGGTGTCTTACCGCACATCTCGCACTTGGCCATCAGAGGTTCCTCGGACACCTGCGTAAGTAGACCCGGCCATGCTACCATACACAGCAGCCAGATGCAAGGGTAGATTTGGCACAAGCAGCGCGTTCGCAGCGCGTGGGGTCTGCCCTAGTAATCAGCCGCGATGGCGGATAGAATAGGGTCCGCTCGGCCAAACCGCGACTGCGCGGGCGTACCGGTGTTGTTACCAACACAGGGCATGTGGCATTTGTTGCGTTTGACCACTGCGGCGGGTGTTGCCGCTGTGCGGTCCCCGCACGTTTGGACACACGCGAGACGGAAGCAATGACGATCAACGAAACGCCTCACGGCACGATCGAGATTTCGCCCAACGCAATCGCGACGTTGGCGAGTCACGCTGTCCTGCAAACATACGGCGTCGTTGGCATGGCGTCGCCCAATCTCGCCTCGGATATTGCGGCGAGCATCACGCGGGACCCCAACCGGGGCATCCAGGTGCGCCAGGAAGATGGACAGGTGATCATCGACGTGTATGTCATCATCGAGTACGGCACGCGCATCGCGTCGGTTGCCACCAGCCTGATTAACGCAGTGCGCTATACCGTCGAGCAGAGCATTGGCGTCCCGGTCGGCCAGGTTAACGTTCACGTGCAAGGGCTGCGTGTCAGCCGCGACAGTTGAAGGTGCAATCCCGCTCATGACAGTTGAAGAAAGCCCATCGCAAGAGACGCTGGCAGTTGACGGGCAGATGCTCCGCCGCCTGGTGCAGGCCGGGCGCGACTGGCTCGATCAGCACCACGCGCAGGTGAATCAGCTTAATGTCTTTCCTGTGCCGGATGGCGATACGGGCACGAACATGCTGATGACGATGCGCAACGCGCTCCAGGAAGCCGGCACCTACGATGGCAACCACGTCGGGCAGGTCGCCGCCAAGATCGCCCACGGCGCGATGATGGGATCGCGTGGCAATTCCGGCACCATCCTCTCCCAGATCTGGCAGGGCTTCGCGCATGCCCTGCGCGACCACGCGACATTCGACAGCGAACTGCTGGCCCGCGCCTTGCGCGAGGCGTCGGACACGGCCTATCGCGGTGTT